>ERZ772960.1999-NODE-1999-length-15332-cov-2.680893_pt1 | contig 15332 bp, 16 predicted proteins | sample MGYA00580678_ERZ772960 | MGnify/ENA primary metagenome ERZ772960 (study PRJEB29015, sample SAMEA2737930) | human oral metagenome | biome: human oral; feature: human-associated habitat; material: dental | place: China | collected 2059 ... | reverse complement strand
GAGGAGAAATGTCATTAGTTGGACCAAGACCTTTACTAGTAGAATATTTAAAAAAATATTCAAAGGAAGAGAGAAAAAGGCATGAAGTTAGACCAGGAATAACTGGTTGGGCTCAGGTTAATGGCAGAAATAATACGACTTGGGATGATAGATTTAAAAATGATATTTATTATGTAGAGAATATTTCATTTTTATTAGATTTAAAAATAATTATAAAAACAATTTATTAATCGTTTATAGTTTTCAAATGTTTCTTTGCCAGTCATAGATTCGCTAAAGTTATCTAACAGTTTTCCCATAGGTTCAACCCACCCTAAAAAATAATATATGTACATAAATATATTTGCTTTTTTAGACAATTTTTTATTACTAACTACTTCTTCAAATGTTGGTTTATTTTCTCCTAAACTTAAACATTTATATATTGGCATACTAGCTCCTGCTCCTATGAGAAAATTTATGTTTTTTCCTCTAATCAATTTATCAAACTCTTCATGCTCCATATACTTACACCTCTCCTTCCTAATATAATTATACCTTATAAAATTAGGTATTCATGATTTTATTTTACTCAAAACTTTCATATAAATTAGTAGAATTAAGTTTCTCATCAATCTAACCCCACAAAGTCACATCTCCTAACTTAATTCTACTTAACCACCTATCAATAATTTACTTATCCAAACTACCTAATTTATCATCCCAAACAAGTCATTCAATGCCTCTGCCATAGTAGGATGAGTGAAAATCTGATTAGCTAAAATAGTATATGGCTGTTTCATAATCATAGCCAATACCAGAATATTTATCACTTCATGAGATTCCTCTCCGAATAAAACAACACCTAAAATTTGGTCTGTATCAGCATCTACAACGGCCTTGTAAATACCTGTCTGGTTTCCAAGTATCTTTGCCTTTGGAATTGCAGTTACTGGCAGCTTTGCTACCTTGACCCTATATCCAGCCTTTATCGCATCATTTTCACTTAGACCTACTTTTGAGAATGTAGGATGAAGGAATGCTGAAAAAGCTATTGGCTGTCTGTCGTCCCTTGTATAATCACCCTTGCCATCTAAGTAGCTTTTCACAATTCGGTAGTCATCCAAAGATACATATGTAAACTGTGGTCCCCCATTTACATCTCCCATAGCAAATATGTGATCCTTATTTGTCTGCAGGTGCTCGTTTACATTAATAAAACCTCTTTCAGATACTTCAACTCCTGCCTTTTCTAAATTCAAGTCATCAGTATTAGGCTTCCTTCCAGTTGCAACTAAAAGTGCCTCTGTAGCAAGTTCCTGCTTTTGATCATTAACTGAGTATTTAATTTTAACAGTTTTTTCATCCTGGTCAACTTTTTCTAATCCTGCATTAAAGATAAAGTCTACTCCCAGTGACTTGTAGGATTCAAATACTTCATTTGCCACATCATCGTCTTCTCTTGGTAAGATTTTGTCCCCCATATCTATGATAGTTACCTTAGTCCCAAATTTCGCATATGTCGCAGCAAATTCAAGTCCTATAAATCCACTTCCCAATATTGCTAGAGACTCAGGGAATTCTTCTAAGTCCATTAGAGTGGATCCTACCTTTTATTTCTAGACCTTCTATCTTAGGTACAAAAGGCCTCGCTCCAGTATTAATAAAAATTCTTTCTCCATAAACCTGGTAGTCTCCCTTATCAGTCTTTATGTTAATAGTATGGTCATCTACAAAAGATCCAAGTCCATCAATAACTTCAACATTTTCATTGTTTGCGACCTTATCATAGTTAACCTTATTTAACTTACCTATTAGGACCTTCTTATCTTCTACAGATTTTTTATAATAGTCTCGATTATTTATGTCACTAAAAGGTCTCCTATCAGCCCTTGTTGCTAAAAATTTAGATGGAATACAACCAACATTAATGCAAGTACCTCCATACATTTTAGGGGATTTTTCTATTAATATAGTCTTTTCTCCCTTGCTAGCTAAGTAATTAGCCAATGTTTTTCCTGCTTTACCAAATCCGATAATTATATTATCAACTCTTTTATCCATAATTATATTCCTCCTTAATTATTATTTGTTATATCATAATTATCTTACTACGATTACCTTTTTGTCAATATCTTCCTTTTCCTTGTCATCAGGCTCACCAAACATACCACCGAAAGGCACCTGGCCCACCAGCTTATACTGGCTTGGTATATTAAAAAGTTCCTGTTGCCTTGATATAAGATTCTAATATTCTCTAGTCTTCCAGTAATTTCTCCTAGCCAATATAATTAAAACCAGGGCTATAAAAATACCCCCTATTTTTACAATCCTATACTTGGAACCAAAGATGGTTACGCTGGCATCAAAAACAGTATCTCCAGAAATTGGTTCCATCTTTTTATCAGCTATAATTTTCCTGATTCTTTCTACACTTATCCTATTAGGCTCTTTATCTTTAGAACTTGCCAATAGTTCATTTGCCACACTTTTATCAGTTATTTTGTAGACAGTATCATTCACCAACTGACTCTTTCCCAAATTGTCAAAGTAGTAGTAGAGACCATTTTTATACCAAAGAGAACCTACTATTCCCTGACTAAGGTCCCCTATTTTTTCCCAACCTGTCTTTTTACCAAAAGAAACCAAGTGGGTATGATATATTAATAACTTTGGTATTCTGTGTTTAGCATACCTGATTTCCTCATAAGCCTTGAGGTAATACATATTTTCCTCATCACAAAAGATATTGTCACTTAAGGCCTTAACCTTCCCCTTAAATGGATTATCCCCCATTCTATCTAGTTTACTTGTCTTAGAATTATAGTAAAATACTCCATCTTTGGCCGCAAAGAGCATGCTATAGGCATGTCCACTATTATTCCCTATTACCTGATAAGGGGCGTACTTTTCATCAAACCTGTAGGTTCCGTTAAAAACCTCGCCAGTCTTCCTATCGTATAGGAAATAATCAGCCTGTGGTATTTCAACTATCTCCAATTGACCTGAATTTTTTATTGGTAAAATCTCATCCTTGAAATATACATTTTTTACATCGCAATAAAACTCTCCCTTGCCAGAAATATTCTTTATGGTATTTGCATCAGCATTTTTAAGAGGCTTGCCCTTGTAGTAAAGGTTCTTCCCATCTGTCGCAAAATATATAAGTCTGTCAAACTTCTTAATTGATCTTTTAGTCGCAAGTTTTTGATATGGGTATATGTATGATTGTGGCTTCTTGTCCTTTGAGACAATATATTCCATACTTTGAATGACTTCCATTGGCCAGGATAGGTCAGTATTTCTTTCCGATTGGTTTGAGCAAAAGTAAGTGCTCTTGCCATCACTGTAATAACCATTGCCAATAGAATAGATAGCCTTAGGGTTTAAGTCCTTTATTATCTCATTTCCAAAGTAGACATTGTTTTTATCCACTGCAACACATTTATTGTAAGGGATATCTGTATCAACTACTTTAAATGTGGTTGTATCAGCACCTTCTACCCTGTAGTAGCCACCACTAGGAATCATGGCATATACTTTGCCATCATATTTGTAATATATGCTTTGTTCAATTCTTTGCCCCTGGTTGCTTATAACAGTATAATCCCCATCATGTTGGGCCATGCTGTATAGAAAGAATATGCAGGCTAATAAGACAATTAGGGGTAGGCCTATCTTTAGGACTATATTGTTATAATCAATATTTTTATCTTCAATAACATTTAAATCATTCTTCATAGTTATAGTTTTCCTCGCCACTTATTTTTTGTTATTTTAATTTAAGTTTCACTACATAATTATACCATATCCAGTGACTCAAAATACCTATGTCACTATGGAATACCATTATTGCACAAAAAATAGACCTTATAGAAAGATTCCCAGGCCTATTTTTTACAAGTTTTTTCAATTTCTCTTGCTATCTTACTCTTTCTCAATTTTCCCTCTCGTATGTATTTTAGTAAAACAGCAGGATTTAGACTGTATGATAACTGTAATTTATAGTAATTTATCCATTCTATCACAGCGAATATCCAAATCGCTAAGGATATTATTAGGGTGTAAAAGCCACTATATTTAAATATTATCACCAGTATTCCTATACACAGTAAGATTAAATCTATTATCTTTAAGCCCTTGTAAATCCTTCCCGCATATTTTTCAGCAAACCTAGGCTTTGAAATCCGTTTTATCAAAATACACCAAAATATTGAGCCTTGTATAAGTACAAAACTTAGTATTAATAAAGGGAATGAAATAGAAATCAGAGCATTCATACTAGTAATCCATTTTTTAAATAGGAAAAAATTAATCCAAAATACTACTACGGCTACTAACTCTCCAGTAGCCAGACTAGTTAGTCTTTGCTTTATTTGTTTTTTCAAACTATTACCTCCAAAAATTCCTAGACTCAATCAATTCTTCTAAATTTACAAAATCATCATTTGACATTTAATACCTACTCGATTAAATCACTTGTTTTCTATAATTTTTTAATATACGAATCTATATCGAAAGACTTTAATTTAGTATCCTTTGGTAAATATAATGGATGACGTGGATGGCCTTTTTCAGTCAACTCACCTGCATTATACCACTTCGAATTAAAACTTTTACTCAAATCAACTATGCATTTCAAACAATCTTTAAGATAAGACCTCTTATAAATATTTGTTCCCCATGCAGCCCAGATTATAGGTGGACTCTTTATATTATTAAAAATCCATCTAAAAGCCTCCATATTTTCTTCATGAAGTTTTTCATTAAAAATCATATCCATATCACTAGGATTTGTTGCTCTTTGTGCATATACATTAAACATTATATATGAGTCAAAACCATTGTTTGATGCTAATCTATCAACTGATTTCATTGTATTATCTAAGTCATTTGGCCCTGCTGTAGATGGATTAATTCCAATCACAATAATTGGTTTATTACCTTTGGTTCCAAGTACATATCTATATTGAGTATAAAATTCTGGATAGTATATCCATTTACTTCCATCATAATTTAAACTATTGTTATTCATATTTCTTGCATCCTTAAATTTAAGTATCCTACTATCACTTTTTGTCACTGATTCTTGTTCATTTAAATCATATTCTTCCAAAACTTCTAAGGCTTTGATATATAATGAGTATTTTTTACTCTTTATACCATCCATTCTGTCAATATTAATATTATGTTTTAAATCTTGAATCTTAACTTCTCTCGCAATTTGATTTTTAGATATAGATTTTATATACTCCATATATGGTACTTCCTTTTCATGAGTCAATAATCGTAATATATCGACTACTTCAAGAGGAAAGCCCTCTTTTATTAAATAATCAAAGTCATATTTATCCCCATGATCTTCAACTAAATCATGAAGTAATGCAACACATGTAGCACATTCTCCAGGCATATATATCATACAATCAAATTTTTAAGCAAAATCATCATCGAGATATTTTCTTATAATCCTCTTTGTCTTTTCTACAGGCAAAGGAACCTCGTCTTCACTAAAATATTCAATCTCCTCTACCTCTACTACTGCTTCATGATTATCCCTGCCTGCAGGAACAATAACTAAATCACCAACCTCTATACTATCATCATCAGCGATATAATAGTAGGTCTTGTAACCCCCACTAAAGCTTACACTGCAATAAATGTAATCAGATTTACGTCTTTTCACCCCATTGTAATTTGCTTTGGAGAAAATTTCTCCAAATCCATAGTAATACACAAAATCAATTACCTTTTCAATAAAGTCTCCGAAGTCATCTGGCAGTCCTTTTTTATCAAAACTACCACTTATAGTACGGCTTGTCCCATTCTTACAATCAATGGTGATGATATAGTCCTTCTCTTCATCTGGCGTACCTATAGCATCGTCTGGATTCCCTTCAATATTAGTAAATAAGACTTCTGGGTCAAAACTATTCAACAGACTTTTAACCCTGCCTTCCACCTCAAATTTACGGGTAACCTTATGACCAGGGGCAACATTTTGAATATGTTCTAGAGTTTCTGTCTTTCTATCTATAATTAATCGCTCACTATAATTCCAGATTAAATATTTTCTCTCTTCGTTTTCCTCTTCACCACGTTCCTCATCATCGTTTTCCTCTTCATCACTTACTTCTATTCTTGTAGTTCTCAGATAATCCAAAGTGATTCTATTTATAAGGTCTGGCCTGTCCCTTCCATCAAAGACAAACAAGTCCTCCATACCTAGTGTATCACGAACAAGGTCAGATAGGTCTTGACCCTCATAATCAATCCTCGTACAAAGTGAACCCGTATATATACATACTTTCCCATCCTTACTCGTTATTTCTAAGTCCCAAGACCCAACATCTATAGCGTGGTTTACTATGTATTCATAATCAAAAAATATTGTAAATCCAACAAGCAATTTATCAGCTTTTTCTTTAGATATTTTTGAAGTCCTAGTCCTTGATTTTTCTAATTTTTCTTCATAATCAGCATAGTCATATCCTGAAAAACTTACCTCTCCCTCATCATTTATGGTAAGTTCTTGTTCCACTTCTTCGTCATGGCTTGGCGTAGAAAATATAGAAATATTATTGGATATGATTCTTACTTCTCTGATTGTATTTTTATGCAAATCCAATCCCCCCCTACTCTTTAATTACTTTCCTTTGAAGCTTTCCTCGCTAAAAAACCTATAAGCAAGGCAGCGCTTATAAATCCAACAATGGCTGGTAGGGCTGCTTCAACACCAAAATTACCACCTGTAAGTAACTTACTCGTAGACTTTACCGGAATTATAATATATGATTCGTTACTCAACCCATTAACTATATCCCCTATTCCAAAGACTCCTCCGATTATAAGAGTGTTCCAGACCGTATGAGCCAATGCCCCTGGATAGATTGAACCTGATTTTAGTGCAAACAGGGTAAACATAACTGCAGCAGATGAACCTGCTAGAATTAAAAGTACCAGGTCTATAAGATCAAAAGTCTGCATGTTCATTATATGGGCACATGCAAATAAGATAGCAGGTATAATCACCGCAACTTTTAGACCTAGAGTTTTCTTCATGTACCTGAAAATCATACCCCTGAATATTAACTCCTCACATATTCCTGCTGTAATACCAAGACTAAAAATAGCAGTTATCAGAGATATCCAAAATGTTCCTGGCCTTGCAACATATGCTTGACCTGGAAGTATGCAAGCATAGAAAACAAGGACTAGGATTGGCAAGGCAAGAGAGATAAGGACCAATTTTATATCTATCTTCTTTAACTTTAGTCCTAATTCCTCTGCATCAATTTTCATTAATTTAGATGATACGAACCAGGCTAGGACAATGGTAACTACAATCCTTACAAGGGCTGGTATTATAAGTTGTAAATACTGACCAGAAAAGTATTGTTTAGCTAGGTTTTCTGCAATTCCTCCTATTATTAGTACTATGATAGAAAGTGCGATGACCCCTATATTTTTTCCTATTACTTTTGTTTTTTCCATCTATAATCTCCTTATCATATAAGTATCTATTTTTGAATACCCCTCTATAATTTTATCTTTTGCAACTGATAGATTAGTAAATGATTCATCATCTAGATCTTATCTATCCCTCCAAATCATAATAAATTCCTTTTCATTTGTATTATCATCAATATTCTCAGATTGAATTTGAAACTGCTCCCGCTGATAAAAGTGTACTGCTCGTATATTCTTTTGATAAACACTTAAAGTCATTTCTGATTTTATGCTTTTTGCATAGTCTAACAATTGTTTTCCAATCCCTTTCGACTGGGCAGTATTTTTTACAAAAAGTCCTGCAAGATAACTATCAAACAATCCAATAAATCCGTCTATTAAATTTGTATCATCCTCTTCGTACACATATATTTCTGACTTGGGTATAATCTCTTTTACTATTTCGTAATTGCTTGTCCAATATTCTTTAGAAACAAAGTTATGACTTTTGATATTAGTATCAAGCCATATCTTCATAACAGCAGACAAATCACTTTCTCTTAATTTTCTAATCATAGAATCACTTCCTAATTCAAGTTATAATTTTTTATTTTCTACAGTATACCACATGCATTAACAAACCGTGAACACGAAAATAAGGAAGGTATCAGCTCGGCAAACTGGGATTTATAAACATTAGGGTCTGTAAAAATATGGTCCACAATCGTCCTCATGTGTCTTCATATATGTCCATGACCAATCGAATGCAACTACATATATTTCACCAAACTTATCTATATATTTCGAATCTATTTCTTTTTCAAGAAGTTTAAGAGAGGGATTAATTTCCCATAAGTAAAAATACGTGGCTCCAGATTTATCAAGTTCATCAAATATTTTTCTTGCCTTATCTCCTGCAAAATACTTATCTGCATCAACTTTATTCCAAGAAAAAATATGCCAAAGAAAATTACCTTCTCCTATAACTCTTTTTTTTTAAAATGATTTTGGTATATTTTTTGCAAAATGTAATAACCATTCTTTTTCAAAATCCATAATATTCCCCTTATAACTTCTAATTTTTTACTCATTACTTGTTTTTATCTGCTTTGTGAATATCTGCTACCAACTTTTTAGCTTCTTCTAATTCTATATTCTTTGAATCTGAATATTCATTCCTGTAATCATATTTTTATTTAATCCACTTTAAAACTGTAATAAGCATTTTATAGACTATATTGATTTAAATTATTGCCAACACTATTTGACATTCATTTTCTACGTTAATATCGATCGATATAAGCTCTTTAATCACAGATTTAAGGAATTCGGGACAACAAGCTAATGCCCATGCAATACTTTTTGTTATATCATTTTCAAGATTTCCAATTAACTGAAATATACTGCCAACTTTATTTCCATATGCAACTAACTCTGACATCCCTTTATCTCCTTATAAATACATCTTTCTATTATAATTCATTTCACTACTTCTTCCTTATATAGATATCAATTATTGTTTATCGTTATTCAATATATATTATCTATTACCTAGTATAATTGGCTTTATCTAATGGAATTGGGTCTGGATTTGACAAGACCCATAAAACCGAAAGCTGGCATAAACGGTTTATTATAAAATCTTCATCACTGTCTTTTTTGCGAATATCTGATACTAGCCTTTCAGCTTCCTCTAATTCTTTTTCTGAAAGTGGATTTCCAGATGCAAAAAATTTCAATAAAGCTATAAGCATGTTGCGATATCCCCTATCCCAATTCACTCCACCATTTCTGTATAATTCATCATGTACTCGTCCACTTATACGAATAGCTTCCCCCTGTAGGGTTTTTGCCGGTCCACGGGAAGGAACCAAAAAATCCCAAAGCATCTCAAATTGTTCTTCCCAAGACCCATCTTTGACAATAATTGGAGAAATGCCATCATGAATTTTACGTTCTTTAACAGGTTCCACATTAAATAATGTGTATAGTTTTTTAAGTGCTGAATCTGTTTCAGGAATAGAATCCTTATGAAAGTTTTCCCTATGAAATTCAAAATTTTGGCCTATATGCTTAACTCTTTCTATCATATCAGGTGTAATCTTGTCCCCCGCCTGCAATATGATATCGGCAATTTTAGCAGCTTCAATAATATTGGAATTCCCGCAAGCAGATAGACAAGAAGCAAGTGGGGTTTGACCCATATCATTTTTCACACAAATATTTGCCCCCTTTTCCACTAAAAAGCGAACTGTATCTGAATGGAAAAAACTTGCCGCAGTATGCAGTGGGGTATTTCCGTATCTATCAGTTTTCTCAATATCTCCACCCAAGTCATAGAATAATTTAACACTACTTCTTCCTAGGGTAGCATGACTATATAAGGGTGTACGACCGTAATAATTTTCAACGTTTACATCTAAACCCTCACCTACAAGCCAACGAGCAAGTTCTTCAGGTACATTTGCATGATGAAGGGCTGTGTTCTTTCCAAAGCGTCCATCATATGAGGCATTGAGCTCACACTTTTCATAGAGTGCTTTAAGCCCTTCTATGTCTTCATTGTTAATTAGTTCTTCAAAGTTTTTTGGTAGAGTAACTCTTTTCTTCTTTCCCATAACCTTTCCTCCAAAAATTCTAGCTTATTAATATAGTATTTTTAGCCTATCTTTTTTCTGCTTGACCATTATTGTAATTGCAAGACCAATTATAAGAATATATGGAGCATACATAATCAAATCATTCCAGCTAGTCATACCCATAGTAGCTATAAAAGATACAAATAGAGATAGTATATATGGGATACAAATTACGCACCTTCCTATAGGGTTTCTAAAGGCAATCAGATGTAATATCATAAAAAGCCCCATACAGTATGTTCCTACAGTCATTGGGTTTACTTTGATAAACAAGTCGGATAAGATGTGGCTATCCTTATCAAGCACAGCAAAAATCCAATACATATATGATACAAAATACATTAAAGTGATTGCATCTAACACACCTGAAATTATTCTTATTATCCTCATTTGTTCTAAGTTTTTCTGCATAAAATACTACCTCCTTCGATTGGATTATATTATTAGTAATATAACACCTGCCTGAATTGCCGATACAAGTGGTACAATAATGAATGGTGCAACGACAAAGTGTTCCTTTATTGCTAAATGTTTCATCCAATTACAAAATTCATAATCTGGATGTCCTTCTGTGCCCGGAATCACAATTTTTGACTTATACTTGCCTTGAAACAATAGACAGTCCAACAAAAAGAAATCTCCTAAGTTTAATATGGACCACTGTATATATCCCATTATAAAAATATTCCTAAATCCAGTAATTCCTGTGTGTAGGAGGCTCACTATGGAATATATCAAACAAATCCCTACAATCACAATCGTTAGCATAATATTTATTTTTTTCTCTTTTTTTGTCATTTGTTCCGGTGCAGCCTTCTGAATTGCTTTTGGATAAGAATCAAAAAAGTATCTTGGATTAATAAGAACAGAGACAGCCACTAGTCCATTGAAGATTGCTGCTATTGCTACACCATCTAAAATTGCTTGAACTGGATCCATAAAAACCTCCATTTCTATCATTTAATTAAACTTTCAATAAAAAATTAACAAGTTTTAAATACCATACACCCTAGTCAAACTATAAAAACTTATCCACGAATAAAATAACAATGGACAAATGCTTAACAACACTATGGTTTCCACAGTCACTTGCTTCCAATTTGACTCACTTTCACTCATTCTCTTAGGTAAGCTTTGCATTAGATTTAACTCTGTTAGTTTATTTCTATTTCGTACTAAGTAACGTGGTTATGGCTTCAACATAGCTTAATACAATAAGCTATATATCTTTTCTATTTTTAAGTTTATGTAAAAAAGTATATAGCATTTTCGTGTTTGAGCAGTTTGTTGGAATATGTCAATCATCTTTCAATTGACTGCATACAAAGTTGAAATCTTCGGCTATAATGGTTGATAAATCCGCACTGTTTGGATTATCCACTTTTATCACACGTCTTGCATGATTCATTACTAAATCCTCATACAAATTTCTTACTAACCTACCATTTGCAAAATTCACTTCCTTCGATAAAATTTGCTGTTCAAAATACAAGTGGATTTTTTCTTTAGCTTCATCGTTCAGAACATAATCGTTACTTTGGCACATGGAAAGCAATATATCATCCATCTCTACAGAGCTATAGTCATCGAATTCTATGAATGTATTAAAACGAGATTTCAATCCAGGATTGGACTCAAAAAATTTATTCATAGGCTCAGTATATCCAGCAACAATCACAACCAGATCATCTCTGTAATCTTCTAAAGCCTTCGTTAATTCTGTCAAACACTCTCTACCATAAGAATCGGAATGGTCATTTTCCGTGATGCTATAAGCTTCATCGATAAACAGAACGCCACCTTTAGCTTGTTCAATAACTTTTTTGACCTTAAGTGCTGTTTGCCCTTGATATCCTGCAATGAGGTCTGTTCTTGAAACTTCAACAAAATGTCCTTTTGAAAGCAACCCAATTTTCTTATAAATTCTACCTACGATTCTTGCAACTGTTGTTTTTCCCGTTCCAGGATTACCCGTGAATGCTAGATGCAAGGTATTCTTTGTTGAGTGGAGATTTTTCTCTCTGCGCAACTTTTGAACCTTTTGATACACTATCAAATCTTGCACTTTATTCTTTACTTTTTCTAAACCAATAAGGGCATCCAATTCATCTAACAACTCTTGAAGCGTTCTCTTATCTTCGCCTGCATCCGTGGTAGGTTTGCATATACCTTGAATTGTGGAATAACCATAAAATTCAATCAAACTGGAGTTAACAAGCTGTGCTGCTCGTGTAACCTCAATTTTGTATTTCGGATTGTCCACAGATTCAGATATTCTTTTAAGCAATGTAATGGTGGCCGACTTGCTATGTTCATCCACAATTGCTGTTGCCAACTTTGTAATTTCACCACAAGCATCTGTAACAGCATCCAATTTAGAAGCATTGTTAAGTAATGCTTTACCATACTTATCCATCATATCACCTTCTCACCAGAAGCAAAATCAACTCAATTATTGCCAAGCCTACAGCTCCTCCGGCAATCCAGTACGCATATTTGATTTTTTGGGTTAAAAAATCAATTGCGTTATTAGCTTCTAAGATTTTTGCCTCTATATCTTCCTTATTTTTCTGAACAGATGTAGCAATAGTTTCATTCTGTTTTTCTATTTCAGTTAGCTGTCCAGAATGCTTTTTAACAGTATCCCATGTACTATCTATATCTTCCAAATGAGTCATGCTGTTGATTTTATTGATGCTCTCATTCAGATTTTTTATATTATTTTCATTAACTGACACACTGTCTGCAATTTTGCTATTTTCTCTTGTTAGTGACTGCAGATGACCTGCTTGTTCATCGTTGATACGGTCAATGTCTTTTATGTGAAATTTCTGTTCTTCCACATAAGACCATAGCTTGTCCACGTCCATCAAATGTTCAATAGAAGATACTTTTTCTATTAAAGCAAAAATTTTATTTATTTCTTCTTGGTGTTTAGCTACATTTTTCTGTAGAACTTCAATATTCTCGCCGATATTTTTTAATGATCCATGTACGATAGTAAGATATTCCCACATTTCATCAATATCCTGCAAATGCGTGATTCTCTCCAAGGAACTTGTAAATGAGATGACAGATCCCAACTTTTCTATCATATGCGAAAAATGTGCTGATAAATCTTCTGTTTTCTTTTCAATGACAGTCAGTGCAGTCTTTAATACCTCAATCTTTTTGTTATTGTCTTTGATATGTTCTGTGGCCGCAGAAATTTCCTTTGTAAGTGATGCCATATTTTTATGCCACTTTTGGCAGTCATCCCATATTTTATCAATATCACCTAAGTGAGCATAACCATCTAACTTCTGCTTAAATTTCTTGAGTTTCTCAAGTGTTTTTCGCTGATTCTCTACAATTTTTTTAATTTGCTCTTGAGTCTTCTGAATTCCCTCGCTTGTTTCTTCAGTTGCTTTAATGGAAATCAGAATAGCCTGGATGTAGTCCTTATCCAAAGCCTCCAAAGCAGTGTATACGTGACCAAACTCCTTAATCAATTTTATTTGGGTATTATTGATACTATACAAATGTGTTTGGATTTGTGAGGTTAAGTCATTTAATTCTTCGCCTGTAACCTTATGGTCCAATCCGATTCCACGTCCAAGAAACAAGTCACCAAAAAATTCTCCAACGCCTTTAGAGTAATCCACTATTTTTAAGTCTAAATCTGTTATGGGGTGCTCAGAGAATTTCTTTATTTCCTTTTTGGCTTTTTCAAAATCATGATACTGTATAACCAATTCGCCCATCTTTAATCCTCACTTTTCATTTTGTCTAATTCGGCAGAAATATCGTTGATTTCATCACTTGTGTTTTTAGATACCTTGATGTTTTCACGAATCGCATCACATGAATCACTCATGATGGTAGCCGCGCCATCATGTTTGGAATACATACTTCCGATGGCTGAAGTTTTAACATCCTCATATACTGGCTCGTCTGGTGTAATAATGACATCTGTTGAAGCATCATCTTTTTCTTTCTCTATCTTGTCATTAAAGTTTTTATGCTCACATGCCTTATCGGATGCTTTCTTTTTCTTATTATTTAAAAAGTAGAATGTAGCAGCAAAAACACCAAAAATCACCACTCCTGCACCTACAACATACAAAACCTTTTTCATGTCATCAATCCTCCAATTTGTCAATAAGTTTATCAATATCATCGAAAGCATCATCAACGCTTTCATCTGAAGCACAATTCTTTTTAATGTTCTCAACGGATTCTTCCATCATACTAGCAGCAGTAGAACGACGTTCGTAAATGTTTTGCACTGCCACGGATTTGGTCTGGTCAAGTTTTGCCTCGCTAACAAACTGCAACTGATGTTGCGTTCTTAGAATTTCATTTCCTTTGTTAATTTGGACATCTACATTTTCCCGTTTCATGATTTTTTCAATCTGTTTTTCGATGATGTTAATTGCTATTGCACCGATTATACCCGCAACAACAGCACCAAGGAAAATACCCAGAATGTTTGCCAAGCTACCAAGCAACGGTATTTCCACAGCAAAAACAGGGATGGTCATCAAGCCTTTTTCAATCACTTCTCCAAGCATAATTGCCCCTATACCCGTCATACCTGTTATAACAATTTTACCGACTTCCATCAAAAGCCTTCCAATAGGCTTGCCTTTATTGGCAGGGTCCTTGATATACGCAATCGCATTCATGAGAGAACTCCATCCTTGCTTCAGCATAATCCAGATTTTCTTAATCGTACCAACGATTGGTCCAATAATTGCTGTAGCAACAGTGGTAAACAATGTGTTTCCTGCATTGATGAGATGTTGCTTCATTTTTCCGATAAAAGAGTGGATTGACTCTTTTAAACTATCCAACAGAGTATTCAGAGCTTTCTTGGATGACTTAAACCACTTGACTAGTTTAGCAATAATTTCTCTAGCAAGTTCAGCCAACAATTGCATAAGGACTGCACGGAGTGCCTTTCCACCAATACGGAAAATTTCTTCTTTTCGTGATTTTTTTCCGGCTTTGATAGACTTGTGCTCTGCTTCTCTTTCCTGTTTTTTGTATTCTTCACGAGCCTCTGCATCCTTCTTACGAAGTTCTTTCTTGTCTATATTAAAGCGTTCTGCCGCTTTCTTTCCATCTCTTTCACTGTCCAGAAATTCAGACATTGTAGAATCACCTTTAGACTTATTGGCCGCCGAATCCATCAAATTAAGGTTTTTCTCGCTATTCGCAAAGGCAATCTGCTCCTCGCGGGTCATGTGTGCATTTGCTGCCGGGCCACGAATTACCTCGCTT
>ERZ772960.1995-NODE-1995-length-15368-cov-5.395285_pt1 | contig 15368 bp, 14 predicted proteins | sample MGYA00580678_ERZ772960 | MGnify/ENA primary metagenome ERZ772960 (study PRJEB29015, sample SAMEA2737930) | human oral metagenome | biome: human oral; feature: human-associated habitat; material: dental | place: China | collected 2059 ... | reverse complement strand
ATGGAGTCCATTGCCTACAACTTATACCGAACACCATGGATTATTGTGTCAAATTGTATCAGATAAGGGGAAAATACACCTTTTCTTAACAAGATAACACATGACATTTATGTGTCAAATTGTATCAGATAATATGAAAATATACCGATAAAAGATTGTTATCTACTCAAAAAGTAACCTCCAACGGCATCTTTTGGTCAAAAATATTCATTCTTCTAAGAGTATATGGGTGAAAATTGAGAGGATAATAGGTTTTGCAGAGGTCTCATAATAATGGTTTGAGCCACAATGTAAGTGCCGGAGGCGTGCAAGATGTGAGTCCAGCGCACAGCGCTGGGTATAGAACAATTCCTAAAATGGTGCGCTGTAGGTGCGACAGAATCTCCCAACCGATACGATTTGCACCGAGAAAGGTTGCCGACCCATCTACATACAAACGCCATCTGTACGTAGGACAAACGGCATCTGTACGGGGTACGAATGCAGACTTATTGTCAGTCCCTGTGCTACAGATGGTTCTGCATGGCTGCAATCTTGCTGCGTATATAGCTACGAAAACCGTCGTCTCCTATGATTTCTATGTCTTCGTAAAGGCCAAGCACGAAGCGTCCTATGCCGAGATAGCTGCATACAGGTGCTTCAAAAAGCCAGTGCTCATCGCCGTCGGGTGTGATATAGCGTTGGGCATCGGGACGTTCTTCCGTGAGCAGGTTGTATGACAGTCGCCCTAAGCGCAGCTTGACGGGCAGTGTTTCTTCATCGCTAAACATAAAAAGGTCGGTATAGAGTTGCCGATGTTTATCTCCGTAAAGCCACGCTGCATTCACTGCCTCCACGTTTTCCATACGACTGATTTTGAAAATCTTGTTCATACGGGTAGCGAGTTCATAGCAACGGATGTCGTTGTTATTGTTCATAAAAAAGAAAGGCTCTACCAATCGGTTGCTCACCGTGTTGCTGTGAGGTGACGAATACCCGTGAATGATGACCATTTGTTGTTGCTTGATGGCTTGGTAAAGCACATTTGCATGGTGCGACATACGGGCATGGTATGCGGTATCGGAGAGGATGCGAAGGTCGTAGAAACGGTTGAATTTCTGCTTCAGATTGCGTATGTAAAGGTTATCGGCATCGGCTGTTTCGAGGAGTCGTTGCATGACGATGGCCTCGTCTTCGGTGAACTGAATCAGACTGAAGAGGCGAGTAAAGAAGGGAGAATTGCGGGAGATGCTGTAGTACTGTCCATTTTTATTGACATGGAAGCCGCTTTCGCGGAAAAAATTGAGGTAGTAATACAGGTTTCGTCGTGAGATGTTTTGCCGTTGGCACAATTCGGCTACGGTATATTGGCGGTTGTTGGTAAGGAGAAGAAGCAGGTCGAGTTCCCGTTTCAGTTTGTCATGTCTCATGGTAGTAGTATCGGAATTCGGTCAGAGTGAGGTGTCGTTGTCGGCTGTAAGTCGGAATGACTGTCGGTGTAGGGGTGATGCACCGTAGTCTTTGATGGCCTGCCGATGGCGTTTTGTGGGATATCCTTTGTTAGAGTGCCATTCATACACGGGGTATTCCTCGGCAAGTGCGTCCATATAATCGTCGCGGTAGGTCTTAGCCAGAATGGCGGCCGCAGCGATGGAGAGGTATTTGGCATCGCCCTTCACGATGGTTTGACAAGGCAGGTTGCGGTAGGGTTGAAAGCGATTGCCGTCGATGATAACGGCTTCGGGGCGCAAGTGTAAGCCATCGAGGGCGCGATGCATGGCCAGAATGCTGGCGTTGAGAATGTTGATGCGGTCTATCTCTTCGGCCGTTGCAATGCCGATAGCCCATGCTATGGCATCGGTCTGTATCACCTCCCGCAGGGCATAGCGTTGGCGAGGTGTGAGCTTCTTTGAATCATTGATGGCATCGTTCCGGTAGTCTGGCGGGAGGATAACGCCGGCAGCATAGACGCTGCCAGCCAGAGAACCTCGTCCGGCTTCGTCGCATCCGGCTTCTATCAAGCCGCTGTAGTAGTGACTTTTCAGCATAAGGCGGGAGTATCTATCATCAGAACATACGGCACACGCGCTCTATGCCATCGGCTAATGCGTCTATTTCTTCACGTGTGTTGTAGAGAGCGAAAGACGCCCGCACCGTGCCTTGTATGCCTAAGCGAATCATCAACGGCTCGGCGCAATGGTGACCGGTGCGCACGGCGATGCCGAGGCGGTCTAAGAGTGTGCCCATGTCGAGCGGGTGGATGTCTTTTATAAGGAAACTCACCACGGCATCTTTGTGGTCAGAGGTGCCAAAGAAGCGGATGCCGTCAATGGCAGCGAGGCGTTGCATAGCATAGTGTGTGAGTTCGCGTTCGTAGGCTTCGATGCGGTGCATACCCAGTGCCGAGAGGTAGTCAAGTGCCTTGGCCAAGGCTGTGGTGGCCACATAATCGGGTGTGCCTGCTTCAAATTTGAAGGGAAGTCGCTCGAAAACAGTTTTCTCGAAGCTCACGCTTTCAATCATCTCTCCCCCTCCCTGATAGGGCGGCAGGCGGTCAAGCCAATCTTCTTTGCCATAGAGCACGCCAATGCCTGTTGGGCCGTAGGTCTTATGACCACTGAAGGCGAAGAAATCGCAGTCGAGGTCTTGCACGTCTACAGCGAAATGGGGCGTACTCTGTGCACCATCTACCATGACAGGTACGCCGTGTTCGTGGGCGATGCGCACAATTTCTTTGATGGGATTAACCGTACCGAGAACGTTGCTGACGTGGGTAATGCTCACAATGCGTGTGCGGGGGGTGAAGAGCCGTTCGTACTCATCGAGGCGCAGTTCACCCCTTTCGTTTATCGGAATCACGCGAAGGGCGATGCCTTTCTTAGCTGCTTGCAGTTGCCACGGTACAATGTTGGAATGGTGTTCCATGGTTGAGATGATGACTTCGTCGCCCTCGGTCATAAAAGCATCGGCAAAGGAGGAGACCACGAGGTTGAGACTCTCGGTGGTGCCTCGCGTGAAGACAATCTCTTCGGTCTTGGCGGCGTGGATGAAGCGTCGCACTGTCTCGCGCGATGCTTCGTGGAGGTCGGTGGCTTGTTGTGAAAGGTAGTGCACGCCGCGATGCACATTGGCATTCACGTTGTAGTATTCTTCGGCTATTGCTTCTACCACAGCCTTGGGCTTCTGTGTGGTGGCTCCGTTGTCGAGATAGACCAGCGGTTTGCCATAGACCTGCCTTGCGAGGATGGGGAAGTCGCGGCGGATGTCGTTGATAGGATATGTCATGGGAATGGAAAACAGGAATGGAAAAGGATTATTTCATGTTGCATCCGGCGCACCGATCCAGTTCGCCGCGGAATCGTTTCTCTACTAAATGGTGGAGACGGTCGCGCAGAGGTTCGAGCAGCATCTGGTCGATGACTTCGTTGATAAAGGCCACTTGTAGCAGAAGTTTGGCCTCGTGCTCGCTGATACCGCGCTGACGCATGTAGAACATGGCGGCATCGTTGAGTTGGCCTACAGTACTGCCGTGGGAGCACTTCACGTCGTCGGCATAAATCTCCAGCATGGGTTGCGTGTACATATGGGCATCTTTGGTCATGCAAAGGTTTTGGTTTACCTCGTTGGACGATGTTTTCTGTGCTCCTTCACGCACAAGGATAAGGCCGGCAAAAGCACCTGTGGCCTCGTCGTCGAGCACGTATTTGTACAGCTCATTGCTGGTGCAATGGGGCACTTGGTGGTCGATGACGGTATTGTTGTCCACATGCTGGTGTTTGTCGGCAATCACGCAGCCCGACAGGTGGCATTCCGCGCCCTCGCCCTTAAAGACAAGGCGGGTGCTGTTGCGGGTGCTGCCGTTGTGTAGGGTAATCACGTTGTGATTCAGGCGGCTGTCGGCCTCTTGGGCGAAGTAGACGTTGCTGACGCGCACGTTCCGTTCGTGGGTCTCTTCGAGGCAGTAGAGGTCGAGTGAAGCATTGGCTCCGACATAGGCCTCTATAACTTGCGTGGTCAGAAATTGGCGGTCGTCGGCTGCATGGTCGCAGAAGAGGAACTTGGCCTCAGCCCCTTCTTCAAGGGCAATGACTACCCTGCGATTGGCCATCAAATCCACATCGGAACGAAGGAGGTTCAGCACCTGTATGCAACGGTTGAGGCGCACGTTCTTCGGTACATAGACAAAGAAGCCATCCTGTGCGAGCATGGTGTTGAGGGCATTTATACCGTCGTCGCAGGTAGTAGCCAATTTACCGTAGTATTTCTCTACGAGTTCAGGATGTTCTTCCGCGACTTTTTTCAAGGAATCTACGATAACGCCGGCGGGGAGGGTGGCTGCAGGAAGGTGTTTGTCGTAGAACCGGTCGTTGATGACAAAGTAGAGTGTCGTGCTCAGGTTGGGTACGTCGCAGGGGAAAGTCTCGTAAGGATTTATGGGGATGTCGAGGCGGTTGAGGTTCAGACCGTAGTCGGGTGCAAAAAGTGCCTGCATGTCGGTGTATTTATAATGCTCAACCTTCTTGGTGGGGATGCCGATGCGTTTGAAATCTTCAAAGGCCTGTTCGCGCATAGCATTCATCACGTTTGCGCTATGTCGGCAGATGAGTTCGCGGTTCTCTTCGTAGAGCCTGATGTATTGTTCCTCGCTGGGGGAGGACGGTTTGTGTGTTGCCATATATGTTACTCCTCTCCTGCTTCTTCTTTAATCCAGTCATAGCCACGTGCTTCTATCTCTTTGGCCAGCTCGGGGCCGGCAGTTTTCACGATGCGGCCTTTGTAGAGCACGTGGATGATGTCGGGTTTGATAATGTCCAGCAAACGGTCGTAGTGGGTGATGACGATAGTGCTGGTTTCCGGAGTACGCAGCTTATTGACTCCCTCTGCCACGATGCGGAGGGCATCGACGTCGAGACCGGAGTCTGTCTCATCGAGAATAGCAAGCGTCGGTTCGAGCATGGCCATTTGGAAAATCTCGTTTCGTTTTTTCTCACCCCCACTGAAACCTTCATTCACGGAGCGATTGGAGAGCTTCGCATCCAGCTCCACAATCTGACGTTTCTCCTTCATGAGTTTGATGAAGTCGGCAGCGTTCATGGGTTCCTGTCCATGGTACTTGCGTTTCTCGTTGATAGCGGCACGCATGAAGTTGGTCATGGAAACGCCGGGAATCTCGACAGGATATTGAAAGGAGAGAAACAATCCCTCGTTGGCACGGTCTTCAGGTTTCATCTCCAGCAGGTTTTTGCCATTGAAAGTAACCTCTCCTTGGGTCACTTCAAACAGAGGGTTGCCCACCAGCACGGCGGAAAAGGTGCTTTTACCCGACCCGTTAGGCCCCATGATGGCATGAACTTCTCCCTTGCCGATGGTGAGGTCGATGCCTCTTAATATCTCTTTGCCGGCAATCCCGGCGTGTAAATTTTTTACTTGTAGCATATCTTTTATATTTGATGATTGAATGTTAATAGAAGAGGCAGTCGAAGAGTCCTTCGATCAGGTTGTCGCCATCGGCTCTCGTCCAGCGGAACGGGAAGGACAGTTTGAGACCTACGGTAAAAGTATGTCGGTGGTAGTGGGTGGTGGTGTGATAGACCGTGGGGTTTGAATTGTATTTGGAGTCGATTTCCGTTTTGGGTCCGATGCCCATTCTGAAGCCGTATTCCATTTGAATCGCGATGCAGGTGAACATATAGATATCGACACCGACAACCGGTGCGGCACTGAAAGCAGGCATTCTGATGATGCCTTTCCGCGTGTAATCCATATGGTGGTCGGACGAGGAAGCCGCCATATCGATGCGCTTTGTTTTCTCACCGATATTGTAGTAGGTGTCGAGACCGGCATAGGGTTGTATCACCCACTTTGCGGGTGCAGGGTAATAGCGGCCACCTAACATGAGTTGATTCACATCGGCGTAGGCATCTCCACCCAATAATCCCATCTCTTCGTGCTCGTAGCCTCCCTTGGCAGAGAAAGGAGAAAACGGGATGTAGTACTCGGCATGTAGCTTGGTGAGGAGCCCGGAATGGCTGTCGGGTATGCCTATACTCGACAAACTGCTGATGCCGACTCCGTCGGTATGAGACGGTATGGGCCTCACTCCACCCGCATGAGCATCGAGTGCCCATCGGCGCGGTGTATCGTTCTGCGCGGAGACCAACGTGCAGGTCATGAGCATCAGCCCTATCAGTATCCGATATTTCATACAGTTATATATTTGATTGAACTCCTACTGGTCATGAGACCTTAAGAATGGCAATATCTATTGATTCTCGATTTTACCGGCCGTAACTTATTTATTTTAGCTTCCCGGCATGATTTCTTTTTCTTTATTTATCCCACCGTTCCCTCCAGCGAAACAGATAAGAGCTTCTGGGCCTCTACGGCAAACTCCATCGGCAACTTGTTTAAAACTTCTTTCGCATAGCCATTGACGATGAGTCCGACTGCCTGTTCCGTAGGTATACCCCGCTGGTTGCAATAGAAGAGTTGGTCTTCGCCTATCTTACTGGTGGTGGCTTCGTGTTCGATGACTGCCGTATCGTTGTGGATATCCATGTATGGAAACGTGTGTGCACCGCATTCGCTCCCTAAAAGCAGACTGTCGCACGAGCTGTAGTTACGGGCATTGTCGGCATTGGCCGTGGCGCGCACCAATCCTCGATAGGAGTTCTGGCTGTGGCCGGCACTGATACCTTTAGATATAATGGTACTCTTGGTATTCTTGCCGATATGTATCATCTTTGTGCCCGTGTCTGCCTCTTGATAGTTATTCGTCACGGCAACGGAATAGAACTCTGCCTGAGAGTTGTCGCCCCGAAGGATACATGACGGGTATTTCCATGTGATGGCACTACCTGTCTCCACCTGTGTCCACGAGAGTTTGGAGTTGACTCCACGCAGCTCGCCGCGTTTGGTCACAAGATTCAAGACACCACCTTTGCCGTTCTCATCGCCCGGGTACCAGTTCTGCACTGTAGAATATTTCACCTCGGCATTGTCATTGACAATGATTTCAACTATCGCGGCATGCAACTGATTCTCGTCGCGCATGGGGGCGGTACAGCCTTCCAAATAACTTACATAAGTGTCGTCTTCGGCCACAATGAGTGTTCGCTCAAACTGCCCGGTGTTTCTTGCATTGATACGAAAATAGGAACTAAGCTCCATCGGACACCGAACTCCCTTGGGAATATAAACGAACGAACCGTCGCTGAATACCGCACTGTTGAGGGCAGCAAAGAAATTGTCGCGGTAAGGAACCACCGTCCCTATATATTTTCTTACCAACTCGGGATGGTCTTTTACGGCTTCGCCAATGGAACAAAAGATAACGCCCTTCTCTGCAAGTTTCTCTTTGAATGTGGTCTTTACTGAAACGGAGTCCATGATGGCATCGACAGCCGTACCACTTAGCGCCAATCGCTCTTCGAGCGGTATGCCTAACTTTTCGAAAGTCCTCTCCATCTCGGGGTCTATTTCCTTGTTCTTGGGCTTCTTGGCCAAGGGATCGGCATAGTAGGAGATGGCTTGATAGTCTATTTCGGGTAGGTGTACGTGCGCCCAAGAGGGCTGTTTGAGGGTTTTCCAATAGTGGAACGCTTTCAGGCGGAAATCGAGTAGCCATTCCGGTTCTCCCTTTTTCGACGAGATGAGCCTCACCACATCTTCATTGAGTCCTGTATCTATAATATCGGTATGTACGTTGGTTGTGAAGCCGAATTCGTATTTCTGCTCGGCCACTTTCTTTACATACGCATTTTTTTCATTACTTTCCATACATAATTACTGTTTAGCCAATTGTAGGGACACACTTATCGCATGCCCCTACAGTCGTATCTGCAAACCGTGTACCACGATATTCTCGGGCACATTTGTTACTATAATTTCTGCTGTACTTCAATTTCCATGAAGGTTTCGATGATGTCTCCCACCTGAATATCATTGAAATTGACAAGGCTGATTCCGCATTCGAGACCGGCACCCACCTCTTTCACATCATCCTTGTATCGCTTCAGTGCGTTGATGTCTGCCGTATGAATGACAATACCGTCGCGTATTAGACGAGCACGGTCGGAGCGGTGAACCTTTCCTTCGGTAACAAAGGCGCCGGCCACAGTACCTACTTTGGAGATTTTGTACACCTCGCGCACCTCTACTTCGCCCGTAACGACTTCTTTCTTCACCTTATCAAGCATGCCGACCATCGCTGATTTCACATCGTCGATAGCATCATAAATCACGGAATAGGTATTGATTTCAACGCCGGCTTGGTCTGCCTGCTTACGTGCAGCAGCAGAAGGACGCACTTGGAAACCTACGATGATGGCATCGGAAGCGTCGGCCAGTGTCACATCGTTTTCGGAAATTTGACCAACGGCCTTGTGAATGACGTTGACTTTTATCTTCTCTGTCGAGAGTTTGATGAACGAGTCGCTCAGTGCTTCGATAGAACCATCGGTGTCACCTTTTACGATGATATTAAGCTCTTTGAAGGAGCCGAGGGCGATGCGATGGGAAATGTCGCTCAATGTGAGTCGCTTCTGTGTACGCAGGCCTTGCTCACGTTGCAGTTGTAATCGTTTGTTGGCAATATCGCGTGCTTCCTGTTCTGTTTCAAAGACATGGAACGTATCGCCGGCAGTGGGTGCCCCGTTCAGTCCGAGAATAATGGCTGGCTCTGCCGGACCTGCACTCTCAATACGTTGGTTACGTTCGTTGAACATAGCTTTGATACGTCCCCAGCTGGTTCCTGCTATCATGTTGTCCCCAACTTTCAGCGTTCCGTTCGATACCAAAAGTGTGGAGACATAGCCACGACCCTTATCTAATGAGGATTCAATGATGGAACCGGTGGCCTTTCGATTAGGATTAGCCTTCAAATCAAGCATTTCAGCCTCAAGAAGAACTTTCTCTAACAGCTCGTTTACCCCAATTCCTTTCTTCGCGCTAATCTCTTGGCATTGATACTTACCGCCCCATTCTTCTACAAGAAGATTCATGTTTGCTAAGTCTTCTCGTATTTTGTCGGGATTCGCTCCGGGTTTGTCAATCTTATTGATGGCGAAGACCATGGGCACGTTGGCAGCTTGTGCGTGGGCGATAGCCTCTTTCGTGGTAGGCATCACGCTGTCGTCGGCCGCAATGATGATAATGGCAATGTCGGTCACTTGTGCACCGCGGGCACGCATGGCGGTAAAGGCTTCATGTCCCGGCGTATCGAGGAATGTGATTTCTCGTCCATCTTCCAACTTTACGTTGTAGGCTCCGATGTGTTGGGTAATACCTCCGGCCTCTCCGGCGATGACATTCGTATTGCGGATATGGTCGAGCAGTGAAGTCTTTCCGTGGTCTACGTGTCCCATCACTGTAACAATGGGAGCGCGAGGAATGAGGTCGTTCTCGTCGTCACTCTCCTCGGTGATGGCTTCGGATACCTCCGCACTTACGTACTCTGTCTTGAATCCGAATTCTTCAGCTACGATGTTAATGGTCTCTGCATCCAAACGTTGGTTGATAGATACCATGATGCCAATGCTCATGCAAGTACCAATGACTTGATTCACAGAGATATTCATCATCGTTGCGAGTTCACTGACGGTTACAAATTCGGTAAGTTTCAGCGTTTTGCTTTCTGCTTTTTCCTCCTTCAGTTCTTCGTTCAGGCGCTCTTGGACGGCATCCCTTTTCTCCTTTCGATACTTAGCGCCTTTCTTGTTTTGGCTCTTACTTGTCAGACGGGCAAGTGTTTCTTTCACTTTGCGTGCTACGTCTTCCTCATTTACCTCCAAGGGCTTTTGGTTACGGTTGTGCCCTTTATTCCCCTTGCCGGCAGCATTCTTGTTTTTGTTCTTACTGTTCTTATTGGCCTTGGCATTCTGGTTGTTCCCGTTCTGATTAGCAGCGGCAGTGATGTCTATGCGTTCTTTATTAATACGGGCACGTTTCTTCTTTTCGCCGCTTTGTACCTGCTGTCCTTTTTCGTCACGGTCTTTTCGCCGTTCTTCCTTGGTCTTTTTCTTAGGACGAGTACTTTGGTTGAGTGTGGAGAGGTCAATCTTTCCAACCACGTTCACCTTGTTAGACAATCCTTGTTCGCTTTTCAGCGTGAATAACTTCGTCTCGTTATCAACGTCTTCTGCATCCTGCGTTTTTACAACAGCGGTCTCCTGCGTCTTATTATCTATTTCCGATACGTTCTCTTCCGGCACCATAGGCTTTTCTGATGTCGGAGTCACATTATTTTCCGGTGCAGGCGTTACTTCTTTTATCGTCTCTTTAGGACTTACGATAGCACCCTTTTGGGGAATCTCTTTCTTGGAAGTTTCTTCTATTTCTGGTTTCTCTGCGGTTTTCTTCCCGGCTTTGTCCAGATTCATCTTCCCAAGCACGGTATATTCCTGACGGGCGGAAGCCTTTATCACTTCTGCAGATTTCCGAGGACTCTCCGCCGGTTTTTTCTTCTCTTTTGGTTTCTTCTGCGACAATGCTTCAGCTTTCTTCTTCGTTTCCTTGTCGCTTTGAAACTCCTCCACGAGAGCTTGGTACTGCTCGTCACTCAGTTTGAAGTTGGCATCTTCTTTGACCTCTCCTAACTGACTCTTCTTACTTAGGAACTCAACTGCCGTTTGAAGTCCTATGTTTAATTCTCTTATTGCCTTGTTTAATCTGATACTCATTCTTTTCCCTCATTCATCAGTCATGGGTTATTACTCAAACTCTGCCTTAAGTATTCTCAGCACGTTGTCTACCGTCTCTTCTTCCAAGTCGGCTTTCTCTACGAGCATTTCGCGTGGAGCATTGATAACGGCCTTAGCCGTATCCAAGCCGATGGCCTTGATAGAATCGATAATCCATTTGTCGATTTCGTCTGAGAATTCATCAAGATAAATATCCTCGTCGATGTCTCCATCTTCTATTTCACGGAAGACATCGATGGTATATTCCGTCAGCATGGATGCCAACTTGATGTTCATGCCGCTACGTCCGATGGCCAGCGACACCTCTTCGGGTTTAAGGAATACTTCTGCCTTGCGATTTTCCTCATCTATGTTGATGCTGGATACTTTTGCCGGACTCAATGCACGCTGTATAAAGAGTTTGACGTTCGACGTGTAGTTAATCACATCTATATTCTCATTACACAACTCATACACAATGCCATGTACACGACTACCTCTCACGCCTACACATGCCCCTACAGGGTCGATGCGCTCATCATAGCTTTCTACAGCCACTTTGGCGCGTTCTCCGGGTATACGGGCTATCTTACGCACGGTAATCAATCCGTCTCCAATTTCAGGAACCTCTGCCTCTAACAGTCTTTGCAGGAACATCGGACTTGTTCGAGACAGAATAATCTTAGGATTATTGTTCTCGTTGTCTACCCTTAATATGACTGTTCTGATGGTTTCTCCCTTGCGATATTGGTCTGCAGGTATTTGTTCGGACTTAGGTAGAATCAATTCGTTGTTCTCGTCGTCCACAATCAGCACTTCGCGTTTCCATACCTGATACACCTCGCCGGATATGATTTGTCCCACTCTGTCCTTATACTTATTATATAAGGAGTCGTGCTCCAGTTCCAGAACTTTGGATGCAAGTGTCTGCCGAAGGTTTAATACAGCCCTGCGACCGAACTTTGCAAAGTCCACAGGTTCACTCACCTCTTCGCCTATTTCGTAATCTTTCTCTATCTTCTGTGCCTCCGACAATGATATTTCCTTGTTCTCGTCTTGCACTTCTCCATCTGCTACTACCACACGATTGCGGTATATTTCAAAGTCTCCTTTGTCCGGATTCACGATGACATCGAAGTTCTCGTCACTGCCAAACAATTTTGCAATGACATTGCGGAAGCTCTCTTCCAGCACACTTACCAAGGTTGTGCGGTCTATGTTCTTTGTGTCTTTAAACTCCTTAAACGTTTCAATCATGTTAGGAGCCATCTCTTCAGTTTTTCTTACTGCCATAGTTATATTTTTGTTTTTGAATTTTCCATAAATGTATACCGCCTGTTGCAGTGGCGATGCTACCTATTCGTTTACTTGAAATTCAGTGAATAGCGTGTGTATTTCACCTCATCCATACGGAAAGTCTTGTCAACATCTACCCATATCGGGCGTTTCTTGCCTTCTTGCCTCTGTTTCTCCCGTACAGTAACCACGAAATCGTTGCCGGTCACATGTTTCAATATGCCGGTATATTTCATGCCTTCGGTATCAAGTACCTCTACTTCTTTACCAATGAAGTTGATGTATTGCTGCGCCACTTTGAAAGGTTGTCCCAGTCCGGCTGAGCCTACTTCTAACTCATAATCCTCCTCATCGCGGCTTAAGTGTTCTTCAATGAAGCGGCTTAAGGCCGCGCAGTCTTCTATCCAAACACCGTCGGCATGGTCTATTTCTACCACAATGCGGTTGTCTGAGCTTATTTCGATGTCCACGAGGAAGTATTCCTTATCCTGCAACCACTCTTCAACGAATGCCTTTACTACGTTTCTTTCTATCATAAACGGGTGTATAATTAAAAGAAAATGGAGAACTCTTTCGAGCTCCCCATTCCACTGAACGCTGCAAAGGTACGAAGAAAAATCAATCTCTGCAAGGTTTTCCCTATATTTTCTTTAATTTATAAGTTCCAATGAGTGGAAGAAAATATCGGACACCAATAGATAAAAATATAACAGCATCTTTCCGCTGTGGCATTCCCACAGGAAATATAGCAGAAGATCTTGTCCTGTGACTCTTGCAATAAGAAAGACCAAAGAAAACCAATCACTTTTAAGGTGGGTTAAAACCCGAAGCCGACACCAAGACCGAAGGGGTGGCAGGCTGGGCCGCTGTTCATCAGTTTGGTAAGACTGTAATGGGCGTAGACCGAGAACGAATTGAAACCGAAGTAGGCTTCAAGGTTCACGCCCACAGGGTTCGTGTCCAAGTTGCGGCTGACGGTATGGCGTTTGCTGCCAACTCTGTACTTGCTCTTTATTTCGCTCTTGATGTCGAGCGAGCAGCCTAAGCCTAAATACATCTGTTTTCCAGGCACCATTTTCTTCCATTCCATCATTATCGGTATTTTGCAGTAGCTGTACTTAATGAAGCTCGTCTTTACTTTTTCAGCGGTGTTTCTTACGAGTGTGGGCGTTCCGTCTACGTCGCTCAGCATGTAATTGGTTTGAAAATGGTTGTGTACGAAACCTGCTTGTAAGCCCGAAACAATGCCCAAGGTGTTGGCTTCGTTGAGTCCGACGCCTATTTGGAAGAGGGTAATTCCCCATTCTAACGATTTTACGTCCTTGCTGTGAAGGTCTTTTCCGCCGTTCAGGAGATTCACGCCGATGAAGAAATCGGGGATATGGCCGTAGAATGTGCGCCCACTTTTCTTGCGGACAGGCACGAAAGGCGAGGAAACGAAGAAGCGTTCTACTTCCTGACCGTCTACGAAGCTTGTTTCTTTGGTCTTCACGAGTGTGCTGCCGTCGTTGTTGTAGACAGACACATTGAGCGATACGCTGTCCGTGCTCAACACTATCTGCTTGTTGGCGTAGTGGATAGTCGTGTCGTTTTCTTCGGCAGCCATTGCTGGCACAGCCGAGATAAGTGCTAAGGTTAATAACAGATGTTTCATAATTGTATGTTTTTTGTTTTTATTCTGTGAATGTTTGTTGCTGCCTGTCAGCGTTTGTTGTAGCATAGCTTCATGATGTCGTCGGGACCGAGCGTGCCTTCTATGTAGATGATGGCACCGCTGTCGTTCGGCGCATTGCTGAAAAGGATATATCGGTTGTAGCCCGACGGCAGCGGCGGCAGCATGTAGTAGCCGCTCGTAACCTTTCCGTCGTCTACGATTTCGCGTATTTTTCGGGCTTTCTTTCTGTCGGCATTCAGGTATGGGGCTATGCTTGCGCCAATCTTCTTATACGTCAGCGACTTGTAAACCTTGAGCTTGTAGCCTCGCAAAGTGGCGTCGTTCAGCACCACCATCTTGCAGTTTTGTACCTTGCCGAAGCGTTCGAAAGCGATGCCCGTCTGCAAGTCGCTCTGTGCAGATGCTGGCATCAGAATGGCAAGCAGGCACAGTGTGAGTATGGTTCTTATCGTTTTATTCTTCATCGGTTGTTCCTCCTATCAGTGAAAGTGCGTTGAAATCCTCGTTGCCGTCGGCTGAAACCATATCGAGTGCCGCCTCTGCCTCACGTTGCACCACCTCTTTGTTGGTGATTTGCTCGCCGTTTACGAAGGCGTAATCGCCTGTTTGTGTTGTGTTGAGGCGTACCACAAACATCGTTACAACCACTGCTGCGGCTGTCGAAACGGCGGCTATTATCCAGCTTGGCAAGTGTTTCCGTTGCTTCGTGGTGTGGGTTTCTGCTGTCGGTACAAACTTTTCCGTACCTTCCTTGCAGCGTTCCACGCTCTCCCAACGAAACAGGGCGCACAGTGGTTTCAGTTCGTTGGGCACCAGCAGCGGGTCTTGTGCGAAGAAGCTGCGTAGCTGCTGCTCCTCTGCCGTCGTGGTCTCGCCGTCCAAGTACTTCTGAACCAAGCTGTTAATATCGTCTATTTGCATATCTTGTTTCCTCCTGTTGTCAGTCTTATAAACTCTTTCTGAATGCGTCGCCGTGCTCTTGACAAGTTCTGACGGAGTGCCTCGGGCGTGCAACCGCATATTTTTGCAATCTCTTCGTTCTCGTATCCGTCTATGTCCTTGAGTCGGAAGATTTGCCGTTGAAGCGGTGGCAGATGGTCTACAATCAGTCGTATCAGTTCCATATCGTCCTTTGTGGCGTTGCAGCCTTGCTCCGTGGCGAGTTCTTTTGGGTGTTCGCCTTCCGCGCATTCGAGCTGTCTGTGTCGCCAATGGTCGATGGCTATGCCCTTGACAATCTTCGTTGCCAACGCCTCGATGTTGGGGTGGCTGTCCAACCGCTGGCGCATAGTCCACAGACGGAGGAATGTTTCTTGCACGAAATCTTCGGCTTCAACATCTCCACCCTCCAGCGTTGCTGCTACACGGAGCAGTCGGCTGCGCAGGTTCATCACCATTTGGTTGAATGTTTCTATTTCCATCGCTTTTCAATAGGTAAACGGACGAGGCGTCGTTTTGTGACATTCGGGTGCAAAAAAATCCGTTTTTCGTCTGTCTTTTGTTCTTTCATAGTCTTAAAAACCGTCTTCATAGTCTTAAAAAATAAGTATCTCCCACTCGTTGTAAGGCAAGTCAGGAGAGGGAATAAAGGCGTTGCGCTTTGCTCAAAACTCATTTTTCGCCTTGCCAATAAGTGCGCAAATGTTGGCTTAACCCACACTGCATTATTAGTTTTTAGCCGTGCGCTACTATTAGTTTTTACCCGACAAAAATACAAAATATTTTGGATGTTCCCTCAT
>ERZ772960.1994-NODE-1994-length-15370-cov-2.333399_pt1 | contig 15370 bp, 10 predicted proteins | sample MGYA00580678_ERZ772960 | MGnify/ENA primary metagenome ERZ772960 (study PRJEB29015, sample SAMEA2737930) | human oral metagenome | biome: human oral; feature: human-associated habitat; material: dental | place: China | collected 2059 ... | reverse complement strand
CAACCGAAATGTAACATATAAGTTACGTAACTTATATGTTACATTTTGCTTTTTTAGAAATACGTCTTTACAAGTTCAAGTTCTGCTTCGTTTAGTTCTCGGTATTCCCCAGGAGCCAGCGATTCATCTAACACAAACTCTCCAAAGCGAATGCGTTTAAGATACGTCACTTTCACACCGACGCATAGAAACATCTTTTTCACTTGATGGAATTTTCCTTCTGTGATCCGGACGCATGCCTCGGATATTATGTCCTCTGCGGAAAGAATCGTGAGCTCTGCGGGAAGGGCAGTGAGGTCTTCATCGTAGCGAAGACCACGTCGAAAGAGCTCGGCGTCGGACTCTGTGAGTCTTCCGCTTACGCGGACGAAATAGAGCTTAGGCACATGGCTTTTCGGGCGGAGGAGCCTGTGGGAGAGGGGGCCGTCGTTACTGATGAGGAGAAGGCCCTCGCAGTCCTTATCCAGACGCCCGACGGGGAAGAGGTCCCTTCTCCTGTTCTCCCGGATCAGGTCAAGAACCGTGCTCTGCTTTTTGTCTCTGGATGCGGATAGGACTCCGGCGGGTTTATTCATCATATAGTAGGAAAAAGCTTCATAGTGGAATTCCCTTCCGCGGTAGAGGATAACGGGGGGATTCTCCGGATCGACGAAGAGGGAGGGATCCCTTGCCTCCTCCCCATTCAGGAGGACCTGCCCCCTCCGGATCTCCTTCTTCAGCTCCGAGCGGGAGGAAATTCCCATCTCGGCGAGAAATCGGTCGAGTCTCATCGCGCTAGTCCTCCGAGAGCTTTTGCCGGAGCCGGATGCCGTTTAATTCCAGATCATCCGAGATCGGAAGCAGGAGGTATTCCCGCCCATCTATGATCCGGCTCTCCAGAAGCTCCGAGAGCTCCGAGCTGATATTTAGCTTCAGAAGCTTGGATTTGAGCCGAAGCTCCTTTCCGGGGAGGATGTTCTCCGCGAGGAGAGGACTGTCGTCTCCCCCCGTTTTTTCCTCATAGCTTTTTTCGAAGCGGAGCAGCCGCTCCTCTTCGGCGCCGTTTTCGCGGAGCAGCTTTTTCATTCCCTCCCGGTCCAGGAGAGCGCTCTCTTCCCTCTCCTTTCCCTCCTCCACCAGCTGGGAGAGACTCTCAGAGATCCCCTTTACGGAGTCGAAGTCGCATTTTCTGCCCAGGACATCCTCCACGAGATCCCGGAAGAGGAGCTGCTCCTCCTTTTCCGCTCTCGGAAGCGGGGCGCCGAGAAGCTCCCCGGGGATCTCCTCATGCCGCTCCGCCGGCTTTTTGGCGTAGTAGAGCGCCTCATGGAGATCCGTGCTTCTCTCCCGGAAGGCGGGAAAGAGGAAGGCGCTGTCCGGCTTTTGCACAGCCCAGTCATCGCTCCGGCTCAGAAAGCTCCCCGCTGCCTTGTCATAGCAAAGTCCCTCCCGAAGCAGTGCCACGGGGCAGATGCAGCAGAGGAGAAAGGAGTAGACCTCCTCGGAGGCGTCCCCGAGCCCCAGGCCGTCCGATGTCCTCCCCGGAATATCGTAGACGCCGCGGACGAGGAGGATGAGATATTTCCCGGCCTCCTGATAGCTTTCGATCACTCGGTCGAAAAATTCCTGTACGAGTTCCTCGTCCTTTAGCTCCGAGTCCAGGAGACGGAGGAGAAAATGCTGGCGGCCTCCCTCCGCTTCCTCCGCGAGGGGGAAGGAGAGATTAAAGAGGTTTCTCCCGATTTTTCCGGAGAGAGCCTTTCGGAAGAGTTCACAGTAGCGGCTCATCTCCTCATCCTCCAGAGCGAGAAAAAGCTCGCGGATACTGCTGATCTTCTCCTTTTCTTCATTGACATAGCAGCCGCGCAGCCGGTCTATGCGGCAGTCATTTCTCTGAAAACACTTTCTGATTTCGTTGATTTCTTTCTTTTCCATCTGCGGGCTCCCTCCGATCGCCGCTCTGCCTCCTTTGGAGGCGCTGTCAAAACTGGAATTCCGCTCTCAAAAGCCTCTCTCCATGCCGGATAGGATATGCCTTTTAAGAGTAAAAAGCGGGATGAAATCCTGTGAAAATGCGGGCGGAGGGCAGCTGCCCGGGAGCCGCCGGGCAGGAGCGCGCGGAATCATATTTCTGCTTCCAGGACAATATAAGCCTATGTTTTTAAAAATTCCAGTGATCTTAGGGGAATATTAAGAGAGTTTTATGGTATACTCTAAAAGTCATGGAAGACAAAAAGCATGCCGAAGGGCATTTCAATCATAGATTTAAAAAATGGGGCATAGGATGGACAGAGATGAGCTTCGCCGAAGGGCGAGAGAGAATAATAGAAAGCGTTTACAGGAGAGAAGAAACAGCGCGGGAAGGCAGAGCAGCCGCCGAGGGGGAGAGGAGGAAGGCGGGAAGAGCAGTCAGAGAAACGGGATAAAGCTTGGCCGCATCCCGCTCCGCAGCTCCCAGCGGACAGAGAGGAGCGCGGGGAACAGAGCGACGAAGCGGACGCCGATCGGGGGCAGGGAACAGCAGAGAAGGAGGATAGAGCAGCAGAAGAGGCAGAGGGCGCAGCAGGTTAGGATGTACCGGATCTTTGCCGTCGTGTTTCTGCTATGCGTTCTCTTTCTCGGGATCAAGGGGATCGGCGCGGTGATCGGCTTTTTGGACCGGAGCCGGGCGGGACAGAGAGAGACCGAGTTCACACAGCCGGAGAGCCAAAATTCGACGGCGCTCTCGGAGAGCGCCTCCTCCGCCCCGCAGAGTGAATCCGCCTCCGCTGCATCCTCCGCCGGCAGCTCGGAGAGCGCCGACCCGACGAAGATCCTCTCCGGAGGGCGTTACATCGATTCCACAAAGCCGCTGGTCGCTCTGACCTTCGATGACGGGCCGGATCAGCAGATCGACCAGATCATCATGGATGAGCTCGAGAAGGTCAACGGAAGAGCGACCTTTTTTGTGGTGGGGCAGAGAGTGCAGCGCTATTCCGCGGATGTGAAGTCGATGGCGGAGAGGGGACATGAGATCGGGAATCACTCCTGGGATCATGATATCCGCTTGAGCCGAAAGGGGGAGTCCTATATCAGCTCCGAGTTTTCGAAGACGGACGATGCCGTAAGAGCGGTCACAGGTTCGGAGACGGCGCTCATCCGGCTTCCCGGCGGAACGATTTCGGACGATGTGAAAAAGGCCGTGAAGAAGCCGCTGATTTACTGGACCGTGGACACTGACGACTGGAAGTCCCGGAACGCGCAGTCCGTGGTCGATATCGTGATGAATCAGGTGAAGGACGGGGATATCATTTTGATGCATTCCCTTTACCTCTCAACGGCGGAGGCGTGCAGGACGATCATCCCGGAGCTCTCCGCGAGGGGATATCAGCTTGTGACGGTCTCGGAAATGATCGCGCTTAGGCACGCGGAGGTTCAGGGCGGAAACGGAAAACAATATGACTCCTTCCCGCCGAACGGACAGTCCCTTTCCTCCGCGCAGAGTCAGACGACGCAGACGCAGATGCAGACGACGACAGCGGCTGTCACAGGGCAGAGCCTGCCAAATGCCGCGGCCTTTGGCAGTATGCAGGAGAGCGGAGCCGGAGTACAGATGAGCTCTTCCGCGGGAGAGGGCTATGGGGCGTCGGTTCCGAGCAGCTCTGTCCCAATGGCCAGCATGCCCTATGAGAGCGCTTCCTCCGATCTTCGGGAGCTGGAGCGGGAGACGACAAAGAGCTCGGAGAACAGCTCGAAAAAGTCCGAAGGCAGCGGGAAAAAGAAGAGCTCCGAGAAATCCGAGACGAAGAGCAGCAGCAAGGAGAAGAAATCGGAAAGCTCAAAGAGCAGTAAGAGCACAAAGAGTGAAGAGACGAAAAAGAAGAAGGAGACCATAGAGACACAAAAGCAGGGCAGCTCAGGCAGTAAGGAGAATAATAACAACAGCAACAACAATGAGGGAGAGAGCGCGGGCAGGATGGAGGATGCTATCGAGGCCGGCGCGCCCGGCACACCGGAATAAGGAAAAGGGGCCGCAGCACGGAAAAGCTGCGGCCCCTTTTCCTTCATGTGGGCGCCCGGCTTTCCTCCGGGAGGCATCAGCCGAGTCCTTAAGCGCCGGGGCAAAAGACGGCCTGCTTTTTGGCAGACAAAGCATCAGATCGGCAGCAAAAATCAGAAGCGCTCCGCCCCTGTGACTTATGCATATCGCTTGCGAAGTTTTCGGCAGGTGACTATAATAGTTTTCTGTAGGTTTTGGGACAGAGCTTTGGAGGGGGATGGGAAGCTTTCCGGGGCAGGGCAGAAGCCCGTTCTGTCCGTTCTTCATGGAAGGAGACAGTATGAAGAGATTGGCGTCAGTGCTTCTGGCCGCGGCGGTGGGAGCGTCGCTTCTCACGGCCTGCGGAGGCTCCGAGGCAAAGACCGGGACCGAGGCCCCGAAGAGCTCAGAGGCAGAGGCCTCGAAGGGAACGGAGGCTGCGGGGGAGAGCAAGGGAGAGACGAAGAAGCTCGACAGCTTAAAGATCGCATTCGTCCCGTCCCGCGAGCCGCAGGAGATTGTGACCGCGACTGAGCCGCTGAAGGGGCTTTTGCAGGAGGAGCTCTCGAAGCAGGGCTATGAAGTGAAGGATGTCGATATCACGGTCGGCACGAACTTTGAGGCAGTCGGCGAGGGACTGGAGGCCGGTACGATCGATGTCGGCTTTATCCCGGGGGGAACCTATGTGCTCTACTCTGACGGGGCGGAGGTACTGCTCACGGCGACAAGGGACGGACTTTCCATCGACTCCGATGATCCCAAGGTCTGGAATGAAAAGAAGCCGACAGAGGCCACGGATCAGCAGGTGACATCCTACCGCGCCCTGATGATCGCGGGTCCCTCCGAAAAGGGAAGGGCCGTCGCGGAGAAGGTAAATAAGGGGGAGAAGCTCAGCTTCGAGGATCTGGATGCGCTGAACTGGGGCGTGATGAGTCCGACCTCTCCGGCGGGCTATATCTATCCGGCTCTTTGGATCAAGGATAATTTCCAAAAGAACATCACGGATTTAAGCCATGCCGTGCAATGTGATTCCTACGGGACCGCCTTCGCGAGGCTTGCGCAGGGGCAGCTCGATGTGCTTTGCACCTATGCGGATGCCAGGAGAGACTTCGCGGAGAAGTGGCAGAGCGACTACGGCATGAAGGAGTCCATCTGGGATGATACTGACCTCATCGGTGTGACTCCGGCGATCTACAATGATACGATTTCCGTCTCGAAGAATTCAAAGATTATGGATGATGGTCTGAAGAAGGCACTGCAGGAGGCCTTCATCAACATCGGAAAGTCCGAGGAGGGAAAGAAGGTCATCGCCATCTACAGCCATAAGGGCTATGAGCCGGCGAAGGACTCCGACTATGACTCGGAGAGAGCGGCACAAAAGGCGGTGCAGGAGCTCGGCCAGAAGAACTAAGAGAAGAATGCGCCAAGGCAGCGGGGAGAAAAACTGCACCTCGCTGCCTATTCTTATGTCGTATGAGCTCTCGCCGTGCGACAGCGGCGGAGAGCGCGAAGCGGGCGAAGGCGCTGTCATAGGGCGAGGCAAGGGACATGAGCAAAGAAGCGAAGCGAGGAAGGAGCGGAGCGCTTTGCGAATGCCCGGCAGGATTTCGGGAGGCGGAAGCCGGAGAAATCCTGACTCAAACGGCAAAGATAGCCGGAGGAAGGACAGCGGCGGAGAGCACGAAGCGGACGAAGGCGCTGTCATAGGGCTTATTCGGAAACAGGCGCTGCGGAGGAGGCAGCGCATTCAGCGGGAGAAAAATATGATCAAGTTCGAGGATGTCGGGAAGAAATACCCAAACGGCTATGAGGCATTGAAGCATATCAATCTGGAGATTTCGCAGGGAGAGTTTGTCGCGATCATAGGGCTGTCCGGAGCGGGGAAATCTACTTTGATCCGGACGGTAAACCGGATGCACGATGTGACGAGCGGCAGGCTGACCGTAGACGGCGTGGATGTCATGTCGCTCTCCGGAAAGGCGCTCCGCCGTTTTCGCCGGAAGATCGGCATGATCTTTCAGTCCTTTAACCTGATCACGCGGACCAGCGTCATTCGGAATGTGCTGACGGCCCTGGTTCCGGATATGCCGCCGCTCCGCTCCGCTTTTTCGATCTATACGAGGGAGGAGAAGCTCCGGGCGCTCGAGTGCCTGGACAAGGTCGGGATTTTGGACAAGGCCTTTGTGCGGGCGGATCAGCTCTCCGGAGGGCAGCAGCAGAGAGTTGCGCTTGCGAGGACGCTCGCCCAGGACCCCCGCATCATCCTCGCGGACGAGCCGGTCGCGGCCCTCGATCCGGTCACGGCGAAGCAGGTCATGGATGATTTTAAGAGGATCAATCAAAAGATGAAGATCAGCATCCTTCTGAATATCCATCATGTGGATCTTGCGCTCCGCTACTGCGACAGGGTGATCGGGATCCGGGCGGGAGAAATCGTCTACGATGGTCCGGCATCTGAGGTCACGGAGCCGGTGCTGCATCAGATCTATGAGGGGGAGGAGGGATGATGTACGATAAGCTTTTTCCTCCGAGAATCTATCGTCTTCCGGACGGAAAGGAGGCGGCGGAGAAGCGCTCGAGAGCACCGCTTTATCTCCTCCTCTTCCTCGTTTTCTCTGCGCTTTCTGTGAAGATTACGGGCTTCCGTCTCTCTGTCCTTCTGTCCGGCGGAGGGAGATTTTTCTCCATCCTCGCCGCAATGTTTCCGCCGAATCCGGCCTATTTAAAGAGCGTCATCGGGCCGATTCTGGACACGATCAAGATGTCCTTTCTCGGCTCCTTCCTCGGTTCCCTTCTCGCCCTGCCCTTTGCGATGCTGGCCTCGACGAATGTCTGCAAAAGCCGCGCCCTGGTCATGCTGATGCGGCTCCTCTTCAGCCTCGTCCGGACCCTTCCGACGCTTGTATCTGCGCTGATCGCGACCTTTATCTTCGGGTTGGGGACGATCGCGGGGACGACGGCGATCGCGGTCTTTTCCTTCGCCTATATCGGAAAGATTCTCTATGAGGAGATCGAGACTGTGGATATGGGGGCGTTCGAGGCGATGGAGGCCATGGGCGCGACGAAGGCGCAGGCCTTTCGCCATGGGATCCTGCCGCAGGTTCTTCCCTCCTACCTCTCCAACAGCCTCTATAACTTTGAGGGAAATGTCCGTTACGCCGCGATCCTCGGCTATGTCGGAGCAGGCGGAATCGGCCTCATCCTGAATGAACAGCTCGGCTGGAGATCCTATGCCAATGTGGGGATGATTCTCCTCTCCCTCTTTGTCACAGTATTTTTCATTGAGACCATAAGCCGGGAGATTCGGAGAAGACTGGTGAGAGGAGAGGCGAGATGAACGAAAGAATCGAAAAAGCCTATGAAGAGAGACCGAGGGAGCTCGTCTATATCCTGCTGCTCGTCTTTCTCCTCCTCGCCCTCCTTCTCTGGAGCCTGAGCGGGATGGAGAGCGCCGGGACCGGCGGAGCGAGCGGATGGAAGATGGCACTGAGCATCTTAAACGGCATCGCCCATCCAGACATTAAGCTTCTCTTCTCTCTCACAAAGAACGGAGTTCCCTATCTCCTCTTAGAGACCGTGTGCATCGCCTTCCTCGGGACGCTCGTCGGGGCGATTCTCTCGATTCCTCTGGCCTTCCTCTCCGCCGGGAATCTCGCGCCAAAGCCGATCGCCTTTCTGGGGCGGCTCTTTATCATGGCGGTCCGCACCGTTCCGGCCTTCGTATACGGACTTATGTTTATCCGAGTGACCGGTACGGGAGCCTTTGCCGGTCTTATGACGATGTCCCTTTGCTCGATCGGGATGGTTTCAAAGATGTATATCGAGGCGATCGAGGACCTGGATGAAAAGATCCTGGAATCGCTGGATGCGGCGGGTCTGAACAGCTGGCAGAAAATCCGCTATGGCATCCTCCCGCAGCTTATGCCGAACTTCGCTTCTACCGCGATTTATCGCTTCGACATCAATCTGAGAGATGCCACGGTCCTGGGACTGGTCGGAGCGGGCGGAATCGGAGCGCCGCTCATCTTTGCGATGAATGCCTACCGCTGGAGAGAGGCCGGGGCCATTCTGGTGGGGCTCACAGTCCTCGTTCTTTTCGTGGAGTGGATTTCGACAAAGATCCGCGTCCGTCTGACGAGAGGATAACGATAGAGAGGATAAGAATTAGATATCCTTATACAATCGACTCCCCATAAGTGCAAAAGGAGAGCCAGATCCGGTAAAGGAGAGCCGGCCGAAAAAGGAAAAGGCCGGGGAAAATCCGGAAAAGGAAGCAAAAAAGAGGGGCCGGAGAAGAGGAGTCAGAGAATAGGAATCAGAGAAGAGGAACCGGAGGGAAAGAGACAGGGGAGGAGAGACTAAGATGAAGAGAGCGTTTCAGCTGATCTATACGTCGGATATCCACGGGAAGCTCTTTCCGCTGGACTACGGGACCGGAAAGAAAAAGGACTGCGGACTCTTGTCCATGGCAAGCCGGATCAAAAGAGACGGGAATACCCTGGTTTTGGACGGAGGAGATAATTTGCAGGGAAGTCCCCTCCTTCAGTACTTTCTGGAGCACCGAAAGGATTTCTCCTTTCATCCGCTCGCAGAGGCCTTCGGGGCGATGGGGCTTCAGTATTTCACGATCGGAAACCACGACTTTAACTTCGGCTACGAAGTACTCCGGGACTATCTTCAATCGATGCGGGCCCGGTGCCTTTGCGCGAATCTGTCGGATCTCCGGGGGGAGCTTCCGCTCCGAAGGATCGCTGTCCACAGACTGGAGAACGGGCTTACGATCGGGCTTTGCGGGATTGTGACAGACTATGTCAATGTCTGGGAGAGCCCGGAGCATCTCTCGGGACTTAAGATCACGGACGCCCTTACTGCGGCAAAGCGCTGCTATGAGGAGCTCCGGAGGAACTGCGATATTTCGATCTGCATCTACCACGGGGGATATGAGGAGGAGCTTTCGAGCGGGAGAAAACTCACGGATTCCCGGGAAAATATCGCCTGTGAGATCGCGAGGGAATGCGGCTTTGACATCCTCCTCACAGGGCATCAGCATATGGCGGTGGAGGGGAGGCGGCTCTTCCGAAGCTTTACGGCACAGCCCCCCGCCAATGCAGAGTGCTATCTCCTCTTTGAGGGGGAGCTTGAGACAGGGAGGGGGGAGAGGCATCTCTCTCTCTCCGGGAAGCTGCTTCCCTCCGGAAATGTCCCTGCGGAAGCAGCCGCGAAGAAGCTTTCCGCACTGGAGGAAAGGACAGAGCGCTGGCTGGAGCAGCCGATTGGAAGGCTTCCCGAGCGGATCGGGCCGGAGGAAAAGCTGAAAACGGCGAGATACGGAAGCAGGATCGCCGCGCTGATCAATGCGGTGCAGCTTGCGGAGAGCGGAGCGGATTTCTCCTGTACGGGACTTTCCAATGAAGAGGCCTATCTCGGGCCTGAGATCAGCATCCGGGACATCTATCGGATCTATCCCTTTTCGAACAGCATGGTGGTGAAGGAGGTGGACAGGAAGAGTCTTAAGGAGGCGCTGGAACGCTGCGCGTCTTATTTCACACTGGACGAAGAAGGGCAGCCCGCGATCTCCGGGGAATTTCTGGAGCCGAAGATCGAGCATTACAACTATGATTTCTATTCGGGACTGGACTATGCCTTTGACCTGAGGCGTCCGATCGGGGAGAGGGTGGCATGGCTTCGGAGGCTCAGCGGAGAGGAGCTCTCGGAGGACAGGAGCTACCGCCTCGTAATGAGCAATTACCGGGCGAGCGGAACCGGCGGCTATGGGATGCTCGCAGCCTGCAGAACGCTCTCCGAATCACAGGACAACACGCAGGATCTCCTCATCGCTTCGATCCGGGGAAGGGAAGAGCTTTCACCTCCGGATAACTTCCGCTTCCGCCTTCTTTTCTAAGCAAATGGAAGCTCTGGCTTATCCTTTTGGCGGCCTCGAATCATCACAGAGGAGCAGGCCCCGGAAATCGCGCAGGGCTTTAGGAGCAATATAACATCCATCCATCGAAGCCGGGCCCCGGGAAGCGTGCAGGGCTTAGGAACACCGCAATACCGAGAAATTCAGAATAGACAGAGGCTTATTCAAAGGATGTACTCCTGCTGGCTTTGTACCGCAATGCCAAAAAATCCGGCAGGAGAGTATCTCATCGGAAATGATAGGGCAGGGCAGAGAAAGCGATATCCCTGAAGGGGACAGAAATGGGATCTGTTTCCTAAAGTATGGGGCAGAGGCCGCAGAGACCGGAAGGAAATGACTGTGGACGGAAAGGAAGAGAAGCGGTGAGCGGAATGGGAAAGAAGGCGCTTGTTGCCATGAGCGGCGGGGTGGATAGCTCTGTCGCGGCGGCCCTTATGAAGGAGCGGGGTTATGACTGCATCGGAGTGACCATGAAGCTTTATGAGAAGGAGGGAGGAGGGACTTGCCGGGTCGGGAGCTGCTGTACGGCAGAGGACGCGGAGGATGCGAGGCAGGCCGCCTCCGTGCTCGGCATCCCCTACTATGTCTTTAACTTTACGGGGGACTTCGAGAGAGAGGTGATCCGGCGCTTTGCGGAGACCTATCTCAAGGGAGGGACACCGAATCCCTGCATCGACTGCAACCGCTATATGAAGCACCGCCGCCTCTATCAGAGGGCCAGGGAGCTGGGCTTTGACTCGATCGCGACGGGGCATTACGCCAGGGTTTCCTTCGACGCCGGGAGAGGACGCTGGCTTCTCAAAAAGGCGAGGAATGCCGCGAAGGACCAAAGCTATGTTCTCTACTTCCTCTCTCAGGAGCAGCTTTCGCATTCCGTCTTCCCATTGGGGGATTTCGAGACGAAGGAGGAGGTCCGGGAGCTCGCGGAGAAGCTCCATTTTTTGAATGCGAGAAAGCGCGACTCCCAGGATATCTGCTTCGTGACGGAGGGAGATTACGGAGATTTTCTCGAGTCCTATCTTGGGAGAAGCTTTCCGTCCGGGAACTTTGTGGATGAGGAGGGAAGGATCCTCGGGCATCACCGCGGGATCGTCCGCTATACGATCGGACAGAGGAAGGGGCTCGGTCTCTCCCTGGAGGCTCCGATGTATGTCTATGAGAAGGATCTTCTGAAGAATGAAGTTTATCTGACGAGAGGGGAGAAGCTCTATCAGAAGGAGCTGATCGCGGACGATTTTAACTGGATTCTCTATGATCCCTCAGAGATCAAAGGGGCAATCCCGGTCATGGCAAAGAGCCGCTACCGGGCGAAGGAGGTCCCGGCCGAGGCGGAGCTCCTCCTGGATGGGAGAGTCCGTGTCCGCTTTCAGGAGCCGGAGCGTGCGCCGGCTATAGGGCAGGCGATTGTTCTCTATGAGGGAGAAAATGTCGTTGGGGGCGGTACGATTCAATCGATTTCCTGACTGAGGAAGGGATAAAAGAGGAGAGAAAGCGATAGAGGTAATAGAAGTAATAAAAGCAATAGGAGCAATAAAAGCAATGGATCAATAAAGGTAATAATAGAGATAACGGTAATCAATGGAATAGAATAGATAAAGGGAATGGAAGTAATGAATGTGCTGAATCCGATGAGAGAAGCGCAGACCATCGAATATATATAAATTAAAACTATAGACAGCTCATGCTTATAAGTATTATGCGGGAGAGCCGGAAGGGAATAAGATGGAAGCATCAAAAGCCATGGGTAGATCGAGCTGATCCAAGCCGCGCGAGGAGGAGAATAATACGATGAGCAAGCTGAGAACGCCGTTTCGCTATGATTTTGTGGGGAGCTTTCTGAGACCGGAGAGATTGAAGGAGGCGAGAGCCGCGCGGGCGCGGGGAGAGATCTCGGATCAGGCGCTCGAAAAGGTCGAAGAGGAGTGCATCGCCGATCTCGTGAGGAAGCAAAAGGAACTCGGCTATCACGGGATCACTGACGGGGAGTTTCGGCGGAGCTACTGGCATCTGGACTTTATGTGGGGGCTGCAGGGACTAGAGCATATCGAGCTTGACCACGGCTATTTCTTTCATGGTGAGGAGACGACGCACGGCTCCTGCCGGGTGAGAGGAAAGATCAGCGGAGAGGATCATCCCTTCGTCCGCTGCTTCCGCTTTCTGAAGCAGTTTGAGGATGAGAATACCGTCGCGCGGCAGACGATCCCGGCACCGGCGCAGACCCTGGCCGAGCTCTTCCGGGCGGACAATGCGGAGGAGACAGCGAGGATCTACCCGGATACGGAAGAACTGATCCAGGACCTGGCGGCTGCCTACCGCAGAGTGATCCTGGACCTCTACGGAGCGGGATGCCGGAATATTCAGTTTGACGACTGTACCTGGGGAATGATCGTAGATGATGTCTACTGGAAGGCCCGGGTGGGAAACGGCAGCACGCAGGATGAGGAGGCATCGAGATATCTCAGGATCAATAATCTCTCGCTCCGGGATCTGCCGGAAGATCTTACGGTAAATACCCATATCTGCCGCGGTAACTACCATTCCGCCTATGCGAGCAGCGGCCCCTATGACAGAGTCGCTCCCTATGTCTTTGCCGGCGAAAATGTCCATGCCTTTTATCTGGAGTTTGACGATGAGAGATCCGGAAGCTTTGACTGCCTCTCTCAGATTCCGGAGGGAAAGAAGGTCGTGCTCGGACTTGTCACGACGAAGCGGCCGCAGCTTGAGGACAAGGAGATCCTGAAAAAACGGATTCACGATGCATCGAGATTCGTGCCTCTGGAGAGGCTGTGCCTCAGCCCGCAATGCGGATTCGCGTCCTGCGAGATCGGGAATAAGCTCACGGAAGAAGAGCAGTGGAACAAGCTTCGACTCGTGAAGGAGGTCGCGGAGGAGGTCTGGGGAAAGTAAGCAGTTATCTCCGCTGGAATGCTTATGATACTCCCTCACCGAGGAAGGGAAGCTTTCCTCGGTGAGGCAGGGCTTATGCCGGAAGCCGGAGATAGACCTATAGAGCGTTTTGCAAGGAGCAGAATCTCGCAGCGCTGATAGGCTCCGATAGAAAAACATTTCCAAGCAGGAATTTATTTTGCCTTTTTAGAATACTTATTGTGCTTTCTCTCCAAGAAGGAGGGATAGAATTCTCTATTTCCATTTTCAGGAAAGTCCTTTTGGACCTTTTATTTTTCTCTTTGCGGCCTTATACTTTATCTTAAAGAAGATAAGAGTTTCGCATTCGATTCTTATCGGGGGAATTCCCCTTTTCCGGAAAAGCTATCTCTTTTATCGCCACAGGCCTTTAATACCGGTTTTTTCTCTCAGGCATATGTCCCCGGTGTTTGGCCCTTGTCTCATTTTTCAGATCGCCGGCTATTGCCGACTTGAGGTCCATCGATTGGATCCTATTGTTCCGGTGCTGTCGATGATATCTGTTGCTTTTTATTCCGGAATTTCTGTATATTTTTCATTATGGTTTAACATCTTCCCCCGACTGGAGCTTTGCTCCGGCGGAAGCACCTTTTATGGAGACAGCCATGCTCGACGAATTCAGCAGAAAAAAGAAAGTGTCCGCCGATTCACAGCCTTCCTCCCAAAACGCGAAATCCCATTCTCATTCCGCGGATTCCGCCATTTCTCCTCCCCAAATCGAGGCACCAAAACTCGGCGTCTCCCGCATTGCGCAACTCGAAAAGGCGAAGAGGGAGGGAGCAGACTACCAAGAGCAAAGAGAAGGAGTGCGAGAAAGAGAAAAGGAAAGGGAAAAAGAGGAGAAGAGACAAAAAGCGAGTCCGAGCGAGACTAGCGGAAAGCAGCAGGAAATAAAATCCCGGGGGCAATCCCAGTCCTCAGATTCCATTCCTCCGGAGATGCAATTCTCTCAGACCTTTATCGACAGCTTTTTTGAGGAGAGAGAGCCCATCCCTCCTCTTACGGAAGAAGAAGAGAGGGAAGTCTATCGGATCGTCAATGAATATTTCCAGGAGCACACACCAGAAGGTGCTGATTACCTCGTGACCGGAGCGGCCTTTATCTGCAAATACTGCCAGGAGACGAATGGGAGCTGTGAACCCGTGAGGATTCTGCGTGCCGACCACGGCGTCTATGCGGACCATGGGAGGTTTGCGCTCCTTGGCTCAAGGGATCAGATTGACGATGACCATCCCTGCGGAAAGTGCAAATATTTGCAGTCCAGAATTAACAATCCTTCAGAAATTGGAAATTCTTGTGTCAATGCCCCCCATTGGGAAAATACTCCTTCTGTCTTTTTTCGGGACGGGAACCGTGCACTTACTATGGACTCCTACACGGTTTGCAACTGTAACCCGGAAGCTATCATAAGGCCCATCTCCTCCGGACAAGAATATATGAGAAAGGTTCTTCACGACGATCACAGTGGAAATCCGATTATTATTGTCCCGGGAATTATGGGGAGTCGGTTATACAAGGATACTTCGAGGAATGCAAGGGGAGAACGTCAAAGATATAATGCCAATACGAGAGTATGGGAACCCGATTCGAGCAGTATTTTCGAAGTTGATGATTATCTTGCACCAGATTCTAATCTCTCTGTTCGGGTTCGCCCTTGTGAGAATCAGAACTATGCCAGACCTTGTTATGCGCAGGGAAGTGTAAAACTGGACGGAAGGGAATACGGCACTCAGAATTTAGCAAAAGCCTTGGTCGACGGTCTTTGTGAATGTGAGAAGCTTGATCATCGACGGGTCTATATGTTCAGCTATGACTGGAGGCAAAGCAACTTTATAAGCGCGACGAAGCTCCGGAGATTTATCGAAAAGCTCTGCAAAGAAGAGGGTTTCGAGAAGGTCGATCTCATCGGCCATTCCATGGGCGGCCTGCTGATCTCTTCCCTCTATGCTGGATATATTGTAGTTGATGGTATAGCAGATCCCCTCTTTACGATAAGGGACCTCTCGATCCGATCTAAGATTGATAAGATCATAACTCTAGGGACGCCCTATGAGGGAGCACCGAAGCTGATTGATGCAGTAGTCAATGAGCATGTGCTCAGTTCGGATGCTGAAATCGATATTAAAGGTAGGGTATCTGATATCCTTCTTGCATCTCCAGGGAAACTTTCAAAAAAGATAAAGTCTTCTTTCAGAGGAGTCGCTGAGCTGATCCCCACAAAGAGTTATGTCGATACCGGTCGCATTCACGTCAACTTATTGTTTGGCGATTCCTTAGGAGAGCAGGGCATAAATTACAGTTCTGATTATAAGGATTACCTGGACTGCTGCAAGAAAATTTTCAGTGAGGATATTATAGAAAAAGCGGTTCGCTTTCAAAATGCCATCCGGGAAGAGGGGAAAAATATTTTGCTTGGCTATCCGAAGGCGTTTTTTATTGTCGGCACAGGCTATCCCACTCTATATAGTATTTTTCTGAACGAAAGCGGAGATGAATTAAACTGTTATTATGACAAGGCGATCAGCACC
>ERZ772960.1990-NODE-1990-length-15395-cov-3.062712_pt1 | contig 15395 bp, 8 predicted proteins | sample MGYA00580678_ERZ772960 | MGnify/ENA primary metagenome ERZ772960 (study PRJEB29015, sample SAMEA2737930) | human oral metagenome | biome: human oral; feature: human-associated habitat; material: dental | place: China | collected 2059 ... | reverse complement strand
TGGTACGCAGGGGACATAAGCTGGCGGTGCTGGCGATTGACCCCAGTAGCGAGCGCTCGAAAGGGAGTATCCTCGGCGATAAGACGCGCATGGAGCTGCTCTCGCGTGAGCGTAACGCGTTTATTCGTCCTTCTCCTACAGCCGGCTCGTTGGGAGGAGTAGCCCGTAAAACACGCGAAACGATTATCCTCTGCGAAGCGGCCGGATTTGATACCGTCTTCGTCGAGACGGTCGGTGTCGGACAGAGCGAAACGGCCGTACATTCGATGGTCGACTTTTTTCTGCTTATTCAGTTGGCCGGTACGGGCGATGAGCTTCAAGGGATCAAGCGAGGCATTATGGAGATGGCGGACGGAATCGTAATCAATAAAGCCGACGGGGATAATATCGAACGCGCCAAGATGGCGGCCGGACACTTCCGCAACGCACTTCATCTTTTTCCGCCTGCCGCTTCGGGATGGTTCCCTAAGGTGTTGACATATTCGGGATATTACAATCTGGGCATAGAGGAAGTCTGGAATATGATCGAGGAATATATGGCGTTTACGAAGGCGAATGGCTATTTTGATCGGAAACGTAACGAGCAAGCCAAATATTGGATGTACGAAAGCATCCACGACATGCTGAACGATGCGTTCTATCATCATCCGCGCATAGAGGAGCGGCTGCCCGTCATCGAAAAACAGGTGCTGAACAACGAGGTCAGCTCGTTTGTCGCAGCCCGTGAAATGATGGACTTGTTCCTGAAGAAATAAGCGAAAGCAGATCACAAAAGATTCTTTTTGGTCCGGGCACTTCAAGAGTGTGGCAATGATATCCGAGAGTATTTTCATAGGCTAAAAAAGAAAAAGGAGGGTGTACCCAACATTGCGTTTTGGCACCCCCTCTTTGGGATAAATATAAAGGTACTTCTATAGCTCTTCTTTCACTTCCCAGCCGAGTGCGCTGGCGCCTAATACGGCGGCATCGCTTTCTTTCAGCTGTGAGAACAGCAGACGGGTCTTGTTTTGGAATACCTTCAGCATATGAGCTTCCATAGAGCGTTTCACCGGCTCCATAAGAAGCTGTCCCGCTTTCGTCAGGCCGCCGAAAAGAATGATTGCTTCCGGGCTTGAGAAAGCCACGAAGTCGGCAAAGGCTTCCCCTAAAATTGCTCCGGTTGTTTCGAAGATTTCTTGGGAGAGTTTGTCGCCTTTAACAGCCGCATCATACACATCTTTTGAGGTGATTTTGTCCGGTTCCAACTCACGTAACAGGCTCTCTTCGGTACGTGTCATCAGCAGTTCGCAAGCCGTACGGGCTACACCTGTGGCCGAAGCATAGGCCTCTAAACACCCGTGACGGCCGCATCCGCACAGACGCCCGTTCTCGCGGCGCACGATCACGTGTCCCAACTCACCGGCAAACCCGTCGTGACCGTATACCAGATTGCCGCCGATGACGATTCCGCTGCCCACGCCTGTACCCAGTGTGATGACGATAAAATCTTTCAAACCGCGAGCCGCACCATACGTCATCTCACCGATAGCCGCCGCATTGGCGTCGTTTGTCAAAGTGACCGGAATGCCTCCCGTCTGATCGCTGATCATCTGTGCCAAAGGAATTTTTCCTTTCCACGGCAAGTTGGGCGCAAATTCAATGCAACCGTTGAAATAGTTGCCGTTAGGCGCTCCTACCCCGATGCCTTTGATCTTGTCTTTGCCTCCGGCCGAGTTGATCACATTCTGTAACCCGTCGCCAAGGGCTTTTACATAGTCGTTAATGTCATCATAATGCCCTGTCTTAATCGAACCGCTATACAAAATGGTTCCTCGGGCATCTTCTACGCTGAATTCGGTATTCGTACCCCCTATATCAATTCCAATTACATAAGGCTTCTCCATGAGTTCTGTGTTTTTTTATTAAATGATTATTTTTTGTATCAGTGAGCAAATATATAGGCTTTCGTGAAAGAAAACAATTTTTTTCTGAAAAAAATGTTTTAAAAGGCACAAAAGAGCGCTTGTTTAACCTTTCGGTTCGGTTGCTCTGATCTTGATCTCACTTTTTCCGTTCGATGTTTTTGTGAGGCTGATCCGTACGGCGATGCGTTCGGTCATCTCCGAGACATGTGAGATAACGCCGATCTTGCGTCCTTGGGTCTGTAAACGTTCAAGTGCATCCATAGCGACACCCAGCGTGTCGTTGTCCAGCGATCCGAATCCTTCGTCGATAAAGAGGGACTCCACGTTCATGCGATTCGACGACAGGGATGAGAGGCCGAGGGCAAGTGCGAGCGAGATCAGGAACGATTCGCCCCCCGAGAGCGAGTGTACCGTGCGTACCTCGTTGAGCATATCGAGATCGACGACTTGCAGAGCGAGTGATCCGGGTACTCGTTGCAGCTTATAGCGCGACGTGAGTTCCCGAAGATGCCTGTTCGCGTAGCCGAGTAGCGTGTCGAGGGTATATCCCTGAGCGATCTCTTTGAACTTATTGCCGGAGGCCGAGCCGAGTAGGGTATTCAACTTTTGCCAGTTCTCGGCGTGTGTATATTTCGCCTGCCGTTCTTTCTCCAATGTTTCAACCTGCTTTTCGTTACGAGCGTTTGTAGTCAGTACTACTTCGAGTTCGGTCTGTCGCCGGGTACGTTCTTCGGTCTGCAGCTTTCTCTCTTGCAGACAGGCTTGCAGCGCTTCGTTCGTGGTGTTCTGATCTGTCGGCCGGTCATTGGACTCGTAATGCAATGTCAGGTTCTTATTTCGTTCGGCTAAGGTGGCGCGGGCGGTTGTCTCAGCTTCAGTCAGGGAGTTCAGCACCTTTTTTTCAGCCTGAATCCACGCATTACTTTTCGAGAGCAGCTCCGGGAGTCGTTCGCGGGTGATGCCATCTTTTCCGGCCATCCATGTTTCGACGGCTTTTTGTAGCGTTTCCTCTTCGGCAACGAACTTAGCCAAGTCTTGCCGGCGTTGGGCGATGTGATCGCTCAGACTTTTCTGCTCGGCCGACAGCAGGTTTCTTTTCTCATTCAGTTTTTTTATTTTCGATGTGATAAGAGACAAGTTGTCGGTAAAGTATTTCTCGGCAGCATCGGCCGGTTTCCCGCGCAGCACAGTTTGTCGTTCGGCCTGCCATTGTTCCAATATGTTCCGACAGTGTTCATTCTTCCCGGTCGTGACTTTCCATATTCGGTCGGTCTCCTGTATGCGCACCCGCCCGTTCTCAAGATCGATTTTGAGTCGTTTGAGTTGTTCCTGCGCTTCGGTCAGGGCTGTGCTTGCATTGTCCCACTCCGTCTTGCGGGTGATCAGGTATTCGGCCAGTGTAGCACGTTCGAAAAAGGTTTGCCAGCCGGGGAGAGTGATGAGATGTTCCTCTAACTTGCGGTATGTGGCCGTATACTGCGCCGTGTAATTCTCGATCAGTGCGGAAAGTTTCGTGATCTCATCTTTGCGTATTTCGAGATCACTGGTGACCTCCTCCGTTTGCCGGGCATTGTCAGCCTTTGCCTGTTCCAGCTCCTGTTCTTTCATACGTTGCGTCTCTGCGAGACTTGCAACCGGGTGATGGAGGCTGCCGCACACCGGACAAGGCATCCCTTCTTTCAGCTGTGCGCGGAGCGTCGCGATTTCGGCAGGCATCATCTTGTTCAACCGTTCCGCCTCCTGCCTGAGTCGTTCCATTTTCTTCTCCCGGTCGGACAGGATTTGCTTACTTCTCTCCAATGTTTGTTCGTTACGTTGCTTTTGCTTGTGTACGGTCTGCGCTTCGGCAATCAGGGAGAGAAGGAGATCCATTCGTGCGGCGATCAGCTCAAAGTCGCGATGCGTTTTAAACCATTCCTCTCGTGTGATGAGTTCTGTTTGCGTCTGTGCCAGCGTCTCCTGTATGCAGCGGATGTCCTCTTCGGTTTTTACTTTTCTTTCTTGAGCATCCTTAAGCTCTCTTCGGACCTCTTCAAGGTCTTTCTTCGCCTTTGAAATTAAGACATCCAATTCGCGGGCGCGGACGATTTGAGGGGCAATCTGCTGTTGCTTATCCATGAGCTGCGTTTGTTCCTGCTCACAGTCGGCTACGGCGCGTATGGCTTCGGTAAGCAACGGCTCGTTTTCGGCTTGTCGGCGGACGGCTGTTTGCAGATCGGCCTGTGACTCGGACAATGTGTGGCGGAGGTTCTCCAGATGTTTGAACGTGTCACGTATCTCCTGTACACGGTCGATTTGCACGATGTAGTCGTAACGCTCACGTGCTTCCGCGATGGCTTGCCGGGCTTGCGCCAGACGATGTTCGGCCTGTTTTTGTTCGTCGCACAAACGGGTGTGTTCGGTCTGCCATTTCAACTGTGCCGTCAATCGGTCAACCGTCTTTTTCAGTTCCGTCAGTTCGTGTGTTACCTCCGACTTTTCCGTCTCATACGCCCTTCGTTGCTCTTCCGAAAGTCGTTCGATACTTTCGATGTGCCGTGTGACAGCTTCCAGCTCCGCGCCGGCGTTCTTTGACTTCTCATAAATGGCGATCGAGAGGCGCGAATAGATATCCGTGCCCGTCAATTTCTCGAGCAGCTCAGCCTTCTCCGGCTGACGCGCTTTGAGGAATGTGGCGAAATCACCTTGTGCCAGCAACACCGAACGGGTAAACTGATCGAACGTAAGCCCGATCAGATCGACGATGCGTGCGAGCAGTTCCGTCTTTCGTCCCGGCTCTTCATGTCCTGTGGATAAATTGCGGAGGCGTATCTCACTGCTTTGCATCGATCCTTCGGCCTTGTTATAAGCCCGTTTGACCGACCAACGTGCCCGAAATGTCTCTCGGCTGAGCGATACGAAATCGACTTCGGCATAGCCTTCGCTCGTGCCACGGCGCAGGATATTACGACAATCGCGTTGACTGAGAGTCTTGTCGCCCACGTCGCGGATCAGGATATTTTCTGAGGCATGGCTCGTGCGTGGCGTCTGGTCGAACAACGCCAGACATAAGGCGTCGAGCAGGGTAGACTTACCCGATCCGGTACTTCCCGTAATGGCAAAAATACCGGCCGATTTGAGCGGTTCTGCGGTGAAATCGATTTCGAAAGCTTTTTCGAGTGAGGCCAGATTTTTCCCTCGGATAGCCAGAATTTTCATTGTTTTTTCTTTTTTCGTTCGGATCTACAAACATACGTAAAAAAGCCGAGAAAGGTATACAGTTAGAGCGATCCTTCGACTTCTCGGAGGATCTGTCGCAAAAGTTTCTGCATGGCTTCAGGCATCGGTTCATCGCCATATTGACGTTTAAAGACGTTCATGGCCAGATCCATCGGATCGATAGTCTGCAAATCTTCCGGGCCGGAAAGAAGGTCGCTATCTTTTCGCGCGGCCGTTACGGCTTCGATGCGTGTCAGTCGGACGGACTTGTCTTTCAGTGCCTCTTCGATCTGGTGCCGAAGGGAAGGCTCCGGTTCCGTGATCCGTATCTTGATTTCCAGATAGGGAGAATGTTCGTCCGCTTCTCCTGCCGGTAACCGCCCGATCTCTTCCAGTACTTCGGGCAAAGCGCGGGCTTCGCGGGGAAGGGTGATCAGCCTGACCGTATCTTCGAACTCGATGTGTTCGATCTTGACTGTATCGTCTATCTCGATAAAAACGACCCCTTGTCTGTTGTTCTTTTCAGCGAACGACATGGGAATCGGAGCGCCCGCATAACGCACATTTTCGCGTCCGGAAACACGCTGGGCGCGATGCAGGTGACCCAATGCGGTATATGTTATTCCGGGGCCGAAAGCATCGGGAGAGACACATTCCAACCCTCCGATGACGGTGCGTTCCGAACGGTCATTTTCTGAAATCTCCGAACCGGTCGCCTGTAAATGTCCCATGGCAATCACCGGAAGATGTTTATCAGGGACGAGATCATACAGCTTTTCGTACATCGTCCGCACAGCCTGCGAATAATTTTCCGCATCGGGATAGTCGCCTTGCCGCAGGTAGGGCACGGCAAGGCAAGATCCTCCTTTTTTGAGTGGTACGATCAGACGGGCATAATCGATGTCGCCTTCCGGCGTCCGTCGCACCGTGCCGCGCACATCGATATGCATCTCCTCGAACAATGGGCTGGGAGCCTCAAGACGTGCTGCCGAGTCGTGGTTTCCGGCAATGATGATCATCTGCAGTTCGGGATTTTCGTGCGTTACTTCGCGCAGAAATGTATAGTACATCTTTTGCGAGTCGGCCGACGGGTTCGGACTGTCGAACACATCGCCCGCAATCAGCAGCACGTCAACTTGTCGGTCTTTCAGCACGTTTTTGAGCCATGCCAGGAAACGTGCGTGTTCAGTCCGGCGGTCGTATTCAAAGAAATGTTGTCCGAGGTGCCAGTCTGCAGTGTGAATGATCCGAATCTGTCGTTTCCCGCTCATTTCTCTACTCGGATACGTGCATCGACTGCGATGATGCCTTTCTCCGTAGCCAGCAGCGGATTAAGATCAAGCTCCTTGATCTCGGTTGCGAAACGAAGCAAAGTAGAGAGGCGCACGATAAATTCAGCAAATTGATGTTCGTTTACGCTTTTCTGTCCGCGGGTGCCTTTGAATATCTTATAAGCTCTCAACGAGCGGATCATCGAATAAGCTTCTTCGTATTCGAGGGGTGCGAGCCCCGAAGCCACATCGCCCAGTACTTCCACAAAGATACCTCCCAGACCGCACAATACGATATGTCCGAACCGGTCTTCGTACTTGGCGCCGATAAACAGCTCCGTTCCTTTCAGCATGGGCTGAATCATCACAGCTCTGACACCCGGCAACTTCATCATACGCCTGAACTCCAACGATAAATGTTCCTCCGTTTTGATGTTTAGCGCCACTCCGCCGATATCGGTTTTGTGTACGGGGCCGACTACTTTGGCAACAACCGGAAAACCTGTCTGACGTGCGAAGGCCAACACTTCTTCCTCGCTTGTCAACACACATTCTTCGACCATGGCCAACCCCGCCGCCTTCAGCAGGATTTGCATGTCGGAAGGTTGCAGGTACCCGTTCTCGTCGATCCGGTCGATCGTGCGGCGGATCAGAGGGATATCGACTCCCTGCAATTCGATTTGTCCTGCCGTCGGTTTAGGCGTATTCACTACACGCGATACGGCGCTTGCCAAGGCTACTTCGTCGGAGAAGTTTACCCCACCTGCACGAATAAAATCTTCGACTTCTTTGGATGAATTGACAATCGACGGAAGAATAGGAAACACCGGTTTGGTGCATGTTTCCGACTTTTGGCGGATCATTTCCAACGCATCCGAGATTTTTCCCAATCCTGTGCTCCCGAAGATGGTAGCGATGGCATCCGTTTCGGGAAAATGCTGATCCGCATAGTCGATGGCCAGCCCCAGATCGGCCGCAGAGCCTGTTCCCAGGATATCGATCGGATTGGATACGGACGAGCCGGGCAACAAGCGTGATTTCAGTTCTTCGGCCCTCTTGCCCTGATAGGCCGGAACACCCAAACCACCGCGCGAGAGGGCATCAGTAAGAATCACCGCCGGGCCACCGGCATGGGTAACGACAGCGAAATTCTTGCCATGGATATCTTTCAAGGTGAAGACACAGGCTACAGTAGCCAGCTCTTCGCGGCTGTAACAACGCACAATACCGGCTTTTCGGAATAATGCCTCCACCGCCGAATCGCTCGATGCCAAAGCGCCCGTGTGGGATGAGGCAGCTCTCATGCCGCTTTCCGAGCAGCCGCTCTTAATGGCTGCAATCTTGCATCCCTTGCGTATCAGGGACGATGCATGATAAAGCAATTTATCAGGGTCTTTGATGTTTTCGATATATAATAACTTGATCTTAGAGTCTTCTTCCGGATTGTAATGTTCGTCCATATACTCCAGAACCGCTTCGATGCCGATTTGCGAGGCATTCCCTACCGACCAGATCGAATTGAACCGAAGACCCTTCGGGATAGCACATTCCATGATAAACAGAGCAACGCCGCCGGAGGCCGAGATCAGATCGGCACCATTCGGGTGGAATTCCGGAACAGGAGCCGTGAATACGCTGTGATGATAACGGTTGGCCAGCCCTATGCAGTTGGGGCCGATGAGTGAAACACCCGCCTGCGAACAGATGCGCTGGATTTCTTTTTCAATCACCCCGCCCTCGGGTGTCTCTTCACTGAAACCTGATGAGATGATGATGATGGCTTTGGCTCCTTTCTGATGTACCAATACATCGACCGTTTCTTTACAAAATGATGAAGCAACGGCCAATACACCCATATCCACCTGTGGAAGATCATGAACGGAAGGTGTCACTTTGATGCCTTGAATCTTTGTCTCTTTGGGGTTAACGATGTAGAGTTTCCCAGCAAATCCTCCGGTCAGGATATTCTTTACCATTTGCCCTCCCGGCTTGTTGATGTTATTCGAACCGCCAACAACGGCGATAGATTGCGGGTTTATCAATTGCTGTGTAATCATGTCTGTTCTCTTTTTTAATGAGTTATAAGTCGGACAAAAGTACAAAAAAATATTTAATACCCGATTTTCCCGTAGAAAATTTCTTTCTTTGCAAAGAGACAAACGAAACAAACATCATTGAAATAATAATTTGATATGTTTTTCAGGCATATATGTACTTTCTGTGCGCTGATCACGAGTAGTGGGATATATGCCCAATTTACCGTGAAAGGTACGGTGCTTTTTGAGGGTGCTGACAAAGCGGCGGGTGCGACGTTGCATCTGTTGCAGTCGCGTACGGTAGCGACTGATTACGCTCGGATATCGGACGCCCGTTTACCGGTGGCAGTTCGATGCGACGGCGCAGTTCAACGGGCCCGGCACGTTACCGACTCCCGATGCGAAAAACCCATTGTGGGAGAAAACCTACGATGCTTATACGCTCGTCGGTGCGCAAATCACGAAGCGGTTTAAGAAGCTGTCGTTGTATGTGGGGGTGGAAAACCTGTTTGACTTCACGCAACCGCACCCGATCGTTGCCTCATCCGATCCGTGGAGAGACGATTTCGATGCAACCATGGTTTGGGGACCTGTGCATGGGCGGAAAATCTACGGTGGTCTGCGGTGGAACATATAATCATGTATTAACCATATAAAAAGAAGAAAAATGAAAATGAAAACAAAAACAATTCAATGGATGATGTGCTGTTTGATGCTGCTGATCGGGAGTGATGCGGTAGCACAGAAAGAGGCGAAGAAAAAGGAAGCGCAGACGACGTTTGCCGTAGAAATCATGTGCGATAATTGCATCAAAAACATTAAAAAAAAGAATATCGCTTACGAGAAAGGCGTGAAAAACCTGAAAATCGACTCCGAAAATCAGAAGGTAACGGTGATTTATAATCCCCGGAAGACGAATCCCGAAAAACTGATTGAGGCATTTAAGAAGATCGGGAAAGAAGCCACTCCGATTGAAGAAGTCCCTTTGAAAAAAGACAACTGAAAGAAGCAGAAGCAATCCGGACTGTTCAAGTGAGCGCCGCGAGTTTTACGGTTTCAGATACAACTGTGCTTTTTGCAGCCGACGGATTGCTGCAACCCATAAGAAGAGATTGTCATCCAGATATACATTGACAAAAGGTGTAGGCAACTCTTTCATACGAACGAAAACCTCACTGATACCCCACTGATCGATACCGGAGGATAAACGAACGGCATCGGTGATGTTTTTTATTCGGGCTTTGCACCGAAATCAGAAACGGCTGAATGAAAAGCAGACAAGATTGTCTTGAAATTGGTCATTTCTGAGCTTATCGAAGTTCGATCGTGCACTGAAATCAGACTTCATTGTCCTGAAATCAGCCGATGTTGTCCTGAAAACAGACATGTATTGATCGGAAAGCAGAGTTGCGTCTCTGAAAAAAGCGTAACTTTGCCGTAAAAAACGACAAAATGTCAGGGAAACCTTTCGGACGTTTGGTTGTTGATTGGTTCGATTGTTTGCTGACTAACACATAATAATCATTGTTATCCGATAAAACTTTTTACAAGAAATAAAAAGTTTTATCAGACAGCAATGTTAACAACTCCACAAGTATGAGCTTACTGCTGATTGATGGTAATCAGAACGGAGGGTTGTTTAAATGTCGGGTAAACGGTGATTTCGGCTTTTCGTGATGTCCCGGAATTGTTCTTGTCGATAGTCAGCGTTACTTTCCCGTCTCCCGATCCATATTTCTTCGATACCTTACACCACGTCGCTGAGGATTCAATCCACCAGCCTAAATTACCGGCCGCAATGACCAACTCAACGTTTCCGCCATCCTTCGATACGGACTGTACTGTTTGAGGGGTTACCGAGAATGCAGAAGGAACCGGATAATATGCTCCTTCATTTTTATCGCATGAGGTAACTACCGCCATTCCTACCCAAATGATAGCTATGATATAAATGACTCTTTTCATTTTTTTCTGTTTTTGACTGTTTGATTATTTTTTTTGTTTACCATCCCGGGTTTTGTTTCCACAATCCTTCGGTAAGGCTTATCATGCGTTCCTGAATCGGCAACAGATAATCTCGGTTTGTCTTAAATCCGAATCCGGCAGGCAATATGACCTTGTACGGGTCAATATATCCCTGATCGTTGATCTGAATATTTTTTCCGGGGACTAATACACCCTTATAATATCCGTCGGATGTGTTTTGTTCCTGTAAGGTACTGCCCGTGAAAAGAGCGCCTGACGGACGCTTCCCGACAATCAGTTCATCGGCTGCTGCCCAACGAAGGATATCGTAGAAACGGAGGCCTTCACAAGCCAGTTCTATGCGCCGTTCGCGTCGAACGACTTGGATGTACTTATTCAGGTGATGGAACGGATAGGCAGGGTCGGTATTGTACTCCCGGTCGAAGTCGATTTCGGGCATCTTCACGCGGTCACGCAGAGGTTTAAGTGCTGCTTTGATCAGATGTTCATTCGCGGCACCGTCCAGCTCTGCCAATGCTTCGGCATACATTAACAAGACTTCGGCATACCGGCGCTGAATGGCAGGCGCCTGCGCTTTGTGTTCTCCTGTCACAGAGGCCGCATAGGACGTGTTGTACTCGTTAAATTTAAGCAATGAATATCCCGTTGTGTTCTGATGATATGTCGTTACATGCAATGGCGGGAATTGATAGATTAATCCGTCAGGTTTCATCTGTGTTCCGGGTGTACAGACAGTTTGTGACAGACGCGGATCACGTATGGAAGGTGACAGCTCGTTCCCGTAGGTCTTTTGTGCAACGGCACGCTCCGAGGCCGTAAAGATTTTCCCTTCTGCGGTCAGATAGTCGTCGATCAGTGAACGGGAGATACCGGTTTGTCCGCCTCCTTCGTTAATGTAGCGCGTCACACTGTGTCCGATGTTCTCGGCTGCGTTGTATTTCTTCCACCAGAGCACTTCCCTGTTTGCTGACAGATCAAGGGTGACAAAAAGATTCTGGTAAGGTTTATCGCCTGTTGAATAAATCGCCCACACACCCCGGTCGATGATGGCTTTTGCGGCATCGCGTGCCTGTTCAAAATAATTCTTTATTTTGTCTTCTGTCACCTCTTTGCTGTAGAAAGCATCGTTTTTGGCTTTGTGGTATTTTTGCCAAGTTGCTTCGAATAATGCGATTTCGGATTTAAGTGCACGGGCTACGTCGCGATGTACCCGCATCGTAGCATTGGAATTTTGCTCGCTCAGATGGGCAATGGCTTGATTCAGATCGGCCAGAATGTGATCGACAACCACTAACCTCGAATTGCGCGGCACGTTAGCCTCACTCATCTCCAGCACGTCTTCTACCCATGCGACATCGCCGTAGTCTTTGACTAGCTGAAAGTAATACCATGCACGGAAATAATACGCTTCGCCAAGGCATTGTTTCTTTTCTGCACTCTCTTCTTTATTATTCCCCGCATTGGCAAGCATAAAGTTGAGGTTGCGAATATGATTGTAATTCGACAAGTTTGAGGCGTTACTTAAAGTCATCAACCCCGACAGCCGTACCTGAGGCGATGCACCTACCATATTGTCACTGCACATATCGCCGAAAGCGATTCCGCCAGCACCCAGTCCTCCGGGATGGATTTTCACGCCGCTTTCGTAAAACTGATTGAGGTATTTCTGCATCTCGGAAGACGAACTCAACGCGTTGGCTGATGAGAGCATTCCTTCCGGAGATTTATCCAAATCGAAACATCCGGAAAGCGTGATTGCGATTCCGAAAGAAATAAGTACGGATATATAGTGAATCTTTTTCATCTCTATTGTAAATTAAGAATTAAACCGACCGAATAAACTCTGTTGAGCGGATAGTTTTTACCGCCGGCACCCGAAACAAAGACCAGTTCGGGATCGAAGAACCCAATCATACGGGTGAGCGTAAACAGATTTTCGCCCGAAGCAAAGAGTTGTGCTTTGCTCAGACGTGCTTTCCGTATCCAATGTTGTGGCAAGTCGTAGCTTACGGTCAGATTCTTCAACCGGATATACGAAGCGTCCTGCATGTAGTAATCGGATACGGTATTGATGGTTTTGGCATTAAAGGTACCGTTATTTCCTGCTCCCGAAATGTAGGGTTTCGTAAAATAAGCATTGGGATTATCTTCACGCCAATAATCGAGATGTTCTTTAAATACGGTGACTTGAGCAAATGGTCCCGCACCCGAGAAGTAGTTCGAACCGGCGGGGGAGTAATCACGTTTGCCGACTCCCTGAAACAGCATGCTGACCGTTAGGTTTTTATAGCTGATCTGGCCGTTCAGCGAAAATTGATAGCGCGGTGTCGAATTTCCGATGATACTCATATCGCCCATATCGTTCAGCACGTTTGTTCCCCGGTTGATTTTTCCGTCTTGATTCAGGTCGGTAAACTTCAAATCGCCGGGTTCAAATTTCCGTGCCGTAAGATATGAGGCATTAATCGTCTTATTATACTCATCCGCTTCGGCTTGAGTTTGAATAATCCCGGAAACTTTGTAGCCCCAATATTCGCCCACATTGCGTCCTTCGTACCATCTTCTTGCCGGATCGGAAAACGTTGGATTCCGATATGTTAATACGGTAGATTGTGCATCGGAGATCATGACGCCCACCGAGTAATCAATTTCTTTGCCGATTTTTCCGCGATAATGAAGACTCAGTTCCCATCCACGGCTGCGCATCACGGCATTGTTGGCATTCGGAGGTGCGGCTCCAAACATATCGGCCACGTCTTCGCTGGGACCTAACATATCTCTGGTAATGCGTTCAAAGATATCGAAAGTACCTGTAAGGCGGTTGTTAAAGAGACCGAAATCGATACCGGCATTTTTACTCTCAACTTTTTCCCATGTTACGTGGGCAATGGTTGGTTTAGGTCCTTGAATGTACATATCACGTCCGTCGGCAAAATACCAGTTCCCCTGATTTACAATCCCCATCGTTTCGGTGAATGTATAAAGGCCGGCGCCACTCTGATTGCCCAGGTTTCCATACGAGGCTCTCAGTTTAATTGTGTTTAGCACGTCGGTAACAGACTCCATGAAATGCTCGTGTGTAACATTCCATCCTACGGAGACGGAAGGGAACCATCCCCAACGGTTAGAAGACGCAAACCGGGACGAACCGTCGTAACGGCCATTTAATTCGAGCAAGTATTTTCCGTCATAATCATAATTGATACGTCCGAAGAATCCCCGCGTAGCCCAGCCGTTACGATTTTCGGTCGGTGTTTTATCGCCGGTGGCCAGATTGATTCCCGGATTGGTAGAGCTGATCAGCCCGACAACCTTCGTATGTAGCATCTTGAATGCGTTATCTTCTTCCTGATAACCTGCCATCACGTTAAAATTGTTATTCTTGTTCAGCGTAAACGAATAATTGCTGTAAATACTGATGGCTTGATATTGCGATGCGCTCATGGAGCGCAAGTATGAGCCGGCATCGGGGATACCTAACTCGGAGCGGGTATTTTGCTTGTACGACGTTTCGTCGATTCCGATAAAAGTGGCCGGTGTGGCAAGAGCATCGTAATCGGTTGTTCCTTTTTTGTAAATGTAATCCATAAAAATACGCCAGTTCTTGATGGGCTCTAACTCAAAACCGGTTGTTATTATCCAATTGTTATGAATGGTATTTGTATATGTGCCCGATTGCAGATAAGGGACTTGTGAGAGTTCGGAGAAGTTGCCGTTCAGATCGTAAGGTGATACTGTAGCCCGGAAACGTGCCAAACCATGGTAAAACATTTTCTCGTTGATGGCGCCATCTCCGAAAGGAGACTTTTTATTTCCTTGGGCATACTTCGTATTGATTTTGAATTTGAGCCGGTCGGTAAGCTGCGATGACAGGCTGGCGTTGAGGTTGTAGCGTTTGTAATTGATGTCGGCATACCGCAACAGGCCTTCTTCGCCGTAATACCCTCCGGATACGTAATATTGAGCAACCTTGCTTCCTCCGGTAAAACTGATGTTGTGATTTTGCTTGAAGGCGTAATTCCGGTAATGGAACTTAAACCAGTCGGTGCTGCCTACGCCTCGCGAATTGTTCTCAAACATGGTACTCATGCTGTTGTTCGCTTTTACTCCCGGCCAGCTGTTAATGTCGGCAGGATTCTCCACATAACGTTTCAGCATTTCCAGTTGCGCCTCGGAATATTGAGGAGTTACTCCTGCATTCTTGTTTCCATCATTAAAAAACGTGGCAAATTCGTATCCGTTAGCCATCTCCGGCAAATTCAGCGCTTGTGACCAGCCGGTTGTTCCCTGATATGAGACGCACATCTTTCCATCTTGCCCTTTCCGGGTTGTAACCAGAATGACTCCGTAGGCTGCACGTGCACCGTAGATCGAAGCGGCTGCCGCATCTTTCAGCACCGAGATGCTGGCTACGTCATTCGGATTTATATCGGCCAGATTCATCTCTACCCCGTCGACGAGTACGTAAGGGGCATCGCTTTTGCTCAAGTTACCCTGTCCGCGAATGTTAAGCGAATAACTTTGTCCCGGTGTACCTCCCGATCCGGGTATGGATGCCGTAAGTCCGGGAACAATACCTTGCAGACTTTGTGTGACGTTGACGACCGGGCGCTTTGCCAAATCCTCCCCTTCGACCGTGGCTACCGAGCCGGTAAGGTTCACTTTCTTCTGCACACCGTAGCCAACGACTACCACTTCTTCGAGTTGCTTCGTGTCTTCATGCATCACGATATCGAATGATGTTTTTCCACGGATTGAAATTTCCTGATCGCGATAACCGATGTACGAAATCTGTAATACGGCATCCGACGGCGTCTCGATCGTAAACTGGCCGTCTACATCGGTAATCGTACCATTCGAGGTATTTCCTTTCTCGACGATGGTTGCTCCGATCACAGGCTCACCCGAGGCATCGACAATACGTCCTCCGATCGAAGTCTTGCGTCTTTGTGCGGAAACCGGATGCTGTTGCTCTTCCACATTCTTTTCGATCAGTGCGA
>ERZ772960.1986-NODE-1986-length-15424-cov-2.809812_pt1 | contig 15424 bp, 12 predicted proteins | sample MGYA00580678_ERZ772960 | MGnify/ENA primary metagenome ERZ772960 (study PRJEB29015, sample SAMEA2737930) | human oral metagenome | biome: human oral; feature: human-associated habitat; material: dental | place: China | collected 2059 ... | reverse complement strand
CGCGGGGCGGCACCCATCAACTGGGCCATCATCAACGGCGAAACGACTACCGGCGTGACTTCTTTCTTCCTTGATCGCGACATAGATACCGGCCGTATCATTCTGAAAAAGGAGTTTCCGATACCAGATGATGCCAATGCAGCGTACGTATACGACGGACTTATGCAGCTCGGCAGCGAGCTGTGCGTAGAAACTGCAGACCGAATAATTGCCACAGACGGTAACGTTCTCTCCGTTCCACAGCCCGACATGGCAGGCAATTTGAAACTTGCACCCAAAATATTCAAGGAAACTTGCAAAATCGACTGGCATCAACGTGCCAAGAATATCTATGATTTCGTGCGTGGACTTAGCCCTATACCAGCAGCATGGACTACATTTGTCAATCATGCCGACGGCAAGAGCATTGTTTTGAAGATATACCGAACGGTTAAAACCAACCAACCTTGCACCTCCGAAGCGGGCACTCTGCAAGTCGACAAAAGCCATCTTTACATGGCAACCGCCGATAATTGGCTCGAAATAACGGAACTTCAGCTCAACGGCAAGAAGCGAATGACGGCAAAAGACTTCCTCAACGGCATGCGCGATATAGAAAACTATACCGCCCGATAAGCATTTGTTCGAGTACAAGATTTATTATCCTGCCCTTACGTTTTATCGATTTTATTATTAATTTTGTGCCGTCAAGCAAATAAACACAGCCATTATGACTCAAGCAGAAGATATTAAAAACGCCATTGAAGTAATGAAAAAGGGAGGCGTTATCTTATACCCGACGGACACAGTGTGGGGCATCGGGTGCGATGCTACCAATGCCCAGGCCGTGGCAAAAGTATATCAAATCAAACAACGCGATGATTCTAAGGCTCTCATATGCCTTGTAGACACCGATGTGCGCATGCAAAGATATGTGAGAAACGTGCCGAACGTTGCTTGGGATATTATGGAATTAGCCACCAAGCCCATCACTGTAATCCTCGATGATGCCGTGAATTTGGCACCCAACCTTATTGCCGAAGACGGCAGCATAGCCATGCGAATTACAAAAGAGCCGTTCTCTCGCGAACTTTGCTACCGCTTTCAAAAGCCGTTGGTCAGCACAAGTGCCAACATAAGCGGTCAACCTGCCGCCTCTAACTACTGTGATATCAGTCAGGATTTGCTTGATGCAGTAGACTATGTATGCCTGTCTCGTCGACAAGAACATAAGCCCCATACCCCGAGCAGCATTATTAAACTGAACAAAAACGGAGAAGTCAGCATCATCAGAAAATAAGCATACCGATGGAAGCCGTACACGATAGGAAGATCACCCTCATAGAAAAAGCCGTACGATGGAGCAATGCACATCTGGCACGTAGGCAGATGACGCTCATTCTTTCGTTCATCATCGGCTTTTTTGCATCCGTCGCAGCCTACACACTCCATTGGATTATTTCAGAAATACAATACCTGCTCACAGCCGGTTTCAGCTATACATCGTACAATTGGCTATACCTTGTGCTTCCTGTCATGGGTATCTATCTCACGTCCTTGTTCGTCAAATACGTCGTAAAAGACAATATATCGCACGGTATCACACGAGTTCTCTACGCTATATCTACCAAACAGTCGCATCTGAAAGGACACAATTGCTGGTCGTCCGTGCTGGCCTCGGCCATTACCATAGGTTTCGGAGGCTCCGTAGGGGCCGAGGCACCCATCGTATTGACAGGAAGCGCCATCGGCAGCAACCTCGGCCAACTGTTCAAAATGGACAACAAAACGCTGATGCTCCTTGTTGGTTGCGGAGCTTCGGCAGCCATTGCAGGCATCTTCAAGGCACCGATAGCAGGCCTTGTCTTTACGCTCGAAGTGCTTATGGTAGACCTTTCCATGGCATCGCTGATGCCAATTCTCACGGCAAGCGTCACGGCCACCTGCTTCAGTTACATATTCATGGGCGGCAATGCCATGTTCAATTTTCAATTAGACAGTGCATGGAGCATCCAAAGAATACCCCCCAGTATCTTGTTGGGACTGTTCTGCGGACTCATAAGTCTGTATTTTATCCGCATGATGACAGCCTGTGAGAACGTTTTCGCCCAACTGAAACAGTACCAATACACCAAACTTATGCTGGGCGGTATTATATTGAGTTCGCTCATTTTCCTTTTTCCGTCGCTCTATGGCGAAGGCTATAACTCCATCAACATGCTGTTGCAAGGCCAGACCGAGGCCGACTGGAACGCGCTGCTCAACAACTCTCTCTTCTACGGCCACGGCAAATTACTCGTACTCTACATAGCCTTGGTTCTCTTTACCAAAGTATTTGCCACCTCTGCCACCAACGGTGGAGGCGGATGCGGCGGTACTTTTGCACCCTCATTGTTTATCGGTGGCTTCGGTGGATTCCTCTTTGCGCGCCTTTGGAACATCAACCAAGTGGGCGTATACATTCCGGAAAAGAACTTTACCCTGTTGGGCATGGCGGGTGTGATGGCGGGTGTGATGCACGCACCCCTTACGGGAATCTTCCCTATAGCCGAGATCACAGGCGGCTATTCCCTCTTCATGCCGCTTATCATCGTGAGTATAGTATCCGTTCTTACCATCAGTATCTTCGAACCCCACAGCATCTATGCCATGCGTCTGGCACGCGAGGGCAAGCTCATAACACATCATACCGATCGTTCCGTACTCACCTTGATGAGTCTGAAGAGTGTTGTAGACAAAGACTTCATACCTGTCAGTCCCGATCTTCCATTGGGCAAACTCGTCAATGTCATCAGCAGAAGCCACAGCAGTTTCCTGCCTGTTGTAGATAATGGGGGCACCTTGCTCGGCGAGATAGACATTACAAAGATACGACAGATCATGTTTCGCACCGAATTATACAACCGCTTCACGGTTAAACAGATAATGACACCGGTGCAAGCTACGCTCGGGATCAACGATCCGATGGAGGAAGTAATGCGTAAGTTCGACACCAAGAACACTAATTTCTTGCCGGTAGTAGATATAAACCAACGAATTATCGGTTATATTTCGCGCACACGTCTCTATTCCATGTACCGCAAAACGGTGGAAGACTACTCGGCCGAATAAGTCTCACAATCCGCACAATTATTGCATACCGAAAACATACCATTACCATAAAAACAATACATTCTACATAAAATGGCCATGTATCCGTGTTGTTTCACATATATATTGAGTATATTTGCACCATCTAACTTAACTAAATGTATCTTCTATGTATAAACTGTACGGCAGATTATTGCTTTTATTATTCCTTGTAAATCAAGTTTCCACACTTTATGCCATAGACGCATGGCCAGACGTAACCCTGCTATATTTTAAAGATTCTGGCTTCGCACGGGGCTATTCCGACTGGTCGATAGACTTTAAAGACCACGGACGCAGATGGAGTGCCGAGTGTATAGAGATGTGGAACGGCACTTTTACGATGACAAAACAGATCGAAAACATACCCGATGGCCATTACAGACTTTCGGTACAGGCCCTATATCGCTCCGGTGCACACGCCGAAGCCTATAAACATTACACAGACAAGACGGAAACGCAGTTCGGCTATATCTATGCAAACGGCACCGAAACCGCAATAGCTTCGGAATATACTTTTGCTTTCGACACCCCCCATGTGGGGCGCGTATGGCAGGCATCCGATAACAGTACGCCCATAAACAAATATTACCCGAACTCGATGGAGACCGCTGCAATGGCATTCAGTGCAGGAGCTTACAGGAACACCATAGAGTTCGATGTGACCAACGGCAAGGCCATGATCGAAATATACAACGACAATAGCACAAACGACAACTGGTTGGTGGTGGATAACATCAAGCTCGAACTGCTGAAGCATTACGACAATATCATGCCTGCTACGGCCCAATCGCTCGTCATCAACGAACTCATGCCGGCCGATGCAGACATGTATATGAGTCCTGCCACTAACTTCGACAGCTGGCTCGAACTCTATAATCCGACTGAAAACGCCGTAACTATCGGCGGATATTGGATAAGTAACGACCGCAAAACATTGAAAAAATGGCAACTGCCGAGCAATCTCAATTACTGTACCGTCCCTGCCCATGGCTACAGAGTGATATGGATGGGCAGTTCAGATATCAATAACAATCAAGCCAATTTCAAGCTCGATTACGGCGGAGGAGATATATTTATCAGCGACAGCAATGGGAAACAACTCGCTTCCCTACACTATCCACAGGCATTCAGTCGCACGGCTTACGCCCGTAAAACCGACGGAGGCAAAGAATGGGGATGGACCTCGGAGCCCACACTCGAAACATCTAACACCGCTTCGGCATTCGCCGAGAAGCGATTGGATGCCCCGACAGTCAGCCCTGACGGGCAGGTTTTCAACGGAACATTAAACATACAGGTAAACATTCCGCAAGGTACAACACTACGATATACCACAGACGGAACCATTCCGACCATGACCAATGGAACAACGAGTGCCGACGGTATTTTCTCTACATCCAAGACCATCAACTACCGTTTTCGTCTTTTCAAAGAAGGATTTCTACCGAGTACCGTCGTCACACGCTCTTATATATTGAACGAATACAACCATACGTTGCCCATCATTTCCATTACTACGGCCGATAAATACCTGTACGACGACCGAATGGGTATCTTCGTAAAAGGCTCGAACGGCAGAACCGGCAACGGTCAGTCTACTCCCGCAAACTGGAATATGGACTGGAACCGGCCCGTAAACTTCCAATTCATACTGCCAGACAATACGATGACAGTCAATCAGGATGTAAACATGTCTGTGTCAGGCGGATGGACAAGAGCCAATGAACTGAAGTCTTTCAAACTTAAAGCATCAAAAGTGTACGACGGCATGAACGCTCTCAACCATCCGTTCTTTACTGCCAAGCCTTATATCAAGAACAAAACACTGCAAATAAGGGCAGGAGGAAACGACACGGAAAGCCGGATTAAGGACGCCGCTTTGCAAACCATCATGCAAAGAGCAGGTCTCAATCTCGACTTGCAGTCATACCAACCCGTGGTACATTATATCAACGGCAAATATAAAGGACTCATCAATATGCGCGAACCCAATAACAAAGACTTCGCGTATGCCAATTTAGGCCTCGATGACAATGCTATCGAGGTATATGAACAGAGCCCCGACTCGGGACGCTACATGATGATAGGAACACTGCAGACCTTGGAGCGCTTAGACGCACTGGCAGAACAGGCGTCAAACAACGATGCCTATGAAGAAATAAAGAGGCTCGTCGACATCGACGAATACACAAATTACATGGCGGCATGCATCTATCTGGGCTCCACAGACTGGCCCGACAACAACATTAAAGCATACCGCAAACTCGATAAAGGCAGATATCGGATTGTTACGTTCGACCTCGATTTCGCTTTCAGCACGGCCGATGTATTCAATTGGTTCGCCTCTAATCAGTGGCACACCTATGACTATATCTACGACGAAGGGCGTGCACGGCATGGCGAAATAAAGTTCGTAACGTTTTTCCTAAACCTGCTGAAGAACGATGAATTCCGCAAGAAGTTCATCGACACTTTCTGCCTGATGGGCGGAAGCGTATTCGATGAAGACCGTGCCAATACCATCTTAAACGAATTGGGCGATAAAGTAAGAGCCACAATGAGCCATGAAGGCATGACACCCGACGGTTCTCTCGATAATATACGCAACGGACTGAAAGGGCGCATGCAACACATGGCAGACTTATTGCAAACTTACGATAAGATGAAACTTGCGGGTGTAAAGCAACAGAGCGCAGAGTTGTCTACGAATATCGCCGGAGGTTATGTTTATATCAACGATATTGCCGTACCTTACAACCGGTTCAAAGGCAAACTATTCGCCCCCATCAAGCTCTGCGCACGGCCATCGGGCGGCTACAAGTTCGCGGGATGGAAGAAATACGATAAAGCCACACAGGCATTCCCCATGAACAATTACTATGCTGCAGAACCGGTTATCGACCTGCCTGCCGACGATGCAATCAAGCTGCAGGCATGCTTCGCTCCGCTCACCGACGATGAGAAACGGCAACAGGGCATATCGCCCGTAAGGATAAACGAGGTGAGCAGTGCCAACGGCATATATGTGAACGACTACAATAAGAAAGCCAATTGGATAGAGTTATACAATACAACGGCGACAGATGTCGATATCGAAGGTATGTACCTAAGCGACGACGCTGCCAAACCGCGTAAATATCGTATCGATAAGGCTGGAACAACTGCATCGACCAATATTCCTGCTCACGGCTATACCGTCATCTGGTGCGACAAGAAAGCACCGCAGAACATGCTGCATGCCTCGTTTAAGCTCAATGCAAACGGCGGTTGTGTTTATTTAATGGCCAAAGATGGCTCTTGGACAGACTCGCTGCGCTACCAAAAACATAATGGCGACGAGACTGTGGGGCGATACCCCGACGGTGCAGGTAAGGCCTATCTGATGAACATTCCCACGATAGCCAAGACGAACATGCTGACAAGTTATGCAAAAGAAGTAAAACAGGACGCTTCGACCGGCATTTCACCAGTGGCAACCGATGACAGCAATGCCCTTAAAATACGCTGTGCCGCAGGCAGAATCATTGTTATGGGCAAAGAAGCCTCAACTGTCAGCATCGGTATATATACTCCTGCGGGCAGGCAGTTCCTAAGCACGTCGGGCACGCTCACCTCTGGCAGAACCGAAGTAAGTACTGCCAGACTCGCCCCGGGCGTCTATATAGTCAAGGCTATCGACAAACATGGCAACACTGCCACAGCAAAATTCGTCACGACAAGATAAAAGCAATTCCGATTAAACCATATATCTAAGAGCCTTACACGATACATCTGACGGAAACAGATGTATCATGTAAGGCTCTTAAACAATATATCTACTTCCGTCAAAACGTCATCCGTAACAAACACATGCCGCGCCCTGCCTCTGCCTTTCCTGCAAACACAGCCGTTGCTCCCCCATTATATATCAGCCGTTCCGAAACAAAAAGAAAGCTGTTTATTTTGCATTTTACACCTTTTGCGCTAACTTTGTGGTGCAAAAGCAAATGACATGTCGAGGAAAAGAAAAGCATTACCGATACTTGAAAACGTAACTATAACAGACATTGCCGCCGAAGGAAAGTCGTTGGCACGGGTTGAAGACATGGTAGTCTTCGTGCCTTTCGCTGTTCCGGGCGATATTGTAGACCTGCAGGTGCGCAAGAAAAAACACCATTATTGCGAGGCCGAGGTCATCAGATTTATAAAATACAGCGACAAGCGGCAGAAACCGATGTGCGAACATTTCGGCATCTGCGGCGGTTGCAAGTGGCAGAACCTGCCTTACGAGGAGCAGCTAAAGGCGAAACAACGGCAAGTTTTCGATCAATTATCGCGCATCGGAAAGGTAGAACTGCCCGAACTGCGCCCGATACTCGGCTCTGTAAAAACTTCGGAATATAGAAATAAGCTGGAATTCGGCTTCTCTAACAAGCGCTGGCTTACTAAAGAAGAAGTAGCATCGGGCACGGAATTCACCGACATGAATGCCGTGGGGTTCCATATCACGGGTGCTTTCGACAAGATATACCCCATTGAGAAATGCCATCTGATGGACGACTTGCATAACAAGATACGCAATGAGATCCGAGATTATGCCCTTGCCAAAGGCCTTTCATTCTTCGATATCCGCCAACAAACGGGCCTGCTGCGCGACATGATGATACGCAACTCGAACACCGGAGAATGGATGCTCCTGCTACAGTTCAAACTTGAAAAGCCGGAAGATCGCCAAAGGGCAGAGAAACTGCTGCAACATATCGCCGACAGGTTCCCGCAAATCACGTCGTTGCTGTACGTAAACAACCAAAAAGGCAACGATACTTTCGGCGATCTTCCTGTAGAAGTGTTCAAAGGCAACGACCATATATTCGAGGAAATGGAGGGACTCAGGTTCAAAGTAGGGCCCAAGAGCTTCTACCAAACCAATACCGAACAGGCGTTCCACCTATACAGTGTAGTCCGCAAATTAGCCTCTCTCACGGGTAAAGAGCTTGTCTACGACCTTTATACCGGCACGGGAACCATTGCGAACTTCGTGGCCGGTAAAGCCAAAAAGGTGATCGGCATAGAATACGTACCCGAAGCGATAGAAGATGCCAAGATAAATTCAGCCATTAACCGCATAGAAAACACCCTTTTCTTTGCAGGAGACATGAAAGATATCCTTACGGACGATTTCATCAGAGAGCACGGACATCCCGACGTAATTATCACTGATCCGCCACGGGCAGGCATGCACACCGATGTTATACAAACCATCTTGCGGGCTAATCCGCAGCGGATAGTCTACGTAAGTTGCAATCCGGCAACGCAAGCTCGCGATCTGTCAGACTTAGATGCGCGGTACAAGGTAGATGTCGTGCAGCCCGTAGACATGTTTCCGCATACTCCACATGTGGAAAACGTGGTACTTTTAACTCGCAGACAAACAATCTGAAAAAACAAATCGATATGATGGTACAGCGCACAAACAAAGTATTACTTATCTACACCGGCGGTACGATCGGCATGGGACTCAACCCCGACACCAACGCACTGGAGCCCTTGGACTTTAATCACTTGGTTAAAAAGCTGCCGGAGTTCTCTTATTTGGAGACTGACATAGACATCTATCAGTTCAATCCGGCCATCGATTCGAGCGACATGAATCCTACAATGTGGGCACAGCTCGTAACTATTATCAGCGAACGCTACGACGGTTACGACGGTTTCGTTATTCTGCACGGCACAGATACCATGGCTTACACGGCTTCGGCCCTCTCTTTCATGCTTGAGAACCTAACTAAACCGGTGATACTTACGGGGAGTCAACTGCCTATAGGGCTATTGCGCACCGACGGAAAAGAAAACTTGCTCACAAGTATAGAGCTTGCATCACACACAAAAGCCGACGGCACGGCAATGGTTCCCGAAGTATGTATCTACTTCAGTGGCGTTCTGTTGCGCGGAAACCGCAGTACCAAAAAGAACACCGACGGCTTTTCAGCCTTCGAATCGTTCAATTATCCGCACCTGTGCGATGCGGGCGTGAGCTTCGTATTCCACGAACATCACATTTTGCAACCCGACTTTTCGAAGCCGATGACGGCACATACGGCCATGAACCCTAATGTGGTGGTGTTTTCCTTGTTCCCCGGAATCGAGGAGAACATAGTGCGTCACGTGCTCGATGCCCCCGAATTGCGCAGCATTGTGATGCGGACGTATGGCAGCGGCAATGCTCCCAAGATGCCTTGGATTATGCAATTGCTAGAGAAGGCTGCCGCCCGAGGCGTTACGATCGTTAACATCAGCCAGTGTATATCGGGCAGTGTGGAGATGGAGAGATACGACGCGGGTTACCAATTGAAGCAAATCGGCGTGGTTACAGGCTACGACAGTACGGTAGAGGCGGCAGTTACAAAGCTGATGTACCTGCAAGCTATCTACAACGACAGCACCACTATTCGCCGACTGATGAACCGATCGATAGCCGGAGAAATAACGGTTATGGCATAATAGCCATGCACACATGCAACACACATAGCCTACCTATCGGGCACAGACAGTACATATATGCGGCACAGAGAATATATCTTAAGACGACAAAACAAAAAAGATGTGCTATAGAGCACATCTTTTTAATGAATATATCTTACTTAAATCCTTATTTCTCTGAGCACCTCTGCCATCTTCTGTTTGGTTTTAATGGTGGTAGGCACAAGTGGCAGTCGCAGCACGTTTTCTATGTAGCCCATATCACTGAGCAATGCTTTTACGCCGGCAGGGTTGCCTTCCACAAACAGAAGACTGTAGAGCTCCGTAAACATGTGGTGTATTCTGCGGGCAGGCTCGTATTCTCCGTTGAATTCAAGACGTATCATGCGCGAGAATTCCTTAGGAAGAGCGTTACCGATCACCGATATTACGCCTGCTGCACCGCTGGCTATCATGGAGAAAGCAAGAGAATCGTCGCCGCTGATCACATCGAATTGCGCCGGTTTATTCTTAATTATCTCGTCCATTTGCTCCAGACTACCGCTGGCTTCTTTAATTCCAACGATATTAGAACAATGATTTGCCAAGCGTACAGTGGTCTCTGCTTTCAGGTTCACACCCGTTCTGCCGGGCACATTGTAAAGCACAATCGGCAACGGAGACGCTTCGGAAATGGCTTTGAAATGCTGAAAAAGCCCCTCTTGCGATGGTTTATTATAATACGGACATATACTTAATATGCCGTTGATGCCGCTCCAATCGGAGTTTTTTATTTCATCTACTACTGCTACAGTATTGTTTCCGCCACAATATTTAAGGATAGGAATTCTGCCGTTTACTGTTTGTTTGACAAGTTCTGTTATCTTGTTTTTCTCATCAATGGTCAGGCAAGGCGTTTCGCCCGTAGTGGCAAGGATACACAGGAAGTCAGCCCCGTTGTTGATTTGGTATTCGATAAGACGTTTAAGTGCTGCATAATCGACTTCTCTTTCTTGTGTAAACGGGGTGATAAGGGCTACTCCCAGCCCCTTAAAAATATTACCTGCCATAAATATAGTATAACGATTTCGTTGCAAATTTACGACAATATTGCTGAAATGCAAAATAAATAAGCCACTTTTATTTTGAACCGAAATAGAGGAAAAGCATGCCCAAAAGCACCAAGAACAGGTCGATGGCTTTGCCTTTGAGATTCTTTTCGTGGAACATAGCGGCACCGAAAAGGAAACTGACGACAACACTACTGCGACGAATCATGGAAACTATCGATATCATGGCCCCCGGAAGGCTGAGGGAATAGAAGTAAACAAAGTCGGCTATGCATAGAAAGATGCTGATAAAGACGATGCTCCACGACCACCGGAAAGGTGTTGAACTTTTACGAGACGGCACCCATAGCAGTAACAAAACAACGAGCATCATGCCACATTGGTAGATATTGAACCAGCTCTGTACCAACATACGATCCATACCTATGCCGCCTTCTGCCGGCGGCGCCATGAGGTATTTGTCGTACAGTCCGCTCACAGCACCGAGCAACGCGGCAAGTACAAGAAAATAAATCCACTTATCGTGTTTGAAATCAATACCTTCTTTCTTCCCGCTTCGACTTAGAAGGAAGAAAGAAACCACGGCCAACAGCACTCCAACCCACTGATAAAGGTTAAGATGCTCGCCATAAACGATCATAGCCCCCACAAGCACCATCACCGGACGCGTAGCATTGATGGGTCCGACGATGGTTAAAGGCAGGTGTTTCATGGCAAAATAGCCGAACGTCCACGATGACAATACGATACAACTCTTCAGGATAATGTACTTATGCTGCTCCCATCCTCCCGACGCAACGTAGAAAATGGATCCATCGAGTGCGTGTGTAGCAGATGAGAATACGATAAACGGAAGGAATATAAGGGAGCAGAAAAGGGTATTGAGGAACAATACGGGGATGACAGCATTATCTATCAGTGCATCTTTCTTGAATGTATCGTAGAAACCCAAGAGCATTGCAGAAAGGAAAGCCAATACAAGCCACATCATAATATCAATATTCTATGTTTTCTAAAAACAACGCATGTGCGGGCATGCTCTCGCCTGCATCAGTGCGATTGCAGCCCTCTACGATCTTTATAAATTCTTCTTTATCGATACGGTGCCTACCGACATCTATCAGAGTTCCCACAACTGCCCGTACCATATTGCGCAGGAAACGGTTTGCAGTGATAACGAAATGCCAGCTATCTACATCGTCTTGCACCCACAGAGCTCGAGTTACACGGCATAGAGTGGTCTTAGAATCGTTATGCGTTTTGCAAAACGCGCCGAAATCCTCTACTTGCAACAGATATAGGGCCGCCTCGTTCATTGTCTCGAAGTCGAGATCGTAGTGCAAGAAGCACGAAATTGTACGCTTAAAAGGGTCTTTCCGCGCGTGAACATAATAATGATAGGTGCGACTAACGGCGCTGAAACGGGCGTGCATGCTGCTGTCTACCGCCGCCACCTTATCCACCGAAATATCCTTGGGCAAAAGTCTGTTGAGTTTATAAGTAAGTTGCGCCTCATCGACGGGTGCGTTGAAATCGAAATGCGCCACCATCATACGGGCATGAACTCCGGCATCTGTCCTGCCCGCCCCTACTACCTCTACGGGGTGCCTCAACAGGATAGAAAGAGCATTTTGCAACTCTGCCTGCACAGAATTGCCATTGGGTTGCACTTGCCAGCCATGGTAAGCTGTGCCATCATAAGCAAGATAGATAAAATAGCGCTGCATCCGTCTACGACAGATTTATTTACGACGACCAATCACACGTTTGAACATCTGCCGATGAAACTTATCCTCAGCCCTGATAATGCGGAAAACTTTGCCGGCAGGCAATACACGTAGGAACTTATTATGGTATTCCTGCTGTATCTCTTTCATCTTGATATCATTGTTATCATGCCGGCGTATGGCCGTCTCACATGCCTTGTCGTCGGTCAGATCGACATGTTTGAAACGCCTGTCATCGTCGAAGAACACCATTTGTTTCTTTCTCATCTCGCGATACAAGGGAAAGAAATCGGCGGCTTCTTGTGGAGTCAGCGCAGCTTCCATAGTAATGAATTGCTCTAAATCGGCTTGGAATTTAGCGGGATCAAACGGACGCGGCCCCTGTGCACAGGCTTCCGAAGCATGCAAGAGAGCTATTACGATAAATATGACGAGTATCTTTTTCAATTTCATTTTGAGTTTTTATGTTTAATTATTTGAAACGTAAGCATAGATGTCTTCATTGTCGAGCATAGAATAATCGGCTGTCTGGTCGATGATATTGTATGAATTTGACGAAGCATAGCTTTCCTGCATACCGACGAGATGATGCGACTGCGCATCTTGTTTAGACAAAAACAAGTTCAATCCGAACACAACAGCACACACACTTGCCGCTGCCACGCCGACTATCCCATAGCGATAACGCAACTTCCGGCGCATACCAACAACGCGGACGCGGCGCTCCGGCAGGCTTTCCATTATACGATCGGGCAGGTTGTCGAAATATCCGTCGGGCACACAGAACGGCTGTTCGGCTCCAAAATACTCTTTCAGAAATTTTTCTTCCTTATCCATTGCTCTTTTTCCTCACATTACTTTGATGTTCGAACCTGCGAAAAGTTTAATCATTATGTTTAAAATATTCGGTTACTTTCTTCACTGCAAGGTGATAACTGGCTTTCAGAGCCCCCTCGCTCGTATTGAGAAGTTCGCTCATTTCGGAGTATTTCATCTCGTCGAAGTAACGCAGATTGAACACCATCCGCTGCACTTCGGGCAATCGGGTAATGGCCTGTTGCAACCGTGCCTGCGTTTCGTCGCCATCAAAATATTCATCTGCTATCAGTCTGTTAGCCACGGAACAGTCTTCATCGGCACAGACAAGAGACATGTTTTTTTGCTTTCGCAGGAAATCAAGCGCCTCATTAATGGCTATCCGATAAAGCCAAGTAGAAATTTTCGACCTATTTTGAAAGTCTTCAATATTGTTCCACGCTTTGATGAAAGTATTTTGAAGAATATCGTTCGTATCTTCATGCATCAACACGATGCGGCGTATTTTCCAATACAGTGGTTCGCTGTATCGTCTGACCAAGGCAGAAAACGCTCCTCGCTGCGCCTTCGGGTCGGCCAAATCCTTTAATATTCGGCTTTCATCGTACGTCATTCCATGAAGTTTCTGAAGTAATCATATATCACACGGTCATAACCATACACGTCTGGATACATTTTCAACCGTCCGTCTTTATCCGGATAAATGGTGAAATAAGTTATAAACAGCGGAACCTCCGGTTCGACTTTCAGTGAGCCGAGGAGCATGCTTCTATCTATGGGCGGGCGTCTTTCCTCATCATCCTGCCCGTTGTTGTCTCTCAGACCGAAGTCTACTGTCATGGAATAGCTAAGTTTTTCAATCGTTCGTTCATCCTTATTTTTCAAGAGGAACACGGCTAAATCTAAAGGTTTCTCCACACGTATGCATCCATGAGACACGCCGCGATAACTTCTGTTAAATACTCCGGGAGAGGAAGTGTAATGAAGAAACACCGAAAAATTATTATTGAAACGAAAGATGATACGGCCCAAAGCGTTGCCCTCACCCCCTTCTTGCACAACAGAATAGGCCGGACTCTTAAGCATTGCCTCTGTTACATAATGAATAGGTATCCGTCTGCCACTCCTACGCTCACGAACAAAATAACGCTGATTGGAAAAATAAGCGCTGTCACCTGCGTGCTGAAGGATGGTTTTCTTCATGATACTGCGTGGCATTACCCACTTCGGATTCAAATCCATACGCATAATTCGGCTGGTGAGCAGCGGAGTTTTCGTTTTGAAAGAGCCGCAGCCGACTTTCATTTCGAACACACTGTCTCGATCGACTGCCCGAAGATGAAAGGATGGTATATTGACAAGTATATATTTTTTATGCATCTGCGGGTAATCATAAAGTCTCCAACGGCAACGCTCCATGTTGCATATCAGTTTCATCCGCTCTGTTTCGGTATTACATAGTTTCAATCGATGAAGCATGGAAATGTAAAATGGACTCGGCGGCTGCACTTCGTGCAGAAATTGAGCCACACTGTCATTGCTGATCTTTCGCAATGCAGTCATAAGAAACCGCCGGCCGGCATGCTCCATGGGTATATCATAGAGCCCGCGAAACGACGTGTGTGTAGAGTCAGCCTCATAAACATCAAGCCTATTGAATGCATATCGGGGATTAATGAATCCGAAACGCTGGCCTAAGACATAACGCAGATAAGCCTTGGTCAGATTGTATTCAAGCCGTGCTATCAACTTATTGATTTCATATCTTCCCGTGTCCACATCTAAATAATGTAGATGCGTCAAGTCATCTTCTATCGCCTGAACTTGAAACTTACGGGGCGAAAAGCCCATATCCGCCACAGTTTTAAGGAATGCGAGTAGGCTGTCGGCACGATGGTCTGCCCCATTACGGGTAATCCACAAGAGCTTTCCCTCTCTTATATAGTACTTCCGTGTCTGATAGTCTGCCCATGTAGTGTCCTTATCCATACTGCCTATGCGCCTTAGATAGCCATATATTCGATAAGAGTCCACGACATATCTGCTCGTCTTCCATGCAGAAAACGAATTTATCGTTAGATTACGATTCGGATTTATAACTTTTTTATGGCATGACGACACAAAGAATACCACAAGAAAGCACACAAAAATACATTTAAAAAAACTCAAGAAATTCTTGTTACCTGATGGAGATTTTTCTTACAGTCTTCCCTACTTTGACAATATAACAACCTTTTGGCAGACTCATCTCAAAGCGCTTGT
>ERZ772960.1982-NODE-1982-length-15435-cov-13.006437_pt1 | contig 15435 bp, 12 predicted proteins | sample MGYA00580678_ERZ772960 | MGnify/ENA primary metagenome ERZ772960 (study PRJEB29015, sample SAMEA2737930) | human oral metagenome | biome: human oral; feature: human-associated habitat; material: dental | place: China | collected 2059 ... | reverse complement strand
CGGGAAAATCCGTTTTGATCGGAGCGCTCAGCTTTTTGCTCGGCGGGAAGGTTACCGCAGATATTATCCGCACGGGCGCTGCCGAAGCGGCGGTATCCGGTACGTTCCACCTTGCAAACGCCCATCCCGAAGCCGCCGCATGGCTTGACGAACGCGGCATCGAGCCTGAAAACAACCGGATATTGTTACGGCGTACGCTGAAAGAAAACGGCCGCGGCGGTATTTGGATTCAAGACACGCAAGTATCCCGCGCTGAACTTGAAGCATTCACTTCCTTTTTAGTCGATATTCACGGTCAGCACGACCATCAATCTCTTTTTAAAACGGCAGAGCACCGCCGCTTCTTGGATTCTTATGCAGGTATCCTCGACGAGGTACGCGCATTCAGCCTTCTTTATACCCGCCTCGCCGAAATAAAAGCAAAATTGGAAACAATAGGACATTCCGAAAAAGAACGTGCAGAGCGGGTAGACTATCTTGCATTTGTTATCGACGAAATCGACAATGCCCGTTTACAGCCGGATGAAGACGAGGTGCTTGAGGCGGAAGAAACAAAGCTCTGCCAATATGAAAAACTGTACGAGCAGGTCGAAACGCTGCAAAACCTGTGTACGCAGGAGCAAGGCATTGTGCCGCAGCTTAAAAAAGCGCAGCATATCTCCGACAGTGTTAGCGCCATCGACCCTACGGTGCACGAATATGCCGAGCGGATAGAAAACGCCTACTACGAAATGCAGGACATCGGCGGATTTTTCAGCTCATATCTTTCAAAACTGGTATTTGATCCCGATCGGCTGGAACAGGTGCAGGAGCGGCTTACCCTTATCAATAAGCTCAAGAAAAAATACGGTGCAACCATCAAAGATATTTTCGCCTATCGGGACTCCGCACAATCAGAGCTGGATTCTCTCGGCGAAAGCGAGCAGGATAAAACTGCCCTAGAGAAGGAAGTCCCCGCACTTGAAGCAAAGCTTTTTGCAGCCGGCACCGCATTGTCTCAAAAGCGGAAAGCTGCCGCAACGGAGCTTCAACAGAAGATTCAAACGACCCTCACCCGCCTCGGTATGCCCAAGGTGATATTTACCGTGCAGGTTACAGCAGCCGAACCGAACGGAAACAAGCAGACAGCCGGTCTCTACGGATTTGACTCGGTGGAATTTTTAATCAGCACCAATCCGGGAGAGCCGGTTAAACCGCTCAACAAAATAGCGTCGGGGGGTGAACTCTCGCGCGTTATGTTAGCGTTGAAAACCGTACTGACCGCCGCAGACGAAGCGGACACCCTTGTATTCGACGAAATAGATACGGGTATCGGCGGTGAGGTCGCCCGCACCGTCGCGGAACATCTGAAAGGATTGGCCGGTAATAAGCAAATACTCTGTATTACACATCTTGCAGTTATTGCCGCCGCTGCCGATACTCATATTAAGATACTGAAGATGCAATCCGACAATGCAAGCCGCACATCGGCTCAAACAATAGACGGAGAAGCCCGCATTGAAGAAATTGCACGGATGCTCGCAGGTGATGAGGTGAGTACCGCTTCACGTATTCATGCAAAAGAGTTATTATCAAGGTATAGAAGCATAGGATAACACGATATGGATAATCCGGAACAAGGAACAAACGTATACGAAGAAAAGCTCCGTTACTATCAGGAAGAAATCGATCAAATACTCAAACAGGAAAAAGCGATGGCAGAACTCATCGCAAAAGATCCTGAAGGCGGTATGTATAAAAAGATCATGCTCGTCGACGACTTGATATATGTCGTAACGCTCTACTTGGCGAAGTACCAAATAGCCGTTTCCTTTTTGAATAGAAAAAACGAAACGCTGCTCAACGAAGCGCGGAAGGCCTTATATAAGGTCATTATCAATCTTGAAGAGATTGTTTCAAACTTTATCGACGCTCCTTTTTCCGACTATGAAGAGAAAGTACGCAAGATTGAACACGTTCCGCAAAAACAGCGGTTTTATTTGATTAGAAAATTGGGTCTGGCGATAGACCTCGTTATTCGGGCATACGGCGATAATACCAAATGGAAGTGGTCGTTTATAGAAATTCAAGGCCGATATGCGACGATTGCTAAAAACATCCTCGATTTAAAGGACAGTGCGGAGACAGGTTTTGATCCCCGTTCACCCGATTACGAAAGCACGATGTTCCATCTCAAGCTGGTAAAAAAACTGCTCTTGCAGGCAGCCGATCAATACCGTGCCCGCTACGAAACGGCAACTTCCAGTATAGAGGATTTTAGGATTGCCATTCAGTATTTGGAGGCTGCCCGGCGTATGCATATCTTACTGAACGAGCGAAGCGCAGCGGAAGAAGTAAAACGGCAAATCGGGATATGGTCTGAGAAGATGGAAAAAGATTTACAACGGCGGAAAAAAGCGTAACGGTTTTCTATAACGCAGACGAAAGAGGAACAACAATGTTCACTAAAGAAATAGTATTTAAACTCTTTGAAGCATTTTCTATTCAGCGGTGGAATGATTTAGTCCGGCCTTTCGATATTGTCGAAATGGATAAGACGGCAGAAAAAATGTTCCTCAGCTTTATCATCGGCAAATATGAAGAAAAGAACGGACGGACGGTTAATTGGCTGAGTATCATTAATCATTCGTTCTTTGAGCTACTCCGCCGAATCGCACTCTGCGATATGAAGTCGCCGGTGCAGCGCATTATCCGCGCAGAATATCCCGAAGAATATAAAAAACTGAACCGCTGGGTGCTTGATAAATACAAGACGATTATCACCGATCCGCTTTTTCTCGACGAGTTTGCAGCCTATCTCTTCGATCCGGTTGACCCGACGGATATAAGTTTTCGAGTGCTGCGCGCCGCACATAAATATTCGGCAATGCGTGAACTCGATATGATCCGCATGGTGAACGAACCCTTCCGGCTTACCGAAATCGATAAATGCTTGGAAGCAGACATCGCCGATTTTATGGATTTAAAGGGCTTGCAGCTTTTGACGGCGAAGCAGCAGCCGTACTATTTTATTACGGAAATTGAAAAACTGCGGTTCCAAACCCGTTGGAATCAGACGCCGCGGGTTCCGGCCACAACGGTACTCGGGCATTCGTACTTTGTCGCCGCGCTGGTTTTCTTAATGACCCGCACGCTCAAGCTGCCGTCACATCGGCTTTCAATCAATTTCTTTGCAGCGTTGTTCCACGACTTACCGGAAGCGGTTACCCGCGACATTATCTCTCCGGTAAAACAGGCCACCGACCGCCTACCCGAAGTAGTAAAGCATATAGAAGATGAAATCGTCGCGCAAGAGCTGCTGCCGTTGATGGATGAATGTTACCGCGAAGAGGTGCTGTATTTTATTCAGGATGAATTTGAAAACCGTATTAAACTGAACGGCGAAACCCGCAATGTAACAAGCGAAGAACTCAATACGACATACGCGGCGCCTGAGTTTTACGGAATTGACGGTAAACTGATCCGCGCGGCAGACCACATCGCAGCTTTCGTAGAAGCCGACAGTTCCATCAACTTCGGCATCCGATCCGAACAGCTGGAAGAAGGCCGTGCAAACATCCTGCAGCACTACGGCAAAAACACCGTCATCAACGGCTTTTCCCTAGAAAGCTTTTTTGCATCATACCGTTAAAAAGCGTGTACATAAGTGGAGTTTAACAGGGAACCGCCCCGGAACTATTTCAAGCGGTCGCATCTAAATCTAAGGAAACTGTCCAAAAACCGAAGTTTTTGGACAGCCCCTTTATTTTAATGAGAAGGGTAATTACATCAGATAAATAAATACATATCGCAGAATAAATAGGTTGTGAGACCATTTGAAGCGCAAAGCGGTTCAACTCTGGTCGAACAACCTATTTATTCTGCGGGATATTCAACAAAATATCTGATGTAATTACCCTAGGAGCATGAGTGTATGAATATCGTAGAAATTCCCCTGCCGCTGTTGCGGAATGAACTTTCGGCTGTGTCTTTTTTATCCTGCATATCCGAGGAAGAACTCGGAGCGCTCGCTCAGTTTTCTCAGCTTTGTGCATTTGACGAAGGCGAGGTGCTGATTGCGGAAGGCACGATAAACGCCAATTTTTATATTTTGATGAGCGGTTCCCTCGACGTGGTAAAACAAGGGAAATGGAACAAAGAGGTGCACGTCGCAACGCTGCGCGACCATGCCTCAGTCGGCGAGTCGGCGCTCTTGGAGGATGAACTCAGCACCGCAACCGTCAGCGCTGCCGAAGATACCGTCGTGCTGATTCTTTCCCGCAGTCAGTTCAAAAAATATATTAACGCCTATCCCAAGGCGGGATTGGTGATGATGACGTATATCGTTTTCAGCCTGTTACAAAAGCTTCGCAGCGCCAGCGAAGAACTCGCCGATGAACGCAGTATGGTATTTGCGCAGGATTATTTAACCGCGATGGTCGATATGTTCCAAGCGGATGAAAAAGACGAAAAATCCGGCCTAAACGATGAGCCGCGATAATTCTGCGATTAAATCTTTACCGTCCCACATCGTATCCATTTCCATAGCCTGCCCTAACGCGGCGATTCGGTCGATACCTGTAGGGTATCGCCTCCGTTTCTACCGAGAACCGCTTACGCATTCTCCGCTTGATCGAAAACCTGACCCTCGGCAGTGCTGCAGTCGGTTACCGCACGGAGTCCATGCACGGCGCCGGTTCTCCGCAGGCACAGCGCATCATGATTTCCCGCCAAGGTAACCTTGCAATGAAGAAAAAGCTTGCAAAGGATATCGCAAAGATTAAAGAGTAAGCTCTTTGTAATGTAACAAGCACGAAAAAAGGCAGGGCAACTTACCCTGCCTTTTTTTAAACAACGTTCAACTGATGTACAAAAGAAAGTGTACATCAGTTGATAAAGTCGCACTGTCAACGGTGAAATTAAATACGTCCCGTTTTATCAATTATCCCTGCATACCAAGCGCAAACCGCGGCCATTGAGAACACTAAAAGGAGCACCGGAAGTATTAAACCGGTGCCGATACAACGGAGACAGTTGTGCCGTTTGTTTAATCAGTGTTCCCCAAGTACCGCCGCGTGCGGCACGCAAATGGCGACCTGCTTGGGTATCCTGTAGGGGATCTTTACCGTCTTTTGGTGAATCGACGAACCAATCGCTGCACCATTCCTGTACGTTTCCGCTCATATCATACAACCCGTAGCCGTTCGGTAGTTTCTTTTTTACTTCATGGGTTTTATTCCCGGAATTTTTTGCATACCATGCATAGTTTTCAAGCTCGGCTTCGCTATCAGTTCCTGCCCATTTATAGTCCTTTCCGCCCTTGGCTGCCCATTCCCATTCAGCTTCCGTCGGCAATCTAAAACCGTTTTTAGTCATATCTATTTTCGTTTTAGCCCACTCATCATTCTTACTTATGGGAATTGCATCAAATGCCGCCGTAGTCAAATCGACCGAGGGATTTGAGTAACACGGTTGAAGTCCAAGCTTGAGACTGAGCTTATTACAGAATACTACGGCATGGTACCAGTTTACTTCTTCAACCGGCCGCTTTTTTTGTTCTTCACCTTCGGCAGGAGCCGTATCTTTACCGTTTTTCATACCGGTATTATCAAAAAAACTTGGATTCTTCTTATCCATCACAGTCATCCACAATTCTTGCGTAACCTCCGTCTCCCCAATCCGATAAGCCGTTAACGTTACCGTATGCGGCGGATTTTTATCCTGCCCCTTAGCCCCAAGAGTTACGTCTGTTACCGCCGGTATGGTTATCATAGTAAATTTCACACCGCCTACGTCATATTCTTTACTATCGACAACCGTAGGAGACTGGACATTTCCGTTGCCGCCGGTTTGACCGGAAGAAGTGTCGGCTATACCAGCATCCGGTTTGGCGCCGACATTGTTCGTACAACCGAACATGACGAGCGAGGCGGCAAACAAGAGCGCCCCGTAAATACGCTTGATTTTATTTTTCATACGGATTCTCCTTTTGCGGAAATATGATATGAGCACTGATATATAAAAAAAGCGCACAAAGAGGTTGCGATACCCTACTTTGAGCGCTCTTAATGAGAAACGTATGAAAAAAAAGAATAGTTAGAAAATTAAATGGTTCTGTATTTCGGGGGGGGGGGGGGGGGGGGGCAGGAGATCAGTTCACACCGGTTTGCACATAACATACCGGTTACCGGATATTTCACCATACCTAATCTCCTTTTATTCCTCATCGGGATTAAGCAAAACGGTATTTTTCTAAGACCTTAAACAGCTTCTAAACCATTTTACTACAACGATATAACGATTATAAACCGATAAAGAAAATATTGTCAAGAAAAATTTTTTATTATGATTCTGAATAAACTATATACCGCAGAAATGGAACAAATTAAACGGGAACAGATGCCGTTTATGCGGCAGAATCCGTAATAATTCATAATTAAGAATTATGAATTAGCGAAGAATTTTTCTTATTTTTCAAGCCAAAAATCTCCGAAAGTCGCATAAGTACGGTAGGAGATGTGAATGACACAAAAACCTTTTGAAGACCTAACTATTTCCGATGATTTTATGTTCTGCAAAGTTATGGAGTGTGAGCCTATCTGTAGAGAATTTCTTGAGATGCTTTTTAATACTAAGATCGAGAAAATTACGTATCTGTCATCTCAGAATACCGTTACAGCTAATTCCGGAGCAAAAACCGTTCGGCTGGATGTACTGGTAAAAGACAAAGCCGGTACACCCTACGACATTGAGATGCAAGTCGGCAACGAGTATAATATTCCAAAACGGATGCGGTATTATCAAGCGGTGCTGGATGTTGCCTTTTTAGATAAAGGCTATTCTTATAAAGCGCTTAACGAAAGCTTTATTATCTTTGTTTGTTTATTTGATCCTATCGGTAGTAACAGAGCTATTTATACATTTGAAAATATCTGTATTGAGGATAAAAGAATCCCCTTACAAGATGGAACTAAAAAGATTATACTGAATGCGAACGCGTTTAGAAGTGCAGACAATAAGGAATTACAAAGCTTTTTACAGTACGTAAAAACAGGCAAAGTAACGACATCATACACAGGGAGAATAGAGCAGATGATACAGACAGTAAAGCGCAATGAACAACTGAGGAAAGAATACCACATATTACCGGCAGTATTGATGGATGCCTTTGATGAAGGCGAAGCAAGAGGCTCTCGCCAAACTAAGCTTGAAACGGCACGTATCCTAAAACAATTAGGTGATTCCGTACAAAAGATAGCGCAAGTGACAGGACTAACCCAAGCAGAGGTGGAAGCGATTAAATAATTCATAATTGTGAATTATCCGCCGGTGGAGTTTTTTTTCTCTCTATGATATACTCGGGCCTGTATGGACTACTACGCAGTGCAGGTAAAGACGGGTAAGGAACCGGAGCTGTTAAAAAAAATACGGAAGTTAAATGAAGAAAATCATGAAATACAAGCTTATTTTCCGCGCCGCGTACTTTATATCAAAAAGAAGGGTATACGGAAAAAAGTTGATGCGCCGGTATTTCCCGGCTATATCTTTTTAGAAATCGATGCCTTATCGCTTCCGCTTTGCTGGCAGCTCCGCAAGACACCGAATTTTTATCATTTTTTGCCGAATAATCAAAATCCCTTGCCGCTTGCCGATAACGACCTCTCCCTTTTGCGCCATTTTCTTTCGTTCGGAGAAGTTACCGTTCCGTCTAAAGTTTATTTCGACGAAAATTCACGGATATGCGTTATCGAAGGAGCGCTCAAAGGACTTGAAGGAAAAATTATCAAAGTTGATAGAAGAAAGCAGCGGGCTAAGGTACTACTCGACATGTACACCGACAGCTTTCCCATAGATTTGGCTTTTGATGTTATAGAGCCGGCAGCTGCCGATTCATATCGATTGGAGGGGAGAGATGACAGCGCAAAATAATAAAGTACAGCCAACCGTATATATTATCGGAGCGGGGCTGGCAGGTACTATGATTGCCCATGAAATAAAGCGAAAGGGGGTATTCGGTCGCGTCGCGGCATTTCTTGATGACGATCCGCAGAAAATCGGTGCTAAGATTGAAGGGATACCGGTGCTCGGGCCGATTCAAGATGTCGCCCGTCTTATCAGAGTGGAGGCGCGGGACGAACTGTTGATTGCCATTCCGAGCATAAAAGCGGAGCGACTACGAGAAATTTATGCGATTGTAAAAGAGGCGGGATTTACCACCATCAAATTACTGCCCGGCATTTCGCAGATTGTGGACGATAATGCACACCTCGTGCAAGCACGAGAGATAAACCCGCAAGACCTGCTCGGACGTACGCCGATAAAGATCAGCTTAAAAAGCAGCCTCGCGTACCTTCGCGGAAAGCGGGTACTGATTACCGGCGCAGGCGGCTCCATCGGCAGCGAACTGGCGCGACAACTCCTTTCAGGCGGAGCCGAGCGGCTTTATTTATTCGGGCATGGGGAAAATTCAATCTACCAGATCGATAAAGAGCTGCGCCTCTTACAAGAAGAAGGGGTCGGCGATAAGGCGACGATTGTACCCATCGTGGGTGAGCTGAAAGACCGCGAGTATATGCACTATATCATTGGGAAGCTCCGCTGCGATGCAGTCTTTCATACGGCGGCTTACAAGCACGTACCGCTGATGGAAGCGAACCCCGTCGCCGTCATCGAAAACAACGTGTTCGGCACCAAGAACTTGCTCGACGCCTGTATCGAAAACGGCGTAAAACGCTTTGTGCTCATCTCGACAGATAAGGCGGTTAATCCCGTATCGATTTACGGGGTATCAAAGATGCTCAACGAAAAGATGGTGCTTGACGCCGCCGCGCGCGTCAGTGAAAAATACGGCAGTCCGGACTATGCCTATATGTTTGTCCGGTTCGGAAACGTGCTCGGTTCGCGCGGCTCGATTTTTCCGCTCTTTGTCGAGCAGGTAAAAAAAGGAGGCCCCGTAACGGTAACATCCCCCGATATGATGCGCTTTTTTATGACCATCCCGGAAGCATGTTCGCTGGTGCTGCAGACGGGCGGAGTGGGCATCAACGGGCAGTCATACCTACTGGATATGGGCGAGCCGGTGAATATTCTCGAAACCGCCCGCCAGCTGATACGATACATGGGCTACGAGCCGGAGAAGGACATACCGATAGAAATCATCGGGGTACGTCCGGGAGAACGGTTGGAAGAGCCGCTCACTTCGGAAACGGAGTACACCGAACCGACCGATTATCCTAAAATTCTCCGCCTGCAAAACCGCGAAGAATACGATAGCGACACGCTCCGTACACTGCTTGCCGCATTGCAGCCGGTGTGCTGTCCTTCGGACAATCCGGCGCTCTACCGGAACAAAGAGTATCTGACGCGCATACTCTGTGACGCATGTACATCATTCAGGGAGGCACAGTAACCGGCATCCGGCGCTTTACAAACTTCCTTTTACTTGACTGATTTTTTCTTTTATGCTAGCGTTTTGACATGAACGACATCACACTGCCGAAATTGTTGCAAAAAATTGCAAAAAAATATCCTGATATTGCAGCTCAGTATTCAAAGAATGAGCAAGGCAACTTTATTCCGCTCTCCTATTCGCAAGTTTTTGACCGGGTATTGAACTTTGCCGGTGGACTTTTATCTCTCGGCATCTCACGAGGAGATAGGGTCGGCCTTATCGCCGATAATCGGAAAGAATGGTACCATGCAAGTATGGGCATTATGGCGATCGGAGCTTGCGATGTGCCACGCGGATGTGATGCAACCGAACAGGATTTAATCCGCATTTTATCCTTTGCCGAATGCACGGCAACGGTTATAGAAAATCGAGAGCAGTTTATAAAAATCCTAAAAAATCAACCGCAATTCCCGTTGCTTAAAACAATCATCGTTATTGATCCTATTGATATGCAAGATGAAGAGCTTAAAGCGAAGGGCGACATTTCCCATTTCGATATTTACAGTTATGACAAAATTATCGAACAAGGCATTACGTATCGGAAAGAACATCCCGATGCGGTTGAACGGGAACTGGAAACAGGCAGAGATACGGAAGTTGCGACAATCATTTTTACCTCAGGTACGACAGGCGAACCTAAGGGTGTTATGCTGACGCATAAAAACTTTATTGTGCAGCTGGATGACCTTAAAACAAGGGTTATCCTTTATCCCGGCGAAAAAGCTATCGTGGTACTTCCGGTATGGCACAGCTTTGAACGGCTCTGTGAATATGTTATTTTGGCTTCTGCAGCAGGTATGGTATATTCAAAACCGGTCGGGAGTATCCTGCTGGCCGACATCGCAAAAACAAATCCCGCGCTGTTCCCCTCGGTACCGCGTATATGGGAGTCCGTCTATACCGGCGTTTTTAAGGCGATGAAGCAGGCTGGCGGCATTAAGCAAAAGCTGTTCAATTTCTTTGTGGCAGTAGGTTTGTTCTATGCTCACCATGCGCGGAACCTAACGGGGCAAAATCCACACTTTGTACCTTATACAAAAATTACGCGGCCGATTATTTCTTTTATACCATATATCCTTTCTGCGCCGCTCTATGCACTGGGCAATGCACTGGTGTTTAAAAAGATCCGTACCAAACTCGGTACCGGATTCCGGCAAGGAGTTTCCGGCGGAGGAGCACTGCCGCCTAACATTGATGCTTTCTTTTGGGCTATCGGTGTAAGCGTTACCGAAGGATATGGCCTAACCGAAACGGCGCCTGTTGTATCTGTCCGTCCGCTTGGACGCCCCGTATTCGGCACTATCGGCAAACCGTTGTCATGTACAACGGTAAAGATTGTCGATGACGATGGAAAAGAGTTACCGGTTGGTCAACTTGGTACCGTCATGATCCGCGGTACAAGCGTTATGAAGGGGTATTACAAGCGACAGGATTTAACCGATGCTGTAATCGATAAAGATGGATGGTTCGACAGCGGCGACCTCGGTTTAAAAACACTCGACGGAGAACTCATCCTACGCGGCAGAAAAAAAGACACGATCGTATTGCGCGGCGGGGAAAATATCGAACCGGTACCGATCGAAATGAAACTACAGGAATCTCCGTTTATTTCACAAGCTGTAGTGATCGGGCAGGATCAACGCTTTTTAGGTGCACTCATCGTTGCAGACGAAACGGAAGTAAAAGGCTATGCGGCAGAACAAGGGATAGCTGCAGACTCGCTTCCGGAACTGTTGGAAAAACCGGAGATAAAAAAACTTTTTGAACGACAAATCGCCTCGCTCATAAATCACGAAAACGGCTTTAAACTCTTTGAACGAATCAACCGTTTTGAACTCCTTGCAAAGCCTTTTGAACCAGGCGTAGAACTTTCGGCAAAACAGGACGTAATGCGCTATAAAATCACTGCGTTATACGGCAAACAAATCGACGCTTTATTTGCCGATTATTAAAATAGCTTAAACGTTGATGCGGTCAAGAATGGAAATACATATTTAAAAATTGGCAAGAAAATAAATACCGATGAAAATAGCAAGGCGGGCTTTTTCTGCCGAAAGCTTAGGCTGCGCCGTCAAGCATTCAAGGTAATACCAAAACAAACCGAAGTCGGGGTCAATACGGATTGCATACTCTAAAAACTCTCCGCTGTCGATTTGCCTGCCGAAAAGCAACAGGACAACATCATGCAGAACACCAATGCATTCGGGCAGCAGCCCTACATAGTCCACAGGGTTTTTCTCCTGCATAGATTCGCAAAAACAACCGAGCCGATAGAGAACATCCTCTTTTACATATTCGTCGGTTTTTTCAACCCACATCTTATCGACAAGCAGCCGTACGTTTTTTTCAAAGCTGCGGATAAGGTGAATTTGAGCGTCCCGCGTAACCGGTTCCGCGCCGGTAAATACCTGTTCAAACGAACCTTCCGCATCAAAAGCCCTTGCAATACGCTGAGCTTGCGCGGCAAGCGCTTCGGCATCCTCTGCGGAGAGAAACGCCGGCAGATATTCAACCGCCGCCTTATGTATCTGTTCCGGCAGCTGGGTATCGGTATCGTTAAAGATAGATTTAAGCATATCTAAAAATGGTCTTTAATTTCTTTTTTGTCAAGTAGTTAGCGGATACTTCTCAGCAATGACAAGAGCTGAGACATCTGCTGCCCGCGCGGATCGGTGCCGTCTACGGTCTTTTCCGCCTTACTACCGGTCTTTGCAGGATCGGTGTAAATGAGGACTGCCATATCACCTTTCGTCATCCTATCGTAGTACCCTTTGCGCGAAAGCGTTCCTTCGGTAAGGTCTTCCGAAATCCGCCCTATTGTGAACGTCCCGAGTACGTCTTTTTCATTGTACAAAAGCCCGATACCTTCATTCGCAATGGTGAGCGTTCCCTTCTTGACGATTTCCACCGTATAATCGGTAAAGTCGCAGTCGCCCGAACCGATATCGATAACCGCTTCCGCTTGAGAACGCCCTGCGATGCTGCCGATAACCGGCATAACTTGATTAAACATATCGGTTGCGCGGCGGATAGCATTGTCAAACCGGTCATTACCGGAACGGTACACGGTTAAGGTTTCCGCTTTTGAACCGGTACGCCCGACATAGAGATCAAGCGTAATCTGTATATCCCGCTCGTTTTCCTGTAGATTGACAATGCCGAAATAATCGTTTCCGGCAGTGCGCGCCTGTCTGAACGCTTCCATATACGAACTGGGGCTATCCAGATGAGCGGAAACCTCAAAACGGCGGTTGTAAGAAAGAATATCGTTTATCAGCGCTGCAGTGAGTTTTTCCGCTTCGGGATGAAACACATTTGCCGCATTTACCTGATAAAAAAGCCCTACGGAAAGGTGCGCCTTGTTCAAATACAGCGGATCGATCTTCCAGCGGTTCCGCACCGAGCGGTCAAGCATCTTGCTGTAGGCCTCCACCGTGTCGTTGATCCGGGCGGTGCTTTTTTCGATGGATTGAATAAATTCAAGCTGCTGTACGGCACGTTCGTAGAAGCCCTGCCGCATCAGTATATTGGCATATGCCTGCCGGCTTTCCGTGTCATACGGGTACACCTTGAGGGCGCGCCGGTATTCGTATAAGGCTTGGTCGGTCATGTTACGGTTTAAAAAAGAATCACCCTTTACGCGGTGCGTATCGGCGAGTGTTTTCCGCTGTGTATCTTCAAACTCAAAGGTTTGTACGGCGATATCCTCAAGCAGGGTGCGCATCAGTTCGTTTTCGGTATCGACGGAAAGCCCTATTTGCGCAGCTTCAAAGGCTTGCTTTTTTTGCGTAAGCTTCATTAAACAAAGCGCTTTTACATACCATGCATCGGCACGCTTACGGTCGCCCGCAATGCGCAAATCGGCTACGGACATCGCCTCACGGTAACGGCCGGAGCTGTATAAAAGCGAGCAAAGCAGCGCCCGAGCCTTGTCATAGTCTTCGTCGATGGTCAGCGCCGCACGGATACGCCCTTCCGCTTCGTTCAGGTTCCCCGCAAGGGCGGAAAGGTAACCGGCAAAGTAATGCACTTGCGCATTATCCCCGTGGTATTGCAGGGCACGGCCGATGTAGCTTTGCGCCGCCTGCATATTGCCCGTTTCGTGGCTTAATAGAGCAAGCGACAGAAGCGCTTTGCGGTTCTCGCTTTGGCGGCGGAGTGCGGCAGTATACAGTTCCGAAGCACTGGTTAAGCGTCCGCCCGTCACCTCGATTTCCGCCATCCCGAAGCGGGCATCAAGGTTGTTCGGATAACGGTTCAGAATGCCCGAAAAAATCTTTTGCGCGTCTTCGATACGTCCGATACCGATTAGGATAAATGCATAGAGGTTTTCGATATCGACATCTTGCGGGGAATAACGGCGCGCCTTTTCCGCGTAAATAATAGCCTGATCGTATTCGCCCAGCGCATAAAAGCATTCGGCTAATCCCCGATACACGGCATTATAGGCGGGATTTTCTTTTAAGGCTTGTTGATAGAGTTCTATAGCGCCGTACCAGTTTTCATGGTATTGCAGCTCCTTTCCTTGCTCGAAAAGCTGAATAGGAGCGGCAAAAAGAGACAGCACGCTACAGAGCAGAAAAGCAATAACCAGACTATTTTTACGCATAATTGTCATCCCTTTTTATGTTGCATCGATGCAGCTGTCATATTGATGCAGCGGCACCATGAGCAGGTGAACGGCTTACGGTTCCCCATCCTTAACCGCCGCAATCTTTACCGTGTTGATTTTATGTCCGTCCATATCCTGAACGATAAAATCAAAATTCTTCCAACGTACCTTTTCATAACGTACGGGAATTTTTCCGAATAAATCAAATACAAAGCCGCCGAGCGTTTCAAACTCATCGGAGGGCAGCTCCGTATGCAAGGCTTCCGCAAGGTCGTCCATATCGACACGGGCATCGCAGAGCCAGAGTCCATCCCCGAGGGAAGAAATGTCTTCACCTTCGTTGTCAAATTCGTCCTGAATATCTCCGACAATTTCTTCTATAATATCTTCCATACAGACAATGCCGGAAATACCGCCGTATTCATCAACCGCAATGGCAATATGCACATGACGGCGTTTAAATTCCCGCAATAGACCGTCGATACGCTTGGATTCGGGCACAAAAAACGGCTTTCTGATAATTTTTTCCAAATCGATCGGTTCTTTTCTTGCAAATGAATTGATCAAATCCTTGACATACAAGACACCTACTACGTTATCGATCGATTCGGCATAAACGGGAAACCGTGAATGCCCGCTTTCCGCCACCCGTGTCAGCAAGTCTTCCGTTTCCATATCCAACGGAATAAAATCGACATCGATACGCGGGATCATCACTTCTTTTACTGCGGTGTCGGAAAGATCAACGACACCGCGTATCATATCTTCTTTTTCTTCGTTGAGCGAATCCTGCAAAATCTCGGAAACCGCCCGCTTCTTTTTCAGTTTATCAAATATCCCCATACTTATTCCTGATAGATAACCGTATTATTATATTCCCCGAGTATTTTTTCCTGTAATTGCAGCATCTCTTGCTGCGGATCGTTGTCGCTGTGATCCATCCCACTGAGGTGCAAAATACCGTGTATCAGCAGCCGTTTTAATTCTTCATTCATCGTTACATTAAAAGTTTCGGCATTTGAGCGCAAACTATCGAGACTAATTACAATATCTCCTGCATTAAAACGCAAGGTTCCGTCTTCATCATCGTACTCATCGCCCTGCTCAAAAGAAAGCACGTCAGTCGGCGAGTCGATATGCCGGTAGGTTTTATTCAGTTCGTGAATAAACGCATCGCGGCAAAACACAACGGATAAAGCCCAATTTGTATGCTCAAGCTGTGTAAGAACCGCCTCTAAAAAGGGCAAAATCTGTGCGCCCCATTTCGGTTCAGGGATATCCTGCCACGTAATTGCAATAGTATTCATGTTATTCTTCCTTGCTGCCCTTCCCGTCCGGGCTTTCGGATGCCGCTAATCCGAGGTCTATTTGCAGGTAATTTTTTACATCGGGA
>ERZ772960.1979-NODE-1979-length-15460-cov-3.008374_pt1 | contig 15460 bp, 15 predicted proteins | sample MGYA00580678_ERZ772960 | MGnify/ENA primary metagenome ERZ772960 (study PRJEB29015, sample SAMEA2737930) | human oral metagenome | biome: human oral; feature: human-associated habitat; material: dental | place: China | collected 2059 ... | reverse complement strand
TCTCCGTTTCACTCATTTGCCCAAAGGGGATGGCCAATTTCGATCCATTCGGTGCCTGTGCCTGTTGCAATGGGTCGCCTTGTACAGCTCCCGTTATAGACTGGACCCATGTAACGGATAAGATTCGTCTGGGAGGAAATCTGCTTCTGCTCGAAAATAGTGAGTTACTCTGTTCGCTGGGTGGTCGGATCAGGATTTTCTACACATTGGCGGCCGCCTCGGCTGCCTGTGGTGCCTCACGCGAAGAAGAACGCAGTTTCTGGAGTAAGGCTATCGATTTCGGTAAAGGCTTGGGCAAAGGCCTTTGGAAAGGGCTCAAAGGTACAGTTACAGGCGTCATTGATCTGGGAATTTGGGCAGGCAAGCACTCGCTCCCATACATGTTACTCGATCCGGCCGGCTTCGCCGACCAGCTGAAGCAAGACGGCGAGATATTGAAGTCTCTTGGTAATCTGGCCGGTAAGGCGGGGACTTGGATGTATCGTAATTCTGCCGTAAATTTGCTGGCCAACCCTCAGGACTTTCTGGCAGCACAACAGGAGAACAGGGCCATGTTGGAAACCCTTGCCGACAAGGCCGCCAATATGAGTGCGGAGGAATGGGGTGATTTTGCCGGGCAGGTGCTATTCGAGGTGGGCACAGAGGTTGCCACCGCAGGAGGAGCCGCAGCTCTTACAGCCGTAAAAGCTGCCGACAAGGTGGTAGATGTGGCAAAGGTTGCCAATCGGGTCGATGATGTATTGGATACTGTCAAGGCATTGGATAAGATTGATGATGCAGCAGATGCTGCTAAAGCATTGGATAAAGCAAAGGTGCCCAAACTGACCAATCCAGTGATGAGACAGGCAGACGATATAGATTCCTTTAAATTGTTAGATACAGAAGGAAATGTTGGTAGCTTTGATGAACTTGTAAAAGCAGGGACTATGGGAGATAATATTACTCCTCATCATATGCCATCTGCAAAATACCTAGAGATTAATACGGATATCAAATATAAAGATGGTGTGGCGATGAATATGGAGCAGCCCTCCCCGGGAAAAGGAGGACGACATAGAAAGACGTCTACATACAACAATAATATGACAAAAGCTGAACAGCAATCATATTGGAATTTGTCTCCGAGAGAAGCATTAGCTCATGATATTAATGATGCAATAAAGATTTATAAAGAACAAGGTTTATACAATGATAAGATTAGAGAAGGATTGCTTGAAGTGATTATAAGAAATAAAGAAAAATATCCTGATTTATTCAAAAAATAGCATGAAATCGATAGAAGATTTAAGACTCCAATTGGTGAAAAATAAATTGATGAGAACTCAAGAAGAGGTAGAGTTGTTTGAGTCAGCCATGAATGAGTTATATAAAGAACCCAATCTGAATAATATTGATTATTTCTGTGAGGCATTTAATGATGCCACAGAGCACCATGAGGTGATGTTTGGGCTGGTACATGGAATAGAAAATTATTGCAAGTTATTCGGTGTGGATAACTATTTTGATAAGCTAGTAGATGCTTTGGCTAAAATGGATAACAATTCAATTGGATGGCAAAATATAATATTCTATAGGATATTAAATACTGATTGGGGGAGAAAAGCTTTAGCCGATAAATTAAAACAAAAGAATGATGATATAAGAAATTTCATCCTATGTGCTATTAATCGAATCAAGCAGGAAGACAATGAGAGATTTGGTTATAAAGCAGATGAAATACTTAATACATTTTAGATTACACCCTCCGTCCCTTATTGTTAATATTCAAAATTTAAACAACACTAAAAATATCGGCCGGCTTCGCCGACCAGCTGAAGCAAGACGGCGAGATATTGAAGTCTCTTGGTAATCTGGCCGGTAAGGCGGGGACTTGGATGTATCGTAATTCTGCCGTAAATTTGCTGGCCAACCCTCAGGACTTTCTGGCAGCACAACAGGAGAACAGGGCCATGTTGGAAACCCTTGCCGACAAGGCCGCCAATATGAGTGCGGAGGAATGGGGTGATTTTGCCGGGCAGGTGCTATTCGAGGTGGGAACGGAGGTTGCCACCGCAGGAGGAGCCGCAGCTCTCACAGCCGTAAAAGCTGCCGACAAGGTGGTAGATGTAGCCAAGGCTGCCAATCGGGTCGATGATGTATTGGATGCAGCCAAAGCTTTGGATAAGCTGGATGATGCAGCTGATATAGCTAAGGCCGCCGACAAATTGGATGATGCAGCAGATGCTGCTAAAGCTTTGGACAAAGCAAAGGTGCCGAAATTGGAGATGCCCGTGAAAAGCAAAAATCTATTTCGGAAACCAAATTTTGACGATTTTGTCAGAAGTATTGATGATAGCTTCCCTTCTGATGAAATTGCCCGAAAAGCCTTTAATTTATTCGAAAACGATGAATGGGGAAAATTAGAGGAATTATTTAAGCAATATAACATAAATGGAGGGTGGCCTCCTAATAGAGGGTTCGCTTCTAGTAGGACAATAACATTATCTCCTGGATTTGAATTTGACAGATATGGTGGTCGCATAAATAGAAAAACAGGAAAGTTTGAGGATGCTGGCAGTTTCATTGCAGATAAAGAGACGCCTTATGGCTATAGATCATTACCTTCCGGCTATGAAGAAAAACCATTAAATTCATATAGAGTAAAAGAACCTATACAAGGTGTTCAACAAGGTGAAGCTATACCTTGGTTTGGACAAGAGGGCGGAGGTATACAATATGAGATTCCTGCTTCTGAGGGTGGAATCGACGGATTATTAAATAGTGGAAAAATTGAGCGAAGATGAGACTTTTAGAATTCAAAAGAACAAAATTGTTCGATGGCATTGAGGATGGACTATTTGATAAAGATTTTCAATTAAATATAGAGGGAAAATCTGTGTTATTTATTGTGGATGACATTACTCCACATAAATTAATAGACTGTCCGGTCAAACAAGATGTAATAAATAAATTGCATCTGGAATCAGATGGCATATCCAATATTGTGACAAAAGAGCAGCGATTACAGGTTTATTACTTAAATGAAGATGATTTGTTGATTATCTTTTCAATGGGTGAATATCAACCAGGAAGATACATGCTTTTCCTGGAAGGAGTCTTTCTTAAACTGAACTTATTTCCAACTTAAATAACTCCTCTGGATTACCTTGTAGAACTCTTGGAATTCTCTGGGCAAAGTATTTCTATTTTCCAAGGGGCTTTAACTAATTCAGGATTGAAATATAAATAGCTAAGGAGTATTTTATTATGTTACATACTCCAACTGTTTTTGTAAAGAAATTTCTCCGTTTCACTCATTTGCCCAAAGGGGATGGCCAATTTCGATCCATTCGGTGCTTGTGCTTGCTGCAATGGGTCGCCTTGTACAGCTCCCGTTATAGACTGGACCCATAAAAAAAATAACCTTATGCATTATTTTTCTTTTTGCTTTAATTTTAATAGGAATTGCAGGCATAAACATCTACATGCTTTTTGGTAATGTTCAATGTGAAGCCTACATTCCTCGGCAAGAAAATACCGATAACTGGAAATGCAAAAGACTCATGGGATTTTTAAAAATAACCCCGCCCGGCCGTTCAAAAGACAGCAAGGCGGGGTTATTTTCAGATAATCGTAAAATCGATTAGATGTGGATAAATGCTCCGGGGCCGAGGGGCAGACCGAAGATGTACCAAATAATCATGAGGCCTATCCATGAAAGCAAGAATGCGATTGAATAGGGCAGCATGGTTGAAATCAATGTTCCAAGACCGGAATCTTCATCGTATTTTTTCATAAATACAACAATCATTGCAAAATAGCTCATCAAGGGCGTGATGAGGTTTGTACTTGAATCTCCGATTCGGTATGCAACCTGTGTTAAGGCAGGTGAAAGGCCGAGGTTTACCATCATGGGAACAAAGATAGGAGCCATAATAGCCCACTTTGCAGAAGCCGAACCCATGAAGAGGTTAAGGAAGGCCGAAATAATAACGAAGGAGATTATAAGCGGCAAGCCTGTAAAGCCGATGCTCTTTAAGAAGTTTGCACCGTTTACCGAAATGATTGTTCCGAGGTTTGTTTTTCCGAAGTAGTTTACAAACTGTGCAGCGAAAAAGCTCAATACGAGATAACCGCCCATCGAGCTCATAGCCTGCGACATACCCTTAACGAGGTCATGTGAAGAATTAATCTTTCCTGTTTTCTTTCCATAGATAAGACCGGGGATCAAGAAGATTAAAAGAATGACCGGTAAAAGGCCGCCGTGCATAAAGTTTGAAATTGAGCTTTCCCCTGTTTTAGGATCGATTTCTCTTAAAACTGCAAGACCGGGGAGCTTGGGAAGACCGAAAAGTCCGATGATTAAAATAACAGCCATAATTAAAACGGAAATACCTGCAAGTTTGAGTCCCTTGTTTTCAACATCGGAAATAGGCATATTATCCGGCTTATATGAGCCGTTATATGTTCCTAAGTTGTTTTCAACAATTTTTTCGGTAACAAATGTACCTACAACGGTAAGTATAAATGTCGAAACAATCATAAAGAACCAGTTACAAGTCGGGTCGATAGCTATATCCATTCCGGCATTGTGCAAGGCTTCAACCGTAATACCTGTCAAAAGCGGATCGATTGTACCGAGCATGAGGTTGGCAGAAAAGCCTCCCGAAACACCAGCGAAAGCGGCTGCAAGACCGGCCATCGGGTGGCGGCCTGCATTAGCAAATACGATGGCTCCGAGGGGGATAACAACAACATAACCTGCGTCCGAAGCTACATTGCTCATAATACCTGCAAAAACAACAACAACAGTTAAAAGTCTGGGGTGAACACCTGAAAGAAGCTTTTTAAGGGAGGTATTGATAAGACCTGTCCACTCTGCAACGCCTACACCCAGCATGGCAACCAAAACGGTTCCCAAGGGTGCAAAGCCTGTAAAATTCTTTGTAGCGGTGTTTAGAATGTACCTAAGACCGTCAAGGTTTAAAAGCGAAACAGCTCCGATAGTAACTTCTTTTCCCTTTTTTGCATCAAAGTAGGTAACGGGGGTACCGTAGGCTTCTGCGAGTGCAGAAATGATGATTACAATGATACTTAAAATTAAGAAAATCATAGCAGGATGCGGCAGCTTGTTTCCGATCCTTTCAACTCCTTTGAGGAAGCCTGAAACTTCCTTGTTCTTTTTTTTATCCATGAAGAACTCCTAGAAAATGTATTTGCCTATGTAAAAAAGGCAGTTTCGGCATTATATATGATGATTCAAAATATGACAAGTTAGCTTTTCTAAATTTCATAAATATTTTAGCATTATTTTTGCAGAATATTGATTTTTTCCCGAATTTTTATTATTTTTTATACATGAATATAGATAAGTATACAGTTAAGGCATCGGAAGCCGTTCAAGAGGCTTCTTCGCTTGCCCAAAGAGACGACCACAGTCAGGTTGAAAGTGAACATCTTTTGTATGTTCTTTTAGAACAAGAGGACGGAATTGTTCCGCCTTTAGTAGAAAAAATCGGAGTAAGTCCTGAAACCCTTTTGGATGAACTCGACAAAATGCTTGACAGAAAGCCCCGTGTTACGGGACAGTCCGCTCAAACTTATATTTCGCCCTTACTTGCAAAGGTTTTTGCAAATGCCGAAGGCTATGCAGATAAATTAAAAGACGAATACGTTTCTACCGAACATCTTTTACTCGCTCTAAGCGAATCTAAGGACGAAACGGGAGAACTCTTGCGCTCACGCGGTATCAATCTAAAAAATCTCCTTTCTGCACTTAAAGAAATCCGCGGAAACAACAGGGTAACAAGCGAAAATCCCGAATCTACATTTAGAAGTTTGGAAAAATTTTGCCGTGACCTTACACAGCTTGCAAAAAATGAAAAGATAGATCCCGTAATCGGACGGGATGAAGAAATAAGGCGGGTAATGCAGGTACTTTCCCGCAGAACAAAAAACAATCCCGTTTTAATCGGAGAACCGGGAGTCGGAAAAACGGCCATAGTCGAAGGCCTTGCAAGGCGTATCGTTTCAGGCGACGTGCCTGACAGCTTAAAGGGAAAAAGACTTTTATCCCTCGACCTCGGAGCCTTGGTCGCAGGAGCAAAATTCCGCGGCGAATTTGAAGAAAGATTAAAGGCCGTAATTTCCGAAGTGCAAAAATCAGAAGGCAGCGTCATTCTCTTTATCGACGAGCTTCATACCCTTGTAGGGGCCGGAGCAAGCGAAGGCTCGATGGATGCTTCAAACTTATTAAAACCCGCCCTTGCCCGCGGAGAGCTCAGGGCGATAGGAGCCACTACCTTAAATGAATACCGAAAATACATCGAAAAAGATGCTGCCCTTGAACGCCGCTTCCAGCAGGTCTACTGTCCCGAACCTACGGTTGAAGACACTATAGCAATTCTGCGCGGCTTACAGGAAAAATATGAAGTTCATCACGGGGTACGCATAAGAGATGAAGCCCTCATAGCGGCAGCCGTACTTTCCAACCGTTATATCACAAGCCGCTTTTTGCCCGACAAGGCAATCGACCTTGTGGATGAGGCTGCAAGCCGCCTTAAAATGGAAATAGAAAGCCAGCCTGTTGAGCTTGATCAGGTTGAGCGCAAAATTCTTCAATTGAATATCGAAAAGGTTTCTATAGGAAAAGAAAACGATACGGCCTCAAAGGAAAGGCTTTTAAAACTTGAAGAAGAATTGGCGGAGCTTTCTTCAAAACGGAATGCGATGCAGGCCCAATGGCAAAACGAAAAGTCCCGCATTAACGAATCCCGCAAATACAAGGAAGAATTGGAACAGCTCCGTATCGAAGAAACCAAGTACAGCCGAGAGGGAAACTTAAACAAGGCCGCCGAGCTAAAATACGGAAAAATCCCCGAACTCGAAAAGAAGATAGCTGCCGTTACTGCCGAGCTTGAAAAAAAGGCAGGCCAGCAGGGACAGCTTTTACGCGAAGAGGTTTGCGAAGAAGATATAGCCCGAATCGTTTCAATGTGGACAGGTATTCCCGTCGCAAAAATGCTTGCAAGCGAAATGCAAAAATTTTTGCAGCTTGAAAAAGTTTTACAAACCCGCGTCGTCGGACAAGATGAAGCCGTAAGAGTTGTTTCGGATGCTATAAGAAGAAACAAGGCCGGCCTTTCCGACATGAACCGCCCCTTGGGAAGTTTTTTATGTATAGGCCCCACAGGTGTCGGTAAGACCGAATTGGCCAGAACCCTAGCCGACTTTTTGTTCAATGACGAAAAGGCGCTTACCCGAATTGATATGAGCGAGTACATGGAAAAACATTCCGTGAGCCGCCTGATAGGAGCTCCCCCCGGATATGTGGGCTATGATGAGGGAGGCCAGCTTACCGAGGCCGTAAGACGCAGGCCCTACAGCGTAATCCTCTTTGACGAAATCGAAAAAGCTCATCAAGATGTGTTTAACGTATTTTTGCAGATTTTGGATGACGGGCGTCTTACCGACGGGCAGGGCAGGGTAGTCGATTTTAAGAACACAATTATAATTATGACCAGCAACATAGGTTCCGAGTATATATTGACCGCAAAGGATATGGGAAGCATAAAAGAAGAAATTACCCAAATCCTCCGCGATAATTTTAGGCCCGAATTTTTAAACCGTATCGACGAAATCCTAACCTTTAACAGGCTCGAAAAAGAGCATATCCGAAAGATTGTCGATATTCAGCTTAAGTCCGTTGCAGAACGCTTGCATGCCCGCCGACTAGGCTTAAAAGTTTCGGATAAGGCTAAGGATTTTCTTGCAGACATAGGTTACGACCCTATGTTCGGTGCCCGCCCCCTAAAGAGGGCTATACAGGCCGAGCTTGAAAACAAACTCGCCCGCGAAGTCCTCGAAGGCAAATTCCCTGAAGGAAGTACAATACTGGTAGACAAGGGAGAGGACAGCCTTATCTTTAAGAAGGGGTAGGAGGATGCTCAGTCCTTGTCTTTTAGAAGATAAAGCTTAAAAACAGGCTGCTACATTTTTGTAAAGACCGTCTTAAAAATAAAATCCATATCGCTGTTCTCTTCGATGAGGGCAGCGAGTTTATCCAGTTCTTTTTCAAGCTCGGCATCGCTTTGGGCTTGGGTATTGCATCTTTTATCATCGTCTATGAGGCTGTCCTCATCGGCAAGTTCCAAGTGCATGTAAGGAATAGTTGCTATCACAGGAATCTTCACAAGGTCTTCAATCATCTTAATGCCGGGATCTAAAAGGCTCTTATCTCCGCGGAATTTATTTATAATCATGCCCTTAATTCTTTTCCTGTCTTTTTCAGGGAGGAGCATTACGGTTCCGTAGAGCTGGGCAAAGACACCGCCCCTGTCGATGTCGGCAATCAAGAGAACGGGAGCATCGGCCATCTCGGCCATGCCCATGTTGACAATGTCGTTTTGGTTTAGGTTTATTTCGGCAGGACTCCCAGCTCCCTCTATGACTACAATATCGTTTTCCGTTTCAAGTTTTTGAAAAGTTTCCAAAATCATCGGTTTACAGGTCTTTTTATACTCAAAATATTCCCTCGCCTTCATCTCCTTTTGTTCTTCTCAGATTATAACCTTAGAGCCTACATCCGTTTTGGGTATGAGGAGAATCGGATTCATTTCGGGACGGGGCTCAATACCCGCAGCCCTCGCTTGAAGGGCTTGGGCACTGCTTATCTTTTTTCCGTCAGCCGTGGTAAAAAAAATTGAGGACATATTTTGAGATTTAAAGGGAACAACTTTTAAGCCCTTCTTTTTAAAGATTCTGCAAAGGCCTGTACAAAAAAGGGACTTGCCCGCAGAGGAGGTAGTCCCTTGAATCATTATGCTTGCCATCGGTTTAGAGCACAAAGGCTATAATGTGGGCGACAAAGCCTGCAAAGAGGCCGCCGATGGTGTGGCTTAAAATAGCCTTGCCCGTCATCTCCTTTGTGTCGAGGGCATCCATCATCGCGATATGGGTAGAAATATAACCGCTCCAGCACATACAGATGGCTGTAAAGACTGCTATATCGTTTGCATTTATTTTCCCCATAAAGGACATTTCTTTTACAATGCCGAGGGCTGCTCCTGTAGAACCTAGTGCCGTAATCGGAACGGAGATAGCTTCAGGGCTGCTGAAGCCGTAAATAGGGTTCAATATAAAACTGAGCTTTTGACCTATCAATGGAAGAAGGGCGATTCCTTCTCGGGCTCCTCCGGTATATGTACCGTCGGCACTAGGGCCGTTTGTAAGCATTATAACTATTGTGCAGATAATTACTACGCCCGGAATAATGGCTAAACCCATACCTACTCCGGATTTTCCGCCGTCAAGCATAGCCTGAATAAACCTTCCTCCGGCTCCGCCTTCTCTGACTGGGCGCATTTTTTCGGGGATGGGGTCAACTCTTTTTGTGGAAACAAAGGCTTCCGTTCCGTAGCGTTTTTTTGAAAAGTAAATCATTAAGCGTACTGAAACTATACTTCCGGCTATGGCTCCGACATTTCCTATTAAAGCTGCCGGAACTGCCGATTTTACATTTAAACCCATCATTGCCGTTGTGGTAATCAAGCCCATACCGAAGGCTGTGCCGAGGTTTGTAAGAGCAGGAAGCTGGTATTGTTTAAAATAGCGTCTAAAATTATCGTCATCGGCAAGTGTTAAAATTGCAGGGTTGTCCGATAAAAAGCAGTTTAAGATACCGAGGGAAGAAGCTCCCGGTAAGTCGTACAAGGGTTTCATCAGTTTGGACAGGATTTTGTTAATCAAAGCGATGGTGCCGAATTCCGAAAAAAGTCCCGAAATAGCTCCGGCCAATACCGCTACGGCCATTAGATACAAACAGATATTGATAAGCAAATCAAAACCTGTTTCCATCATGGTCTTAATCATATTTACGCCGCCCATAACCGAGCCGACCCCAAAAAAGAAAGCAAAAAACAAAGCTAAAAATATAAAGTTTTCTGCCCCAATTTCTTTCTTAAAAAAAGATTTAGTTTCCATACCTTTAAGCACTCCAAAGTAACTTGTAAGTTATTTTTGGATTATATTCAAACTATAGTTTTTTTTCAAGCAGGGGATAAATTAACGATTATAGATTGAAGATTAGGAATTTATACAATCCCGTTTTTAAAGGCAAAGGCGGCCAGCTGTGTTCTATCGGAGACAAAGGTCTTATCGAATATTACGGAAATATTGTTTTTTATTGTGCCTTCCGAAAGTCCTTGCTTGTAGGCAATCTGTTTATTTGAAAGCCCTTCCGAAACAAGCCTTATAATTTCTATCTCCTTTTGGCTCAAGCCGAACTCGTCTTGAATTTCAGTCAAGGGCCTTATAACTCTTTCTTCCTCTTCATGATTTTCAAAAAGCATGTTTTTTGCAACTTCAGGATTTATAACAATGTTCCCTGAAATTGCAGCCTTGATTCCGTCATAGATTACATCCGGAGAACTGTCCTTTAAAAGATAGCCCGATGCTCCGTATTGAAGGGCTTTTTGAATATATTCGGTATCGTTAAAGGTTGTGAGAATCAATATTTTTATATCGGGGAAACTTTTTTTTATTTTTTTTGTTGCTTCCACACCGTTACATTCCGGCATCCTTATATCCATGAGTATGAGCTCAGGATTTTTTTCTTCGCATATTTTTAGGGCATCGTTTCCATTGCTGCCTGTTGCAATAACCTCGATATCGGGATAGGATTGAAAAATAATTTTTAGCCCTTCACAGATGAGCTTTTCATCGTCGATAATAGCTATTCTCATAGGTTTAATATAGCACAGTTTTACTGGTGAATCAAGAACAGGGATTTTTTTCGGGTAGATTTAATGTGAGGCAATTCGAGCTCTTTACAGACTTCACTTTTTTAATTAAAATTAAAGAATATTTATTTTAACATTTTAAGAGGTATTATATTTTATGCAAAATTTATTGGATAATGTTCAAAAATGGCTTTCGGAATATTCAGTGAGAGGCGATATTTTTTGGCTGATTGCCGTTTTGGCTGTTTCTTTTATTCTTCATAAAGTGTTAAAGAAAATACTGTCGGGAACGGTAAAAAAAATACTGTCACGCATTACAGCCAAAACAAAGAGCAAACTGGATGATTATATTTTTGATAAAATTCATGTAGAACGTGTTTCGCTCATTATATATATTTTTGCCTTTAATTTTTTGTCTCTAAAATTAAGTTTCGGAGCGGGGCTTATGCAAAAACTTGCAAGCCTTATTTCGATATGGATAGTAATAAGACTTTTGCACGGCCTCTTGGACGGGCTTACAGCCTATACTGAAAACGAACCCCGATTTGCGGGAAAGCCCTACCGCAGTTATATTCAGGTTTTTATCTTAATTGTTTATATTGCAGGCTTTATCATCGCTGCAGGAACAATCAGCGGAAAGTCTCCATGGTCTCTTTTAAGCGGAATAGGAGCTATGACGGCTGTTCTTCTTTTGGTCTTCCGCGAGACGATTCTTTCTTTTGTGGCAAGCCTCCAGATTTCTTCCTATGATTTGGTTAGAAGAGGCGATTGGATTTCGGTTCCAAAATATGATGCCGACGGAGATGTTACCGAGGTCGCCTTACATACGATAAAAATTCAAAACTGGGATAAAACCATTTCCGTTTTACCGACAAGCGACCTGATGCAAAGCGGCTTTAAAAACTGGCGGGGTATGCAGGAAACGGGAGGAAGGCGTATCAAGCGTTCAATCTTTTTGGATGTTTCTTCCGTAAAATTTATGGATGAAGAACTGAGACGCAGGGTAGGGAAGATAGATCTTTTAAAATCCTACTTTGCCGAAGTTGAAAGCTCGGACATAAGTGCCCAATACGGAAGCGATACGGAGCATCCCTTAAACGATAGAAGACTTACCAATATCGGCACCTTTAGAATGTATGTTACGCGCTATCTTCAAAGCCTTGATACTTTAAGAAAGGATTTGACCTTTTTGGTGCGCCAGCTTGAACCGGGAGCTACAGGCATCCCCTTGGAGATTTATGTTTTTACCGCAACCACGGTTTGGGGTGAATACGAAAAGATTCAAGCCGATATTTTTGACCATCTTTTTGCGGCCGTCCACGAATTCGACCTTAGAATTTTCCAATATCCTGTAGGCGGTTTTTTGGCAAAAAATTAGGTTTTTAAAATAGAAGGTTTATATGTGTAAAAATAACCGGAAGGGCTTAAAATTATATAAATTCCTTAATTATGTACTTCTTGCAATAATCCTTATTATAATTGCAGGTTCCGTTTTTTCTCTTTTTAAGAAAAAAAACACCGATGAGGTTTTAAGGTCTGAAACTCCTTCGGAGATACGCGGAAAAAAGGCCCTTTATTCCGACTTGGGGCGGCTTAGGATTCCTACAGCCGATACCGCGCCCGGCACCCTTGTCGTTTTTCCCGTTTTGGAGTATAATTCTGAAGATAAGGCCTTTGAGGAAGAACTTGTCCAAAAAAAAGAAGATATCCGAAACAGCCTTATTGACTGGTTTTCGCAAAAAACCGTATATGAGCTTTATACCATGCCTGAAAACGAGGTTAAAAAAGAAGTATTGGCCGAGATAAATTCTATCTTGAATTTATCGCGTATAAAACGCATATATTTTAAGGACTTTGTTATTTTGGAATGAGGTTCCTAGAATCATATTTTGGAGGATTAAAATGAGCGGACAACCCGTTGCAGCTGCACAAATTATTATAGCTGTTGTTCCCATAGTCGGTATTGTTATGGCCGGCGTTTTAATTTTTTTCTACTTATTTTGGCGTAACAAGCAGATAATCTGTCAAATTCAAACTAAAACATATACTCCGATAAAATTTAATTTATCGGGATTTTGCCTTATTTCGGGTATCCTTTTATTGATGATAGGCGGTGTTTTGACCGTTTTGTTTTCGATCATAGACGGACTAAGCTATGTACTTTTAGGCGGTCTTGTACCCTTAAGCTGCGGTATCGGTCTTTTGCTCTACTATTTTATTTCATCTAAGGCCGGAAAGGAGAAACTGAAAGATGATTAAATTTCCCAATTTACTCAGAAAAGAATCTCCTGAAGCCGTGCAAGACCGCCTCTTATGTAAGGCCGTCCTTGCGGGAAATACCGAAGCCTTCAGCCTCATTGCTTCAAAGTATCAAAAGCGTGTCTATTCTTTGGGAATGAGCTTTTTTAAAAACCATGATGACTCGGAAGATTTTGTGCAGGACATAATGCTTAAAACTTTTTCGGCCCTGCCTAAATTCCGCGGAGAGTCTTCTTTTTCTACATGGCTTATGAGGATTGCCTATAATTCGGCAATAAACTCGGTTAAGCGTAAAAGAGAATTCGTTTCCGCCTTTGACGATTTTGAAATAAAAACAAATGATTTAACTCCCGAAGAAAGGCAGATCCAAAATTGTGTAAAAAATGCAATCAGGCGGGCTGTAAATGACCTCCCCGAAAAATATAGAATATGTATCGACCTTTATTTTTTTTATGATATGCCCTATTCCGATATAGAGTCGATTACGGGAATTCCCGTAAACACCGTCAAGTCGCATATATTCCGTTCAAAAAAAATATTAAAAACCGAGCTCGAACATCAAGGAATTTACGGACAAGAGGAAAGCCCTGAATATCCCGTTTTATTTAAATTGAATTTGGCCTATGACATGTAATGAAGCTATTAACCGCTATATGATTCTTGATAAGCATGAGGCGGTTCCTTTTGCAGTTACCTTTCATCTTTTGCGGTGTAAAAAATGCCGAAGCCTTGTCCGTGCTCTTACACAGGCTTCTAATCTATATACTTCTTCTTTTCAGACAAAGGCAGATGATGCGCTTACTGAAAAAACAATGGTAAAAATTCAGGCTGCAATTCCCGATCTTTTAAGTCTTCAGGCAGAAAAATACCGGCTGCCCAACGTAAGTATTTTGCCTTGGGCTGTCGTAGGCATATTGATGATTGTCGGTCTTGCCTACATACCGTTTACGGAAATAGGTAAATGGGCTGCAGAGAATTTTAAGCTTAGTTTTGTTATTCCTTTCGGCCTTGTATTTGCAGTATTTGTGAGTGTTTATTCGGCTATCTTTGTTTACCGTAATCTTGATTTTTTTGTGAAGAAATTCGATTTAAAAAAAGAGAAAGCTTAGTGCCAGACTGCCGTAGGATTTATTGTTGCTCCGTTTTTATAAACCGTAAAATGAACATGGGGGCCGGTACTTCTTCCTGTTGTGCCGACGGTTCCTATCTTGCTTTGAGCAGTAACATACTTTCCTCTGGAAGTTAAAATAGTGTGCATGTGTCCGTAAAGGGTTTGATAGCCTGAGTGATGCCTTATTATTACATAGTTACCGTATACATTGCTGTAACCTGTTGCGGCCACGGTTCCCGGAAGGGCTGCATAGATGGGGGCACCGAGGTATGTCGCAAGATCTATTCCGTTATGAAAGCTCCTCTTTTTTGTAAAAGGATCCCTCCTCCAGCCGTATCGGGAAGTTATCCTATATCTTCCGTGTATGGGAGACTTAAAAAGGTCGCCATTTATTTCTTGAAGGGTTACCCAGTCCAGTTTTGCATCGGGCAGGAATATGGCGGCTCCTGCTTTTAGTACATTGTTATCCGAAATGTTATTGACCATGGCTAATTTTTCAAGTGAGATTTTATAGGTGTCGGCCAATTTTTCAGGGGTATCGCCTTTTTTCGGAGTATAAACAATTCCGTCCATAGAAGGAATTTTTAACAGCTGTCCTATTTGTAGGGTTCTTGTGTTTCTAAGTTTGTTTAAACTTATAATCGCATCCTGACTTACACCATAGCGGGAGGCAATTTCTCCTACCATATCGCCTTTTTTTACCGAATATACTATGTAGTCGAGAGGAGGAAGCGCTATTTCCGAAATTTCCTTATCAGGCCTAAAAGTCGGTAATCTTGTATCTCCTCCGCCCATTCCGCTATCCAATGCGGTTTCGGAAGTACCGAAGGGAGTAGACATATCTAAGGCAAAATAGGCTGTACCCAGCACCAAGAGAAAAACGATTATACCTGCAAACAAATAGTTAGTTTTTTTCATTTGAACCTGCAAAACTTTTTCCATATAATTATCGGCAAAAGAGTGGAATTTATTCACCCTTTTCGGATGAATTATAATAAAAAACAAAAAAAAATGCAAGGTAATAGGCAACTTTAAATCATTTAAATTGTCTAAATAATTATGAAAGAAGAAAAAATTAAACGCAGATATTCTATAGGTGAAGAAATTGCAAATGCCGTAACTCACGGAATAGGGGCAGGTCTTTCGGTTGCAGCCCTCGTGCTTTTAGTTATAAGGGCTGCCCGTTATGCTCCGCCGGATTTAAAGGCTGCTTACGTAGTAGGCTTTACCATTTTCGGAGCTTCCTTAATAATTCTCTATCTTTTTTCGACCCTATACCACGCTCTTCCCTTAAAGGCAAAAAAAGTATTCGGCATATTCGATCACTGTTCAATCTATGTGCTGATAGCAGGAACCTACACTGCCTACTGCC
>ERZ772960.1973-NODE-1973-length-15478-cov-3.850224_pt1 | contig 15478 bp, 7 predicted proteins | sample MGYA00580678_ERZ772960 | MGnify/ENA primary metagenome ERZ772960 (study PRJEB29015, sample SAMEA2737930) | human oral metagenome | biome: human oral; feature: human-associated habitat; material: dental | place: China | collected 2059 ... | reverse complement strand
TTTGCTCAGTTCTTATTGAACCAAAACAGCGCAGACTGCGCTTTTCCGTCACGTCACCGCCCGGGAGACGCGGGGCGCAACCCCCCGCCAGACTGCGGGGCACTATGAAAAGTGACCCAACTGGGCAAATGCGCTCGAGCAACCCCCCGCCAGGCTGCGGGGGGGGTTTGCGCCAGGGTCCGCAGGCCTCGGCCTGGGGCCCGGGCGCACGGAAAGGCGCAGTCTGGGCAGAGGGCCTCGCTGAAGGCGCACCCTGGGCCAGGCCGGGACACCATCAGATTGCCGGTTGTGGGCTAAGGAGGTGCCGGGAACTCAGGGTAATGATGGTCTCAATGTCCTCGTTGAGGTTTCGGAAGCCCTCGATGCTCATGAGCGCCCGCATGGCATCCTCGTTGCCCATGATGCGCCGCAGGGTGTCGTTGTCCACGTTCACGAGCGGCGCGCTCTCCCAGCGTCGGGCCAGGAGCGTCGCCGGGGTTCCGGCCATAGCGATGTCCAGGATGTCGGTCGCGCTCACCGGTCGCATGGCGCTCCCGTCGTAGGCCAGTACCGACAGGAAGTTGATGAACTCGCTCACCTTCTCCTCGGGCCCCGCATTCTCGTCCACCTTGCGGATCTCGTCGGGCATCTGGTAGGTGAGCATCACCATGTGGGGCAGCGCCTCGTAGGGGTTTGGCTTGCCGGGGTGCTTGGAGGGCCAGGTCTCCTTGGCTGACTGCTCGTCGGAGTAGGTCCAGTTGTAGATCTGCTCCTCGATGAACTCGCCGGAGTTGAGGGCCCGGAAGGGCGTGCCCGAGAGATAGAGGTAGAACCGGGCCACGATGGGCAGGTCGCCCTCGTCCATCTCGTTGCCCGTGTTCACGTGCTCCACGCGGGTGTCAACGTTCTCGGTGGTGTCGCGCTCGTCCTCGTCCTTCTGCTCGAAGAGGCTCTTAGAGTTCTCGTTCCAGGCTCCGAAGTGATACTCGTCGAAGATGACCAGGTTCCAGTCCTCTTCGCGCACCCACTCGTGCTGGGGCTTGATGCGGCCGTCGCGCCCGCGCCCCAGGAAGTCCTGGAACGATTCGAAACACACGATGGGGCGGGCCTTGTCGGCCGCCTCGGCCTCGTACCCTTGCGGCTCTTGCGATTCGAGCCCGCTGCCTGCGCGCCATCGTTCTCACCGTCCATGCATCGGCCTTTCTATCCGATGGGCCGACATAGAGAACGGCTTCCCAATCTGATGGATTCAGATTAAGAGGCTGTCACAAGGCCATACTCGCTTGTGTGATGGGCCACGCCAGCCCCCGTTCACTCTATGGTACTGAAAACTTGTAAGTGGTATTTATTTTACGTTTTTGGTAAAATTATTTCTATAGTGGTTACTTTTTTGTACTTTCTAGTCATTTCTAAGGGAGAGCTGGTTATGCAGACAGAGGTCATATGCATCATTGAGGGGGGTCTCACAGGCGACAAGTCAAGGGTGGTTAACTATGCCCGCACCCTAGCCGCTAACTTGGAAAAGGATGGCGACAAGCGTTTTGCCCGCCGCATCAACTCTGTGCTGGCAAACAAGAAGTTCTCGGTTGCCTCTCTCGACGGGTTTTCTTCAAAGCCGGTTGACCAGGAAAGCCGCATGGACATAGTCGATGTGGAAGAGGTGCTTCCCGACGACGACTTTGTTTTTAGCCCTTTTCTGCAAGAGGAGACCGACGAGTTCGTCGCATTGCACGACCAACGGGAAAAGCTTCTACAGGCGGGGATGGAGCCGCAGAACAGGCTGCTGCTCTACGGTCCTCCGGGCTGTGGCAAGACGAGTCTTGCGCGGTGTATTGCTGCCGAGACCAGCCTTCCTCTCGTGACCGCCCGCCTGGACGGTCTGGTGTCATCCTTGCTGGGAAGCACAGCAAAGAATATCCGCAAGATATTCGACTATGCAGCCCGACAAGAGTGCGTGCTCTTCCTAGATGAGTTCGATGTCGTGGCTAAACGTCGTGATGACGAGAACGAGCTTGGAGAGTTGAAGCGCGTCGTGAACAGTCTCATCCAGAACATAGATGCATTCCCCCTAGGGAGCATACTTATCGCAGCCACCAATCACCATGAGCTGCTAGACCCTGCCGTTTGGAGAAGGTTCAACAAAGTGATAGAGGTGCCTCTTCCTACACAACGCGAGATAGCGCTCTACGTTGAGCGATTCGTGAGACCGCGTATGACGGAGAAGCTCACGAAGCGCTATCTCACAGCTTTTGCCGGTCTTAGCTACTCGGATTTGTCAACGGTGACAAACAACGCCTACGCACGCGCGGTCATCAACGGGCGTGAGGGTATCAGCAATTTTGACATGGTTCACGAGACCTATATGCTGAGAAACCATGGCATAGGAGACGAAAACGAGTACTTGCGCTACTTGATAAGCAGTGGTTGCACCCAGCAGGCGATTGTAGACAACACGAACATTCCAAGACGCACCATTCAACAAGTGCCCAAGCAAATACGGTCGGAGGTGAAGTAGCATGGCAGATTTCCTCCCCATCACCATGTTCAAGCAGCGTGCAGATGACAACCAAGTGGTCGAGGCCGGTGGCGACAACAGGCCTCGAAACTGGTTCCTTGAAGGCGACGCTCTTTCCGAGAGGTCTAGGACACTTATCGATGGCCTCCTTTCTGTTGCGGCAGGCGAACGCAAGAATAACAAGCTGCCGTATCTTCTTGACGTCCAGCTTGTGTCAGACGACACCTCGAAGACTAAGCGCAAGGCTGTAGCTAGCATGTTTGACATTCCCGCCGCAAAGGATGGTCCTCGCATCATCGCCATGCGTGGCTCCGAGAACCTTGTGGTACAAGCCTACGATGAAGCCGATCTCCACCGCATGGTGAAAAATGTGAGCGACACGACGCGCAATGTGGCGGGAATCTCATGCGTCAAACAAATTGCTCCGTTCGAGCCAAGCATCAATCTTAATGCGCCAGATGAAGTCTACAAAGTCAAGCTTGTTGACTATAAGGATGAGATTGCCAACCAAGAATGTAGGACGGATTTCGAGGAGGCCCTCGTTGGTCTCGGCATAGAGTTTGAGGCAGTCAGGTATACAGACAACCTAGTCATATACAAGATGGTGGCAACATCCGCCAAAGCAGCTGCCCTGACAGACGGCATCATGGGTGAGTCGATATTCTCGATCCAGCCGATGCCAAGGTGCCGCATGTCGCTTGACGCGCTTTCTGAGTCGTACGAGGAGCCAGAGCCGTTGGTTCCCAAAGAGGGCACCGAATATCCAAAGCTTGGTATTCTGGACTCGGGCATCGAGCCAATAGAGCCGCTGGCCCCATGGTTGATGGAAGAGAGGCGTTCACCGTATCCTCCCGAGGAGCAAGACCATGATCATGGGACTTTTGTGGCGGGCGTTGCCCAGTATGGCGACCAATTTGAACACGAGCGATGGGTGGGCGGGGAACCTATGAAGCTCTTTGATGCTAACGTGTTTCCCGACGAGAATGTGATGGGTGGTGGAGTCAATGAATCAGATGTCATCGCGAACATTGAAGAGGTACTTTTATACGCCCATGACAAGGCGAGCGTCTGGAACCTGTCGATAAGCGGACCGGATGCAGTAAGGGATAACGACTTCTCCGACTTCGCAAAAGCCCTCGATGCGATTCAAGACAAGTATGGCATCCTCATCTGCAAGTCAGCGGGCAATACGTTCAGGATGCTCAGAGGCGGCAGCAAGGAGAGGCTGTTCTCGGGGGCCGATTCGGTAAGAGCCCTGACAGTCGGCTCGGCCGCTCAGGACAAGGGCACTTATGACATCGCCGAGAAGGGAGCCGCATCTCCCTTCTCGTGCGTCGGCCCTGGTCCAGAGTTCATCATCAAACCTGAGGTTTCGCATTACGGTGGCAACGCAGGCGTTGATCCCAGGACGAACAAGTTCACGGCAACGCATGTCCATTCTTATACAACAGACGGTCATATCGCAACTGCGGTAGGCACAAGCTTCTCGACCCCGCGTGTATCCGCCTTGGCATCCAACCTCATCTTCGCGCTCGACTCAGAGCCAAGCCTACTCCTGGCAAAGACGCTTATAATCCATTCGGCTAGTTTTACTGACGGCAAGCTGATGCCTCCCGACGAAAGGGTCAAGGAATTGGGTTTTGGCATCCCTGAAAAGATTTCACAGATACTTTCTGACAATCTCTACGAGTCCACGCTGATCCTCCGAGGTACGTTGGCCAAGGGCGAGAAGATCAACATCCTCGATTTCCCGATGCCCCCATCCCTCGTTAGAGACGGTATCTACACCGGTCAGATAGTCCTCACCTTGGTATACAATCCCATCCTCGACGAAAGCCAGGGTGGCGAGTACTGCCAGTCAGATATCAATGTCATGTTCGGGTCATTCGACAGCAAGCAGCAAAGGGATACAACCAAACGGAATATCATCAACCCCATTGGACGAAACGACGCCGTCAACCTCCTGCGCAATGACTACTACAGTAAGAAGCGCCTGAAGGAAGCCCAGACAGACTTTGCTCTAAAGGAACGTATGCTTGTGGAGTTTGCGGGCAAGTATGCCCCAGTCAAGAAGTATGCTGTTGATCTGGCCGACCTCAGGCCCAGCATCCAGAAGAAGCTCGGGGAGGAGCGGCTCTGGTTCTTGGAGCTTGACCCGCTGTTCCGGTATAACGTAGAGGCACGTGCATCGGCAACGGGTGAGGTGTTGGAACAGCCGTTTTGTCTTGTAATCACGATTCGAGATCCCGAGCGCGAAGCGCCAGTCTACAACGAGGTGATACATCAGCTCGACGTGAACAACTTCCTTCACAAGCCGGTCAGGGTGAGGAGCCAGGTCAGGAACCTCATCAGCGGATGAGACCTGGCCCCTCAGCCTTCCTATCTCCCGAACCGATACTCCCGGATGTGCAACGTGTTGCAGTTCTCGCTGATCGTGCGCTGGGTGGATGCGGGGAAGCCTGCTTTGGCGTGCGCCCGCACCTCCAGCTTCAGCTCCACCTCGGCATCGTCGAGCGCCGTGAGCTGGCTCACAATCTCCTCCATGATGGAGCGCACGTCGCGGCTTACACGCGTGCTGTCCAACCCCGCGCTCATGGCGAAGGAGACCGGCAGGCTCTCGGTCGCAGGGATGCTTCCGCCCCCGGCCTCGCCGCTGTCCGCACGGGCCTCCGAGCCGCCAATGCCGCCCAGCCCGTCGAGCGTCGCATGCCCGCCGCCAGACCCGCCGTCACCGTTCGCGGCACCAGCACCGCCCGCAGCCTGCTCCCGGCGTCTGCGCTCGGCCTCGGCCCGCTCCTCCTCCTCGCGCTCCAGCTGGTCAGCCGCCACGGCCCGCTTAACCAAAAGGTCGGTGGGATTCACCCGCGCCCGGGCCTGGCCCAGCGTCAGGTCCAGGTAGCGCCCGTCGGCGTAACCCGACGCGATGCCAAAGTACTCCCTCGAGGCCGACCCCTGCCGGATGGCGTCCTCCAGCACCGAGAAGCCCGACAGCCTCGGCAGGTAGCAGTAGGTGCACAGGTACTCCCACAGTTGTTTCACCTGGATGTCCCGCTTCTCCGCGTCATGCCAGAGCACCCGGTCGAGCTCCATCGTCAGAAGCTGCGGTGCCCACTGCGTGATCACGCTCTCGTTGGAGAGCAGCTTGCGGGCCGCCTTGTGGGGCACGTCTTCACCGCCGCCCGCGATCCGGTCGATCTCCCACGTCACATCCATCGACCCGCTTGCCAGGTCCACGGTGGGCGCGAGCAGCCAGCTGTAGGCCTCCTTGATGCGAGCGTCTACCGTCTCGTCGGCGCGGGCGAGGTTCTGCTCGGTCTCGCGTGCCTGGGCCATGTCTAGGTTGAGCGCTTCCCGGTCGTCCGAGATGGACTGCCAGGCCAGGTAGGCTCGGGCCGCCCGCTCGAGCCCCGCCATGGCGGCGGAGTCCGCAGCAACGAAGACGAGCATATTCTTGTACTGCCTCGGAGCCGTCCCCCGCGTGTCCAGGATGGCCTGGGCGGTCGCCACAGCTCGGGAGGCGTCGTCGCTCGCCCGGTGCGCGGTAGAAGGCGCCAGCACCACCAGGCGCAGCCTCTGCTCGTCCGGCACGTCGAGTGAGCTCGCCGGGCACACGTGCAGACCTGCGAAGGGCTCACACCGCCGCAGCCTCTTCAGGCGCCGCTCCACCTCGTAGGCCGCGTCCTCATGGGCTACCTGCTGGGCCCGGTCCTCCATCACCTTGCGCAGGGTAGGCCGGGTGTCGTACCAGTAGCGGTTGCCCTGCCCGTCACTGTAGAGGTAGGAGCTGGAGTTCTGCAGGGTGGAGAGGGCGTCGTTGAAGACGGCGATGCTCTCGCCCGGCTGCACTATGCCCAGCCGGATGTGGGCACACTCGATGCCCCGTGCGCTCTGGCCCGCCACGTCGGGGGCCGACCCCAGCATGACGGTGCGTGACACCCGCCGGCAGGCCATGAGCCGCCCGTAGCGCGGGTTGGCCTGGTCCTCGCGGAAGGGCACCGACTTGCGCCCGTCTATCTCGGAGTCCACGACCCCGTTCCAGTTCTCGTCCAGGTAGCGCGTTAACTCGTCGCGCACGGCCGCCACGTCCAGGGGGAAGGAGCCCGGCATGATCATGGGGCTCTCGTCGCCCGAGACCCACAGCTCGTGGATCACGGCGGCCATGAGCCGCAGCACGCCGCGCGTCCGCTGGAAGGTCTCAAGCGTTGCCCAGTCCTCGTAGAGCCGGTCGAACACTTCGGGGTGGATGGGGTAGCAGCTCACCATCCGGTCGCGGTACTCCAGCTCCCGGGCGTCCACGGGAAAGTCGGCCGCGTTGTCGTTGTACATCCGGCTGTAGGCGTTGCACACGACCTTGCGTTTGGCGGGGTCCTTGCAGTCGAGAAAGAGCCTACGGCGCACCACCTCGAAGCCCTCGCTCGCGCTCACGGGTTTCCAGATGGACTCCATGCGCCCGAAGGTGTGCTCGATGGCCTCGAGCGCCCGCTGGCCGGAGTCGCCCCCGATCTCCCGGTCGCTCTCCGGGATGGAGGCCACCACCAGGCTCCGCTCGCTCGCCCGGACCGCCTCGGTCAGCTCCTGGATGAAGGTGATGAAGTTGTCGAAGGTCCCGGCCACGAGGCTGTCGGCCCCGTAGAGCTTCTTGGCGTAGGCTACCAGCTCGTCCACCAGCACCAGGGCGCATCCGCAGGCGTCGAACATCTCCTTCAGGGCCTGCGAGCCCGGCGAGACGTGCCGACGGTCGGCGTCGCGCACGAACTCGTAGACATCACGGTTCCCGCAGCTCACGGCCAGCTGGTAGGCGATTTCGCCCCAGATGGTGTTCACGGTCACCCCGGGCAGGTCGGCCGGCCGCTTGGCCTTGGCCGGGTTAAGCGCGGTGCCCACGACCACGGCCACGTGCACCTGGGGAATGGTCTCCGCCCCGGCCGCCTCCAGGGTGGGCCTCACGTTGGGAATGTCCCGCACGAGCTTGGGGCTGCGCAGGAGGTGGTAGAGGGCCAGCATGCTGTGGGTCTTGCCGCCGCCGAAGGCAGTCTTCAGCTGGATCACGGGCTCGCCGTCGAGCCCGGCCACCCGCTTGAGCGACTGGACGAGCAGGCCCTTCATGCCCTCGGTCACGTAGGTCCGCCCGAAGAACTCCACGGGGTCGCGGTACTCCAAGGACCCCTCGCCCCGGGCCACCTGGGCCAGGTCGGCCGCGAACTCGGCGTTGCGGTAGCGCCCCTCGGCCACGTCCTGGTGGGGCTCCATTACGTCTCGCCAGCTGGGCAGCCCCTCGGCGGGAATCGTCTCGGCCCGCCGCGCACGACCCGAGCCGGAGACCTGCGCGGGCGCGCTCGCGTTGGTCGTCACCGTCACGGACCCCTCGGCCCTCCCATAGCGCGCCTCGCGCAAGAGGGCGTTGATCTCGGCCGCCCCGTCCGGGTCGATCTGCTCGCAGAGGCGGCTCATTGTGTCGAGCGCCCGCCAGGTGTCGTTGTCGCTAATGTCCTGGGCGCCCCGGTGTGCCCACCGGTTGCGCGTACCCTTGAGCTCGATGGCCCAGGTCCGGCAGTCCCGGGGGAGCTTGCGGCGGAATACCTTGCTCCACTGGAAGTCTAGGATGCGCAGGGCCGCCATCACGTCGAGCGAGTCGCAGAGCTCGTTGAACTTGCCCATGGCGGGAAGGTCGCGCTTCTGGTCGTCGTGAAGGTCGTCGAGCACCCCCTGCTGCCACCAGTCGTTGTCCCCGTACTCCAAAATTAGCTCGCGCGCCTCGTAGGGCACGAGTGACTTCAGCAGGATATCGAAGCCCTTGGCCTCGCGCAGGTAGTTCTCCATGGCTACTCGCCGCCTTCCTCACTCAAAAGCTCGTCCAGGGTGCCCTGCGTAGGGCCAGCGGCCTGCATCTGCGCCGCCCGGCTCTCGATCTCGGGCCAGGCCACCACGAGCGAGTTGTAGGCGAAGGCCTCCCCGTTCCACCCCTTCTTGTCTGCCAGCTGGAAAAGCCGGTAGGCCAGCGCCCGCGCGCTCTCCCCAGCGCCGCCGAACACGTCCTTGAGGAACTTGGCGCAGGCGTCCACCCCGCCCGTCTCCATGGCGTGGGTAAGCTGTTGGGTAAAGAGCCAGGTGAAGCACATGTCCACCCGCTCGGGGATTTCGTCGCGGCTGAGGAGCCGCACGATTCCCTTGGCAGACGAGAGCGCCCCCTTGGTGGCCAGCCCCTCGATGGAGGTGTTCTTGGCTCGGGCCAGCACGTCGGCCTCGCCGAACTTGATCTCGTTGAAGGCGCACTGGGTGTAGAGGTCCACGCAGAAGCGGCTGTCGCGGTCCAGGTCCGAGTCCTGGTCGGAGAAGTACAGGTCCAGCTCCTGGTTGATCACCTGCAGGGCGCTCCGCACGCTCATGGCCTCCCCGTTGCTCTCCAGTACCTGGGAGTAGCGCGAGTAGACCCCGATGCCGGGGCCGATGGCCGATTGCGCCAGGTCCACCGGCGCGATGTTGCTCGTGCGCAGCTTATCGAGGGCGGGCCGCAGCTCCCGCTTGAGGGCGGCCATGAACTGCCGCCGCGTGGCCATGGGGGCGTCGGTCGGCCGCTTACGGCAGACGAGGACGATGGAGGAGGCGAGGGCGTTGGTGCTAGAGGCAATGGTTCGGGCAGAACGTTCTGTACGAACTGGCCAGGTGCCAGTAATCGCGAAGCCAGATCGGATGATGGCCGAGAGCATGGTCTCCCAACCGGTCGAGGTGGTGGTCTCGACCTCGTTGGAAGTCTCGGTTTCGGACTGCTTGAAGGCATAGTAGACGGTCACGGGTATGTCATCCCGCGCATACGTGTGGACCTGCTTGAGGGCGTGGTACATGCCCTCCTCGAAGAAGTCGCGGGCACCTTTTCTGCCTCGATTGTCACGGTAGGGCGTGGCCACCAGCTCCTCCTCCTTGGGCACGAGCATGGTGGAGAAGAGCTTGGGATAGGTGTGGCGGAGCGACGGACGCAGCCACACGTAGAAGAAGTCCGAAAGGTCGGCATAGCCAATGTTGTCGTAGTAGGGCGGGTCGGTAGACACTATGATGTTTCGCAGACCGTTATCGCTCTGCGCGTTGAACTGCTTTGCTGTCCCTGTAGTAGTATGATTTGGCAGATATCCGATTGCACTAGTTTCCCAGTTCAACATGCTATCGAATGAGCCAGCAGCTCCACTAAATGGGTTCGCTTCGGAATAGTCCCATGTCATAGGAATCGCTTGCCGTGCAAAAGTATTACGAATAGCGCTTAAATTGGAAATCCAAGAGCATATAGAAGAGTTGTAATCCGTGAGTTTGTCGACGATAAACGTCAGATAGACACCCACGGCCTCGCCGTAGGCGGTGGCGCCCGCCCCGTGCGCGTCCAGGCCCACCCCGTCGTTGGCCCGTCCGGCCTTGATGGCGTCAGTGGTGGCCCGCTCCTGGGCCTCCCGCACCAGCCCCGAGAAGGTCGTGAGCGCTGTCAGCTGCCGGTTGGTGAAGAGCTTGTCGAAGGTGTCGAGACCATAGGTAGGTGGCGAAAACCAACGTGGATTCTGAGCTATGTTACCTGTTGGATAGTCATCCGGTTTAGAGACATTGGCAGTCTCTATCTGTTTGGGGCTGGGGGCAATGTAAATTCTGCCGTGCATGCCTTCTGCCACCACGGCCATGAGGACAGCACCCATGTTGCCATGCGTTGCCTCGTCGCGGATGGTCTGAAGATCGATGGCTGCTCCGCAATGAATGCAGGTAGCGCCCGTTCGAGTTCTCGTGCCTGGTCGCGTGCTCTTACCCGGCGCTATAGAGAACCATACCTCGCCACCCTCGCAGGAGGGTTCCACGTGCCACTCTTTCCCCCTCTTCTTGGATAGGTCGAAGGACCGTACGAGCGGGGTCTTGTGACCGCAGGCGGGGTTGGGGCACTTCACGGTCCGCGCCCAGATCCAGGCGATGACGGTAGCCTCGCCGCCGCCTTGGTCGGTGGGTACCTTCACTTTGGGGTAGAGCTTCCCGATACGCTTGTAGGCCTCGTCCCGCATCCACCTGCCGTAGTACTCCACGTCTGCTGCGAGCCCGTTATTGCCCGACCAGACCTCCATGGCCTTGCGGCTTTGCGCCTCCGGGTTCACGGCCGCCTGCCCTGCGAAGAGGGGCGGAATCTCGATCATGGCCTTGTTGATGGTTACGGCCACGGGATTCAGGTCCTGGGCGTAGGCCTCAAGCCCCAGCCGCTGGGCCTCGAGCGGGATGGCGCCCCCGCCCGCAAAGGGGTCGAGCAGCTTTAGAGGCGTATCTCCCATGCTCTTGCGTATCTCGGCCTTGGCAGCGCCCAGCACGTCCTGGTTGTTGGAGTTCTCCCACACCACCAGGTTTTCGAGGATCTTGAAGAGGCGCTGGCGCTCGGCATTCTGCGCTTCCTCGGTGGGGAATTCCTCGGGATGGCTCGACGGGTCGTCCACGAGCGAGGCCCAGATCACGGCCCGGGCGGCAGCGAGTGGCCGACGCGCCCACCACAGGTGCAGGGTGGAGGGGTGCCCGTGCCGTATGGACTTCTCCCGGGCCGACGCTGCGTTGATCGCGTCGAGCGGCAGAGCCACCTCGATGAGCTTCTTTACCGCCATATGTCGTTCCTTTCCAACACGACCTCGGCGGATGCCGTCAGCCGTCCTATGTCATAGGTCACGCTCGTCTCCGTGAAGGCCGGGGTGCGCAGGTTGGGTCGCCGCAAGTAGGTGGCACGGGTGTTGTGCCCGTCCACCTCCACGATGGCGAGTAGCCAGCACTCGGGCTTGTTGAGGGCGGCCAGGATCTCGTTCTTGGAGAGGGCTACGGTGTCCGCGCCTTTGGCCCGCCCCTTCACCTCGATCAGGCGCAGGGCGCAGCCCTCCGCCTCCTGTCGCTCGCGGGGTACCTTGCTCTCTATGTCATAGCCGATGCCGCGTGTGGCGCTCACGTCGTGGGGGAAGTAGCCCAGCTCCTGTTCGATGAGCGTGACGGTGTCCATGGCCGCGAGCTCGACGTCCCGCCTGGCCTGAGCGTCTGCTACGGGGTCGTCCTGGTTGGGCTCGGGTGCGTCCTCATCCCGCAGCAGGGCTGCGGGCACCACGAGTGCCGCGCCCACTACGCGCGGAGGCACGGGCGAAAGCCGCCGCTGCTCGTCCAGTTGACGCACGCGGGTCTCCAGGCGCCCGGCAAGCTCACCCGCCCGCCGTTCGGCGTAGGCCGAACTTTGCTTGCGGTTGGGCTTGCCCGCGTCCTCACGCTGCTTCAGCTCCCAAGCCCGGTTGTCCCAGTACTCAACCTCCGCCTTGAGGCGTCGCTCCACGGCTCTTTGCACCTTGTCGGCGTGCGTCCTGATGCGCCGAGTCACCTCGCGCACGTGCCCGGGAATAATCTCGCGTATTGCGTAGTCCTTGGCCAGTCCCTCCGGGTCGCGCTCCAGAAAGCCCAGCTCCTCGGCAAGGGCCCCGTTCATGCGGGCTACCTCGTCCTTGGTGGGTGCCCGGTAGTCCAGGTAGGGGGCCCAGCCCGCGTCTCGCGCGTTGCCATCGTAGTCGCACTCCACGAAATGCACCTGCCGGTCCACCACCCGCCGGCTCCCGTCGGCCGCCCGCGTCCCGTCTTCGACAGCGCTCTCCACCCAAAAGAGCAAGCGGGCCGTGTCGGCCGCCGGATCGTCGTCCACGAGCACAGCCCCCTGCCTAAGCGTCTTCTGGTCGCGGTCAAGTACCTCCGCGACAAGGGCGTCCAGGAGCGGGTGGCCCGGACACACGAGGTCTGCGGCTACGGTGTTGCCCGGTAGGCGAACCCTGTCCTTCTCGAAGCACACTCGCTCGTAGGAGGCGAGCACTGGATCGGGCACTCCCACTCGCATCCGACGGCTCCGCACGGAAAGCGGCACGTCCGCCACCTCGTAGCGGCCATGCTCGCGCTCCCCCATGCGCCCGCCAAGCTGCTGCATGGCTTCCAGGAAGAAGGCCTCGATGAAGTGGGGTTCAAGCTTGCGGGCCTCCATGCGCTCCATCTGCTCCTTGATGCCTGCCACGGTGGCGGCGTCCATGACGTCGCTCGTGAGCGCGTAGTCGGAAAGCAGCCTGCGTAGGGCGTCGGTGTCGAGCGAGCTGTCTACCACCTGGTTGAGGCGATCCCGCACCTCGGGGTCGTCGCCGTAGCGGATGGCCTCCACCAGAAGGTCGGAGAGCTTCTGCTCGCCGAAAGTCACTTGACCCAGGATGTCGAAGACCCGTCCGCCCAAGGCTTGCCGCTCCTCTTCGAGCTTCTGGAAGAGCCGCTCGAACACCTGGCCCTCGCGCGTCTCCTTGGCCACGAGGTTCCACAGGTAACAGACCTCGATCTGGCCGATGCGGTGGATGCGGCCGAAGCGCTGCTCAATGCGATTGGGGTTCCAGGGGAGGTCGTAGTTCACCATCAGGTGCGCCCGCTGCAGGTTGATGCCCTCACCCGCCGCGTCGGTGGCCACGAGGACGCGCACCTCCTTGTCCTGGCGGAAGAGCTCCTCGACCCGGTGGCGCTCGTCGCGCGTCATGCCACCCCGGATGGTGATGACGGTGTCGTGGCTGCCTAGAAGCTGGCGAATGCGCGTTGCCAGGTACTCCAGCGTGTCCTTGTGCTCCGTGAATACGATGAGCTTCTCGCGCCGGCCCTCGGGGTCGAACATCTCAGCGTTGTCCTGCAGGAGCCGGGAGAGCTCTTCCCACTTGCGGTCCTCGCCACTCTGGCGTACGTCGTTGGCCTTGCGCTCTAGGCGGCGCAGGATGGCGATCTCGGTCTCGAGCTCGGAGGCCGTGGCAGAGGCCGTGGCGGAGTCCGCGAAGTTGTTCTCCATGCCCTCGAGCTCGTCGTCGGTGTAGTCATCTTCATCGAACTCGTCATCGATGTCCGGCACAGCGCCGAAGAGGTCCGAATAGCGGCCCGCGCGGTTCTGCTTGTCGCGCACCTCGGAAAGCCGCCTCTCCAGCCGCTCCCGTCGGCGCTTGAGCGACTGGTAGATGGCCTCGGGTGAGGAGGCGAGCCTGCGCTGCAGGATGGTGAGGGCGAAGCCCACGCTGTTCTTGCGCCTGCCGTCCAGCCGGTCGGCCCGGTTGAACTCGTTGGTCACGTACTCGGTCACGTCGGCGTAGAGGTCGGCCTCGGCGCAGTTCAGCTCGTAGGTCACGGTATAGGCCCGCCGCTCGGGGAAGAGCGGCCGCCCGTCGAATTTCAGCAGCTCTTCCTTCACCAGCCGTCGTATCACGTCCGACAGGTCGCCCAGATCGGCCTGTACACCTGACAGCGCCTTCTGGGCCGTATTGTGCCGCCGTCTGCGGTGCGCGGCTCCCGCGAAGCGGTCGCGGTCCACGAGGGCCATGAAGAGCTGGAAGTCCTTGGGCTTGCCGTCGTGCGGGGTCGCGGTCATGAGCAGCAGGTTCTCGGTCGTGTCGCCCAGAAGCTGCCCTAGCCGGTAGCGCTTGGTGTACTTGACCTCCCCGCCGAAGACGGTGGCGCTCATCTTGTGCGCCTCGTCCACCACCACGAGGTCCCACCGCACCTGCCGCAGAAGTGCTTGCACGTCCTCGGAGCGTGAGAGCTTGTCCAGCCGCGCGATGCACAAGTCGTGCTCGGCGAAGGCGTTGCGCGTGACGGCCGCCTCCAAGAGATCATTCGTGAGGATGGTGAAGCGCAGGCGGAATTTGCGCCACAGCTCGTCCTGCCACTGCTCCGCAAGGTTGCCGGGGCTCACGATGAGGCAGCGTCTGAGGTCGCTGCGGGCCAGCATCTCCTTGATGAGGAGTCCCGCCATGATTGTCTTGCCCGCACCCGGGTCGTCGGCTAGCACACAGCGCAGCGGCAGCTTGGGCAGCATATATTGGTACACGGCCGATATCTGGTGGGGCAGGGGCTCGATGGCGCTGGTTCGTACGGCAAGGTAGGGGTCGAAGAGGTGGGCGAGGTGGATACGGTAGGCCTCGGCGGCGAGCTTCAGGGTGTCCGGGTCGGCGTCGAAGGTCCACTCAGAGCCGCCCGCAGCGAAGAGGTCCTGCTCCTGGTAGCTGTAGAGCATCGTGTCGCCCAGCGCCCCGGTCGTCGTGCGATAGGTCAGCATGAGCACGGCCTCTCCGTGCGGCTCCACCGCCACAACGGTCACCGGTTCCTGCCCAAGCGCGTCGCCGTAGATGCGCATACCCTGGTAAATGTCCGAGAGGCGCAGCATGGGCTACCTGCCGTACTGCCCGGGGGTGACCGGCGCTGCCTCGGCCCGCTTCTGCAGGGCGGAGAAAGCCTCGGCGTCCATGAGCACGAGATGCTCGACGCCGTTCTTCGTGAGGTAGATGGGCTCCCCGGACTCCTTGGCGAGCCGCGTGAGCTTGCCGATCCTGCGCTGGAGGTGTGAGACGGGACGTATGATTGCCATGGTCGCACCGCGCCTTCCGAGGTTTACGTAAGATGACATGCTACATCATACATGAAGAATGCACAGAAGCAGGCTACGCCAACCAGGTGGTAACAAACTTGATGCTGAAGATACGTAAGCGATCCAGGTGGATGCAGGTTTGCCGTCACGCAAGAGCAGATCCTGCCGCCCTGCACGGTTTCTGTTTCCGGTGCGCTTCGCCCCGTGTCACACCAGCCCAGCGGCTCCACACCCAGGCACGTTTCGCGCCAGCTGACGGAGCAAGGTCATCCCGCGCGTGCTATTAGTCCCAAGCCCGCACGTGCCCGCACGTGCCTGCATATGTCGGCAGCGACGCTCACGAAGCCCCCCAGAGACCATTATCCAGCCGATAGTACCCCGAACGTCTTCGGGTCCACTCATGTAATCAGCGCTAGGCGGCCGCCTTGGGTGCTTGCGCCTTGACGCTCACGGGTGCTCGCGAAGGACGCGAACGCCTGCGGGGCTGCTGCTAAGGACGCGTACCCAGAGGCCATCAACGTGGTTCTCGACCATGCCCTCTACGGATGCGGCGACATGCTCGGCCAGAGGGCGGCCATCGCAGA
>ERZ772960.1971-NODE-1971-length-15487-cov-12.158826_pt1 | contig 15487 bp, 8 predicted proteins | sample MGYA00580678_ERZ772960 | MGnify/ENA primary metagenome ERZ772960 (study PRJEB29015, sample SAMEA2737930) | human oral metagenome | biome: human oral; feature: human-associated habitat; material: dental | place: China | collected 2059 ... | reverse complement strand
GCCGTCAAGCGACTTTTTCACGCCGCTGCGTGCCAGCGGAGCCGTCAAGCGACTTGACGGCCCGATCGCATACCTTATTACGCTCGGCTGATGGCTCGACGGAGCAGCATAGCAGAAAGCAATGTGGCGCCTAAGCCTGCCAGAGCCGCAAGGAACGTAGACAGATAGCCCCCGTCCGCTGTGAACTGATAATCGGCCCAAGGGGCATGCGCAAAGTTCGGTGCGTCGGGCAGTAGGTGGAAACTGCTCAGCGTGCCCTCCAATGCGTCGGGAGAGGCGGACGCCAACGGTGCCAAAAGGAGGGCGCCGATCAACAGGGCTCCGTAAAGCGTCCACGCAGCCGAACGGGCGACGGGAGAGGCTCCCTTCGCAGCGTCCGTCAGGGGAACTGCGGTGAGAAGGCGGTAGAGCAGCAGTGTGACGAGGCCCTCGCCCAGAGCCACCGGGATATGGTGGATGGCCAGTGAAGCGTAAAGCGCGGACGATCCGACTCCGGCTGCGGAGAGTTCAGCGACAAGTGCGCCTACGGCAGCCATCACAGACAGTCCGGCGGAGGCAACCAGCGACACCGATCGGCCCACGTGTGCCTGGAGTCGAGCGTGGAGTGCGCCGCCCAGACCCGCTCCGATGAGCGCCATGTTCAGCGTGTTCGCACCGAGCATCAGCAGTCCGCCGTCGGCAAAGAGGAGGGTTTGCAGGAGGAGCACGAGCGACACACTCAGTATACCGAAGGGTGTACCGAGCAGACTCGAGGCGAGGAGTCCGCCGAGGGCATGGCCAGACAGGCCGCCTCCGATCGGATAGTTCAGCATTTGAAGGGCGAAGACGGTGCCACTGACAAGCGCAAACCGTGAGGCGGACGGGCGCGTGTCGGACTTACGTGCGAAAAGGGTGGCCGCGGCCACTCCGGCGATGGCGATTGTTGCCGTTACGGGGCAAATGCTGCCATGAAGCATTTCTGATGGAAGGTGCATAATGATGTGATGTTGTTGTGCGGCTATGCCGCGGTTAGGAATATATGAGTTGGGCGGCCTACTGGCCGCGGTTGTTAGTGACTTTGCGGGGCGCGTAAGGGCGAGTCGTCGGCCCCTGCGCATACCTTTATATATAGTACTCTATGGGTTGCTTCGACAGGGAGTAGAGCTCGTGATAGAGGAGATCGTACTGTCGGGCGAAGGCACCCGAGTCACGGCTTCGGGGTCGGGGACTGTCGATGGTGAGTACCCGCCGAACACGTCCGGGAGAGGAGGATAGGACGACGATGCGGTCGGCCAGATAGATCGCTTCGTGGATGTCGTGCGTGACGAAGACGACCGTTTTGCTCCGTTCACTCACGATGCGCAGCAGATCGTCTTGCAAGCGGTGGCGTGTGATCGGATCGAGCGCCGCAAAGGGTTCGTCCATGAAGAGCACTTGGGGATTCACCGCCAGTCCGCGGGCCAGTGCCACACGTTGTTGTTGCCCCCCTGAAAGCCGGGCAGGAAAGTTGCTCGCCTGGTCAGACAGACCCACCAAGCGGAGGTGTTCCTCTGCCAAACGCTGCCGGTCGACTCGCGGGAGTCGCTGGGCCTCCAGACCGAGCATGACGTTCTGCTCCACCGTGCGCCAGGGTAGCAATCCGTATTGTTGGAAGATCATCACGCGGCTACTGGATGGACGTGTCACGGGCTGACCGTCGACTGTGATGTGTCCGGACGTGGGTTGATCGAATCCGGCGAGCAGGTTCAGCAGCGTGGACTTTCCGCAACCGGAGAAGCCAAGCAAACAAACGAACTCTCCGCGGTCGATGCTGAGCGTGATGTCGTCCAAGATGACATGCTCACGGCGTACGCCATCCGTGTCACGCGCCACAACCCGCTTGCATAAGTGGTCTATCTCGATATACATGTAGTGGAAGCTGAAGAACGAAAGACTAAGAACAAAGAACGAAAAGAGCGCACCCGGGCGTGGAGGCACCTGTTGCTCCGCAGACTCATGCGGCAGCCCCCCAGCGTTTGAGTACCGAGGACGTTAGCCGCCCGACAAGTAAGTCGAGGGCGAACCCCGCGGCACCGATCACGATCATCGTGGCCAGCAGCTGGTCCGTTCGCATGTTGTTACGTGCATCGATGATCATGTAGCCCAGCCCTGTCTGTGCACCCATCATCTCGCCCGAGACGAGGAAGATCCAGGATGTGCCTAAGGCAATGTGCAAGCTATTGGCGATCTGCGGGAAGATGGCTGGCAGGACAATGCGAAAGACGTATGCCGAGCGAGCCATTCCATAGTTGGCCGCTACTTTGGCATAGATCGGGTCGATCCGATGCGTTGCAGAGGCCGTCGTCAGAAGTACGGGGAAGAACCCCGCCAGGAAAATGATCACGATAGCGGGGGCGTCGCCGATACCAAGAAGCAAGACGATGAAGGGCATCCAAGCCACCGGCGCTATGGGTCGCACCAACTGAATCAGCGGGTAAGCATAGCGGAAGAGGCTGTTGCATAAACCGAGCAGTAATCCGAAGGCGACGCCCACGGCTACAGCCGCGGAGTATCCCACAACGAAACGCCCCAAGCTGTCGCGTAAGCCTAACGCCAATGTACCGTCGACCACCCATGCGACCAACGCCCGAAGAACCGCCAGTGGCGAGGGCAACAGAAAGTCGCCAGGTCGCCAAACCATGATGGCAACCTGCCACAGGACGATCACCACCGTGAACGATGCCACCGTATAGTAAAGTGCCTTGAGAAAAGCCTTGCCATTCATCCTTATTGCTGATCTACTATGGGGTTCACAAAGTCCGCATACTCCGGCGGCGCTTCTGATAACCCATACCGACGCATACGCTCGGCGAGGTCACGGTAAGCAGTCTCCGTGATGGTCAGTTGAGAAAAATCGATCCAACGAAGCGATGCCCGCAGCACGTCGTCCGGTTGACGGCTGATTTGCTTCAAGGCGCGCAAGGCCACACTGGGGTCGCTCAGCCGATTGCCCGCAGCGTGGTAAGCCTTCACTAAGCGTGCAGCAAGCGACGGGCGTTGCTCGATCATCCGATTGTTGAGCACCAGTGCGCAGCAAAGCCCATCGGGCCAGAGCGCATTAGACTCGCCGATGACGTGTCCGCCACTCCTGGCGATACCGACCGCACCAAACGGTTCCGCTACACAGTACCCGCCGATCTGACCAGTAAACAAGGCGGAAGGCATTTCGGAAGGCGATAGCTCCACCACCTTCACTTCGGACGGCTGCAAGCCATGTTGCTCCAGCAGCGAGCGGAACAGGAGATAGTGCGATGAGTTACGGTGTGGTATGGCGAATACACGCCCACGCAGCGCCTCGGCCGATGCGACCTCAGCGCCCGCCACGATCACGTTGCCGCGACGATGGCCCAGCGCCACCGCCGTTAGCGGTGCGCCGCGTTCACGCGCCTTCATGGCCAGTTCGATGAGCACCGACGCGCCGTCCACGCGACCTGTGATCAGTGCGTCCATCAGCTCGGGCCACGATCCATAGCGAATAAGCTCCACGCGCAGTTCGGGATCCGAGGCCGTCTCAATAACTGGCAAGGCGTGCGAGATGGGCAGATAAGCCAGGCGAATCGTGTGCTCATCCGCCGCACCTGACTTGCGGCACGACGCGGTCAAGGCCATCAGCGACAGAGTAAGCAGTAAGGCGGCTACTCGCCCCATAAGGCCTGCCGCTTGTTCGAGATATGCTCCACGATTTTATTGGCCAGCGAGATGTGATCTACGTCGACGACCATCTCAGACCCGAGCGGCTCCTTCGTGCCTGTGGCCATAAACTCCGCCACGCCGGGTGAGCCCTGCACGGGGGCGTAGACACTGTGATAGGAGTTGATGCCCAACAAGCGGAAAGCAAGGGCGGCGCAGATGCCTTTCTCATTGCTCCATTCCGGCGATGTGAACGCATAGGGCATATCCTTAATGGCTGCCCCTGCGGCGGCCGCTATCCCACTGAAGAAAGCCGAGGCGCGCGCGTTGTCAAGACACTCGCCGAGGTGCCACACGGGAGGCTGGTCGACCAGGAATTCACGTAACCCGTCGCCACACCAATCTAACGCCTTTTTGGAGCAGAATCCCAGCTTCAGTAATCCGAACGACGCGCATCCGTTAGTAAAGATGAGGATGTCGTTCTTGAGGAGTATCTGCGCCACCTCCACGATGGCCTTTTCGTAAACAAGCCGGGGGTTATTGCAGCCAACTAAGTTGACAATGCCGCGAATCTTACCGCTACGCAGCGCGTCTGCCAAATCACGCAGTCCACGCTCGAAGTGCTTACCGGCCCACTCTACCGAGAATCCCATTTCAGCCTCTACCTCGTACTGCGGTATCTTGACCGGAATGTCCCGACGATCAACAAAGCTCTCAATGCCCCGGGTGACAATCTTCCGCGCAATGGAGTTGATCTCGCCGATATTAGAGTGTTCGTGATCGAAGCCGTAATGCTCGGCGCCCGGCAGTCGGGCTGAATCGCTCGTCGTGACGACCGTCGTCCGGAAGCAGTACGCTACATCCATGATGGACGGGAAGACGTCCTGCACGTCAGCTACCCAAAGGTCGATCGCACCCGTACCCAGCACTAACTCCGATCCCACTGCATTGGAGAGCGGAATGACTCCGCCGTAACGATACATGGCCGACAGGCCCGAGCAGCAGATGCCATAGAACTGGATACCCTTCGCGCCCTTAGATTTAGCCAACTCCACCATCTCGTCAGATCGGCCGACGCGTACGATTTCACTAACCAGCAGCGGCGAGTGTCCATGCACCGCGATGTTCACGTAACCCATGCGCAGGGCGCCCAGGTTGATCTTCGACGTGCTTCGCTGGGGCAGGCCGTACAGACTATCCATGGCGATCGACGATCCGAGACACGACGACCAAGCGAACGAGACACCCGTACGCAGAAACTGATGCATACAGTTACGCCAGTCGCCATCCGTACCGGTGGAGGTGCGGTGCAGGCTCTCGAAGGCTTCGTGATACGGCCCGAGCGGCATGATGCCGGCCTTCTCCCATGCCTCAATCCGTTCCTTCGGGGCAAAGGCGTAGAGCGTGCGGTGCTTGTCCGGGACTGTTCGCGAGAGGTCCGCGAGCAAGATATCTGCCACTTCGCCTGCCAACTCGTTTAGTGACCGCCCTTCCTGCTCGATGCCAAACGTCTTGCAGACGGCCCGGATCTTCTCCTCACCTTCTATGGCGATCGGTGCTTTGCCCTCAGCGGCCATCTTGAGTGCCAGCATACTCTCCCGCCCGCGAGCGCCGTGGGCCGCCGTTCCCGCTGCCACATGCCGCAAGAGATTCCGCGCCGAGATGAGGTCGGCGTCCGCACCGCAAACACCGCGGGGCGCCTTCTTGGTAATTCGGCAGGGGCCCATGAAACAGTTCTTACAACACGTACCCGCTAAGCCAAAATTACACTGCGGCTGTTGTGCGTCGAAGCGATCGAAGACTGTTTCGAGTCCCATCTCCTGCATATGAAGCAACATCTCTCGCACGGCGGGGTCGGGTGTCTGCTCAATGACGCGCTGCTTGTTGGAAAACGTCTTCCGATAAGCATTCACGGCCGCCATATAGTCCTCCGTACCGCCGTGTACATGCGGGTGCCCGTGGCCATGACTATGGGTGTGGGAATGGGCATACGAAATACCGTGGGTATGCGCCTGCTCTTCGTGCGTGTGCACGTGATCGTGTGATGAATGAGGTGACATGTGATGAAACTGTTTTAGGATGTGAATTTTTACGGCGGCAAAGGTCCGGGTTCCTGTCGAGGCAGGAAATACCACGATAGCGGTAGATTGCAGACCCTAACGATGGGACCGCCCGCCAATCGCCCTCCACAATATGATCAAGTATAGCCGACCCTCCGCGGCATAGCCTACGCCTTACCTATCTATTGATCCAAAGTCGGTCATTCAGGAGGTAATCGGCGCGTGAATGTATGGCGTACCCCCCGCGTCTACCGGTTCTTTCTGATTCCATGTCAATCCTTCTTCGAATGCCTTGAGGGGCATATGCTTTTGCGTCCCTACCCTACCGGTAGAAAAGGATACTTCAAGTAACGGATCTGTCACCAGAAGGCGCGTGCATAGGCGATGCTTTTGCGGGGAATGTCACCAGAAGGCATGCGCATAGGCGATGCTTTTGCAGGGAATGTCATCAGAAAGCATGTATATAGGCAATGCTTTTGCGGGGTATGTCATCGGAAGGCACGTGCATAGGCGATTCTCTTGCGGGATATGTATAGACAACTACCCTAAGCGATGGATATCTATAACGACACGCTGAAGGCTACTGCTATGCGTATAGGAAGCTCAAAATGAATGGCTAAGCCGAGCTACCATCTGCGCAGGATAGCCCAAATGACTCACTTTAGACAGCTCCTTTGTCTCATTGATTGGTGAAACGAATATGATTTGTAAACTACTGATTATCAGTGAAGCATAAAGTAATCTTCGATGAGCATGCTCGGAGTGTCCATGAAGCCCAAAATGAATTGCGATTTTGCTCTCCGGAGACTCAGTGAAGCGAAAAATGAATTACGATTTGCGTTTTCGAGGCTCCGGGAAGCCAAAAATGAATTGCGATTTGCGTTTCCGAGGCCTCGGGAAGCCAAAAATGAATTGCGATTTGCGTTTCCGGAGCCTCGGGAAGCCAAAAATGAATTGCGATTTGCGTTTCCGGAGCCTCGGAAAGCCAAAAATGAATTGCGATTTCGCTTCCCGGAGTCTCCGGAAGCCCAAAATGAATTTCGATTTTGCTTCCCGGAGCCTCTGAAAGCCCAAAATGAATTACGATTTTGCTTCCCGGAGTGTCCGGAGACGCAAAAATGAATTGCGATTTTGCTTCACGGAGTGTCTGGAGACGCAAAAATGAATTGCGATTGGGCTTCGCCGAGAGACGGGGAAACCCGAAAGGATTTGCGATACCCATGCAATGCGTCTCTCAAATTGGGGAGATAAGTTGTGACGAGACTTCATGGAGCAGCGGGGATAGCCGAAAAGACTTACGATTCCTATGCAGCGTGCCTTCTATGTTCGAGAGACGAGTTGCGGTGTGGCTTCATGGAGCAGCAGAGGTAGCCGAAAGAGTATGCTGTGGAGCTTCATGGAGAGGGGGAGGTAAGAAGAGGGATCGCAGAGAGGCATGCGTCGGCGTCGGGCGATAGCGATCCGAAAGGCGGGGACGGATACGGGCGCAGCCGGAGGTAGGGCGATACCTTATATATAGGCGTGCGCGCACATACGATAATTAGTCACCGCATGGAGTACGAGCTATCCAAAAGCGCCGTATATTTGCCACGCAAGTACCAAACAGGTATCACATTCGTTCGACGATAAAGAAATTTAGACTTCCGTGGCGGTCCGTGTTTGTCCGCCATACCTCGCAGTAATTAGGTTTTGCCACTCCAGATGGTTTCCAGTTCTAACTAAACATATCACACCTCTATGGACACCAAAAATTATGAGGCCTTCCTCGCCGAGATTGGCAGTTATCTCGACAAAGACCAAGTGTACACCGACGAATTGCGCACCCTCGGATGGGGCACAGATGCCGGTTTTTATCGATTGATCCCTAAGGTCGTCGTCCGCGCAAGGGACGAAGAAGACGTATCACGAATCGTCCGCGCCTGCCACAAGCACAAACTACCTTTTACCTTCCGTGCCGCGGGCACATCGCTATCCGGACAGAGCGTCAGCGACTCTGTGCTGATTGTCGCCGGTAAGCATTGGGAAAAGTATGAGATTAGCGATGACCGCAATAGCATCCGCTTACAACCCGGTATTGTGGGTTCCCAAGTCAATCGGGTACTCAAACCGTACGGCCGCGTCTTTCCGCCCGATCCCGCCTCAATCGGAAGTGCGATGGTGGGCGGTATCGTCTGCAACAATGCATCGGGCATGAATTGTGGTGTGCACGCAAACAGCGACCGAATGCTTATCAGCGCGCGAATCATTTTGCCTGACGGCACACTGGTTGATACCGGAGACGAAGCCAGTAAGGCATCCTTCCGGCGCACGCACTCGGAGATGATTCGTCGGATTGAGAACCTCCGAGACCGGGTCCGAGCCGATAAGAAGCTCGCTGAGCGTATCCGCTATAAATACAGTATCAAAAATGTGACGGGTCTGAATCTCCGGCCACTCATTGCATACGACGACCCGTTCGAAATCATGGCTCATTGCATGGTTGGATCGGAAGGGACACTGGCTTTCCTATCCGAGGTCACTATGCGAACGCTCTACGATTATCGTTTTCGCGCCTCCGCGATGGTCTACTTCCACACCATGGAAGAGAGTTGCCGTGCGGTGGTAGCCATGAAAGGGATGAAGGCAACCGAAAAGGATATCGAAATGAGCGCGGAGGACCTCGTCGTAAAGAGTGCCGAGATGCTCGACTACTTATCGCTTGGCTCCGTGAATGATCCCGTCTTTCTCCAGTACAAGAAGGATGTCGACGCAGGTCTCGTTCCGGGAGTCCAGCCGGGCGACTATCACAATTTGACGGCCATTTTGACAGAGACCAAGGCCGTGACTCACGAAGAACTACTTTCGAAGATCGATCGCGTGAAGCAATGCCTTGCCAACTTTAATCTCTATCAGCAACCGGAGTTCACGGATGATCCCCAAATCTATGGTAAATACTGGGCCATCCGCTCCGGGATATTCCCCTCCGTGGGCGGGACGCGTCCTGAGGGCACCACATGCCTCATCGAAGACGTTGCTTTTCACTTAGAGGACCTGCCCGTGGCTACCGTTAAGCTCCAAAAGTTGATTGCAGATTATGGCTACAGTGACGCGTGCATTTATGGGCACGCCTTCGAGGGCAACTACCACTTCATCCTCAACCAAAGTTTTCACACAGAGGCAGAGGTGAAGCGATACGAAAGCATGATGCGCGACGTTGCCCGGTTGGTGGTTGAAGAGTTCGACGGATCGCTGAAGGCAGAGCATGGCACCGGGCGCAACATGGCACCGTTTGTGAAATACGAGTGGGGAGAGGCCGCGTATGCCGCCATGAAAGAGTTGAAGCAAATATTCGATCCGGAGGGATTGCTCAACCGAGGCGTGATCTTTAACGACGACCCTCAGTGCTTCATCAAAAACTTTAAGCCGCTGCCTGTGCTTGACTTCCGCTTTGACAACATACCCGACGGCGGGCAATTCCTGACCCTAGCCGAAGGCTCGCGGTCGTCCACGAAGGATATGGTCGAGGGCGTACGAAGGGCAAACAAATGTATTGAGTGCGGGTTCTGCGAGGTGAACTGTGTCTCCTGCGGATTCACGATCTCGTCGCGGATGCGGATAGTTGTCCAACGCGAGATCCGCGACCTTGAGAATCGTGGCGCCGATCCGGAACGCGTAGCCCGATTGCGAAAGCTCTACGAGTACTATGGGGACGCCACATGTGCTGCGGACGGTCTCTGCGCCACGTCCTGCCCCATGAAGATCAACACGGGCGATCTGACGCACCTCATCCGTCAGCTAAACATGATGCAGAACCCTACCGGCTACCGCGTGGGCAAGTTCGCAGCTGATCATTTGGGCGGTCTCAAGAGCAATTTGCGACTCGTTCTGGGCGCCGCGAACCTTGGCCACACACTCCTTGGTACCTCGCTGATGAGCGGAATCTGTAGCGGCGCACACCGCGTAGGCCTTCCGCTGTGGACTTCGGCTATGCCCCGCAGCACACGACAGCCAAAACCAGGTGCTCACGTGGGTCACGGAGACCTCAAGGTTGTCTATTTCCCCAGCTGTATCAATCAGACGATGGGCGTCGCAAAGGGATCGCCAGTCAAAAACACAGTCGTTGAGGAAATGTGCTCGCTGATCAATAAAGCGGGATACGAAGTCATCTTCCCCAGGAATATGGATCGCATGTGCTGCGGGCAAATCTGGGAGAGCAAGGGAATGATGGACATAGCCGATCGGAAAAGCGGCGAGCTCGAGGAGTCGCTGTGGGAAGCCTCGGAGCACGGTCGCTACCCCATACTCTGTGACCAAAGTCCTTGCTTACACCGTATGCGGAAGGTCATCACTCGCATGAAGCTCTACGAACCGGTAGAGTTCATCATGACTTACTTGGTCGACCGACTTACTTTCCGCAAGACCGACCGCCGGGTGACTGTCCACGTGACTTGCTCGACCAAAGAGATGGGCCTCGGCAGTCAGCTACTGGAACTCGCACGGCTATGCTCCGACAACGTCGTAGAGCCAGAAGGAATCGGATGCTGTGCCTTCGCGGGCGATCGCGGCTTCACTTATCCTGAGTCGAACCGTTATGCACTGCGTAAGCTCCGTCCACAGATCGAAAAACTGCAAGTCGTGACCGGCTACTCTAACAGTCGCACCTGCGAAATCGGTCTCCAGAGCAACTCGGGGATACCGTACATGAGTATTGCGTACTTAGTCAACGAGTGTACAGTAGCTCGTTGATGTCTCTGCGGCCCTTCACCCAGCCGCAGTGAAAGCCTCCACCTGATCGTTTTCCCTATCCCGGAGACGAGATGGTTGCCTCTCCCTTATCGCATACCCCATCCCGGGCGCGGTAAGGGAGAGCTTTTGAATGCCTCTCTCCCTTCGTCCAGTCTCGGCAATTGCCTATACCTTATATATAAGGCTATTGGGGAGGTGGAGGGATAGGTATTCGGAACCTCTTTTCCCCTTCATCCAGTCGCCGCGGTTGGCTATGCCTTGTTCTGTTTTTGGTCACTCGGTCGCTTCGGTTGGCTATACCTTATATATAGGTCTATCGGGGGTGCTGCGGGGTAGACATTTGAAGGGGTTAGCGCTGAGTGCCGTATTTTTGCGCTACTCAAAACAGGACAGTGTGCCCAATCATCGGGCAAGCCTCCTACACACGATACACGGATATTAAGACCCTCAAGTACATATTCATTGCCCTACTGGCCGTCGCGTTGCTACTCTACGGACTCCCCGTAGTGCTCGTGCATGTGCCTGCGGTTCAGCGACGCCTCGCCAAAGGGGCCTCACACCTGCTGACGGCTAAGCTCGGGGCACCGGTGAAGCTCGGCGAGGTCGATATCACCTGGCCCGACGGGCTGACGCTTCGCAAGGTCGCCATCGACGACCTATCGGGCCGTCCGCTGCTTCGTGCCGACCGACTCTCGGGCGGTATCGATCTGGGCGCGCTCTTGCTCGGGCAAGTCCGTTTTACCTCCGCCCGACTCATCGGCTTCGACATCCAACTCCGGAAAGCGAACCCCGACAGCCCGCTGAATGCCCAATTCATCTTCGACGCGCTTGCCTCGAAAGACACTACTTCGACCGGCGGTATCGATTTGGCTATCCGCGGCATCCGACTCTCCCGCGGACGAATGAGTTACGACGTAGGTCGCGGCCAACCACTCGCCGGCCGATTCGATGCCACCCACCTCCGCGCCGACGACATCGACGCTAAAGCCACACTTCACGAACTACACGGCGACCGGCTTCGTGTCGAAGTGCACCGTTTGCGGTTCCGCGAGCGATCGGGATTGGAGATCCGCCATCTGTCGGGCAACCTCCGCAAGCTCGGGAAGCAGCTCGAGCTTCGCCATCTCCTACTCCACCTACCGCGCACTTACCTACACATCGCCGTAGCGACTACCCGCCTGCCTCTCGACTCGGACGACACACCGATCCGCCTCAACCTCCAGCCCTCGGAGGTTTGCCTCGCAGACCTCGGAGCATTAGTGCCCGCACTCAGCGATTTGCCTGAGACATTGCGCGTGGCAGCCACCGTGTCCGGGACATTAAACAATCCCGTGCTCGACGAGCTATCGGTGAGCCAGGGTGAAGCGCTATCGCTCACCGCGCGGGCTATGCTCCGCGACGTACGCTATGCACAACGACTCTATATCGACGGTCGCGTATCGCGGCTGCAAGTCACCACGGCCGGTGCCGGCATGCTGTTGCGGCGGTTAGGTGGCGATCCGTCCGCCGCGCTCCCTTCGGTCATCGAACGGTTAGGCACGCTACACTTCTCGGGGGAAATCTCCGGCTTCCTAGACAAGCTCGTCGCATACGGTACGCTGAACTCCGACGTGGGCCGACTTGCCATGGACATAATGATCGGGCGAGACCGGAGCCAACGGATAGCCACGTCGCTACAAGGACGGATAGAGTCGTCCGATCTGGACATGCACCGCCTCTTCGATGAGGGCAATGCCTTCGGCAACGCGCATTTCAGCGCCGAACTCGACGCGTCTGAGCCTATAGGCGGCGAATGGGCGGGCATCGTCCGCGCACAAATTGACCGGCTGGAGTACAACCAATACGGATACGAGAACATCGAGCTCGACGGCAGCTTCCGACCGCGCGAGTTTCGTGGCAGCATACGCATGGACGATCCCAATGGCAGCCTACATGCCGACGGCCTATTCCTGAGCAACGGCGCAGCGTCCGCGTTCGACTTCACAGCAACCGTCCACCATCTGCGCCCCGATCGACTTCGTCTAACTGACCACTACGAAGAGCCCGACCTCAGCTTTGCCATCCGCAGCAACATCACGGGCAACAGTCCGGACAACTTTCGCGGTACAATTTGCATCGATGCTCCCGTCTTCCGCACCCGCACCGATAGCCTCGCGCTCCGATCCGTCTGCATTGAGGCTGACGGCCAACCGTCCGACCGACGTATCGCAGTGCGCTCGGAGCTCTTAGATGGAGAGCTGCGCGGTGCCTTTGCCGTGGCCGACCTACCGGCCGCATTCCGTGAGGTGATGCACGCCTGCCTACCGTCTGTCTTCGAAGCACCCGCCAAACGTATCGCCGCCACAGTTGAGCCGCCACGCTTCTCCCTGACTGCGTCGGTGCGAAACACGGAAGTACTCTCGCGCCTACTCGGACTGCCCGTCACGGTGGTGGAGCCTGCCACCATAGCAGCGGATTATGACGGGCGCACGGGGCGTGTACATCTCACGGCAGACTTGCCCCACTTTCTGGCGGCTGGATCCACCTTCCGCGCCGGAAAGCTGGCAGCCGACAATGCCGACGGCCCAGTACGCGTGCAGATCGAAGCCGACCGCATGCAGCAAGAGGGCAACCAGAGCCACATCCACGTAGAAGCGGAGGCGGAAAGCGACCGGTTAAAGACGCGCTTAGCTTTCCGTTACCCGGAGGCCGGCGTAGATCTGGCGCTATCGGCCGCCACGCACTTCAGCATGCACACTGGCGCGGACGGTCGGCAGGCATTGCTGGCCGACATCGATCTGGAGCCGAATCGCCTCGTCATCCGCGACTCCACCTGGCAGACGGAACCGGCTTCCGTGACCATCGACGGCCGAGACATCACTATCCGCAACATCCACTTGGCCAACGGCTCGCAATACTTGCGCATCAACGGTCGACTCTCCGAACGCGATCCGCAAGAGACGCTCCTACTCGACCTGAACGACCTCGAACTACGCGACATCTTCCGCATCGTCGACATCCCCGTGCTACAGTTCGGAGGCCGCGCCACGGGTACCGTCCGCCTGAACGACCTCTACGGAAGCCGCATCATCAGCACCGATCTGGACATTCGTGACTTCGCCTTTAACGACGTCGTACAGGGCCGCCTTAACCTCTTCAGCGCGTGGGACAACGCCCGAAACGGTATCCTCATGCGCGGTACGATCTTCAAAGACTCCACCACCTTCACCGACGTCAACGGCTACATCTTCCCCGTGGGCGACAGTGCCGGTCTGGCGCTCCAATTCGACGCCCACAACCTCGACGTGGGCCTACTCCGTCCCTATCTCGACGCCTTCACGCATACCCTCGACGGACGCGCCACGGGGCGCATGCGCCTCTACGGCACCTTCTCCGAAATCAACTTCGAGGGCAGCGCCATGATCCGTGATGGACGTATCGGCGTGGACTTCCTCAACACGGTCTACAGCTTCAACGACTCCGTACGCCTCACCCCGACCGCCATCGAAGGCCGCGCTATCACCCTCACAGACCGCAACGGACACACCGGCACGCTGGACTTCACCGTCCGACACAACCACTTGGAGAACTTCGCCTTCCAAGCCGACATCGCCGCCCGCAACCTGCTCCTCTACGACGTGCCCCGCAAGATGAACCCCCGCATTTATGGCTCCGTCAGCGGCACCGGAACGGCTCGCCTCCGCGGCACAGAGCAGCTGATCGACATCGACGCCGCCGTCACCACCGACCGTCAGACGGCCATGAGCTTCGACTTTAACTCCGCCTCCTCGGCTGAAGATTACGGCTTCATCCGCTTCCTCCCCCCCGTCCTGACGGACACCGCCCTTGCCCTCCGCCCCCCGCTCATCGTGCCCACAGCGGACGACGACGCCACCGAGATCCGTATCAACATCACCACCGACATCACCCCCGACGCCACCTTCGAACTCGTCATGGACCCCATCGCAGGCGATCGCATCCGCGGTAACGGCACCGGAAACCTGCAAATCAAGTATTCCACCAACGCCGACTTGGGCCTGTACGGCACCTACACCATCCGCGAGGGCAACTACAACTTCAGCCTCGAGCAAGTGCTCCGCAAGGAGTTCCGCATCCGCGAGGGCAGCCGCATCGACTTCCGCGGCAACCCCACCGACGCCCTGCTCGACCTCAGCGCCGTCTACGCCCTCAAGGCCGACATCGAGGACCTGGACGAGCGGCTGGCCAGCGAAAGTGGTTCCCAGCGCACCATCCCCGTCAACTGCATCCTGCGCCTCAACGGCCGCCTCACCTCGCCCGCCATCGCCTTCGACATGGAGTTCCCCAACTCCACCGGCGAGCTGGCCCGACAGGTGCGCGCCTTCATCGGCACCGAGGACATGATGACGCGACAAATCATCTACCTCCTCGCCATCGGCCGCTTCTACACGCCCGGCTACTCCGGCAACGGCTTCCGCGCCGGCGAGCTCAACGCCGTGGCCTCGTCCGCCCTCTCGGCGCAGCTTTCGGGCATCCTCAGCAGCCTGACCGACAAAGTGCGCATCGGCACCAACATCCGCACCCAGCAAGACGGCACCAGCGACAGCGACACGGAAATGGAAATGCTCCTCTCCGGCCGCCTGCTCAACAATCGCCTCCTCTTCAACGGCAACTTCGGCTACCGCGGCAACTACATCCAGCGCAACGCCTTCATCGGCGAGTTCGACCTCGAGTACCTGCTGGGCCCCACCGGCGACATCCGCCTCAAGGCCTACAGCCACGCCAACGATCTCTATCGCTACAACTTCAAATCGCTCACCCGCCAGGGCGTCGGCATCCTCTTCCACCGCGACTTCACCTCGCCTGCGGAGCTGATCCGTCGCCGTTCACCGCGCCCCGTCCAGTCGAAGTAGGCGCCCCTCACGCCCCCCAGCGCATCGTGAGTTTGACACGGAGGCTATCCACATCCGGCTGATTTCCTGAGGCAATGAGTGGAAGACCATCCATCGATTTCCTGAGGAAATGAGAGAGTAAGTGAACAGCCGATTTCCTGAGGAAATGAGCCGAAACAGTTTTGTGGCGGCCGATTTCCTGAG
>ERZ772960.1967-NODE-1967-length-15528-cov-4.816261_pt1 | contig 15528 bp, 16 predicted proteins | sample MGYA00580678_ERZ772960 | MGnify/ENA primary metagenome ERZ772960 (study PRJEB29015, sample SAMEA2737930) | human oral metagenome | biome: human oral; feature: human-associated habitat; material: dental | place: China | collected 2059 ... | reverse complement strand
GCTGATCTGCTTGTTTTCATCTGCGAAAAAATCATTTGATGTGATCTCAACTTGCTCTGCATTTAAAAATGTAAAGCCCAAAATCATCGCTAAAATCGCTGCTTTTCTTCTACCCATGCCCTTAACCTTTTTATCTGCGTTTGTTTTTTACCAAGATCGTAGCTTCCACTATCTCCCAGTACTTTATCGCCATTTCTAGTGATGGTGAAATTTGCCTCTGATCTTACTATTTTTGTCTTTGTGTTATATATAACTTCATCGCTTTTAAATTTCAAACTATCGTTGTTCTCATAGTTTGCATTTTTTTGAAAGATTATCTCATCATTTTTCGAGATAGCCTTGTCTGAGCTTAGAAAATGTCTTAAATTTCCCCTTAAAATTCTCGCTTTAAAGTCTAAAAACTCATCCCTATCACTGTATCTGTTTAGCTCATCACTCTCATAAACTCCGCTTATCTTGGTCGAGTTTATCTCATAATCAACCACGTCATTTACCTGCATATTTGATATCTTGGTATCAACATTTAGAACGTTTGCTAGGTATGGGTCTTGAACCGCTAAAAATATCATCACAGCACTAAAAATAGCCACGACGAAGTAGAAAATTTTTACAACCAACGCTTAGACCACTCGTCATATAAATTTTCTGATTTTATGATCATCTCGATCATCTCTCTAACAGCGCCATTGCCGCCTTTGTGCTTTAACTTTGTCTTTACATCAAGCTCTTTAATGGCATCTTTTGGCTTAAAGCTCCAAGCAACTGCGTCTAAAATTTTATAGTCATTATAATCATCGCCGATAGCCGCTGCATTTTTAAAGCTAAGCCCTTCAAATTTTAGTATCTCGCTTGCCACTTCAAATTTATCGCCAACGCCTTGATAGACGTGATTTATCTTTAGATCCTCAGCCCTTCGCTCAACGATAGCCGACTTTCTGCCAGTGATAATAGCCACCTTTTTGCCAAGCTTTAGCCAGCTCTCTATCGCGTAGCCATCTTTTACGTCAAAAAATTTAAGCTCTTCGCCATTTGCATTGTAGATGATCTTGCCATCAGTGAGACACCCATCAACGTCTAAAAAAATAATCTCTATCATAAAACACCCTTAGTGCTTGGAGTGCCGATCCTTGCGTTTTTGGCAAGCGCTCTGCGGAGTGCTACGGCAAATGATTTAAACGTTGCTTCGATGATGTGATGAGTATTTTTGCCACGAATTTGATTTAGATGAAGAGTTATGGCTGAATTTATAGCAACTGCTCTAAAAAACTCCTCCACAAGCTCAGTGTCAAACTCACCAACTTTGGCATTTTCATTAAAATTTTCATATACGAGGTAAGCTCTGTTGCTAAGATCTAGCGCGCAAAAAACAGCCGACTCATCCATAACAACGCTCGCCTCGCCAAACCTCTCAACACCACTTAATGGATATAAAGCCTCTTTTAAAAGCTGTCCCAAAACTATGCCTACATCCTCGACGCTGTGGTGAAAATCCACATGCGTGTCGCCCTTACATGAAATTTCAAGATCGAGCAAAGAGTGCTTTGTAAAAGCTTCAAGCATGTGGTCAAAAAAGCCAATGCCTGTGCTTATCTTTGCAACCCCAGAGCCGTAAATTTTGAGCTTCATTGAAATTTGCGTCTCTTTTGTGTTTCTAGTTAGTTCTAAAATTTCCTCTCTCACGCCCTAACCTCTTACTATAAATGCGCCTTGGAATTTACCGCTTCTTGCGTAATCCCTAGCCTCGTCCTCGCTTCTAAAGCCATTTAAAAATACCCTATAAATGGTTGAGCCATCTATCGTAAATGTCTTAACGACTGATCTATAACCATCTATGCTTTTATGCTCTCTTTGGTATCTGTTTGCGCCTTCAAGGTTTTTAAACGAGCCAATTTGTACCATAAAATCTCCACCCACAACGCGTTGCTCTGATGAGATCACGATGCCGCCAACTGGGACCGTTAGAGAGACTGGATTTGGCACTTTTATGCCAGTGCTTGTTGGTTTTGTTGGTTGCGCACTAGCAGTTGTAACAGCGTTAATGTCTTCATTAAAGCCGATAACCTCCATACTAACTGGAGCTGTACCAGTGCCGATAACATCAAGCTTCATCGCAGCTGCTTTTGAAAGGTCAAGCACCCTATCAGCCACAAAAGGCCCTCTGTCATTTACACGCACGATAACACTTTTTTGATTTCTTAAATTTGTTACTTTAAGTATTGTATTCATCGGCAAAGTCTTATGCGCCGCAGTCATATTGTACATATTATAAACTTCGCCATTTGAGGTCGTTTTGCCGTGAAAATTTGGACCATACCAGCTTGCCGTTCCGCTGGCTTTATCACCGACACTTACGACGGTTGGATAGTAGGTTTTGCCATTTATGGTGTATGGTCTCATTGTTGCTTTTTGAACTGAGGCAGAGTTGTTGCCTCTTACATTAGTTGGGCCACTTGGAGTAAATGGAGCCCCGCTCCAAGAACAACCAGTGATTAGAAGTGTAAAACTTAGTCCTAAGTAGAAATTTAGGCTCTTACGGTATGACAATATTTGCTCCGACATTTAAATTTGAACTAGCCAAAGAATTTGCTTCTTTTATATCTTTTTCACTTACATTAAATTTCTTTGATAAAGATGCGATTGTATCGCCTGTTTGAACTACGTAGTTGTGAGATTTGTTTTGAGTAGAAAAAGGGATTATTAGTTTTTGATTATAGCTTACTGCGTTTGTGCTAAGCTCGTTGTAGTCCTTGATCGCTCTGTGGCTAACGCCTGTTTTTTTAGAGATAGAGAGCAAGGTCTCGCCTTTTTTTACAGTGTATACGTAGAAGTTATTTTTGCCATTAAATGGTTTGAAATTATCCGAGAAAAGTTGCTTTTTATTTTCAGGGATATAAACGTAATAATCTTTTAAAGTTGGAGGAGTAAATACAAATTTTAAATGTGGGTTGTTACTTTTCATCTTTTTTGTGCTAAGACCGATGCTGTCGCCTATCTGAGCTAAATTTGTACCGCCTGGCACTTTTACTTTCGTAAGTCTTAATCCACCATTTATGTTTAGCAAAGATGATTCTTTAGATATCAAAAAGTCCGCATCTTTTGCTATATATGCCGCTCTTAAAATTTTAATGATAAAATTTCTAGTTTCAGGTGGAAGATACTTCTTTTCTGAATCAATCAGTGTTACCAAATCATCTGTGCCAGCTTTTTGTATTGCTCTTCTAAGCGTTCCATCACCACAATTATAAGCTAATGCCGCAAGATACCATTTGCCAAATTGATTTTTAAGTGATCTTAGATAGTTTGTAGCTGCGACAGTTGATTCAACCGGATCTTTTCTCTCGTCGGTGTATTGCCCTACTTTTAGGCCATGAATTTTTGCTGTTTGCTCCATAAACTGCCACATACCAGTAGCTTTAGCGTTTGAGACAGTGTGATTAGAAAAGCCTGACTCTATCATCGCTAGATAGAAAAATGACTCAGGCACACCTGACTTTTTGATCTGCTCTTTAATCATTGGTATATACATATAGCCATTTTTCAAGGCATCTGTAAATGTTCTTACCTGTGAGTTTTGTATGCCTTGTCTCATCTTTGCATAGTGAGAAGTTTTCATAAAGCTAGCATCGATGTCTAGCTCTTTTAAAATTTTAACCTGAGTGTCGTATGAGCTCTTCTCAGGGGCGTTTGCTAGTAGCAAGGTGCTACATGCAAATAATAAAAATATCTTAAGCATTGCTTTCATTTCTATCCTTTTTCGTGTCAAAGCTTAATGATGCTAGCATCTTAAGCAAGCACAATGCCCAAAATTTAGGCAAAGCACTTAAATAACCTTTTGGCATTATTTGAAGTCGTTTTACAAACTACTTCAAATTCAAGGTTTAAAATTTCAGCTATCTTTTTAGCAACAAATGTCGTAAACGCCGGCTCATTTCTCTTGCCACGATTTGGTTCTGGCGTGAGATAAGGGGCGTCAGTCTCTATCAATACCCTATCAAAAGGAATTTTTGGCAGAATTTCAACTAAATTCTTAGCGTTTTTAAATGTCAAAACGCCACCTATGCCAAAGTAAAAATTCCCAAATTTGCAAAGCTCCAAAAGAAGTGGCGAAGCATTATAACAATGCAAAACTGACCCAGCTTCAAGCTTTGGCGCATACTCTTTTAAGATGTTAAAAGAGTCCTCATTAGCCTCTCTGATGTGGAGGATAACGGGTTTTTTTAACTCAACAGCCAAATCTAGTTGAGCTAAAAAAACACGTTTTTGATCAGCTTTTTCTCTTAGCTTTTCTTCTTCATCTTTTGGCAAGCGGTAGTAGTCAAGACCACATTCGCCGATAGCCACGCACTTTTCATCTTTGGCAAATTCTTTTAAAGTCTCTATATCAAAATTCTCTTTATCATAGGGATGAACCCCAACGGCAAAGAAAATATCATTTTTTTCGTGCGCTATTTTAGCCGCTTTTGGTAAATCATTAATATCAGCTCCAGGGATAATAAAGCCTTTTAGCCCTAAATTTCTGGCTTCAGATAAAATTTGCTCTAGGTCAAAATCATAAACTTTACTATCCAAATGACAATGCGTATCTATAATCATAAAGCTATTTCTACCCTATTTCTACCATTTTCTTTTGCGACATAAAGCGCTGAGTCGCAAGCTTCAAGCATATCATCTATCTCGCAGTGACCTTTTCCAAAAGATATGCCGATAGAGACGGTCACTCTTACGATCTTATCTTTTATGATTATCTCATTTTCAGCCACTTTTGCTCTTAAATTTACAAAAAATTTAATCGCCTCTTCTCTTTCTATCTTTTTAAGAACGACACAAAATTCCTCGCCACCAAACCTAGCGACCACATCTCTTCCTTTTGTGTTGTCAGTTAGTATCTTTGCGAGTGATTTTAGTATCTTGTCGCCACCATCATGTCCGTATGTGTCATTTATCTTTTTAAAGTGATCTATATCAAGCACAGCAAATGCATAAGGCTCATCAAGCTCTTCAGCTGCTTGGACGTACTCTTCTATATCTTGATAAAAAAATCTTCTATTGTAAGCGCCAGTTAAAAAGTCGCGGTTGGCAAAATTTGCTATCTTATTTATATTTTCCATCGCCTCAATGGTGTTATTTACACGGCAAATGAGCTCTTCTTTAGAAAATGGCTTTGCTATAAAGTCGCTAGCTCCATTTTTTAAAAATATCGAAGCATCAGTCTTTTCGCTAGGCGAGGTCATGACGATCACGCCAAGGTGGTTTTTATCTTTCTCTTTTCTCACCTCTTTTAAGACCTCTAAACCATCTTTGACAGGCATTCTATAGTCAGTTATGATTAAATTTATATCAGGATTATCAGCAAAATAGCTCATCGCCTCTTCTCCGTGAGCTGCTGCTAAAACCTTAAACTGAAGGCTAGTTAAGATTTTTTTTATCATATTTCTAAAAGGCAGTGAGTCCTCGACGACTAGGACTTTGTATTGTCTATTTTTGCTTAGTCTATTTATCATTTGAAAGATGTAGTTAATATCATCCATGTTGCCCTTATAGACGTAATCAACTATATCTTTGTTTATAAAAAATTCTTTCGTCTTATCATCGATGCTGCCAGTTAAAACGATAGCACAGAGCCCTTGTGCAAGGACGTAATCAACGATCTCACCATTTGGTGCGTCGGGCAAATTTAGATCCAAGATAGTCATAAAATAATCTTTGCCGTGCTCACTAATAAGCATCTTGGCTTCGGCAAAATCGTACGCAACGTCGATCGCCATATCCTCAATGCTCTTTTCCATCTGCATGACGATTAGCTTAGCAAGTGCCTTATTATCATCAACTACTAGAATTCTTTCCATATTATTCCTGATTATTCCTGCGATTTTTTATTAAACTAGCTCGGATTTTAACAAATAAACCTAATCACAAAGCTTAAATTTAAAACTTAAATTTCAAGCTATTTTAAAAGTCCTTTGGCGAAATTTATCGCCTCTTCGCTGATATGCTCGCCGCTTATCATACGCGCAAGCTCATTTACACGCTCCTCTTTGTCAAGCTCTCTTACGACTGAGCTCTCGCCGTGACGCTCTACTAAAAAGTGCGAATTTGCCTTTGAGCTAAGCTGCGGCTGGTGCGAAATGGCAAAAATTTGATAGAAATTTGCAAGCTTAAGCAAGACATTTGCGATACTCATCGCCTCTTTTCCACTTAAATTTGCATCTATTTCATCTAAAATGATGACATCTCCGCCAGTTTTCGTGATCTCACTAGAAGCAGCTATGAAGGCCAGCCTTAAGCGGTTTAGCTCGCCTGAGCTTAAATTTTTAAGCGAGGTCTCGTTTAAATTTAAACAAATCTCATCAGCGCCTAAAATATCAAGCTTTTTAGCCTCAATACTGAGCGTAATATCTGGCATATAAAGCTCTTTTAGGTATAAATTTATCATCGCCTCAAGCTCTTTTAAATTTATGCTCCTTGCCTTGCTTAAAGTGCTGGCTAGCTCATTTGCCTTTTTGCTTAAAGTTTCAAATTTCTTCTCTAGCTCGCTCTTTTCAAAGCTTAAATTTTCATATCTGGCAAGCTCTTTTTCCTTTTTAGCAAGCGCTTCTAACGCCTCCTCCTCGCTGCCGTAGCGCCTGATGATGGCATTAAGAGCTTCTATCCTATCAAGCACACTCTCTACGTCGATATCGTCAAGCTCCTCCATATTTAGGCTATCTCTTGCGACCCTTAGCTCATTCATCGCATCTTCAAAAAAGCCGTTGTCAAGGTCGCTGATACTTAGCGCCTCATTTACGCTGTGCTCTAGCTCAAATATCCGCTCAGCCCTAGCCCACGCCTCATTTATCTTATCCTTTTTACTAAGCCTTTTTTTGGTCTCCATAAGCTCTTCAAACTCGCCTTTTTTAGGCCCGACGCTTCTTATCTTCTCGATCTCGAAGCTAGCAAGCTCCTTTAGCTCCTCGACCTTTTTCTCTTCCTCTTTTATAGTGGCTAGCTCTTTTGAAATTTTAGAAAATTCTAAAAACGCCTCTTCAAATTCCTGCTTTATCTCTTTAAATTTCTCATTTTTTGAAATTTCAAGCCTGTCAAGCAAATTTAGAAATTTCTCATTTTCAAATTCATTTGCCTCTTTTGCCGAGAGATATTTGATGTGCTCGCGTGCCACTTGGGCTAAATTTTTCTTTGAGATGGCTTGTTGGTTTATAAAATACCTCGTGCTCTTATCTTTTAAAAGCTTGAAAATATTGACCTCTTCGTTTTCTATGCCAAACTCATCAAGCTCAAATTTATGCTCCACGTCAGCTTCTATCAGCCTTGCCTCGCTATCTTTTAGCCCAAAAACAGCCATTATGGAACTCATCAGCACCGACTTGCCAGCGCCACTAACGCCCGTAAATACGCTAAGACCCTCTTTGAAATTTAGCTCGACATTTTTAAAATTTAGATAATCCTTAATCAAAATTCGATCAATCATTATAACCCCAGTGAAGTTTCTCTTTTAAAATTTGAAAATAATCCCTACCGATGTGGCGTATCAGCCTCGCTTTTTTATCGCTAAGGCTCATGCTAACGGCTGAAATTTTACTCATATCAAAGCGGTCTTGTCCGTCTATTACTAAAATGGCATCGCTTTTTGTTCTAAATTTGACCGTATGATTTTTGGTAAGCACGACTGGACGCTGTGTAAGTGAGTGCGAGCAGATGGGAGTTAGCGCAAAGACCTCGCTTAGCGGATAGATGATAGGACCATTTGCGCTCATATTATATGCCGTGGTGCCAGCTGGAGTTGCCACTATGACGCCATCGCCATAATATGAGTTAAAATACTTTTCATTTAAAAGTGCCTCGATATGCGTCATCGAGCCACCATTTTTACTAACGATGACTGCGTCGTTAAATGCTATCTTTTGATCACATTTGCCATCATTTTTATGAAGCGTAACATCAAGCATAAAAGGTGTTTCTACCTCAAATTTATCATCAAAAAAGTCTTTAAAAAACTTCTCGCTCTCATTTATCGTGATATCTGTCAAAAAGCCGAGCCTGCCAGCGTGTATGCCAAGGATTAGTGGCGAGATGTGAGCTAGCTTTCTGCAAGTTGAGATGATCGTGCCATCGCCACCAAGCGTGATAAGAAATTCGCACTCTTTGGCTAGTTTTATCAGCTCAAAGCCACTTTTTTCTACCTGCTTTGCACAGCTTTTTTCAAGCAAAATTTCTGCGTTATACTTTTTTAAAATTTTTTCTAGCTTTGCTAAATCCTGCTTAAATAATGGATAATCTTTCGCGACAAGTCCCACTTTTTTGGCATTTGTGGTATTAAATTTTTGTTCATTTTTCATAGAAATGATTGTAACATATTTTATTTTAACAAAGCTTTTCAAAAGAAAAAAGCGATTATAATTGCCTAAAAAACATTGCAAAGGAGCATTTTATGCGAAGTCATTATTGCACCGATCTTAGCAAAGCTGACATCGGCAAAGAAGTAATACTTTGTGGCTGGGCAAACACATATAGAGACCACGGTGGCGTTGTTTTCATCGACTTAAGAGACGTTAGCGGGCTTATACAATTAGTTTGCGACCCTGCCGACAGCAAAGAAGCACACGACGTGGCTGCAAAAGTAAGAGATGAATATGTCTTAAAAGCAAAAGGAAAAGTAAGAGCTAGGGGCGAAGGACTAACCAATCCAAAGCTAAAAACTGGCGAGATAGAGGTGATAGTAAGCGAGCTCATCATCGAAAATCCAAGCGAGCCACTACCATTTATGATAGGCGATGAGAGCGTAAATGAGGACATCAGGCTAAAATACCGCTTTTTAGACCTTAGAAGTGAGCGCTTGCAAAATATATTTAAAATGCGTTCTCGCGCAGCAATCGCAGCTAGAAACAGCCTAGATAAAATGGGCTTTATCGAGTTTGAAACTCCAGTTTTAACACGCGCAACTCCAGAAGGTGCGAGAGACTACCTAGTGCCAAGCCGCGTGTATCCAGGTCAGTTTTATGCGCTCCCACAAAGCCCACAGCTATTTAAGCAGCTTTTGATGTGTTCTGGCTTTGATAAGTATTTTCAGATAGCAAAATGCTTCCGTGACGAGGACTTAAGGGCTGATCGCCAACCAGAATTTACTCAAATAGATATCGAAATGAGCTTTGTTGAGCAAGAAGATATCATAAATATGGCTGAAACGATGCTAAAAGATATCTTTAAAGCCTGCGGATACGACATCAAAACGCCATTTAGACGCATGAGCTACAAAGAGGCGACTGAGACTTACGGCTCAGACAAACCTGATCTTAGATATGATCTAAAAATGATCGATGTGATCGATATTTTCGAGCGCTCAAGCAATGAAATTTTTAGCTCTATCGCAAAAGATAAGAAGAAAAACCGCATAAAAGCGCTAAAAGTGCCAAATGGCGACAACATCTTTAGTAAGCGCGAGATGAATAGATTTGAGGAATTTGTACGTAAATTTGGCGCACAAGGTCTTGGCTACTTCCAGATGAAAGAAGATGGTTTAAAAGGCCCGCTTTGCAAATTTTTCGAGCAAAGCGATCTTGACGAGATCGTCTCAAGATGTGAACTAAAAGTTGGCGACGTCGTATTCTTTGGTGCCGGTAAGAAAAAGATCGTGCTTGATTATATGGGACGATTTAGAATTTTCCTAGCTGAGCAAATGGGCATCATCGATCAAGATAGACTTGAGTTTTTATGGGTGCTTGACTTCCCAATGTTTGAACAAAATGACGATGGCAGCTACTCTGCGATGCACCACCCATTTACAATGCCAAAAAATATAGACGAGCCTGATCTTGAAGATATCCTCTCTATCGCTCACGACGTCGTCTTAAACGGCTTTGAGCTTGGCGGCGGAAGTATAAGAATTCACAAAAACGACATCCAACAAAAAGTATTTAAACTTCTTGGCATAGATGAAGCCGAGCAGCGTGAGAAATTTGGCTTCTTGCTTGATGCTTTGACATTTGGTGCGCCTCCACATGGCGGTATCGCGATCGGCTTTGACAGACTAAATATGCTTGTAAATAAAGCAAGCTCGATCCGCGACGTCATAGCCTTCCCTAAAACACAGCGCGCTCAGTGCCCACTCACAAAGGCACCAAGCTACGCTAGCAACGAACAACTTAGGGAGCTAGGACTAAGGATAAGAGAAAAAGAGCAAAAGGCTTAAAATTTGCCTTTAAAAAGAGATGGAATTTTGTCTTTAAATATTTTTCTTAGACAAAATTCCATCCTAAATTTAAATTTATAAAAAGATGCCTCCAACTTGGCGGCTAATTAAATTAAAACTTGTCTAAGTATTTTGAGATGATTTTTGTGTTTGCGACGTAAAATTTTGCGCAGATAGAACACTTAGTTCATCAAGCTAAATTTTACTAGCTCCGCAAAAAGCGCTCAAAAGACAAAGGCAATAAAAGGGAAAAAATGAAGAATTTATTTTTAATCATCGGCGCTCCAGGCAGCGGCAAAACAACAGACGCATCAATCATCGCACAGCATGATGAGAAATTTGCTCACTTTTCAACTGGCGATCTTTTAAGAGCTGAAGTCGCAAGTGGTAGCGAGCTTGGCAAACTAATAGACGGCTTTATCTCAAAAGGAAATTTGGTCCCACTTGACGTTGTCGTAAATGCGATCGTCTCAGCTATCAAAAGCTCAAATAAATCAAACATCATAATCGACGGCTACCCAAGAAGCGTTGAGCAAATGACTGAGCTTGACAAGGTCTTAAGCGAGCAAGATGAAATTTCTCTAAAAGGCGTCATCGAAGTAGATGTTAGCGAAGATGTGGCAAGAGCTAGAGTGCTTGGCCGTGCAAGAGGCGCTGACGATAATAATGAAGTCTTTAACAACCGCATGAAAGTCTATCTTGATCCGATCAAACCTATCCGCAAATTTTACAGCGAAAAAGAGCTACTTCACGTGGTAAATGGCGAGCGCGGCATCGACGAGATCGTAGCTGACATCAAAAATTTACTAGCTAAACTTATATAATTCACAAACCTTGCATCAAAAGGTGCAAGGTTTTAAAACTTACTATCTATATAACACCAAAAATGTAATATCCTTTAAATTTAACAACCAACCAAAAAGGATAAAAATGAAAAAATCTTCATCGCTTCACTGGCTGCTAGCATCGCAATGGCTGGAGGCTTTGTCTCAAAGCATAAAAGCGAAAATGTTATAAGCGTAAAAGAGGCTTTAAAACTAAATGACGATGCCAAAGTCGTACTTGAGGGCAAGATAAAGTCACACATCAAATCAGATAAGTATGAATTTGTTGATAAAAATGGCGACACTATCGTTGTTGAGATCGACAACAAAAAATGGGGCAATGTAACAGCTAACGAAGACACGTCTTTAAGGATAAGAGGCGAAGTGGATAAAGAGCTTACAAAAACAAAGATCGACGTAGATAGCGTAGAGGTTGTAAAGTAGTTAAATTTACGAGTATTTAATGCAAAAAATACTAAAATCACGAAAATTTCTAATAAAAAGGACAAATATATGGACGTTTCAAAGATAAAATTTGGCTCAAATCCAGACAAAATCAATGCCGTAATCGAAATACCTTATGGCTCAAATATCAAATACGAGATCGACAAAGATAGCGGTGCAGTCGTAGTTGATCGCGTGCTTTACTCAGCGATGTTCTACCCAGCAAACTACGGCTTTGTGCCAAACACACTAGCAGCTGACGGCGATCCAGCTGATATTTTAGTGCTAAACGAGTATCCACTCCAAGCTGGCAGCATCATCCCTTGCCGCTTAATAGGCGTTTTGGTGATGGAAGATGAAGCAGGTATGGACGAGAAGCTTTTGGCTGTGCCAGTTACAAAGATCGATCCAAGATATGAGACGATAAAAAGCTACGAAGACTTACCAGTTGCAACGCTAAATAAAATTAAAAATTTCTTTGAAACTTATAAAATTCTTGAGCCAAACAAATGGGTAAAGGTAAAAGAATTTAAAGACGCAAACGCTGCAAAAGAGATTTTAGACGCTGCGATAAAAAATTATAAATAATTTATAAGCCCTATTTTAGGGCTTTTTCTTTTTAAATTTTGTTCGTTTTATACGCCATATTAAAAAGGCTATTTTTATATTTAGATAAGCTTTTTCTTGTATAATACGATTTTCTTTCAACTGTGGGTTCATAGCTCAGTTGGTTAGAGCATCCGGCTCATAACCGGATGGTCCCAGGTTCGAGTCCTGGTGAACCCACCATCGTTTTGTCTCGTATTTATAAAATCTACTTAAATAGTCTTGTTCGGTTCGATCGCCCAAGCGATGCCCTTAGCCAAGCGGTGTAAAGCGTCTTGAAAGTGATTGCCGCTATTTAGCTCAAATGTGCATTTTATCCCGCGTTTTTCATAAATTTTATAAAGCTCCCTCGTGTTGTTTTCCGTTTCTTGCAGGTATTCGTTTTTGCTTTTGCTCTCAAGATCTCCTAGCGACAAATATATCGCCTCGGGCTTTTTTAAAAATTCGCTATGCGAGACGAAGGAAACGAAACCCGGATACCACGTCGAGCCGGAAGCCGAAACTAATTTATTAAATTTATCGGTAACGTAAGGCGCGTATAAGGCAAAAAGTCCCGCCATCGAATACCCCGCTAAAATGCGGTTTTTAGGCTCTGATGCGGTTTTGGTTCGCGGCAATATATACTCGGCTAAAAATTTAGCGTATTCGCCGGCCTCGCCCGTAAATCTGTCGTCTTTGGACACTATGGGCGCGCTGGGCCAGGGCGAGAGCTCCTCGTCCCACCTTATGCCGCAAACGCTGACTAACGAAAAAGGCTTTTTAATGAGCTTTTTACATTCGGACAGGAGTTTTTCCGCCGAGTCGATATACGAGCTTACATAAACGATATCGGCGTTTTTGTCGCCGCAATCGTAAAAAGAAATTTGTTTGCCGTTTATGTTAAATTTGATAAATTTATCCATCTTTTCTCTTTAAAATCATATATTCGCCCATATCTTCAAAGCCGAGTTTTAAGTATAACGGTTTTGCCAAAGATGAGGTTTCGAGGTAAATTTTACCCGCCTTGCGCATTTTTGCTTGCGATATCAGCTCTTTTACCACGGCCGCGGCGACTCCTTGTCCGCGGTAGGAGCTTTTTGTATATACATTCATCAAATAAGCGCATTTGCCGTTTGGGTTATCGGGCGAGGGCATTTCGTTATACAGACAAACGTCGCCGCAACCGACGGTATTTTGCCCTATTTGCGCAAATAACGCGACGTGAGAGCCGTTTGCGAGAGAGCTTTCGTAATATTTTTTATTTGCTAAAAACAGCTCTTGCAAATTTTCGGCATTTTGAGGCTCAAATACGTGCTCTAGCGTCTCCATCCTCCATTTCATCAGCTCGTCGATGTCTGAAATTTTAGCTTGTATTATTTTTATTTTCATATTTTTTACTCTTCCCTTGCGTCTAAATTTCCTTCTTTTAAGACGACGGGCAGAGCCTTGGCGTCTATTTTGCCGTTTTGATTTACTTTTATGTCGTTCATAGCGATAAAAAACTCGGGTATCATATAGCCCGGTAAAAATCTCTCCATCTCTTTTTTAAGCGTAGATAAAGTCGTATGCGGCTCTTTAAAGACGACGTAGGCCACCAGATACGATAAATTTTTCTCATCGACGTAGGCTTTTACGACGGCTTTTTTGATCTGCGAGCAGCGGCATAAAACGTTTTCCACTTCGGTAGTTTCTACGCGTTTGCCAAATATCATCACTTGCGTGTCTTTTCTGCGCAAAAAGGCTAAATTTCCGTCAGGCAAGACATACCCCAGATCGCCGCTTCTATAGATAACCGAGCCGTCCGCGCGCCTAATAAAAGCCCTGTTTTCAGCCTTTCTATCGCCCACGTATCCTGCCGATACCCCCTCTCCGCTTATGCAAATTTCGCCCGTTTCGCCTTCTTTTACGGGCTGCATTTTTTTGTTTAATATCTCTATGCGCGTGCCTAAAATCGCCTTTCCGATAGGAAAAGTGCCGTCTTTTAGCGCAGGCGCGTCGTTACAGCGGTAGTAGGAGGCGCATACGGTGGTCTCCGAGGGGCCGTAGGTGTTATAGACGTCTATTTTATTTAGCAGTTTATCCACGTATTTAGCGCGCAAAACGTCGCCTCCGCTGATTAGCAGCCTTAGGCATTTTGGGATTTTAGCCAGCCCGTTTATCTCCAGCAAAAGATACGGGAAGCCGCTTATTATCGTTACGTTGTTTTTTCGGACGAATTTCATCAAAGCGCCGATATCCGATTTGGTTTGATTTGAAGGGATCGCCAGTGCCGCGCCGTTTAAGAGCGAGGCGAAAACCTCCTCTACGAAGATGTCAAACGAACAGACCGAATGCTGAAGCATCGTGTCCGCTTCGTTTATGTTAAATTCGCTCTTAAACGCTCTTGCATAAGCGCAGACATTTTTGTTCGTAACGGCGATACCTTTGGGTAAATTTGTCGAACCCGACGTGTATAAGACGTAGGCGACGTCGTCCGGGGCGGCTTCGCATTCGTCGTTTGCGCGAAGCATCGCTACGTCATCGTTGATCTCGATAAGATTAAATTTATCTACCTTTTGACTGTGTCTGGCATCCGCGAGCACGGCGTCCGCGCCCGCGTCTTTCATCATAAATTCTATCCTCTCCTCGGGGAAAAACGGCTCGACGGGAATATATGAACAGCCTCTTTTAAGTACGGCCAGTATGGCCCCTATCATCTGCACCCCGTGTTCCATTACGATGCCTATTCTTTTTGCTCCATACGGGATTTTCGCCGCGATGCTTTCGGCAAGAGCGGCCAACTCCTTTGCGCTTAAGGAGCGTCTTTCGTCAAAAACGGCTAGCGCGTTAGGAGCTTTTAAAACCCTATCTTTAAAAACGGAGTAAATAGTATCTTGGCTCACTTTCGTCTCCTAAATTTATCTTTGCGGCTAGATCAAATTTAACCCTTTCATCGAATGCGCCGCATTAATTATGATAAAGATTATCTCTTGTTGTAGCTTTAAATTTATTTAATCGGCGCTTTAAATCGGTTTTTTACGTAATTTTTTTGCGGATCGGCGGCGTAAATTTGACGCTTTAAGCGAGTATTTAGCGGCATAAAAACACGCTTTTAGCGGTTATACGGCTTTAAATTCGCGCCGCGAAACAAATAACCGGCATTTTGAGCGTCAAATTTAAAAAAGATAAATTTAATTACCGGGCAAACGGCTCGCCGTTAAATTTTATTTTGTCCGATGACGCGCTCGGTCGCCAAGCTTAGGTTGCGTCAAATCGGTCTACTAAGTAGGTAAAATTTGAAGTAGTGTCAAATTTATCGGTAACGGCTTGCCAAATTTACGATCAAGCAAAGCGGCTTGCCGTCAAATTTAGCTTAACGGTCTAAGTTTAGCCTTTCTACGAGGCGCGGATAAATCCGCAAACGCCGCAACCGATCTAAAATTTACGATCTGCGCTCGACCAAGGCTAAATCGTTTGGACTCGTCCGCGCGCAAATTTGAACTCTGCGCTTTA
>ERZ772960.1966-NODE-1966-length-15530-cov-2.817641_pt1 | contig 15530 bp, 14 predicted proteins | sample MGYA00580678_ERZ772960 | MGnify/ENA primary metagenome ERZ772960 (study PRJEB29015, sample SAMEA2737930) | human oral metagenome | biome: human oral; feature: human-associated habitat; material: dental | place: China | collected 2059 ... | reverse complement strand
ATCCGGCGCAAGATATATTTCCCGTCGTTTGTTTTCTCTCCGTTTTTCAGTTTTTCAACCGCATAATTCACCGTAACAAAATTGTGCGCCGGTGGTGCATGGAAGTTTTTGTACTGGTGCGCTCCCGCGCACTGTAAATCCGGCGCAAGATATATTTCCCGTCGTTTGTTTTCTCTCCGTTTTTCAGTTTTTCAACCGCATAATTCACCGTAACAAAATTGTGCGCCGGTGGTGCATGGAAGTTTTTGTACTGGTGCGCTCCCGCGCACTGTAAATCCGGCGCAAGCTTTATCTTCCGCCGTTTACACATTCTACGCATTATTAGCCGACAACCGCATAGCAGCCGGTCTAAAAAATTAAGCGGCACTAAAAACCGCAAGTCAAATTCGATATTTCTTTAACATTCTCTTCCGGAATTTATCCAGCTTTTTCCGCTCCGACTCAGGCTCCTCAAATCTACCGGTCTTTACGCAAACAAACACGCAAACGGCATTTGCAGCGATAAATAAAAATATCAATTTAGGAAGCCAATTTCCGAACCTCATATATACCGTACACTCCCGCTTATAAACCGGAATGGCGGTAAACATCGAATCCGCAGTAAAATTCTTCATACTGTTTTTTATTCGTCCCGCAGGATCCACCACGGCGGAAAAACCGGCATTCGTAGAGCGAGCAAGCGTAGTCCTAAGCTCTATCGCCCTGAATGCGGCTACCGCAAAGTGCTGATATTCCGCGCTGTCGAGTTTAGACCATGAATCGTCTGTAAGATTCATCAAAAGTTCCGCGCCGTTTTTTACGATAGGCGTACAAACTTCGGGAAAAGTATCGTCAAAACAGATTGGAGTTCCGAACCTCACATAAGGCGGCGCATCTTCATCCCGTTTTTGCTCGTCGGCACGCTGCGCCAAAGAAACAATTTTCACCGCCGGAAGAATTTTATTTACGGGATTATGTGCCGGTACGTCAAACAAAACATATTGATCTCCGGGACTCCAGCCGGCAGAAATGTGAATAACATTTTTAAGAAAATCTCTTATTGCCGGAACATTTGAAAATGGGATTGCTTCGGCAAACGGAACAAGATGATTTTTACCGTATGCGCCGCGTAAACGTCCTTCCGCATCAAATAAAAGCGCGGCATTAAAAATTCTGCCGGAATTCTCATCGGGTCTGTACGGAGCGCCTATGATAAACGGTATTCCGGTTTTTCCGATATACGGAATCAAAGGCTGTTCCGGCGGAAAATATTCGTAATGATACCTTGCATCGGGAAAAGTATAGCGCAGGCATCCTTCGCTCCACACTACCAAATCGACACGTTTATTTTCCGCTTTGCATTCTTCAAGTTTTTTATCAACCAATCTCTGAGATAAAAGAATCGTATCGCCGTCGCCGGATTGCGCCCACGGATCGGCATTTTGCTGAATCGTAATCGTGTTTAAATATTTTATAGGTTTGCGAGGTAAATTGTATTGCCATATACCGTAAAGAAAAGTAAGGGCAAAAAGCGCAACCGCAGTTTTTACAGCCGCCGCATAAGACGTAAACACCGAACGCGCATTTATATTGTTCTTATTGCCGAACAATAAAATTCCTTCACCCGCCGCCGCAGAAAAAAGAGCCGCAAGAAAACTTATTCCGTAAGTTCCCGTTATATCCGCAATCTGTATAAATATTTTCAGCCGGAACATCGCCGAAGAAATCGTCCCCCAAGGATATCCAAGCCAACCGATAGATTTTATCCATTCGTAAAAAGTATAGACGGCGGCAAAACGAAAAATCTTAAAAGAAACGAAATATCGGGCGGCGGAAGTTTTTTCAGAGCCGTAAAAGCCGTTTTTTTTCGCCGGCGAAGGTGGAAGATACATCAAAACTCCGATAAATCCGCCGATAATCCCCGTACCGACAGCGGAAGCTCCGAGTGTAAGTGCTGCGAAATCCTTAAAAAAAGCGAGCCAAAAACTTGTCATAACATGAACAATAAACGTATGTAAAGCAAATATGGCAGCCGCTTCTTTATAAGATTTAAGATTTGAATAAACAATGTACAATGGAATGAGTGCTATGAATCCTGCAAGAGGGGAGCCTAATTTTATAAGTTCGTTTGGAATTGCAAGCGCAAGCATAGCCGCCGAAAAAAAGACATAAAAAACTTGTAAAAATCGACTCATTACACTAATATACTATCTATAATATATAAAAAACGCAATAAGACTTCTTTTTTCTTCATTGTCTATTCTGCGTTTTGGAGTAAAGGATTGTCCGCTTATATGAAGGAGTTGTTGGATTATCACAAAAAAGCATTTGATACTATGCCGGAAGCTGCGGCGACCGCACCCGGCAGATTCCATTTAATCGGTGAACATTCTTGGTTTTTTAAAGACAAAACACTTTCCATGGCAGTCGATATGCCCGTTTACGTTTCCGTTTCCAAGCGGAAAGATTCTTCACTTAAATTCTACTTTGCGGAAATCGATGATACGAAAAGAGCCAATTTAACCTCGTTAAAATTAAAAAAAGAAGACAGATGGGCAAATGCGATAAAAGCGGTAATATACGGTTTTACTTCCGGAGGTTTTGAACTTTGCGGAATGAATTTCACCGTTTCAAGCAAGATACTTCCCTCTGCGGGCTTCGGAATAACAACTGCAATAAAAATTGCCTCCGCCCTCGCAATCGGAAAACTTTTTAACTTCAACTGCACAGATTCGCAAATTCTTCAAATCATAGAAAGAGCAAACAAACTTTTCCTGATGCAGAAAAATCACATTGCGGATAATTTTTCCGCGCTGTACGCAAAAAAAGGGACGCTTTTCGTTACGGATCACAATAAGAATTCTTACGAACATTTCCCGTTTTGTTTTGAAGATAAAAAAGTCCTCATGATTGATACTGCCGTTCCGCGCATAAACACATGGGACGAAGACTCGCTGTTTGAGCCGGAAAACGCGCTTTTGCTCGGCGATTTGCGGGAATTGAAAAACAATGTTTTCGGCGGCTGGCAATATATTTCCGACGTAACCGATATAAACGAAGCTATGACGGTTGTTTCGGAAGATACCAGAAGAAAGCTGCTTTGCATTATGCGTGAACATTTCGACGTACTTGAATGCATAAACGCCATGCAAAAAAACGATTTCAGCCGTTTTGCACGCGCCGTAAATCATAGTCATGAAAGTTTGCGCGATTATTATGATTTATCTTGCCCCGAAATCGATTGGCTTGTAAAGCGCGTTACGGAAATCGAACCGAATCTTGAAATTATTCACAATCCCGTATCATGCGGCAGAATTACCGGTAAAGGATTCGGACGCTGCATATACACTGTGCTCCGTTCAAAAGATGTTGAAAAATTTGTGCAAAAACTTGCCGAATACGATCACATATTCGGATTTAAATCTTCATGCTACGAAGTTGAAACAGCCGACGGAGCGAAAACTCTGGAAATAGAATGAATATTTTAATTACAAACGATGACGGTTATGCCGCAAGCGGTATTAAAATTCTTTCGGAACGCCTTTCAAAAGAACACAACGTATTTGTCGTAGCACCGTCAGGTAATCGCTCCGCATCTTCGCATTTTATTTCAATGTCTAAAAATCTTGAGATAAAAACGATTTCGGAAAATGTCTGGTCGTGCTCCGGCTTCCCTGCCGATTGCGTACTTACGGCGATAAAAAGTTCTCTTCTTCCCGTGCGCCCCGATTGTATTCTTTCCGGAATAAATGCCGGTCCAAATATGGGAACGGATATTGTTTACTCAGGTACTTGTGCAGCCGCACGCCAGAGTGTCTTGGACGGAATTCCTGCAATCGCGCTCAGTTTGTATGATCCTGAAGAAAAATACGAATATTATTACACTCTTGCGGATTTTGCGGCAAAAAATATTGCTTCGCTTGCAGCATTATCTTCGATAGGACGCATAAATTCGTTTGTAAATGTAAACGCTTTGTCGGTTCCTTCCTACAAGGGTGTAAAATTGGCATCTTCTTTATGCGTTCGGGACTACGGCGACATAATTAAACTTTCGGCGAAAGACGGCGGCTACGATTCGTTTTTTCACGGGGGAATTCCTTGCACCGTAAAGGAAAAAGATTCCGACTTTCACATCTGCACTGACGGATACGTTTCGGTCGCTTGCGTAGCGGCTTCTCCCGTAATTTCCGAACAGGAATTTTTGGAGCGGATAGAATTTACTTTGTGATTCCCTTATAATTTTTGCGGGAGGCGTAAAATGGCGGGCGTAAATGTTCTTTATCCGGGGATAGAACTGTATAACAAAAAAAAATACGAGGATTCTCTTGCATTCTTTTTGGCTCTGCCGCCCGAATCCGGTGCGGACGGAGATGAAGTAGCCTACTATCTGGGACTTTGTTATGCAAAATTACGCCGTTATGAAGATGCTTTACTTTATCTTGAACAAGTAGTTACTTCGGGAACGAAGATTTCACGCGTCCTGCAATGCCGTTTTATTCTTGCATTCATATATACGCTTTCGGGCAGAAAAAGACTTGCCGCATTCGAGCTTGAAAAATTGCTCGAGTCCGGCTACAAACTTTCTTCCGTATATGCGGCAATCGCTTATATTGCATGGGAAGAAGGCGAAACCGACAAATGTTTTGAGTATTATGAAAAATCATTGGAACTTGACCCGCAAAATATAACTTCGATGAACGGACTCGGCTATGTTCTTGCCTGTGAGGATAAGGATTTAACGAAAGCTTTGTCTTACTGTAAAAAAGCGGTTGCTTCTGCACCGGACTCCGCAGCTTGCCTTGATTCTCTGGGCTGGGTTTATTACAAATTGGGAATATATGCGGACGCAAAAAAATATCTTGAAATGGCTGAAGAATTGGATAAAGACAATGAGCTTATTGCCGAACACATAAAAACACTTTCTCTTTCCGGAGATGCAAAATGAAAAAATCGTTTGTAAAAATTCTATTTTTTTGCTTATGCCCGATTGCATTTGCACAAACTCAATCGGCAGGTTTACAAACCTCCAACGGATTTCGGACGGCGGAAGAAGGATTTGCGGCTGAAGAGTTCAGACGCGGAGTTCAAGCGTATTACAGAAATTCTTATAACGATGCCGTAAATCAATTTGAAAAAGCCTTATCATATATGCCTTACGATAATTTGATTTTAGACTGGCTCGGTAAAGCGTATTATCACTCCGGCTTGGAAAGTTCCGCGCTTGATAAATGGAAAACGGCAGCGGAAAACGGTTACGGCGGTCTGCTTTTACAAAACAAAATAGAGATTGTCGGAGAAAGACAAGTGCGCCCCGAGCGTTACGACTACAATTCACGTTTTACGGAAGCGGGAGTTTTTCAAGGAACTTTCAACGATAATCAGATTTTTAGAGGCCCCGTTTCGATTCTCCCTAATAACGACGGAACTTTTTGGGTTCTTGCATACGGTTCAAACGAAATGGTTTTGATGAATGTGAACGGAGCTGCAATAAACCGTATCACGGGCCCGTTGAACGGCTTTGACCGTCCCGTAGATATGCTCCGGCTCGAAGGCGGAAATATTCTTGTAAGCGAAAGTTCCGGCGACAGACTTGCTCTTTTCAACGAAAAAGGCAGATTTATAAAATATTACGGTAAAAAAGGCAGAGGCACCGGAGAACTCATCGGACCGCAATATATGGCGGAAGACTCAAGGCGCAACGTATATGTTTCGGATTACGGGAACCGCCGTATTTCGGTATTCGACAAAGACGGAAACGGAATTTTTACATTCGGGACAAAAACCGCAGAATTCGACGGTTTAAAAGGCCCGACGGGAGTTGCCGCCATAGGAGAAAGAATTTTTGTTGCCGACGACGTAACCGGCAGTATCCATGAATTTGATTTATCCGGTAACTATCGCAGAAAACTCGTACAGGATAAAACTTTCCGCCGTCCCGAATCGATGAAAGTATGGAACGGCTATCTTGTAATATGCGATTCAAACAAAGTTTTTTCCGTTGATGCGGATTCCGGCGCAGTTTATGAGAACGCAAAAACAGGTAACGCTCCGGCACGGCTGACAAGTGCGGTTCCCGATGTAAACGGCAACATTCTCGTAACCGACATACGCACGAATGAAATCTACATTATGACACGTATGCAGGAACTTATAGGCGGCTTTTTTGTTCAGATTGAAGATATAAATTCGGAAAAATTTCCTGAAGTTGTCGTAGGAATAAAAGTTGAAAACAGAAGCCGGAAACCCATCGTTGGACTCAAAGAAAACAATTTTTACATAACCGAAGATAAACGTCCCGTTCCCAACTTGCGCTTTTTAGGCGCAAAGAGCAGCGAAACCGATGCGGATATAATTCTTATAATCGACCGCACATCGGAAGCCGCATCTCAATCTGCAAGAATCGACACTGCCGTACGCGAAATGAGTGCATCTTTCAGCAAAAACTCCTCGCTGAAAATCATAAGCGCAGGTAACGTTCCGGCTCTTGAGTATACGGGTTCTCCTGCAGGCGCAAAAAAATTCAGTTCCGCCAATCTTAAAACTCCGTATTCCGATACGGTTCCGCTTGATCTTGCGCTAAGGCTTGCCTGTAACGAACTTGTAAAAACACGCAGAAAATCCGCAGTTATTCTTGTTACCTGCGGAAAAATTACGCAAAGCGCATTTGACAGATACGGCTTGAACGATTTGACCTCATACATGAACAATAATTCCATTGCCTGCCTTTCCGTTCTCGTAACAGAAAATGCTGCGGACGAAGAAATCTCTTATATCGTGAATAATACGTCAGGCGGAGAATATTATATGTTCCGTCCGGCGGGGCTTTCCGGCATATTCAAGGACATAATCGACATACCGGCGGGAAAATACGTATTCTCGTTTACTTCCGCGCTGTCCACAAACATGGGCGAAAAATATCTCCCGCTGGAAGTTGAAGCCTATCTTTTAAATCGAAGCGGACGCGACGAAAGCGGTTATTTCGCCCCGCTAAAATAAATATCCGCCTTAAAATTAAATTATACGCCGATTTTACGGGCGGACGCTCCGGCGTTGAAACTAAAGTTTGCAAATATGACACCGATTTTAATAAATAAGGAATTGCAGCCTAAGATATTCTCAATAAGAGCTGCAATTCCACTCAGCAAATATAAATCGATATTTATCGTATAGTATTGAATATTAAAGCTTATTAAGGTATTTTTTAGAAATGAAGGTATTGGAACTTCGAAATATTTCCAGAGAAGAAGGATTTATATATTACCGGCGAAAATTCAAATGCGATGTCCTTATGGAAATGGGTAAAACGACGACGGAAACTCCGTTGGAATTCTGTATCGAATCTAATCCTCTTGGCGTAAAAACCATAGAGCTTCATCTCAGCAAAACGTTGAATTACCCCGTTATTCCCGTAAAAAAAGCTCTTACCGAATTCATCCTTACAGAAGATAATCAGGGAAAGCTCCCGCTATGAATTTCGTTACATCAAGCCCGGAAGAAACCGTTGAATTGGGCAAAAAAATCGGAAGTCTGCTTAAAAGCGGAGATGTTATAGCCATGCAAGGGACACTTGCCGCAGGTAAAACTACGATTACAAAAGGAATTGCCGCCGCACTCGGAGTCGACGACACTATTACAAGTCCGACGTTTTGCCTGATAAGCGAATACCAAGGTAAAATGCCGCTATATCACATGGACGTATACAGACTTAACGGCGCGGAAGATTTTGCGGAACTCGGAACCGACGAAATGATTTACGGAAACGGAGTATCCGTAATCGAGTGGAGTGAAAAAATCATGACGGAACTTCCGAGAAGAACGATTTTATTAAAAATCACACCGCAGGAAGACGGAACCAGACTTATCGAAATCGATAATTGGCAAAACGGAGAAATAATATGAAAGCTCTTGCGATAGATTCCGCCGTTACGAAATTTACGGTTGCGGTAAAAAACGGTAGTCAAAGCATAAGCTGTACCTACGATGTAGGAATGCGGCAATCGGAGCTTTTGCTTCCTGCCGTAGATTATGTGCTTAAAACGGCAGGTATAACTTCCGCAGAGCTGGATTACACATCAGTCTGCATGGGGCCGGGCTCTTTTACGGGATTGAGGCTTGCATTTTCCGCATTAAAAGCTATAAAACTTGCCCACGGAGTTCCGTTATACGGAGTTCCCACTCTCGACGCATATTCGTACCATTACAAAAATCTGCCTTTTACAATATTATGCGCGGTCGACGCAAAAAAGGACAGATTTTATGCAAAAGCGACTTGCATGGAAAATGTAATCTTTGCCGACGGTGATTACACGCCGGAAGAAATTATAAAAAAAATCGAAAATCAAACTGAAATTCTTATATGCGGCTCCGATTCTCAATTATTTTACGAAACGGCTAAAAACGAATTGAAAAATAAATCGATTCATCTAATGCCTTTTAAATCCGACATATCGGATGCTTTGTTTTCAATAACGGAAGAATACATACAAAATAAGATGCCTCCGCTAAAAGACTATGACGGGCCCGTATACATACGCCCGAGCGAAGCGGAAGAACATATCGCGCAAACGCCGCAACGGTAAAACAAAACGGAAAATCCGCCGGGCAACCGCAGAACGGAGCCTCATACCCGCCGGTTCCTCTCGGATAGTTTAATTAGCCGGTATTTTTTCCGGCTAAACGTATGTTGCGGTTTACATTCAAGGTTTACTGATATAAATTATATAAAAATTGTTTAAGCAGGATTAATATATGAAAGTTTCTACGCGCGGAAGATACGCACTGCGTTTTATGGCGGATTTAGCGGAGCACGAAGCGGCGGGCTTTGTTCCGTTAAAAGATATTTCTGAGCGGCAGGGTATTTCCATAAAATATCTCGAGCAAATCACGGCTCGCCTTAGTAAATCCGGACTGCTAATCAGTATACGCGGGCCGCAAGGCGGATACAAACTTGCAAAAAAGGCAAAAAATTATACGGTAATGGAAATTCTGCAAACAACGGAGGGCAGTATGATGCCGGTTTCTTGTCTCGATAAAAAATCGGCAAAGTGCGAGCGCATAAACGATTGCCGGACATTAAAACTCTGGCTCGGACTCGAAAAAACGATAGAAGATTATCTTAAATCCGTTACGCTTGAAGATTTGATAAAAGAAAACGATTAGGCGATTAGGGGCGCGACCGCTTTCCGAAAACCGGCTATCCGCTTCAATACTTCGTATTTCCGCTTCTATCCGGCGCAAGCGCATATTCCGTAGTATGCCGTGTCTACACTTTTCCGCACATAAACCGCATAACGAAAGTCCGCTTTAATAAATCTAAAAAATATCTACAGGCATCGGGCATTTAACGGATATTCAAAACCCGTCTCATGCCTTTGCTTGCCGTTATCATTCCCCGTTTACGGGCTTATTTGAAAAATCGTAACCGATAGTATAAATTCTGCGTCCTTTAAAGAAATCGTCGGTCAGCTTAACGACAAGTCCCGAAAGAATCAAAAGCGAAATAATATTCGGAATCGCCATGAGACCGTTTACGATATCCGCGATTGTCCACACTGCAGAAATCGTCATATACGGACCCGCAAAAACAGCCGCTATATAAAGCCAACGGTAAATTTTAACAGGAACCATATTGCCGTTTGACAAATATTCTATACAACGTTCGGAATAATAGTCCCAGCCCAATATCGTTGTAAATGCAAAAAGGACAAGACAGAGCATTAGCACAAACGAGATAAAATAAGGCGGCACACGCGGAAGAAGCATCTGAAACGCTGCGTTCGTTATTCCGAATCCCGCATAACCCAATTCAGGATTCCATGTTCCTGCAATTACTATTACAAGTCCGGTAATCGAACATATCACTATCGTATCGAAAAACGTTCCGGTCATGGAAATTATTCCCTGCTGGACGGCGTGATCCACCTTCGCAGCGGAAGCGGCAATAGGAGCGGAGCCTAAACCGGCTTCATTCGAAAAAATACCCCTGGCGATTCCCTTTTGCATTGCAACAATCATAGCACCTACGGCACCGCCTGCAGCGGCTCTAAACCCGAATGCGCCCTGAAAAATCTGCTCGAACGCTTCTGTTACTTTTGAAAGATTGCATAAAATCGCAAACATACCGAGAGCAACATACACAACCGCCATAAACGGAACTACAACGCTTGCAACCGTCGAGATGCGTTTAAGTCCGCCGATTATAACCAGCGCAACCGTAATGGCAAGGATGAACGAGGCTACTATGACCACCAGCGAATAAGAGCCGATACCCGCTATCTCTACGGTTTTCAATCCTTGCACGGCAACGGTTTTTGAAAATGTTTCTATTGCGGACGAAATGGAATTTACTTGCGAGAACGTTCCAATTCCGAAAAGACCTACCATAGTTCCGAAAATTGCAAATAATACCGCAAGAATTTTCCCGAAAATCGGAAACTTTGCGCCTACGCCCTTTTCGCAAGTATAAAACGGGCCGCCCAAAATATGTCCGTCGGATTTTTCTTCTCTAAAGTGAACGGCAAGCATGGATTCCGCGTATTTTGTTGCCATTCCGAACAGCGCGGCAAGCCACATCCAAAAAAGTGCGCCGGGTCCTCCCAGCGCGATTGCAGTCGCAACCCCTACGATATTCCCGGTACCAATTGTCGCGGATAAAGCCGTACATAATGCTTTAAAACTTGAAAGCTCTCCGCCGTCGTCGTTTTCCGATTTTCGGAAAATCGATTTTAGCGCAAACTTGAGCTGAGAAAATTGCACGCCGCGCAAAATAACGGTAAGAAAAATCCCTGTTACAAGAATAAGAACGATGAGCGGAACGCCCCATACGAATCCGTCTATGGATTCCAGAATGGAATTGATTTTTGAAAACATTTTAATTCCCTGTATAAATTTATTTACGGCTGAAAAGCCCGATAGGAAACGTTATCACATACGGTAAGTTTATTCAATATTTTAGGAATATTTATGCATTTCAATAAAATTCAATCTTACGGCTCAAAATGAATATAAAATCTTCTAACAAATATCGTTTAAAAGGCAGTTTTCATTGCCTAAAAACAATGTTCCTCTTACCGCGCCGTCTCGTAATCCTATAAGAGCATTAAGATTGGAACCGTTGGCAAGAATCATCGGAATTCCGAATGAATTGACTTTTTGTGCCGCTTGAAGTTTCGTTTCAATTCCGCCTGTTCCGAAAGAATTTGAGTCTCCGATTTTAATTTGCGAACGAAGCTTATCGACGCTATCAACGGTTTCAATTAAAACCGCATTCTTATCGGATTTCGGATTATCCGTATACACTCCGTCTATGTCGCTGAACAGCACAAGTAAATCCGCGCTCCACAAAATTGCGGTAAGCGCACTTAAATTATCATTATCGCCTATTTTGATTTCGTCGAAGGCTACCGAATCGTTTTCGTTAATAATGGGAATAACACCTTCATCTACGAGCGTAAAAAGCGTATTGCGCATATTGAGTGTACGGTGGTCGTCTTCAAAATCTTCTTTTGTAAGCAATAATTGTCCGATGTGAATTTCCTGTTTCGCAAATGCAAGCCGCCAGCGGTTCATCAATTCAACCTGTCCGATTGCACAAAGCGCCTGCCTGTAATGCACATCGCGTTTTCTTGCCCAACTGTGAAGCGTTGCAAGTCCGCTGACCTGAGCTCCTGAAGAAACAAGCACAATTTGTTTTCCGGAATCCGCAAGAGTTTTGCATTGAGAAGCGAAATTCTCCATAAATTCGATATTCGGCGCACCGTCGCTTTTTGCAAGCGTATTACTTCCGATTTTTACAACAATTTTACGCGCGTTTCCGATTGCATCAGTAATTCCGCTCATCTTATATGTCCGTTCCCGTCTATTAAATATTTCGTCGTTGTAAGAGCTTTTATTCCCATCGGTCCGCGCGCGTGAAGTTTTTGCGTACTTATTCCGAGTTCCGCGCCAAAACCGAATTCTCCGCCATCCGTAAAACGGGTGGACGCATTCACATATACGCAGGCAGCATCGATTTTTTCTTGAAAAAACCGTGCATTACGCAGATTTCCCGTAACGATGCATTCGGAATGTTTGGTATTATGTGAATTTATATACGAAACGGCTTCTTCAACGGAATCAACCGCTTTTACAGCGCATACGAAATCAAGAAATTCAAAACCCCAGTCGGAATTTTGTGCGCGACTCACACATGAGTTTCCGCCGATAGACTTACCTGAGGAATTATGCGTATTGTGTAAAATCTCAAAGCAAAAATCGTCCGCGCGAAGCTGAACACGCCCGGCAAATGTTTTTTCCAAAAGCGGCAAAAACTTGTCCGCAATCTTTTTGTTTACAAGTATGCACTCTACCGCATTACAGGCTCCGGGACGCTGGAGTTTTGCATTTTCCGCAATCTTTGCGCCCGCATCAGTATCTGCAAACTCGTCTATATAAATATGACAAACGCCGCTTCCAGTTTGTATTACCGGAACGCGAGCATTTTCCACAACATTTTGAATCAGTTTCGCTCCGCCGCGCGGAAGTACGACATCTATTTTTCCGACCGCATTTAAAATACACCGAACATCGCCGTGATTTTTTTCGGGAATTGCAAGTTCGACCGCATCCGGAACACCGTCTTTACCTGCCGCCTTTAATCCGCTTTTTATCGCTTCCACAATAGCAAGGTTGGAATTAAGAGCCGATGCGGAACCGCGCAAAAGAATTGCATTTCCGCTTTTATAAGCAAGGCAAAAAGCATCCGCCGTAACGTTAGGACGGCTTTCATAAATTATTGCGGCAATTCCGAGCGGCACACGCACTTGCCGTATAATCATTCCGTCCGCCGTCTTCCAGCCCGAACATTCTTCGCCGATCGGATCAGTCTGTGCAATCACTATGCGGATGCTTTCGATAATCGAATCTATTTTTTCTTCGTTAAGCGCAAGCCTTTCAACGAGAGACTCTTTCATTCCGTCATTGCGGGCATTTGCAATATCGCGGGCATTCGCTTCAAGTATAAGAGAAGAATTCCGCTTTATCGAATGAATTACGGATTCCAACGCCTTGTTTTTTTGAGCAGCCGTTTGCGCCGCGAGTTTTTCCGCACCGAACTTTAACGACGAATAAAGTTTTTCCAAATCCATGATAATCCCGTTAAATAAAGCAGGCTGCCTTACAAAATCCGACAGCCCGAAAGATTGCTTTTATGTCAATAATTCGCAAGAAAAAACATTCCCAAAAGGACGGCGTTTCTGCATTTTTCACCGTCCCAATCGGTATTTTGCGGCAGACTTTGTATGTAATTCCAGAAAATCCCGAATTCGGGATCGATTCTCAGCGAATATTCCGCAAAATCATCCGATTTTGTCTGCTGCCCGAACATCAAATATACGGCGTTTCCGATTATTTCGAGAAAGATTTTATAAGTTTCGTTCCATTCATCATTTGCAGAGTAAAAACTTTCAAGCCGGAATAAAATTTGTTCTTTCAGCGTAATATCGGATTTTTCAACCCATGTTTTTTGAATAAGCAGAGCAAGATTATGCTTAAAACTTGCAAGAAGTTTGTTTTCTTCACCGCCGTTTATGAAATCGGCAAAATCTCCCGAAAATCCGAACATTTTAGCAATCAAATTAACCGTCTCGGCGTCGCTATTCGGCATTCCCGAAAATTGCTCTAAAGCCTGAATACTTTTAGTGTCTGCAAATTCTTCTATCAACATTTTTATCTTCTCTGATAACGCCATGTCAGCATAATATATTTTTCACCGGTTTTATTCAATACGAATGCCAAATACCGAAAAAGTCGATTTTATTGCGTTTGTGCAAGCATTTCCGATATGCTGAATGCGTGATCTCCTATTTTTTCTATCTGGCGAACCAAATCAAGATAGAGCAGCTCCGATTTTACATCGGCACCGTTTTCAAGACGTTTTCTTGCAATCTTTTTTAGGTTCTTTCTGAATAAATCTATTTCATCTTCAATGCTGCGTGCCAGCTGGAGTTTTTCAGTGTCAAGATGGCGATTGATATTTATGCGGATAAACTGCAAAAACTGTCGGGCAAGTTCTACATACGGAATCAGGTGTTCAAAATCTTCCTGCGGAAATTTCATTTTCTTTTCGATACTGCGCTGAATAAGCATTCCCGAACAAAAACATTCATCCGACATTGCTTCCAAATCATCCGTAATTTGAATCATCAAAGAAAGGTTTCCCCGCTGGCTCTCGGAAATCGGCAAATGTTCGCAGTTAATTATGTAACGCACAAGCTGTTCGTGCATTTGGTCGCAATAATTTTCCGCATCCCTCAGCGCATCGGAATGTTCCCGAATAAAATCATGCGTGCGTTTTGAAAATCCCGCCTGAAGACGGTCGAACATACCGGTAACTACATCCGTCATATCGGCAATTTCTTTTTCTACGCGTATGATGTGCATTGCGGCGGTTTCTTTGCTGCCTTCGGTAAATTCCAGATGATAGTGCTTTAGTTTGTCCCGTTCGACGTCTTTTATCAAAATAGTTGAAAGTTTTATAAGATAAGCGGAAATCGGCAGCATTATAATCGTCGTAAAGATTTTGAATAAGGTATTCAACATGGAAATGCGGATTGAAATATTTGCTCCCGGCATAATCAATTCAATAAGAGCAAGCAAAGGCTTAAAAAGAATCAACGCAGCTACCGTTCCGAAGAAGTTGAACATAACGTGGATTATTGCCGCGCGTCTTGCATCGGAGGAAGTTCCTACGGAAGCAAGAACCGCATCTATCGTTGAGCCGATACCGCTTCCGGCGGCGGTTTCCCATGTAACAATTTGATTAAACGCAAGAGTTATGATAACGGCTGTAAATGCACTTGAAGAATGAATCAATGCCGTCATTATGATTCCCAACACAAAGCTGATTAGAATTGAAATTATACCCCAGCTTTGTACGGTATTCATAAAGGTGAGCTGTTCCGCGCGGAAAGAAAACGTTTCTTTTAAGCCGGCAAGTCCCAGAAAAAGTAAGCCGAATCCCATAACTGCTTCGCCGGAGTTTTTGAAATACGAATTCTTCAATAAGGATAGAAAAAATCCCGCCCCGAAAAGCGGGACGGCGAACTTCGAAATATCAAAATTAAATCCGAATAACGAAACAATCCATGCGGTTACGGTCGTACCGATATTCGCGCCGAAAATAACGCCTACCGACTGCGAAAGCGTCAAAAGTCCCGCATTTACGAACGATACAACCATGACGGTTGTCGCGCCCGAAGACTGTATTATCATTGTAACGAGAAGTCCCGTTACAAGTCCGACAATGCGGTTGCCCGTCATCAGAGCCAGAGCGTGCTGAAGTTTTGCTCCTGCGCTCTTTTGAACGCCGGAACTCATCAATTTCATTCCGTAGAGTAGAAAACCGAGGCTCCCCGCAAACTGTATTATCGACGCAAATATAAACATCAAGTTATATTACATGAGAATACGGTTCTTTTTCAAGGAGATTTGCGGCTCGGAATGCGCAAAAACGCATTAGGAAAATATTAGGTCGAATGTCGAGTTTTGAAAGTATGCATGAATAAAGCTATGCT
>ERZ772960.1965-NODE-1965-length-15530-cov-4.044976_pt1 | contig 15530 bp, 16 predicted proteins | sample MGYA00580678_ERZ772960 | MGnify/ENA primary metagenome ERZ772960 (study PRJEB29015, sample SAMEA2737930) | human oral metagenome | biome: human oral; feature: human-associated habitat; material: dental | place: China | collected 2059 ... | reverse complement strand
TGTTTTGAAGCAGAAAAGTACATCACAGGTCGCAAGAAGTACATCACAGGTCGCAAGAAGTACATCCCAGGTCGCAGGATGTGCATCACAGGTCACAAGAAGTACATCACAGCTTGGCAGATCTACCTCACAGGTCCACTTGGTTTATACCGTAGAACTCAGCCACCTTACCGTGCAGGGAAGGACCTTTTGAACTGGGGGAGTCTCCGGATCTTTTAATTTGTGCAGGAGCATTTCACAGGCAAGATGACCTTCCTCATAGACCGGTTCGATAATGGTTGAAATCGGGTATTGAGTGAGATCTGTCCAGTCCGTATTATTGAACCCGAGAAGCCCGACTCGTTCGGGGATCACATAGCCCTGCTCAATAATGGTAAGGTAGACGTCACGCAGCGCCCATTGATTGGGCACGTAGATTAGCGTGCGCCGTGCAGGATACAGGTGGCCTTTCAACCAGGCGGCGATTTGAGAGCGCTGCAGGTGGGAACTATCGACAGTCAAACGTTCATAGGTAAATCCGGCAGATGAAAGGGCGTCCGCAAAGCCGGATTCGCGTTCCGTTCGCGTTCGGCCCGTTGGTTCGCCGCCGATGGCTATGAAACTTTCATATCCCTGTTCGATACACTGAGAAATTGCGGAGTACACTCCGTCGTAGAGGTTGGATTTGATCCAGCTGGTATTGAAGTCAAATAAGTCGCAATCATAATATACAACGGGTCTTTTAACCTTGGTGATTCGCCGGTCGAGTGCTCGGAATTGATTTGTTGGTTGGATTAAGAGACCGTCTACGCCAATGGAGAGCATCTTTTCAACCCAAGCCGACTCCGTTTGAGGATTAAATCGTGAGTTGCAGATGACGGTGTGATAACCGGCAGCAAGCGCTGCGTCTTCGATACCTCGTGTAAGCTGTGCAGCCCATGCGTTGGTGTTGTCGAGGATAAGAACCGCAATGATGCCGGTGCTTTTGCCCGTGAGTGCCTGAGCTTGCGCACTGGGAATATATCCAAGCATCTCGATAGCTTTTCTGATTGATTCTTTAGTGTTCGGTGCCATCTTCTCGTAGTGTTCGTTGAGATAGTTTGATACCGTTGCCGTGGAAACTCCGGCCTTTTTAGCAACGTCGATGATAGTTATGCGACTCATGTATTCTCCCATCATCCAGAGACTTAGTGATAGCGCCTCGCCGAATTTACAACTTTATACTTGAAATAAATCTCAAGCTGTGATTCCGCAGTATTAGATGTTGGTAAAACGTTTAACAAAAAACAGTATATCACGAGGTCATGAGAACGTTTGCCGAAATTTGCTTCCATAAAACTATATTCAAAGTCAAAGTGACAGTACGTGATGGTGAAGCGTATCGCACTATGCGTTGTGATGCGGACTGTTTGCGGGAGAGGAGTTCGTTATGAAAGTTGTCGCAGTTTGTGCTTGCACCGTCGGGATTGCTCACACCTGGATGGCAAAAGAGGCCATAGAAAAGGAGTGCGAGCGCCGAGGTTTTGAGTACAAGGTGGAAGCTCAGGGCGGCTATGGTATCGAGAATGAACTTGAGGAAGAAGAAATCGCCGAAGCCGATGCTGTTCTTCTCGCCATTGCCATTGGCATTGAAGGGGATGAGCGTTTTGACGAGAAGCGCGATGAAGGTCGCGTTCTCACCTTGGATCCTTCGCTTGCCATTGCCGATCCTGCAAAGGTAATCGATCAGGTAGTGGCTCTGACCCAGTAGCTTTTGTTTGATATTTGATGAAACGATTCTTTTAAAAGTTTCGTAGTTGTAACTGTTTTTATGTACGTTTGTCGAGAGGAGAGATTATGGTAGAGGACAAGAAACCTTCAGCTCTAAGTACGGTAGGAAAAGACCTGATCAAGGCATTTAATACCGGTGTTTCATATTTTATTCCGATTGTTGTTATCGGTGGCGTGTTCTTGGCGTTTTCGTTAGCTACAGGTACCGCAGGAAAAGATGGTATTGAAGTTACCAATCCTGTGATGCAGAACTTAAATCTTATTGGCATGGCCGGCATCAAGATGATGATTCCGGCTCTGGCGGCTTATATCGCATATTCACTCGGTGGAAAGCCCGCTCTGGCGTCTGGTTTTGTGCTGGGTTATCTTGCAAACAATCCGGTCCCTTCCGGAGATACGCAGGTTTCAACAGGGTTCTTAGGCGCTATGGTGCTCGGTGTTGCAGCCGGTTATTTTGTCAAGTGGATGAAGACTTGGAAAGTCAATAGCACCATCCGTACCATCATGCCCATCTTGATCATCCCGACGCTATCCTCGCTGGTACTCGGTATGGTCTACATCTATGTGCTTGCAACGCCTCTCGGCGCGTTTATGGACTGGCTTACCGGTCTGCTTTCCAGCTTGCAGGGAGGATCTGCGGTTGTTCTGGGTATCGTTATCGGTCTGATGACAGCCTTTGATATGGGTGGTCCAGTTAATAAGACTGCCTCTACGTTTACCATGGCTCTTATGACCGCCGGAGTGTATGGTCCTAACGGAGCATTTCGTGTCGCAGTTGCGGTTCCTCCACTGGTTTGTGGAATCGCTTCACTCATTGCACGCAGTAAGTTTGACGATGCTGACAGACAGATGGGTATTTCCGCTATTTTTATGGGACTCATTGGCATTACCGAAGGAGCTATTCCCTTTGCGGTCAAGGACCTAGCTCACACCCTTCCCGCCATCATGATCGGATCTGCCGTTGGCGGAGGACTTGCAGCGTGGCATGGTGTTGAGTGCTTTGTGCCCCACGGCGGCATGATCGTTGCTGCGGCAACTAATAACATTGCGCTCTTTACACTGGACATGGCAATCGGTGTCATCGTTGGCGTGGCGATTCTCGTGCTTATCAAACCCGGTCTTGCTGACAAATCAACGAAGAAATCCGCTTAGAAACAACGTTTATACATGGGGCGCAAGTACTTCTTGCGCCCTTTTGATTACCGGATGCTCTTGCATTCGGGAAGGAGGAGTCTTATGCAAAAATTGCCCATCAAACGAACCGTTGAGGGGCTCCTTAGGCTGCAGGACACTGGCACATCGGCGACGCTTCTTGGCATCGGACCCATGTCTTCCAATCTCCTTCAGGCAGCCTTTGAGCTTGGCCGTGATGAAGACTTCCCACTGATGTTCATTGCATCGCGCAATCAGGTTGACTGCGACGATTTGGGAGGTGGATATGTTAACGGCTGGGATCAGAAGCGTTTCTCGGCAGATATTGCAGCGATAGCTCAAAAAGTTGGCTTTGACGGCCTGTATTATCTTTGTCGTGACCACGGCGGTCCATGGCAAAGGGATGAGGAACGCAATGCTCATCTACCCGAAAATGAAGCCATGGAGCTTGCTCGCAAGTCATATTTAGCAGATATGCTTAACGGCTTTGACCTGCTGATGATTGATCCGACTAAGGATCCCTTTGAGATTGGTAAGGTCATTCCGCTAGATGTTGTTCTCCGTCGTACGGTTGATTTGATTGAATGGTGCGAGAAGGAGCGTGTTTCTCGCGGTCTTCCCGAGATTGGCTATGAGGTTGGTACCGAGGAGACCAATGGCGGACTGACATCAACGGATAAGTATCACACCTTTATTGAGCGGCTGAAAGACGAACTTGTTGCCCGTGGCCTGCCGATGCCGACGTTCATTGTGGGACAGACAGGCACGCTCACGCGGCTTACCAAGCAGGTGGGTCATTACGATTTTGAAGCGGCTTACAGTCTTGCGAAGATGGCACGCTCTTATGGTGTTGGCCTTAAGGAACATAATGCTGATTATCTTGATGACGTGACACTGCTTGAACATACACCGGCGAACGTGACCGCTTCCAATGTGGCTCCGCAGTACGGAACCGAGGAGACACGGGCATATCTCAAGCTCTGCGACGTGGAAGATCTTCTCGTCCACGAAGGATTACTTGCTTCAGACAAGGTTTCCGGTTTACGGAAAACCTTGCTGGTGAAAGCCATCGAGACCGAGCGGTGGCGCAAGTGGATGGTGGGGGATCAGGTCAACCTCAGCGTTGAGGAGATTCTTGCCAACGAGAAGCTCTCTTTGGATATCTTGGATATTTCAGGTCACTATGCGTTTAATGATCCCGAGGTCAAAGCGGCAACCGAGAAACTCTACGCAAACCTTGCGGCTCAAAATATCGACGGCCAGCGTTTTGTGGTTGATCACATCAAACGACCGCTGTATCAATACGTTGAATGCTACCGTCTCAAAGGCGCGACTTCGCGTATTTTGGAAGCGCTTGCCAAGTAGGTCATGTATCATGGAAGCACAGTACAGCGCGTGACAGTTTATCAATAAACTGCAGGTAAAATGAGATTGAGAATGCAAGATGAAGGGAGCGGAAATGAAGTTTTTTATTGATACGGCAAATCTCGACGAGATTGCTGAAGCAAAGAGTTGGGGATGTCTTGCAGGAGTCACCACAAATCCCAGCCTGTATGCAAAAACAGGAGGCAAGCTTGAGGATTTTGAACCTCATATGGTAAAGATTGCCAAACTTTGCGAGGGCCTTCCTGTTTCCGCTGAATCAACGGCTGAAACCACAGAAGAGATGATTGCCGAAGGTCGTCGTCTTGCTGCTCTTGCTCCAAACATCGTGGTAAAACTTCCCATTTGCCCGGAAGCACTTGCCGCCACTCATACTCTTGCGGCAGAGGGTATCCGTGTAAACATGACGCTCATCTTTTCTGCCCCGCAGGCGCTTCTCGCCGCAAACGCGGGAGCTCGCTACGTGTCGCCGTTCTTGGGCCGCTTTGATGACATCGGAGAAGACGGCGTGGCACAGCTGGCTGACGTGGTAGAAGTTATCCAGAATTACGACTGGTCCGGCAAGAATGTGGATAATCAGGTTGAGATCATTTCGGCCTCCATCCGCACGCCGTACCACGTAACCCAGGCAGCCCGCCTTGGCGCCGATATCGCAACCGTTCCCTTTGCGGCACTTAAAAAGTGCGTTCAACATCCGCTTACCGACAAGGGTCTTGCCAGCTTTAAGGCAGATTGGGAGAAAGTAAAGGCTGCACAGTAAGCAACGATTTGCCCAGATATGGCTCATGACCTCGTTAGGAGCCGAGAAACTTGGTAAAGGTCAAGAAGCTCAGTAAAGGCCGAGAAGAACGTTCAGTTTTTGATATTATCACTTCAATAAAAGGTACTGTTTGTATCAAGCAGTACCTTTTTTGCTGTCGATTAAGCAGCACTTTCGATTAAGCGGTGCTTTTTGTTGTCGACTGCTGCATCAGATGCATGAAGGGTATTTTACCTACCAGAAAGTGCATCTCAGGTATACGCCAAATGGCTTACGCACAGTACCGTATATCCTAGAGACACCTTAAGGTATGAGTAATAAACATCGTTCAGTGTTGGGATGCAAGATGGACATTCGCGTTGTAGAAGAAAAAGGCCGGTCGCAAATTGAGGTAACCATTTTAAGTGGCCCTGACGATCAGCGCGTCTCGGGAATCGTCCGTCGGCTGCAGATGGCGGACGGAAAACTCTCGGGATATGTTCCCGGAACCATCAAACGGCGCGTGGTATTTCTTGCCGATATTACGTGGATCGAAACCGGCGATCACACGGCCATAATCCATCTCGCAACAGGTGAGGTGCTTGAAAGCGACAGTCGTCTCTTTGAGCTGGAAGAGGTCCTGAGAGGAACGGAGTTTGTCCGCGCTTCTCGCCAAGAACTGGTGAATTTGGATTATGTGACGGGAATCAGCCCGGCAGGATCCGGCCGCATACTTCTTTCACTGAGCGAGAAGAACTTGGTTGCATCAAGAAAATATGCGTCGGATATCAAGAAACGTATCGGCATTTTGTAGGGCAGCCAACGATACCGACAGAAGGGAATATCATGAAACTCGAACAGATACAGGCTCAAGAAAACCTTCGTAAAAATAACGGCGAAAATGCAGACAATGCTGTCTGCAAGACTTTCAAGGAGAGCCTAAAAAAAAGCCTTTTCGTGGGGGCACTGTATTTTATGGGCATATCACTTGTTTACGCTGTAGTGGCGCTGCTCGCTCACTTGGGAGACGCGCAGGAGAATATTCTCATATTGACGCTTATCGTGGCGGGAATTGGAGCGGGCCTGTTCCAGCAAATCTGGTTCAATTACCAGCCGATTATTCTGCGCCTAAGCTATTTCCAACGCTATATGGCCTTTAACGGGTGCCTGTTTCCCATGCTCGTTGTTTTAGCGTTGATGGGGCGCTGGCTTCCCAACATCCTTGAGGCATGGATTTCGTTTATAGGAACCTACCTCGTGATTCTTCTGGTGATGACCCTGCTTTTCAATCAGCGGTTCAAGCACGCAAACGCACAGTACCAAGAGGCGTTCAAAAAGTATCAAGCGTCCCGCCGCGCATGAGGGTACACTTCTGTAAAGCAGGACTCGGAGGTTTTATGGAGACGCGTGGCGAGAAGAACAATCTTGTGGATACGACATTGCGGCAAGAGGTCGCGCACGGCGCACGTGATACACGCGCCGTGCGTGCTGCGCTCCAACCCGATGCCGCGTCCCAGTCCGGCGCTGCGCCCCAACCTAACATTGCACTTCAGCCCAACGCCACGCACCAACCCGACGTCGCTCTCGTTCTCGAGGGAGGCAGCTTCCGAGGTATTTTTACCGCGGGTGTTTTGGATGTCTTACTTGAGCACGGCATTGTTGACTTCACTGGTGTATGGGGAACTTCCGCGGGCGCCATCAATGCGGTAAGCTTCAAATCTCGACAGATTGGTCGCGCCATGCGCGTGATGCTCGCGTTCAGAGATGACCGCAGGTTCATGTCGTTTTGGTCGCTCGCCACAACAGGAAACATTGCGGGCAGCGAGTTCATGTATGAGGAAATCCAAAATCACCTGGATCCATGTGACTGCGATACCTTCAACGCCAATCCCATGCAAATGTACGCCGTTGCTTCTGATGTGACGTTTGGAACTCCTGCGTATCTGCACGTACAGTCTCTGCCGGAAGATATTTGGAAAGTGCAGGCTTCGGCATCGATGCCGCTGGTTTCAAAAACGGTCGAGCAAGAAGGGCATCGCTACCTTGACGGCGGCACTGCCGACTCCATCCCCTTTGCATCTGCTCTGCGGTTGCCGGGCTCGCGGTTTCGCGCAGACTATCCCGTATCAAAGCGTGCGCTGGTGATTGTGACGCAGGACCGCAATTACGTAAAAGGAACAACCAACGAGCAGATGACCATCCGCTCGCATCGCTATGACGCATTTCCGTATTATCTCGAGGCGCTTGAGACAAGGGCGGACAGATACAACGCATGCAGAGAGCAGCTCTGGCAGCTGGAGCGAGAAGGGCAGTGTTTGGTGATAGCCCCTCCAAAACCGGTAGAGGTTAAAGTCAATGAGCGCTCGGGAGAAGCACTTCTCACCCTGTACCTGCAAGGTCGTCGTCAAGCCACGGAGCGTCTTGAAGAAATCCGCAGCTTTGTTGTGGGCAAAAATTCATCGTGTTGCTGACGCCTAAGTGGAGTATACTTTTAAAGCTTTTCCACAGAGCCCCGTAATCTCTGATAAAAAAGCATCGGTAACTTGTCCAGAAGTTGCCATTTTGTACATTTGTAGGAGGAGTCAAGTGAAGAAGTCGACTCAGTTTGCCAAGGCTGGCGAGGTAGAGCGCAAATGGGTGCTCATCGACGCCGAGGGTGCTACGCTCGGTCGTTTGGCTACGAAGGCAGCAATGATTCTTCGTGGTAAGAACAAGCCACAGTACACGCCCAATGCCGACACAGGTGACTTTGTTGTCATCATCAATGCAGATAAGGTAGTTTTGACTGGCGTTAAAGCTGACCACAAAGAGTACTGGCGTCATTCCGGATATCTCGGTGGTCTGAAGATCGAGTCCTTCCAGGAGGCTATGGAAAAGCATCCGGAGCGTGTGGTTGAGCACGCCGTCAAGGGTATGCTTCCAAAGACCACTCTTGGTCGCAAGCAGGGTATGAAGCTTAAGGTGTATACCGGCGCCGAGCACCCGCATGCTGCACAAAATCCCGTTAAGATTGAGCTGGAGGACTAACGATGGCTGATAAAACTGCAGTTTATACCGGCACCGGTCGTCGTAAAGAGGCTGTTGCTCGTGTTCGTCTTATTCCCGGTACCGGTAAAGTAACCGTCAACGGTCGCGAGGCAACCACATACTTTGGTCGCCAGCAGCTTGTTGATAACGCAGTGGCTCCACTGCGCATCACTGATACCCTTGGTCATTTCGACGTTTTCGCCAATTGCGACGGCGGCGGCATCAACGGTCAGTCCGGTGCTCTGCGCCTGGGTATCGCACGTGCACTTCTCGAGGCAGGCGAGTATCGCGATGACCTCAAGAAGGCCGGCTACCTCACCCGCGATTCTCGTGCGGTCGAGCGTAAGAAGTACGGTCTGAAGAAGGCACGTAAGCGCCCGCAGTTCTCAAAGCGTTAAGGTTTTTGGGAGCAAGGTTTTGCTCAAAGTGTACAAGGGTCTGTCGTTTTTTACGATGGACCCTTTTTTGTGCCGTCAAGATGTCATTTTCACGTAAAATATATATACCGCTGTGCTGTTTATGCACGGGGTAAAAAGCGAGAAGAACATGCAAGTATTGCCGTGTTGTAGGCGGCACGGTGGCGTGACATGAGATATAGCAAGGAGCTGCTATGAAGTATTTTGGTACCGATGGCTTTAGAGGGCGCGCAAACGAGGGACTCAACGTTGACCATGCGTATAAGATCGGCCGTTTCATTGGCTGGTATTACGGACTTCGCCAGGCTCGACGTGCTCGCGTGATTTTGGGAAAGGATACGCGCCGTTCCAGCTATATGTTTGAGTCCGCACTGGTCTCGGGCCTTGTTGCCTCCGGGGCAGACGCATATATCTTGCACGTTATCCCAACGCCGGGCGTGAGCTATGAGGTTGTTGACGGAGCCTTTGATTGCGGCGTTATGATTACCGCTTCGCACAATCCCTTTACCGACAACGGCATCAAGCTGGTAAACAAAGACGGCTATAAGATGGAAGAGGAAATTCTTGAGCAGCTTGAGAATTATATCGACAACAAGTTTGAGGTTCCTCTCGCCACCGGAGAGCAAATCGGATGCACCGTTGATTACATGCAGGGTCGTAACCGATATATCTCCAGCTTGATTGCGTCATGTGGCTTCAGTCTTCAGGGCATGAAGATTGGTCTTGATTGTGCCAACGGTGCCGCTTCAAGTGTTGCTCGCCCTGTTTTTGACGCGCTGGGCGCAGAAACGCACGTTATCAACAATGCACCCAACGGCCTGAACATCAACGTAGACTGCGGCTCCACGCACATCGACCAGCTGCAGCGCTTTGTCGTGCAAAATGGGCTTGACGTGGGTTTTGCCTACGACGGAGATGCCGACCGCTGCCTTGCGGTTGACGAGCGCGGCCATGTGGTTGACGGCGACCTTATCCTGTATGTGTGCGGCTGCTACCTGAATAAATATGGCCGCCTTGCAAAGCAGACGGTCGTCACCACCGTTATGAGCAACTTTGGGCTGTTCAAAGCCTTTGAGGACGCGGGACTTTCCTACGAAAAGACCGACGTGGGTGACAAAAACGTGTATGCGTGCATGAATGAACACGAGTATAGCCTCGGCGGCGAGCAGTCCGGCCATATTATTTTTGGCGATCTTGAAAAGACCGGCGACGGCATCATGACGAGTCTCCGCATCATGGAAGTTCTTCGTGCCGAGCGCGAGAAACTCTCCGAGCTTGTCCGTCCCGTTCGCCTGTATCCGCAACAGTTGGTAAACGTTCGGGTGACGGATAAGAATGCCGCCATTGGTTCCACCTCCGTTACCGCAGCTATAGCTGCTGCCGAGAAGTACTTGGAGGGTGACGGCCGCGTTCTCGTGCGCGCATCCGGCACCGAGCCGCTTATTCGAGTGCTTGCAGAGGCGTCATCGGAGCGGCTTTGCCAAGAGGCAAACGACATTGTTCTGAAGTCGCTTGAGCCCTTCAAATGTATGGCATAGCGCAGGTGTTGTATGGCTCTTGCAGGTATTGGCGTTGACATGCTGGAGATTGCGCGTATGCAGCACACTCTTGATGAGAGACCCTATTTTATTCGCCGTCTGTTTACGGAAGACGAGCGTATGTATTGCGAACATACCGCACGGCCGGCTGAGCACTATGCCGGTCGTTTTGCCGCGCGCGAGGCCGTGCTTAAAGCACTTGGTTTGGGCTTTGGTAATGGCGTCGGAATAGGAGACGTCTCGGTGGTACGGGATGATTCGGGGCGTCCACATGCACTTCTCGCCGGTCGTGCAGCCGAAGTTGCCCGCGAGCAGGGAGTTCGTGAAGTGGCTTTGTCAATTTCGCATACGCATGACGTTGCGGTAGCAAACGCGGTTGCCGTGACGGATGTAGTGCGCCCGAAACCTGACGAAAAGGAAGACGCAGCTAAAGCGCTTGCGGTGTCATTCAAAGAAGCCCGCTCGGTAATCGACGAGTTGGAGCGCGTGCAAGAAACTATAATGGATACCGTTGATGAGGCATGAGGAGTAAAACATGCAGCCTGTTTTGAATGTTGAAGACATTAAACGTGTTGAGGTATCTCTCACCCGTGTGGGCGTAAGCGTATCCGAGCTTATGCATCGTGCCGGATATGCGGCGGCTCAGGAAGTTTTGAACCTGGGCGGATCCATCGATAACGTGGTGATTCTTGCCGGTATGGGCAACAACGGCGGCGATGGATGGGTGGCCGCCGAAGCGCTGCGTTCTCGCAACGTAAACGTGAAAGTCATCACTCCCATTGAGCCCGATCAGATTTCGGGAGATCTTGCGCGCCAGATGGCACAGCGTGCGGTTCGCTCTGGAGTATCGGTGCTGGTGGGGCCTCCAAAAACCGAGCTTGCAGATTTGCTTTCAACAACCGATGCCGTTTTGGACTGTATGTTGGGAACCGGCTTTCGCGGAAAAGTCCGCGCTCCCTTTGACATTTGGATTGAGACGCTTAACGAATCGGGTGCACGGGTGCTTGCGGTGGACGTGCCGTCGGGCTTGGACTCCCAGACGGGTCACGCGGAAGGTGCGTGTGTCATTGCGGATATGACCGTTACCATGATTGCTCTCAAGCCGGGTCTTTTGGCCGATGCGGGCCGTGACGTGTGCGGCTCCATTGTGGTGGCACCGCTTGCGGAACAAACCGAGCGCTTGGTAGTCGATGCGGACCCCGTGGCATGGCGCACCGATCTTGAGGATTATCTCACCAATATTCCGGCACAACTTAATGATGTCGATAAGTTCTCGCGTGGTTCGGTGCTTGTGGTGGGAGGTTCTTCTCGCTTCCCGGGAGCGGTCGTGATGGCCGCTCGCTCTGCCGCGCGTGCGGGAGCAGGATATGTAACCTTGGCGGTTCCGGAGGCCATCGTGCCTATCGTACAGATTCAATGCCCCGAGATTCCCGTGGTGGGATTGCCGTGCGACGCCGAGGGCGTGCTGACGGAGGATGCCGTTTCTTCGGTGGCAGAGCTCGCCGGTATGCGTACGGTGACTTTGGTCGGTCCCGGTATGCGCGTGTCGGGCGGTACGGTGGCGGTGACGTCCTCGCTTATTGACTCCGGACTTCCGCTGGTTGTTGATGCGGACGCGCTTAATTGCATTGCGCGTTTGACCAACAATAATCTCCCTGATTTTCCCGAGGTAACCCGTAGATCCGCTCCACTCATTCTGACGCCGCATCGCCGCGAGCTTGGCCGTTTGGTGGGCATGCTTGATACGCCGCCGGCAAGCCTTGTTGAGCAGCTTGATGCGTCTCGCAAAATCATCTGGGCCGATGGTGGCTCTGAACTCGTGGTTGTTGCAAAGAGTGCGGCAACCGCGTGCGTGGGCGTTCAGAAAGCGGTTTTGCCCAAGCCCGGTCCGGCCACGCTTGCAACGGCAGGTTCAGGCGACGTGCTTTCGGGCATCATTGCCGGTCGTTTGGCGCTTGCAGGCGGTGCTTCCGACGATCTTCCGGTTTTCTGCGCTCTTGCGTGCGAAGTTCATGCCTATGCGGGACAGCTTGCGGCTGAGAAGTTTGGTACGCGCGGGGTTTTGGCGTCTAATATTTCGGATGCCATTGGGCTTGCCGCTGATACTATTGAGGAACAAATTGCGTTTCCGGTGGATACGATGGCAGAGTAGGCATATATGGGGCTTCCAAATAACAGGTGGGCGTGGGCAGAAATTGACCTTGGAGCGCTCAGACGCAATGCAAAGGCGTTTAAGGCACAGCTGGCGCGCGGCGTAAAATTCATGGCGATAGTCAAGGCCGACGCGTACGGTCATGGTGCCGCTGCCTGTGCAAAAGCTCTTCGCAGTGTAGGTGCCGATCAGTTTGGGGTGGCAACGGTCGATGAAGGAATTGCGCTGCGCCAATCGGGTATTGAAGACCCCATTCTTGTACTCAACCAGCCACCTCTTGAGAGTATCGATGACCTTGTGACCTTTGATTTAATGCCGTCGGTCTATGAGATAGATTTTGCGCTTGGCTTTGGCGAGGCGTCTTCTGCTGCGGGTAAAATCGGCAAATACCACCTGGCCATCGACAGTGGAATGACTCGTATTGGCGTGAGGCGAGAAGAAGCCCTTGAGCTGAGACGCGCCATTGATTTTCATCGCGGTCTTGAATGTGCAGGTACGTTTACGCATTTTGCGACGGCGGATCTGCTCGACGACTGGGATTTTGCGCTACAGGTAAACCGTTTTACCGAGGCAGTGTCCGTCATTCATGAGGCAGGTCTTGAGACCGGTCTTGTGCATGCGGATAATACGCCGGGCACGATTCTTCATCCCGACGTGCAGTTTGACATGTGTCGCATAGGCATTGGACTGTACGGTCTGCATCCTGCAGAAAATACGGTGCCGCGTATTGCTTTGGAACCCGTAATGAGCGTTCGTGGTCGAGTTACCCGGGCAATCTATCCCAATGTCGGCGATGGCGTGGGGTACGGTTTGACGTGGCGTGTTCCTCGGAAGAATATTCAGGTGGCAACGGTTCCCATTGGGTATGCCGACGGCCTTGCACGTTGTCTTTCCAACCGGATGGATGTACTGGTTGATGGCATGCGCGTGCGCCAGGTGGGCAATATCTGCATGGATCAGTTCATGTTTGCCGTTGACATTAATAGGGCACGTTCGTATCGCCCCGGATATGAAGTTATGGAAGGCGACATGGTTACCATTATGGGCGCCGACGGCGATGAGTACATTTCAGCCGATGAGATTGCCAAGCTGAGAGGTACTATAAACTATGAGGTGGTATGCGATTTTGGTATGCGCCTTGATAAAGTTTACCTTTAATGAAATGCAGGAAGAAAGGCGCGGTTAGTGCGGCGTGATGAGTGCACTATCGTTTGTTCGATTATGGTTGATTGAAAAGTGGTTAAAAGATGTCCGAGAATCCGTCTCAACACGTTTCGCCCGTTACGCTTGAAGAGGTTCGCGAGCAGATGAGGGATTGTCGCCTCTGCCGGCTTTGCGAAGGGCGCAACACCATTGTCTTTGGTGACGGTAATCCCCACGCGCGCGTTATGTTTATCGGCGAAGGACCCGGTAAAAATGAAGACCTCGGCGGAAGGCCGTTTATCGGCGCGGCGGGCAAGAAGCTCGATGGCTATCTTGCGGCGGCAGGTCTTTCTCGCGACGACATCTTTATTACCAATGTGGTTAAATGCAGGCCACCCTCAAACAGAAACCCTCGTCCTGAGGAGATTGAGGCGTGTGCCCCGTACCTGCGCAATCAGGTTCGCGCTATCTGGCCCGACGCGATTGTGTGTCTCGGTAACTTTGCGTCTCAGTTTATCCTGCGTACCGAGAAGGGCGTGACGTCCCTGCGTGGTCGCCTGTATCAGACCGGGCACTTTGTTGTACTGCCGACGTTTCATCCGGCGGCGACCATCTACCATCCTGCGTGGGAGCCGCTCTTGACCGATGACTTGCGTCTTTTGGGTCAGTGGCTCCAAGAGCATCCGAAGGAGCAGGAGATTTCTCAAGGGCAGGGGATATCTGCGGATCAAGCATTTTCTCAGGGACAGGAGGCCGCGCATGAGTAAGCTTCCTCGCATGGTTGACTCCGGTACTTTCATATCTTCTTCCACTGCCGAGACGATTGCTCTTGGCGAGAAGTGCGGAGAACTTCTCGCAGCCGGCGACGTGTTGGTGCTGACGGGTGATCTTGGAGCAGGGAAGACGCAGTTCACCAAGGGTATTGCACGGGGAATGGGCATTACGGCTGATGTGACAAGCCCCACCTTTACGATAGAGATGGTGTATGAGGGTGGCGCGATGCCGCTCTATCACTTTGATTTGTACCGGCTGAATGATTCAAGCCAGTTGGATGATATCGGCCTGTTTGATGCCATGGAATCCGATGGCCCTACGGTGATCGAGTGGGGCGAGCAGTTTGCCGATGATATCGGTGACGAGCGCGTTGATGTTTTTATTTCTCGCCTTGAAGGAGCTGGTGATACTAGCGGCGATTGCCAGTGGCAGCTTTCCAAAGGCGGCGGTGACGCCATTGCCGGCCTCAGTGCAGACGATGCTGATGCCATTTCTTCTGAACCCCTGCGAGAGATCCGCTTTGTGGCGCATAACAAGCGAGGTCGAGAGCTGATTGAAGGGCTTGTATAAAAGCGAGTTTTGTTATAAAACTCGTTTAAGGTGAAGTAGCGGCTTGGAATTATTGGGATTGTCGCACGTAGACACAACATCGGGAGTAGACAATGATTTATACCCTTACAACCAATCCTGCAGTAGATGTAAACATTACCAGCGACGATTTACGTTCTGATAAGATCAATCGCACTCGTGACGCGGTATATTCCCCTAATGGTAAAGGACTTAATGTGTCCTTTACGCTGGCTCATTATGGTGTAGACTCTCAAATTCTGGGTTTCTTTGGAGGCTTTACCGGAAACTATATTGTAGAGGGTGCCTCTAAGATTTGCCCGGTCAAGCCTGTGTGGATTGATGGCATTACGCGCCTTAATGTGTTTCTTAAGGTTGGCGATAAGGAATACGATCAGGTAAATGCGGGAGCGCCTGTAAGTCGAGAAGCCCAACTACAGATGCTTGAACTTATCGACAACCTCGATGATCTGGATTGTCTGATTATCTCCGGTAGCCTGCCTCCCCATATAGATCCGAGCTACTATGACGAGCTTATTGATATAGTTCAGGCCAAGGGTGCAGAGTTCGTATTAGATATTTCTCATCCCTGCTTGGCCCATTTAATAGAGCGCAAACCATTGCTTATTAAGCCGAATGACGATGAGCTTGCCGACATCTTTGGTGTAAATGTCAGTTCTGAGCAGGATTTTGTTGCTGCTCTTCATATGCTTCATGAACGGGGAGCGCAAAATATTTTACTTACACTTGGTGCTGCTGGTGCATATTTTTATGACGGGCAGCAGGTGTACCATGCAACAGCTGTTAAGGTTCCCGTACTTTCGACAGCATGTGCGGGTGATGCAACTCTTGCAAGCTTCTTGTCCGTTTGGAAGGACAGGCGTAATAAG
>ERZ772960.1963-NODE-1963-length-15542-cov-2.739136_pt1 | contig 15542 bp, 11 predicted proteins | sample MGYA00580678_ERZ772960 | MGnify/ENA primary metagenome ERZ772960 (study PRJEB29015, sample SAMEA2737930) | human oral metagenome | biome: human oral; feature: human-associated habitat; material: dental | place: China | collected 2059 ... | reverse complement strand
AAATAAAGCAAAAGAATATTTGCAAGAACTTGCTTTTCTAAGTGAAACGGCAGGAGCCGTACCCTTGCGGCGTTTTCTCCAACATCTGCCATATCCCAATCCGCGTACATTCGTGGGCGAAGGCAAACTCGCTCAGATAAAGCAATATATAGCAGAAAACGAAGATGTCGGTCTGGTTATTTTCGACGACGAACTCTCGCCACTGCAGCTTCGTAATATCGAAAACGAGCTGAAAGTGAAGGTACTCGACCGCACCAATCTTATTCTCGATATCTTTGCACAGAGAGCACAGACAGCCCACGCCAAGACACAAGTGGAACTTGCTCAGTGTCAATATATGTTGCCTCGCCTTACGCGACTTTGGACTCACCTCGAGCGTCAGCGCGGAGGTATCGGTATGAGAGGACCGGGCGAAACTCAGATAGAGACCGACAGACGAATATTGCTATCAAAAATATCGCTTCTGAAGGAGAAACTTCGCAAAATAGACCAACAGAAATCCATACAACGCAAAAATCGCGAAAATATGGTGCGTGTGGCTCTTGTGGGGTATACCAATGCAGGTAAGTCGACCATTATGAATCTGATATCGAAAGCGAATGTTTTTGCCGAAAACAAACTATTTGCCACGCTCGACACCACTGTGCGTAAAGTCATTGTCGACAATCTGCCGTTTCTGCTATCTGATACCGTCGGCTTTATCCGCAAACTGCCTCATCACCTTATAGAATCGTTCAAGTCGACACTCGATGAACTAGACGAAGCCGACATACTTGTACACGTGTGCGATATCTCGCATCCTAATTTCGAGGAGCAGTATACGGTTGTAAACGAGACTATTAAGTCGATAGTAAAGGATGAAAAGCCTACGTTAGTGCTTTTCAATAAGATAGATAACTACTCTTTTGTCGAAAAAGACGAAGCGGATCTCTCTGAGCGTTCGGCAGAAAATATATCTCTCAACGAACTCGAAAAGACATATATGGCAAGGCTTTCGGGCAATTGCCTATTTATCTCGGCAAAGGAAAAAACAAATATAGACCGTTTTAAACTAATACTTTACAGTAAAGTCAAAGAGGTCTATTCGCAAAAATATCCTTATAGCAACTTCATTTTTGACAAATACGACGACCTACAATAATATGCCTTTGTGCTTGTATTACATCGATATACGCAATAGATTCTCGAATCTGTACCATACGAAGCCGATAAGATTATTTCTCACGATAATCGTATCGTTGCTTACGGCAAATATATCAATAGCTCAGCCGATAAAGCAAGTGCCTGAGCCTACTCCTCTTAGGCAAGAAACAACATTGAGGCAGCCGCCACAAAGCAAGAAAAACGCACAAACAAACACATCTACCCCCAACCGTCAGCCTTCTGATCGCCCGACCGATACCCGTAAGAGTACGAGTAAACCTACCAAGAATGTCTCTTATATTAATATCGAAAATGCCGACAGTTGGAGCTACAATCAAGAGTTGAATGCAGATGCTCAAGTACTTGTGGGTAATGTTACATTCTCTCACGATGGAGTATTTCTATACTGCGACAGTGCCTATTTCTACGAGAAGAGCAATTCGTTCGATGCCTACGGAAATGTTCTTATCAGGCAAGGCGACACTCTCTTCGTCTATGCCGACGAGCTATATTATAGCGGTAATACCAAACTAGCCCGACTCCGATACAACGTATTGATGGACAATCTCACGGCAACTCTAAGGACAGATTCGCTCAATTACGACAGAGTAAAAAATGTGGGCTATTACTTCGACGGAGGTGTCATTCAAGATTCGCTCAATGTATTGTCGAGCCAGACCGGACACTACTATCCTTCGGACAATATCGCTATCTTTCGCAACAAGGTGCAGCTCGTAAACGATAGATTCATAATGAATTCCGACACTCTAAGATACAATACCAAGTCTAAGATAGTACATATAATAGGTCCGACCAATATCGTGTACGAAAAGAAAACTAACATATACTCCGAATATGGCTGGTACAATACCCAAAACGAACAGTCGAAACTACTTTTGAACTCATATATAGTGCACCAAGACGGCAAGCGTTTGGAGGGCGATACTATTTTTTACGATAAAAAAAACGGTAAGGGCGAATGCTTTGGAAATGTTCATCTTATCGATACAAAAAACAAGGTGTCGCTAAACGGCAACTATGGCTACTATATAGAAAAGGGACAACGTGGTGTCGTAACCGATTCGGCTGTTATGGTCGAGTATTCATCACAAGATACGCTGTTTTTGCACGCCGATACGATACGTACGTTTGCCAAAAGAGTTGAAATAGATACCATAGACTCTCTGCGAACGTTCAAAGATAGTGTATACAATGTTTTCGATGGCTTTTACAACGTGCGTTTTTATCGTAGCAATATGCAAGGTGTCTGCGACTCAATGAATTTCGATACCAGAGACTCGATTCTTGTACTTATGAATACTCCTATCTTATGGGCAGACTACCGACAGATATCGGGCGATACGATAAAGGTTTTTCAGAAAAACGAGAAGGTAGACCATATCGTGGCCACAGGTAAAGCTTTCGTTACCGATTCGGTAGAGAATAAGTACTTCAATCAGTTGTCGGGCAAACAGATAGTGGCTGTCGTCCGCAACGATTCGTTGCGGCGTATAGACGTGCTCGGCAATGCGCAAAGCATATATTTCGTAGTCGATAGCAAAGATAGTACTCTGATAGGAATGGCTTCTACCGAGAGTTCTTTGATGAATATATATTTAACTAAAAAAAACAGCCTCGACCGTATAATAGTGAAGCCCAAACCTACTGCTATCGTAGACCCTATCGACAAAATCGATACAAGTAAGATTTATCTGGCAAACTATTCTTGGCGTATAAAGCTACGCCCTAGTTCGAAGAGAGATATTTTTCGAAAAACCAAAGACTATATCGCATCTAAAGACAAGAAGCGAGATAAAAAAGGCAAAAAAGACAGCGATGATACGACGCAGGCTACTACGTCGACCACTAAGGTACGCCCTTCGGGTTTCGATAACCCCGATATGGGCGAACCGTCGGTAAAAAAGACCAAGATAAAGAGCAACAAAAGGAAGAAACGATAAACTATATTTATTATCACTATGCCAATAAAAGCAAGCATATACTGTTCGTCGAGCGATACGATAGACGAAAAATATTTCGAAGAAGCAGCCAAGTGCGGTCAGATACTTGCCCGTCACGGTGTGGAGTGTTATACCGGAGGCGGCAACAACGGGCTGATGTATGCCCTCGAAAAAAGTGTGATAGGCAACGGCGGCAGTTGCATAGGCATTATTCCGCAGTTTATGATAGACTTCGGTTGGCTCTACGAAGGTCTGTCGAAGATAATAGTGGTAGAGACAATGGCAGAACGCAAAGCTATACTCCGCCATAATGCCGATATATTCATCGTATTAGCAGGTGGTATCGGTACTCTCGACGAGCTATTCGACACTCTGGTAACGATACAGTTCAAAAAATCTGCCAGTCCGATAGTAATAGTCAATACCGGCGGTTTCTACGACGACCTGCTGCGAATGCTCGACAAAATTTCGTCGGAAAACTTCTTGCCACACAGCCAAAGAAATATCTGGCAGGCGATAGAATCGGTAGAACACCTACCACAGATAATAGAACGGCTAAAAAATGATTCACCTCACACAGAGGCTTGTAAATAGTTATGTTGGAAGCACTGCCTAAGAGTATAACTCTCGCTAAAGACCCGTTTATCACCGCCTTATATCTATTTGGCTTTCTTTTGCTGGCTATCAATTTTATGGTATCCAATATCGGTTTTGCCAAATATATATCGCGTATATTTGCCCTCAAGTACAAAGATACGGGCAACAACGGCTCGCTTCATACTCTTATCACTCTGTTTGTAGGAGTTATCGGTTTTGCAGCTTTTTCAATATTAGTAATCAATACGTCCGACGACAATATTTTTATCTCCGATACTGCCGTAAATTACTTTACCATATTAAATATGGCAGCAAAACTGATTTTAACAATTGCTATTTATGTGATTTTCAACGTAATAACTCTATTGCTAATACAATACGCATTCTCGATGAGTAGAGATAATATAGCTGACTATGCGAAGTTTTTTACTATCTCTTTTATCGATTTGGGAGTAATGCTTTTTTTTGTCTCTTTCGTAAGTCTTTATATTCCTTTAGGTGGTCGGTACGTTTTATACGTATTAGGTATTCTGCTTGTAATACACTTCATAATTAAGATTATAGCAGGAGCATTTCAACTTTTTTCTTTCGAAGGAAGTGCATTGTACCGATTTTTTTTGTACCTTTGCACGCTCGAAATTTTGCCTATTTTAGTATTGATAAAATACCTTTCGACTATAATTGTTTAACCCACTAAAAAGAGTAAAGTACCCAAAGTGCCGAAAATAAAAAGTATACTCGTATCGCAGCCGCAACCGGAAGGAACGAAATCGCCATACTTCGATATTGCGGAGAAACACGACCTTAAAGTAGTGTTTCGCCCGTTTATAAAAGTGGAAGGGTACTCGATAAACGAATTTAGTAAGCAAAAAATCAATATACCCGATTATAGCGCCATTGTGTTCGTGGCTCGTACAGGGGTAGACCATTTTTTCCGCCTTGCCAAGGAGGGAAAAATGAAGATAGTGCCCGAGATGAAATATTTCTGCCTTACCGAGTCGTTTGCATATTACATACAGAAGTATATCAAGTTTCGTAAAAGGAAGATTTTCTCGGCTACCACAGGTCGGATAGCCGATTTGTTTGCTATGCTTGAAAAAAATTCGAGCGAAAAGTTTCTTATCATCTTACCCGAAAACGGTAACGAAGAGCTCGAGAAGTTACTCTCGAAATCGAAGCTAAACTATACGAAAGCCTATATGTATCGTACTGTAAGCAATGATTTTAGCAAGAATGAAAAGTTTGACTACGATATGGTTATCTTTTTTTCGCCGTTCGGGGTGCAGTCGTTTATCAATAGCTTTCCTAACTTCGAGCAGGGTCCCGACAAGTATTTCGGATGTCTGGGAGCTGCCGCCGCACAATCGCTCAAAGAGGCCGGTTTCAGGGTCGATATCGAGGTGCCCAACCCACAGTTTTCGTCGATAACACTCGCCATAGAAGATTTCGTGCACAGAAACCACAAGGGCGGAAAAAAGTAATCGCGCTCAGACGATAACCTCAAGTTTTTTCCTGTCGACAACAGTGATTTTATGGCCACTTGTGGCAATGGCTCCTTCGTTTACGAGTTGCCCCAAGGTGCGAGCCAACGACGGACGCTGTACCCCCAAGTGTTCGGCGAGCTGCGTCTGATTGTGCTTCGGTACGAAAGACGGATTCTCCGACGTGGTATGGTCGAGTATGTATAGAGCCACCTTCGATTTGAGGCTGCGTGTCGATATCATTGCTAATTTTGACGATAGGAACGATGTTATACCAGCCGACATACGAAGATAATTATTTAGTAATACCTTGTTGCTCATCATCTCTTGTAGAAATTTTTCTTTTGACAGCAGGCATATTTCTACAGACTTCATAGCTATTACAGCCACGGGAAATCTCGGTACAGCCTCGTAAATAAAGGCTATCGCCAAAGGCAAGACAGCGTCGCGAATATCTATATTGATGATATTGCCGTCGGCAGTAAGCATCTCGGTAGTTATAGTGCCTTCGACAAGTAGGTATAAATAGTCGATATCTCTGCCTTGCTCGGCGATGATAGCACCTTTCTCGTATTGCCTTTTTTCGACGATAGTACGTTCGATTATCTGCTCTATTTCGTCTGAGGTCATTCCTAAGAATAGCGGGCAGGCTGTAAGTTTTTGCTTATTTGTTGTCATAGCGATAATAGAGGTATTAAGAAAAACGGTTCAAAGGTACAAAAAAATATCCGTTTGTAACTGAGGTTACAGTATCATCGCAGTAACTGAGGTAACTTTACACTCCGAAAAATTCTGTAAGATTATTACTAAAAATACGATATACGATATGGATAAAATGTTTTGTTATCAGTGTCAAGAGACAGCCAAGAATGAGGGCTGTAAAGTGATGGGCGTATGCGGTAAGACAGCCGATGTCGCCAACCTTCAGGATTTATTGATATTTATGTGTAAAGGGCTATCTCACTATACCTTACCTCTGCGTAAGTTTGGTATAGAGTTGCCCGAGGTCAACAGATTCATCGTCGACAGTCTGTTTATGACTATCACCAATGCCAATTTCGACCGCAAACGCTTCGTTGCACGTGTACGCAAGGCATATGAATTGCGAGACGCAGCAAAGGAACAGCTGCTCAAAGCAGGAGGCAGCCCCGACGATATTACTTTCGATGGTGCTTTGTGGCAGGGACAGACCGAAGAAGAGATGGAAGCAAAATCCGTATCGGTGGGAGTGCTTGCCACGCAAGACGTCGATGTGCGTTCGCTACGGGAGCTTACGATATATGGACTCAAAGGCATGGCGGCATACTTGGAACACGCCTATAATATGGGTTACGAAGACAATGCCATATATGCTTTTATGCAGAAGGCTCTGGTAATGACTACCGATGATACGCTATCGGTAGACGAGCTTACTGCTCTTGTGCTCGAGACAGGCGAATATGGCGTACAGGCAATGGCTCTGCTCGATAAGGCTCACAACGAGACCTATGGCAGTCCTGAGATAACGGAAGTAAACATTGGTGTACGCAACAATCCGGGTATCCTCGTCAGCGGGCACGACCTCAAAGATTTGGAAGAGTTGCTGCAGCAGACCGAAGGGACGGGTGTAGATGTATACACACACAGCGAGATGTTGCCTGCTAATTCTTATCCGTTTTTCAAGAAATATAGCCACTTCGTAGGCAACTACGGAAGCTCGTGGTGGCATCAGGTAGAAGATTTCGAGAACTTCAACGGAGTAGTACTCTTTACTACCAACTGTATAGTACCGCCGCGTCGGAATGCCACATACACCGACAGAGTATATACTACGGGGTCGACGGGATTCGACGGCTTCAAACACATAAAAGACCGCAAAGACGGACAGCCAAAAGATTTTTCTGCTCTCATCGAACACGCCAAAAAGTGTGCTCCTCCCAAGGAGATGGAGACAGGTTCTATCGTCGGCGGGTGTGCCCACCGTCAAGTAATCGCTTGGTCGGATAAAATTATAGCGGCAATGAAGTCGGGTGCGATACGTAAGTTCGTCGTTATGAGCGGATGCGACGGTCGTATGAATAGCCGAAGCTACTACACCGAGTTTGCCGAAAAGTTACCGAAAGATGTTATCATTCTGACATCGGGTTGTGCCAAATATCGTTTCAATAAGTTACCTCTCGGTACTATCGACGGTATACCTCGCGTACTCGATGCAGGTCAGTGCAACGACAGTTATTCGTTGGTAAAGATTGCTCTTGCTCTCGTCGATGCACTCGGACTGAAGAGTATCAACGAATTGCCGATTTACTATAATATTGCTTGGTACGAACAGAAAGCCGTCATCGTACTATTGGCTCTACTTTCGCTTGGAGTGAAGAATATTCATCTCGGACCGACGTTACCGGCATTTTTATCGCCAAACGTAGCCAATGTACTGGTAAATATGTTTGGCATTGCAGGTATCGGTACGGTCGACGACGATATGGCAAAGATGTTGGCATAGCCGTAGGTATCGCAAAGGATAGCGAGAACCTCACCGTTTCCGAAAATATTGTTACCTTTGACCCTCAGAGTAAGTAAAAAAGAGAGGTGAAAGATGAAACTTAATTTTCTGACGTGTGTATTGTTGTGGCTATCGTTGTGGAGTGGGGTAGTGGAAGAAGTATCGTCGCAGGAAGTACTTTGGCGTGCGAGACTCTACAGTATATTCGACAATACGGAATTCGGTCCATTGCCTCTACGTATATCGCGGACGATGGCAGGCACGAGACTCCAACCGTCGTTGGGGCTTGGTATCGATTCTGCGAATCGGATATTCGTCGGGGCAGACCTCTGCCACGAATGGGGCAGCCACGATATTATCGACAGAGCTGAGGCAATAGCCTATTACGGATACTATTCACCGCATTGGGAGTTTGAGGTAGGAGCCTTTCCGCGAGGCGATGTTTTTGCGCATTATCCCCGTCTGATGTTTGCCGACTCTACTGTGTGGGTTCGTCCTACAGTGAACGGATTTTCGCTCTGCTACCGCAATAGAGACGACTATGCACACCTCTGGCTCGACTGGACGGGAGCGGAGAAGGGCGTCATATACGAGTCGTTCTATCTCGGCTGGGCAGGCAAGTTGCGGCGAGGTATCTTCTTTGGGCAACACTTCGGTTATATGTTCCATACCGTTATGCCCGACTATGCTGCCGACGGACTGACGCTCGACGGTTCGAGCGTAAAAGAGAATATCAAGACCCTTACCGCTTTCGGAGTCGACCTATCGGCTAAGACTCCTTTCGACTGTCTACGGAGCAGCGTCGCTATGTCTGTATCGCTCGAACGCGATCGCCACAGAGGTGAATATCATATCCCCGTCGGCTTACTGTGGCAGACTGCAGCCGAGTATCGCGGACTTGAACTTCGCAATGACCTATACTTCGGCAGCGGCGAGCAGCGGCTCTACAACCGTTTTGGCAACTACCTCTATTGGGGCGACCTTATGTATAAACTCCCTGTATACGACCGCACCGACTTGGTGATACATTTCTTAAAATCGAATATACTCGACATCGACCTCGAACTGTCGTTGCACTTTGCCGAGGGTAGCGTCTACAACCAGCAGATATTGCGGACAACGGTCGACATCGACAACATCGACCGCCGCCAAATCGACCGCTCTTATCGCTATATCTGGCATTGGTAACGGTAGGGCAGAATTGATAACAAAAGGAGCAACGTATGTGTTTGTTTGCTCCTTATTTTTGATTGTCGCTTATGTCTCGAAAGCAGATAATCTGAAAGATTTCTTTGTCATAATACTGTATATTTTTTGTTTCGTAACTTACTTCGCACTGCTGGTCTTTTATTACGTAAAAGCTCTTTCCTGCGGCTTTTCAAGTGCTTCCATTCGGCATAGTTCGAACAAGTTCGGTTCTCTGCACTCGCTTACTCGCAAAAATCGTGATTTCTAATTGAATTTCTCTCCCCACAACTGCCGCAGGTGCTCGCGTATCTTGGCTTCGGCTGGGTTGTTTTGAGGCGTCCATAGGCGTGTCCCGTCGACTTCGTCGGGCAAAAATTTTTGTTTTACGAAATTACCCTCATAGTCGTGGGCATATTTGTATTCTTTGCCGTAGTTGAGCTCTTTCATCAGCTTAGTCGGAGCATTACGCAGATGAAGCGGTACGGGCAGGTTACCCGTCTTTTCGACCAAAGTCAGCGCTTCGCCGATAGCCATATATGCCGAATTGCTTTTGGGGCTCGTGGCGAGATAAACGGTAGTCTCGGCAAGCGGTATACGAGCCTCGGGCAGCCCTATCTTATGTACCGCCTCGAAACAGGCATTCGCCAGCAACAGAGCGTTGGGATTTGCCAGCCCGATGTCTTCGGCAGCGAGTATTATCAGACGGCGGGCAATAAACTTGACATCTTCGCCTCCGGCTATCATACGAGCCAGCCAATAGACTGCAGCATCGGGGTCGCTCCCGCGTACGCTTTTGATGAAAGCCGATATGATGTCGTAATGCATCTCGCCGTCTTTGTCGTAAGCCAGAGGGTTTTGTTGCAGACGGTCTTCGACGAGTTTGTTGTCTATCACTATTGTCCCTTCGGGTTGGGCGTTGACGATAAGCTCGAGGATATTGAGCAGCTTTCGGGCGTCGCCTCCTGCATATCGTAGCATTGCCTCGTTTTCGGCTATCTCTATTGTGCGTTGGCGCAGCTCGGTGTCGTTTTTCAGAGCATAGTCTACCAAAGCTTCCATATCGCTACGTTCGAGCGGGCGGAAGACGTACACCTGACATCGCGACAGCAGCGGAGTAATGACCTCGAACGACGGATTTTCGGTAGTAGCCCCGATGAGTGTGAAGATGCCCGTCTCTACCGCACCGAGCAGCGAGTCTTGCTGCGACTTACTGAAACGGTGTATTTCGTCGATGAAGAGTATCGGCGGGGCGGAGTTGAAAAAACGGCTCTGCTTCGCCTTCTCTATCACCTCCCTCACATCTTTGACACCCGAAGTAACGGCACTCAGAGTATAAAACGGACGTTGCAGCCGATTTGCAATAATCTTCGCCAGTGTAGTCTTGCCTACCCCCGGTGGTCCCCAGAGTATGAACGACGATATATTGCCGCTCTCTATCATAGAACGCAGCACGGCTCCGTCGGCAAGTAGATGACGTTGCCCGACGAATGTATCGAGCGATTGGGGGCGAAGTCTTTCGGCAAGAGGCAACATAAAGGGTCTTATATTTTTCGGTTTGCAGTGCAAATTTACAACTTTTTTTTTCGCATAATAAAAAAATGTATTACCTTTGCCCTCGGTTTAGGTTCTCGACAGATTAAAAGGGAATGCCGTGCAAATCGGCAACAGACCCGCTGCTGTGAGTTTCACCATAATGTCTCTTTTGCAGAAGACCACTCCACTGATTTTATCTTACCGAAAAATCGGGAAGGAATACAAGAGAGACCGAAACGAGTCAGAAGACCTGCCTACGACCGTATATCTTTAATTTGTCCCTCGAGGGAAAGGGCTTTTATAGATGTTTTATGATAGAAAAATATGTGTTTCTGAAGTTTTTTGTATGTATTGCCTCGTGCAAAGACATACAGATGGTGTCTATGAGTGTGCTTCTGTCGCAGGGCGTATTCCATAGCTGTATCACAGAATTATAATGAGATAATTTTTTTGTTTATATAAAGTTATAAAGTTTAAATTTAAAGACATGCTTAAAAATCAACATTTTTCGTTTAGAGTCGCTCTTTTGGCGATTCTTGCAATTATCTTCGGGGTATCGGCTTATGCCGCTCCCCAAAGAAGCAATATCCCGTTTACTCAGATAGAATATTGGGTAGGTACGGGTGGTAATAAGGCTATTCTCATAGTCAATTACTGCAACAAAAACAAAGCTCTTGCTTGGGGATACAAGTGGGACGGTACCAAGACGGTAGCCCAGATGCTCGCCGCTATCGATTCGGCAGACAATAGGCTGACTATCGTCGGGGTAGGAGCTGGCTATATAACCGACTTCCAGTACAACGATGCTCAGTTCCCAAACTACGATTTTGGTGGTACAGGTATAATGTATACCATTAATGGAAATGATGCAAGCGGAGTAGCAAGTACCAATATCCAAGATGGTGACGTAGCCGATTTTGGTGGGTATAACTGTAAGCCTTGGAATTTGACGGTTTCACCAGTACGCGTCCCCAGCTATACTATCGGCATCAAGCAGAGCAGTCACGGTACTATCACTCCCCAAGGTCCTATCACGGTAAACGAAGGTGGTAGCGTTACTCTTACCATCACTCCCAATGCGGGCTACCATCTAAGCGAGCTCAAGGTAGGTACTAACGACGTTACCTCTGCCGTAGTGAGCAACCAGTATACTATTTCGAACGTAAGAGCTAACGATTCGGTATGGGTGAAGTTTGCCGTCGACCACAACAATACTATTGCCAAGAGCGACATACAGTATTGGGTAGGTACGGGTAGCAAAGAGGCTATCTTTGCAGTCAACTGGTGCAACCCCGATTCGTCGCTGGCTTGGGGCTACCGCTTCTCGTCGGATTCGGTAACGGTCGAAAAGATGCTTCGCGATATCGACTCTGCCGACTATCGTCTTACCTGCAATATCACCCAAGGTGCTTGGGGAAAATTCCTATCGGAGATGAAATATTATGTTAATATTCAAAAAACGCTTACAAATCCGAGCGGTAGCTACTGGGCATACAACATAAACGAAAACTATGCACAGGGTATCTCTTTGCAGAAGATTGCCGACGGCGATGTAATTGAGTTTGGTGGTACCGTATGCGGAAATTCTGACGACTACTGGAATACTGTGTGGACTAAAGCTATCGTAGCAGTGCCTACACCTCCCGCACATTATACTATAGTTATCAAGCAGAGCAAATATGGTAGGATTACTCCCGAAGGACCTATCACTGTAAACCAAGGCGAAAACGTTACTCTTACCATCGCTCCCAATGCAGGTTACCACTTGGGCGAGCTCAAGGTAGGTACTAACGACGTTACCTCTGCCGTAGTGGGCAACCAGTATACTATCAGCAACGTAACTGCCAATGACTCTGTAGTGGTGAAGTTTGCCGTCGACCACAACAATACTATCGCCAAGAGCGACATACAGTATTGGGTAGGTACGGGTAGCAAAGAAGCCATCTTTGCAGTCAACTGGTGCAACCCCGACTCATCGCTTGCTTGGGGTTATCGCTTTGAGTTGTCGGATTCGGTAACGGTCGAAAAGATGTTGCACGATATCGACTCTGCCGACTACCGTCTTACTTGCCGTATCAACAACATCGGTTTTGGAAATTTCCTGTCGGATATGAAATATTATATCAATATCCAGAAGTCGCTTACAAATCCGAGTGGTAGCTACTGGGTGTACAATGTAAACGAAAACTATGCACAAGGTATCTCTAAGCAGAAGATTGCCGACGGCGATGTAATTGAGTTTGGTGGTAATGCCTGTGGAAATTCCGACGACTACTGGAATACAGTGTGGACTAAAGCTATCGTAGCAGTACCCGCACCTCCCGCACACTATACTATCGGCATCAAGCAGAGCCAGTATGGTAAGATTACTCCTGAAGGTCCTATCACGGTAAGCGAAGGCGAAGACATTACTCTTACCATCGCTCCTTATGCGGCGGGCTACCACTTGGGCGAGCTCAAAGTTGGTAATAATGTGGTTACCTCTGCCGTAGTGGGCAATCAGTATACTATCAGCAACGTAACTGCCAACGACTCCGTATGGGTGAAGTTTGCCGTCGACCACAACAACACTATCACTACAAACGATATTAAATATTGGGTAGGTAAGGGTAACAACAAAGTGATATTCGCTTCGAACTGGTGCAATCCCGACTCGTCGCTGGCTTGGGGTTACCGCTTCTCGACGGATTCGGTAACGGTCGAAAAGATGTTGCACGATATCGACGCTGCCGACAGTCGCCTGCAATGTACCATATCGGGCGGATTTATGTCGAGCATTGTTTATACCGAAGGTGCTACTACGCTTAAGAACCCTGCCGGAGTATACTTGATGTACAACGTAAACGAAGAACCTACGATGATAGGTATTGCTACTAAAAAGGTAGGAAACGGCGATATAGTGGAATTTGGCGGTTACAGTTGCGGAATGGGAGACGACTACGAAAACTTTGTATGGACTAAAAATATCGTAGCTGTAGGATCGCCGACGACAGATGTAGACGATACGCACGGTGTAGCTCTTAACATTTATCCTAACCCTGCTCGCGAATATATTTCCGTCGATATCGAAGGTGACTGTACGTATAGCATAATAGATATGAACGGACGCACTGTAGCAGTCGGAACACTCAACGGCGATAAGACAAGCCGTACGATAGACATTTCCGCTCTCGACGAAGGTGTTTACTTCGTATCCCTTACAAACGGCAACAACGTATATCGTCGTAAATTGATAGTTTATTAATGATATCCAATAGTAGATATTAATAATAATTAGTAATAAAAATAATTGAAGATAAATTGCCCCACAATCTTTTTTCTGCCACTCATAAGTAGTGGGGCAATTTATTTTTATTAGAAAAACAAATAATAAACTTATTTTCATTATGAATAGAAATATAATAGCAGTTTTGTGCTTACTGTCGACGTTACCTATGTCGTTACTTGCACAGCAGCAGTTCGATGGCATTGTAGGTACTCCCGGTTGCAAAGCGATACAATTTACCGACAGTCGTTTCCGCGATTGGGCAAAGACTTGCACCGTTACGCGGGGATTTTTTGATATTGCCAAACCTAGCGACGGACGAGTATCGTTCGGTACGGAGGCTAATGCTATAGGTGCAGTTACAGGTTCTGATCCAATGGATTGTATAAGTCTCGGAGATGCGGGTGTGGCTATCGTTACATTCAATTACCCGATAGTAGATGGCGAGGGCTTCGACTTTGCCGTATTCGAGAACTCTTTCAACGATACCTTCCTCGAACTTGCTACGGTAGAGGTCAGCTCCGATGGAGTCAATTACTTTGGCTTCGTTACTACTTCGCTTACTCCTACCGACAAACAAGTCGATGGTTTCGGTTCTATCGATGCTACCAAAATCAACAACATAGCGGGTAAATACAAAGGTGGCTGGGGTACTCCTTTCGATATAGCAGAGATACCCGACACATCGTTGCTCGACAAAAAAAACATCACTCATGTAAAAATAAGAGACGTTGTCGGTACTATCAACCCAACTTATGCGACTCGCGACTCGCACGGTAATATTATAAACGACCCATATCCTACGCCTTTCGCCTCGGGCGGATTCGACTTATCGGGAGTCGGAGTTATCAATAATGCATTGAGCCTATCGCTCGGAGAGCCTCAAATACGGGCAGGCGTCTATCCGAATCCTTGTACCGACAGGCTGTTTGTAGCCTCGGCCGGCGGTTGCCGTATCGTTATTTATAATATCTACGGACAGAAATACGACGAACTCACTACTGCCGACGATACCGTTTCGTTCGATTTATCGACCTATCCCAGTGGTATGTATCTGGTCGAAATATCCGACGGTATGGCTCGTAAGACTATCAAAGTGATAAAACAGTAACCGAATATAGATATGTGTAACAAGATAAGATTATCTGTCGCATCACTGCTCTTTCTGCTGGCACTTGTCTTAGCGTCGTGCCGCAAGACGCAACCGTATGTTCTGCCTGAAGAGTTTTATAACCAAAAGGGCTTCTACCTCCTCAACCAAGGTAATATGGGGAGCAACAAGGCTTCGCTCGATTTTTACGATTATTACAAAGGCATTTACAATAGTAATACATTTGTTCGAGCCAATCCCGACGTTGGTTTTAAGCTTGGCGACGTAGGCAACGACCTACAGATATACGGAGGTAGGATGTATGCTGTCATCAATTGTTCGAATATGGTGGAGGTGATAGACAAGCATACGGTAAAGCATATAGGTAGATTCACCGTGCCCAACTGCCGATATATCGTATTCGACAGTGGCAAGGCTTACGTCTCTTCGTATGCGGGACCCGTCGACCCGTCGCAATCACAGCTCGGATATGTGGTGGAGATAGATACCGCCACTCTCAAAGAGACCCGACGTGTAACCGTCGGCTACCAACCTGAGCAGATGCAGATAGTAGACGGCAAGTTGTACGTTGCCAATTCGGGGGGGTACAATGCCCCTAATTACGAGAAGACGGTATCGGTGGTCGACTTGGCTTCTTTTACCGAAATAAAGAAGATAGAGGTAGGAATCAACCTGAATCTGATTCAAAAAGACCGCAAAGGCAATCTTTACATATCGTCGCGAGGCAATTACAAGGATATCTCGTCAAATATTTACCGCCTCGATACACGTACGGAGCAGG
>ERZ772960.1962-NODE-1962-length-15560-cov-2.743954_pt1 | contig 15560 bp, 12 predicted proteins | sample MGYA00580678_ERZ772960 | MGnify/ENA primary metagenome ERZ772960 (study PRJEB29015, sample SAMEA2737930) | human oral metagenome | biome: human oral; feature: human-associated habitat; material: dental | place: China | collected 2059 ... | reverse complement strand
TGGAACGGTAATCGCAATCATAACCAAATTAAGTTGAATAAAATGGCAGAAGAGCGGTCGTCTCTTGACAGTGCGACGACAGCCAACAGCCTTCAGGAGCAGATTGCACAGCTGTTTGTTCAGATTCTTTATTCGCAAGAGGCCGTACAGGTAAACCGAACCACGCTCGAAACATCGAAGAAAAATGAAGAAAGAGGGCAGGAATTTGTAAAGGTTGGCAGTATGAGCAAGGCCGACTTAGCCCAGCTCACGGCCCAGCGTGCGCAAGACGAGTATGCCGTTATTCAGGCCGAGAGTGCATTAAGCGACTATAAACGCCAGCTGAAACAGCTGTTGCAGATAACCGACCAGGAAGTCTTTGACGTGGTTGTACCCGAGACAACCGACGATATGGCTCTGCAAACTATTCCGCAGGTAACTGAAGTTTACGAGGCAGCATTGAATAACCGACCCGAAATTAAGAATGCCATGCTGGGTATTAAGTACAGCGATATGCAGGCAAAATTGGCCCGCGCCGGAAAGATGCCTACGGTAAGTGTCTCGGGAAGCATTGGAACCAATACTACGTCAATGGGTAATACGGCATGGGGAACACAGTTAAAGAATAACCTTGTGGGTGGGGCTGGTGTGTCGTTAAGCATTCCCCTGCTTGACCAGAGGCAGACAAAGACGGCCGTCAACAAAGCCATTCTTTCGCGGCAAAACTATGAATTGGAGCTGCAAGACAAGCAAACGTCGTTATATTCGGCCATTGAAAACTATTGGCTTCAGGCTACGAACAATCAGGCACAGTTTAAAAGTGCAAAGATCAGTACCGCCAGCGCTGAGACAAGCTATGGTCTTTTGAACGAACAATTTCGCCAGAATCTGAAGAATGTCATTGAGTTGATGAATGGAAAAGATGCTTTGCTGAAAGCCAGGCAGGCCGAATTGCAGGCAAAATATCTTGCTATTCTAAACATAAATTTACTGAAGTTCTACGAGGGAAGCACTTTAAAGTAAGGCTTGCCCTGAATAGAAAGCCTGCCTCATCTTTGTCAGAGAAGATGGGGCAGGCTTTTTTGTTTTAGGAAGTAGGGGCATAATAGCTGCTTATTCAAGCGTCAGAGCAGGAAGAAAAGGCTTACACCGATAACCGAGACAACAGCTCCGATGATGCCTTTCAGCGTGACGGGCTGATGGAAAAGCCAGTGCGACGGTAGTAAAATAATAATAGGCGTCATGGCCATAATGGTGGAAGCAATGCCGGCTTCAACGTAATTGGCAGCCATTAACGAAAATCCTACGCCTATGACAGGGCCGGAAAAGACGGCAACGAGCATGGAAAGAAGTCCGCGATGGTCGTGAATGCTATGACGCAGACGTGGTAGCTCACCTCGCATGACGAGCCATAGCAAGAAGCATATCAGGCCTGCCACGCAACGAATAAGATTGCTGGCAAACGGCAATTTGTCAATAATGGACGGTAGAACCGTGGCGGGTACATCGGCTATATAATGGTCCATGCCTATCTTGCTGAGCACATAGCCGAATCCCTGCCCCATACCAGCTCCAATTCCAAACAATATTCCTTTAACCGGAAGCTGTATATGGAATAAGCTTTTACCCTCACCACGTCCCATGATACTGATGGCAATGCCTGTTATTGTAATCGTCATTGCCAGTATTGCCTTCCATGAAAGAGTCTGCCCTAAGGTACCCCAGGCGGCAAAAGCCGTAAACATTGGAGCGAGAGTCATAAAGAGCTGTCCGTAGCGTGAGCCGATAGTGAGGTAACTGTTAAACAGACACCAGTCGCCAAAGAAGTAGCCTACCACGCCGCTTAGCAGCAACCAGCCCCAGGTTTGCAGGCTTGCATATATAGGAAAAGGAGAACCGAGGAGCACGAAACAAAGCAGACATGAGAAGATAAGCGCCAGTGCCATTCGCCAAACATTCATGACAAATACCCCCAAATGCTTGCTGCCAATCTCGCTTGATAGTGCAGCCAGTGTCCATGAAAATGCTACTCCGATAGAGATTATTTCGCCTAAGAGGGCATTTGTGGGCGTACCTTCTGTCATCATCTTTCGTTTACGTTATAATTTGACGCGCAAAATTAGTGATTCTTGCCTAATTGACCAAATGTGCTTTCATGTTTCGCGTGCTTTCTTTCTATAGAATCAGTACTGGAAGTTTGATGTATATAACGTGGATTAGTGGCTGCCTAAATAGAGGAATACCATGCCGAGTATGACTAATAAGAGGTCTACGGCTTTGGTTTTCAGGTTATGCTCACGGAAGATAAGGGCACCAAAGAGGAAGCTGACAATAACACTTCCACGACGAATCATGGATACAACAGATATCATTGCGTGAGGCTGACTGAGTGCATAGAAGTAGACAAAGTCGGCCATACTTAAGAAAAGGCTGATATTCAGGATGCACCAGTCCCAACGAAAAGGCGACTGTTTCCGGCGTGGCCACCATAATACCAGCATCATGATGAGCATCCAGCCCATTTGATATATGTTATACCACGACTGAACAGCCATGCGGTCAAGACCCACACCACCGTCAGAGGGACTCGCCATAAGGTATTTGTCGTATAAACCACTGGCTGCCCCAAGCAGGGCCGCGATGACAATCGCCCATATCCAGCGGTTATGGCGGAAGTCGATACCCTCCTTCTTCCCTGACCGGCTTAGCATGAGGAAAGAGGTAATGGCTAATAACACGCCTATCCATTGGCATAAATTCAGCCGCTCTCCGTATACAAGCATTGCTCCGAGCAGCACAAGCACAGGACGTGTAGCGTTAATTGGGCCAACGATAGTAAGAGGAAGGTGCTTCATTCCCATGTAGCCGAATAGCCAGCTTGAAAGTACGATGACGCTCTTAAGAAGAATATAACGGTGCATTTCCCATCCTCCTGAAGCAACATGGAATTGTGAACCGTCGAGGATATTGGTCTTGGCGGACAGGATAATGAATGGGAGGAAGATAAGTGAACAGAAGACTGTATTCAGGAAAAGGACAGGAATAATAGCATTTTGCAGCAATGCCTTTTTCTTAAATGAATCGTAAAATCCGAGTAATGCAGCTGAAAGGAAAGCTAATGTTAACCACATAATAGTAGCAGAATCGCGAATATGTGTTATGAATTCATTATCAGGGATACCTGTCAGTCATGTGATAGACAGGTTATCCTGCCAATAAGAAGAATTATTGATGACTATAATTTAGTATGTTATATTCCAAAGGAAGAGGCCTCTGGCAGGCATTGATTCGCCCGAATCGGAACGAGAGCCATGCTCTACAATATTTTTGAATTCGTCAATACTAAGTCGGTTTCGTCCCACATCAATAAGAGTTCCGACTATTGCCCTTACCATGTTTCGGAGAAATCGGTTAGCAGTTATTTCGAAATACCAGTTGCCATTATCTTGTTCTACCCATTGGGCTGTTGTAACATGGCATAATGTGGTTTTATTATCAGCGCCAGCCTTACAGAATGCTTTAAAATCAGTTATGCTCAAAAGATATGTAGCAGCCTCATTCATGGTTTCAAAATTGAGAGGATAAGTCATTTCAACCGAATAATATCGACTGAAAGGTATCTTTTGTGTGTGAATAAAATAACGGTATGTGCGTGATGTAGCAGAAAAACGAGCATGTAAATCACAACTCACTTCTTCGATATTGTTGCAACTGATATCTGCAGGCAGTATTCGATTAAGTCGGAAACAAGTTTGCTTGCAGTCAAGTTTGCCTGTATAATCAATATGACAGACCATTGTACGAGCGTGTACTCCGGTGTCAGTTCGTCCTGCACCGATAACCTCTATTGTCTGCCGGAGAATGGTCGAAAGACATTGTTGCAGCTTCTCCTGAATAGATATGCCGTTGGGTTGTATCTGCCAGCCATGATAATGTGTGCCGTCAAAACTTATTCGGATGAAATATCTTCGAGGTTCTGCCGTCGTGAAACGGATATAAGCTCGATCGTCATATGAGACATTTCCTTTCATCAAGCCCTTGGTTGCCTTGAATAACCGTATGTTATAAGGATCATTTTGTAATTGAACGGCAAGCTTTTTCTCGCTCTTCTCTAACGTAGAACGAAGAAAAGGATAACCATCAGATGCTAAAACAATGTCGTGTTCCCTATGATCGAGCTTTATAATTTTTATCCCTTTCATAAAGACAGGGAAACCATCAATGACGGCGTAAGTCTTGTTTTCATTCTGCATGCTTTCCAGAAGTTGACCGATAATAGCTTCCCGAGCATAGTCGTGGTAGATATATTTTTCTTCTATCATGTCCTGATGCTGAGCTGAAAGTGTAGGGAAGAGAGATGCACGTTTTTCTGCTAAGCGTGCTTCGTAGGACTTGGGATTTTCATAAAGTGTCCCATCAACCATACACTGGCAATCACCAATCATCCATATTTCGTTCTTTGCCTTGCTGTATATAATAGCGCTGGCACACAATCGTGTCTCGGGTTGTGTTGCTTGAACGGCTCCTTCCTTGGGATAAAGACGGAAAATTTCTTTGGTAATACCCTCACAAAATTCTGAAAGAGTAACGTTAGGACATAAATGACGAATATAGTTTGCAATGAGCATCATGCAATATCGTCCGTTTTTCATATCAGGGTTCAGACGAAGTGTAGTTTTACTGGTGCTGCCATCAATGACGGCAATGAAGCTATCCGTGACTACAATCCCGTCTTCACACGTGTCCTGTGTGTGCTTGCCCACAAGTTTTTGCTCAATAATCTTCATGCTGAAACGTATATATGTAAGCCTTCTTTAGTCTCTAACTATATGACATAATTAGAGGAATGGTTACCGTTTATCTGCCTTTCTTTCGTTGGTGGTGAGATGTTGCAGACTGAAAATTAGGATTATATAATTTATGTTTCTTGTTAGGACGCCCAGCATTAGGTGAACTTCCTACAGCTTTGGCGTCGTAATGTACACGTCCATGATATGGAACGCCATCATAAAGTTTTACAATGAGGTCGGTACGGCCAATGCGTTTGAGTTCTCGTTCAATATTACGGCGCTCCTCTGGCCTATACCAGAAGAAGAACATACGTTGGGCAAGTTTTTCTTTAGGCGTCCTGGCACAGAAGACAGGCTCTAAGGAGTAGGGATCATAACCAGTATAGAAAGCCGTTGTGCTGACCGTCATTGGGGTTGGGGTAAAGTCTTGTACCTGTTCAAGATGAAAGTCCAGATTTTTTGTTATCACAGCAAGCTCGGCCATATCCTCTTCTTCACAACACGGGTGACTGCTAATAAAATAAGGTATAATTTGTTGTTTAAGCCCTTCCTCCTTATTAATCTTATCAAATAAACGCTTGAAATCGTAGAATAGTTTGAATGAAGGCTTTCTCATAAACTTCAATACTTTGTCAGAGGTGTTTTCAGGGGCAACTTTTAATCGACCGCTAACGTGTTTGGAAATTAGTTCACGAGCATAAGTGATGGCATTTGCATTTGAACGCTCATCCTTGCTTTTATGTAAGATAAGGTCATATCGAACACCGCTGCCAATGAAACTTTTCTTAACCCCTGGCAAAGCATCAACGGCATGATAGATGTCTAATAATTTTGCATGATCGGTGATAAGGTTGGGACAAACCGCAGGATTGATGCAAGACGGACGCTTACAATGTTCGCAGGCATTGAGGTTACGCCCGTGCATTCCATACATGTTGGCAGAGGGGCCACCAAGATCAGAGATGTATCCTTTAAAGTCGGGCATTTGTGTGATTTGCCGAGCCTCGCGAAGTATGCTTTCTTTAGAACGGCAAACAACAAACTTTCCCTGATGGGCTGATATGGTACAGAAAGCACATCCGCCAAAGCACCCGCGATGCATATTGATGGAGAATTTGATCATTTCATATGCGGGAATAGTTTTATCCTTGTATTTTGGGTGGGGGAGTCTTGTGTACGGAAGGTCATATGCTGCATCAACTTCCTCAGTAGTCATAGGTGGAAACATTGGGTTTTGTACAACATAAACGCTTCCTACTGGCTGAAGGATACGTTGGGCGTGCATTCTGTTCGACTCTTCTTCTATGTGTCTAAAATTCTCTGCGTGTGCTTTTTTATTATGTTGACATTCTTCAAACGAGTGTAGTACAATATCATCACTCTTAATTCCTCCAAGTATATTGTTTTTTCTCCTAAGAAATACGGTTTGTGGAATATTGTCAATTTCAGAAATCTTGCGGCCTTCTTCCAATTCACGACATAGCTGTAGTGTGTTTTTTTCTCCCATGCCATAGAGCAGAATATCTGCACCGCTATCGCACAAAATGGGCTTCATGAGTTTATTTTGCCAATAGTCGTAATGAGTAAGACGGCGCAGAGACGCCTCGATTCCGCCGAGTGCTACAGGAACATCTGGGAAAAGATTCTTCAGAATCTGTGTGTAGACGATTGATGGATAATCAGGTCGCATGTCATGTCGTGAGTCAGGGCTGTAAGCATCGTCATGACGCATGCGCCGATTTGCTGTATAGCGGTTGACCATACTGTCCATATTTCCTGGTGATACTGCGAAGAACAGCCTCGGGCGTCCTAACTTTTTGAAGTCACGAAAGTCTCCATGCCAATCAGGCTGCGGAACAATTGCTACCCGATAACCATGGGCCTCTAAGACACGTCCTATGACGGCGGAGCCAAAGGCAGGGTGGTCAACGTAGGCATCGCCAGAAAAAAGAATGACATCAAGCTGGGCCCAGCCACGGAGGTCACATTCTTTTTTGGTAGTCGGAAGAAAATCTGTCAGTTGGAATTGCAGCATACTAATCAGTAGCCTCCTGTAGATTGGCTTCTTCTTCAGGCTCCTGCTGACTCTTCCAGTCAATATAAAGAAGTACAAGCTGATGCAGGCCGAAGGCTTTCATGTTGTTATTATAAATAACGTCTAAACATAAATCAAGCAGTGCCTTGTCTTTGCCAGTCTCAGACTCAAGCATGGAGCGTACATTGAGCTTTAATTTATCGAGAACGGTTTCATCAATAATGCCATTGCTGTCAACAAGGTTTCGGAGCAATGAATATTTGTCCAATGTTTTAAGATGTTGTTCTGTTACATCGATACTTCTTGTACCGGAATGGTTGGCTTGAATCTTCATGTTAGATATCTTTTGAGGAGTTTATTTTTTCTTATTTTAATAGATAATTCAGTATGCCCTGCATGATGCTATTACGCATGGCTTTCTCCTTAATACACTCAAAGGGGAATCCCATAACAAAAGTCTTGCGGTTATCAGCATTGTAGGCCACAGCAGCAGAAATTCCATTACTGTATGTCATGGCACAGAAGGCGTTATCTGTGGGTTGTAATATATCAGCGTGTGTTGTAGCATAGTGGTCAGCATTGAGATTACGATAAAAATCAAAATTCAATCCTAGCCCTGTTACGCCACTGATAGAATCTGTTTTAATCTGTCCGGCATAAGAAACATGCAACGTCTTATTAAGCCAGTCCACCTCTTCGTTACTTGTCATATCTGAACCTATATAAGCACCACTAACAAGCATTCGCCCCCTGCTAAGCGCATAAGATGAGAGTTTGTTTTGCATTGTAGGCGTAACATTTTTATAATAGTTAACTGCGTCTGGCATAAATTTTTCAAGGCCGAGAATCAAATCAACAGCCGCATAGTTCTCAAGTCTAATGTCCCCGTTCTCAACAGCCTTTGAAGTACAACTAACAACATTATATTGATGTGTTGACGCAATTGCAGCTGTGTGACTCATAATATAGTTAAAATTGTTTCCTGCTATAAATTTACCTGCTAATTCGTTACTACTATAACCCAAGCCATTGCTTCCTTCGATGCCTATGCGTGACTTCTCAAAATTGATTTGGCGCCCGTTCCAGCCAGCTGTAGGCCCGTAGCTAACACCTATATCACTGTCAAGGTCGAAACCTTGTTGAGTGTCATTATTGATTACAGCTGGAGCCGACAATCTGTGAAAACCATTGACAACCAAAACGGTCTGTGTCGCGGTTGGATTGTAGAAAGCAGAGACCGTCTCGGATGAAAAACTTTCGCCACCTCTATTTGCCGCAGTCACCTTAAAGTTATATTGTATACCTGGTTGTAAGTCGATAGTAGTTGAAGTTCCCTTAATTTTAATGCCATCATCAAAACCTAAACTACCGATAGAGGTGTAAAAGATATAGTAAGTTGGTTCGGCTGTTGGTTCTAAGCTATCAATCTGCTGATTCCACGACACTGTGGCCTTATTTCCATGGAGTTTAACTGAAATATTCTCAGGTGCAAGTGGGGCAATGACAGTAGCATTACCATGCATATCATTAACATAGCGGGCAATTGTCTTATAGATTGAGCGTGCTAATGTGAAACGGAAGTTAGGATCCTGTCCTAAAATCATATCAGGGAAGTTTTGATGTGACATGGTCTCAAGAATGGCAGAGGGAACTTCCGGTACTCTTGTTTCAGAATAATTTCTATTCCATAGATATCTTTTTACCCAATCCTTGTATTTATAACTTAAGTCTCTTGTAACGCCGTTAAGAAGCATATCAGCAAAGAGTTTGGAACTCTGTCGTGTTATGCCGGATGCAAGACGTCCGTCGTTAAAGTCAGTTGTGCAAATAGCCAGAGAGCCTATAAGACTTTGTGCATCCTTGGCATATCCTGCATCACTGTGTACGGCAAGGGATAGTTCTATAGGAACACCTTTCCCTTCTTTCGTAGGAACGTATACAGAACTTCCGGCAAGCCAATTGACCATTCTTGAGCGTGCGTTAATATCATCAGCATAATCATCTGTGCCTAGCTGTCCACTATAAACAGAATAAGGCGCTCCAGCCCATTGAGCGTAATAACGTGCACCTTCAAGTGAGCGTGGATAACCACTGGGTTCTCCGCCTCTTTCAATGTTACCCATGCCTCCACCAAACCTAACAGCATCAGCAGTTACTATTCCCCTTTTATGACTTTGGTTGGTGAGCATAACACAATTGTCTATGCTGCACCCTGCATCGAAAGTGAAAGTTCCGAGATAAACCCAAGTGCCACCTCCTATCTTCTGATTTACCCTGAATTCTGTAGCCTGTCCTTGATGGAATATAATATAGTGTGCGTCGTCTATACTCTTTGGAAGGGTTTGATAGCTAACATATACCGCATAATTAGCTGTCTTAAGAAAGTTAGGTTGCCATTTTGCAAAGGCTTTACTATCTTTCTTCGTTGTTTTTATCTGACGGGCGTGCCCCGCTGTGAAAGGGTTTTCATTGTCAACGTAATTTCCAATATGGGCTGCAAAGCCAGGTAGGGGAGTGGTTATCCATTGTGATGATTCAGAATATTCCCGATAATTGTTAATCGCTGTGTTCAGTCCTCCGTCAGGGTCAACAATGTATTCCTGGGGTTGCCAATCTCGTTCACGTGGTGTGAAAACAATAGCTCCAGCTTTTTCAAGCATAGGTATAAGATAAGGTACAACAATAGTTTGTGTAAAAAGGTCTTCTGTTGTCCCAAATAGATATGGTCTTTGCCAGGCCCATTCATTTCGACTATTGTTAAAGTAGCGCCCATGTGAAGCCCATACTGCAATATGATGTCCTTCTAAGCCATGAGAAAAGTTTATTGGTCTTGATATATTTGTTACCCAAGGTTGTCCTTCGTATTTAATCTTACCCCATAACGCGTTCCCGTTATTAACTCGTTGCCCTGGCACATAATATTCTATAGGCATACCGTTGCATGTAATAGAAAGATGATATTTCCTCAAGGGCTTAGGCAAAGCCTTTGTAACATGCTTATAAACTTTACCTATTAACTTGTCATTAAGCTCTTGTTGGGCAAAACTACCATCTAAAAGGACTGTTACTATCTGATTCTTGTTATCTATTTTCATCCCTTTAAAATAAGAGGGATGTTGAGTAGTTGCTATATCTTTAGATGTGTAAGTAGAGAAGTATAAATTGAGATTCCTTTCAGCCTCACTTTTTAAGTCATATACTTGAGCATGTGTATGAGACGAAAGGATGATGAGATATATGAACCAAATAAAATATTTCTTCATTTATTATATATTTCCTATAATGAAGTTTTCAGGGTGTTTGCCTTTAAAGTTTCTAAAATATGTTTTTACTTCTTTCATTTCTGAATCTATGTCTCCTGTAGGAAGTATACTTTTAGTGCATTGTATAAGCTTCTTTTCATAGTCAAGACCATAAAGGAGAATAGGAATCTTGGCTTTTAAGGCAATATAATAAAATCCCTTTTTCCAATCTGGATTAGGAGAGCGTGTTCCCTCTGGGGTAATGCATAATTTAAATGATTCGCGTGCATTTGCTTCTTGGGCCATAATATCTGTCATGCTGGTATGCTTTGAACGATAGACAGGGATGCCACCCATATGCCGGAAGAGAATGCCGAAGGGCCAAAAGAACCATTCTTTCTTCATCATAAAGTTAATGTTCATACCTTGTGAGTGCATATACAATTGGCCCATAGCAAAGTCCCAGTTACTGGTATGGGGAGCCAGGGCAATAATGAACTTATCAGGATGCTTAACTGTCACATTCAGCTTCCATCCCATTTTCTTGAATAAAAGCCAGCTACAGAATTGTTTAAACATGATGTGGAAACTTATCCGAAAGTTTTTATCTGGTCAATTATGTCAGACACCTTGGTATTAAACTCCTTGATAATCTCTTTATAATAATGGTATGGCTTCATACCGGGTTCGGGGTGTGAAATACGTTTGATATAGTCATTTCGCAAAACAATAATTGCTGTAAGAGTATGGTCTACCGTTTCTTGATTTTTACTTGTACCATATAGAGAGGCGGCAACTGTTTCTGCAAATAAATCACTGCAAACATAATTAATAGCACGTTTTAAATCTTTTTTCTTTGCCATATAATATTATCTTTTAATCAGAAAATACTTTTTCAACTTCAAAGATAAAGAAAAAAAGGGAAATGCAAAACTGAGGTTGCAAAAAATGTTCTAAAAAAGGCTTTTCTTGGCTTTTCATTTCCTCTTTTCGTTTAAATCGCGTACTTTTGCACGAGAAAATATATAACCAAACAGAAAATACAAGAAAAATGAAAATGAGTCTTTTGCAGCAAGCTCGTGCTCAGTATCAGCCGAAGCTTCCAAAGGGTCTTCAGGGTGCCGTAAAGGTAAAGGAAGGCGAGCCTACTCAGAGTGTAGGTAATCAAGACGAAATCAAGAAACTGTTCCCTAACACTTATGGCATGCCTCTTATAGAATTTGTTTCTGGTGACAAAGAGGCAACGAACAAAATTAACGTAGGCGTTATTCTCTCTGGAGGTCAGGCGCCAGGCGGGCATAATGTAATCAGTGGTATCTTCGATGCAGTTAAGAAGATGAACGCAAATAACAAGGTCTACGGTTTTCTTATGGGGCCTGGTGGCTTGGTTGACCATAATTATGTGGAGCTTACAAAAGACATTATAGACGAATATCGCAACACCGGTGGCTTTGACTTGATTGGCTCTGGCCGTACAAAGCTTGAAAAAGAAGACCAGTTCGAGAAGGGTCTTGAAATTATTCGTCAGTTGAACATTAAGGCTATTGTTATTATTGGTGGTGACGATTCTAATACAAATGCTTGTGTTTTGGCAGAATATTATGCTGCTAAAAACTATGGTGTCCAGGTTATTGGTTGCCCGAAGACCATTGACGGCGACTTAAAGAACGACCAGATTGAAACTTCTTTCGGTTTCGATACTGCAACAAAAGTTTATTCAGAAGTCATTGGCAACATCGAGCGCGACGCTAATTCGGCTCGTAAGTATTGGCATTTCGTTAAGCTTATGGGACGTTCGGCTTCACACATTGCCTTGGAATGTGCTTTACAGACACAGCCGAATATTTGCTTAATTTCAGAAGAGATTGAGAAGAAGGACATGACGCTGAACCAGATCGTTGAACAGATTGCTACAGCTGTTGCAAAGCGCGCTGAGGACGGCAACAACTTCGGGGTCGTTCTTATTCCCGAGGGTCTTATCGAGTTTATTCCTGCAATCGGTCGTCTTATCGAGGAGCTCAACGACCTTCTTGCAGCACATGGTGCTGACTATAAAGACCTTGACAAAGACGCTCAGCGTAAGTATATCCTGGCTCATCTTAGTAGAGAGAATGCCGATACGTTCTCGACCCTTCCCGAAGGCGTTGCACGTCAGTTGTCGCTTGACCGTGACCCTCACGGAAACGTACAAGTATCGTTGATTGAGACCGAGAAGCTTATCTCTGATATGGTAGGTGCAAAGCTTGCTGAATGGAAGCATGGAGGCAAGTTTGTTGGCAACTTTGCTGCCCAGCATCATTTCTTTGGTTATGAGGGTCGCTGCGCAGCGCCTTCAAACTTTGATGCCGACTACTGTTATGCCTTGGGAACAAGTGCTGCTAATCTTATTGCCAATGGCAAGACGGGTTACATGGCCATTGTCAAGAACCTGTCTGCTCCTACTGATGAGTGGAAGGCAGGAGGTGTGCCAATCACCATGATGATGAATATGGAACGTCGCAACGGCGAAATGAAACCTGTTATCCGCAAAGCCCTTGTTGAGCTTGACGGTGCTCCTTTTAAGGAGTTTGCTGCTCATCGTGAAGAGTGGGCTCATAAAACCTGTTACATCTATCCCGGGCCAATTCAGTATTGGGGTCCTGCGGAAGTTTGCGATCGTGAGACAATGACCCTCGCTCTTGAGAATGCATCTAAGAAGTAATTAAAATGTAATATAGCATTTATATGGAAGGGATACCAAAGTCTTAATGAATATGGTATCCCTTTTTGTTTATACCGCAGTCTTTACATGAAGCATCCACAGTGTTAATGAACAGCAGGAAGCCGACACGACAGCATAGAACATCATCTTCCAGGCGGAGGAGAAATGCGTCACGTCATCGACAGGTCTTTTTGCGAGGCATTCCGTTCTTTCCCAAAAGTGGCCGGAGAGTTTGGGTGTTTGGTGCATTAACTGTGATGGCTCTTTATGTTTGTATCTTCTATTATTTCTTTGTCGGCCCCACTGGATTCCGCTGGCGTGCGCTTTACGGACCGCCAAGTTATCCTGAAGGCTATGAGATTCATGGTATAGATATCTCTCATTTTCAGGGCGAAATCAATTGGGACCGCCTGCATTCTAACGCCACGATAGACGGTTGTCCGTTGCGTTTCATCATTGTTAAGGCAACAGAAGGCGCATCAAAAGTCGATGCCAACTTCAAAGATAATTTTTATCAGACGCGCGAATATGGTTTCATCCGCGGAGCCTACCATTTCTGGAGCAATAACTCTTCTGCTCGCGAGCAGGCCTATTTCTTTCTGAAGAAAGTGCATCTCGAGAACGGCGACTTGCCTCCGGTTCTTGATATTGAGCATGCACCGTCAAACATGAGCGTCGCAGATTTCCAGACAAACGTATTGACGTGGCTGCATATCGTTGAAGACAAATATCACGTAAAGCCCATCATTTACACCTATTATAAATTTAAGGAGAAGTACCTCAGTGCACCGGTCTTTGACGATTATCCCTACTGGATAGCCCATTACTATGTGGATAAGGTAGAGTATAAGGGTAAATGGAAATTCTGGCAGCATACCGACAGGGGCGTTCTCCCGGGTATTGAGGGCAACGTTGACCTTAATATCTATAATGGTTCTTATTATGATCTTATCCATCTTACGATAGGTGATCAGGACCAGGTGGAAATATCAGAGTAAGAGATTGAAAGACAATCTCTTACATGGCTAAATTCTAATCTTTAAATCTTTTGATTGTTCTTTGTACCTTTTTTGTCAAACCGGTATAAGGGAGAATGGCATCAGTTTAAATGACAATAAACTGGATAGGCCATAAATGCTACGGATTCTGGCATTATAGGTCCATTATCTAAAGAGAAATCGGTTGCAGAATATATTGATAAGTATTTCTTCTTTCCTGTTTTGGGATGTTATAAGGGTGGTTTAATGGAAAGCAGAATGATGTACGACGGCCGTCGCACGACCGTTTGACGGCCGCCGTACGGAGTGTGTGGCGGGCGTGGTACGTGCGTATGGCGGCCGCCGCACGCGAACGTTGCGTACAAAAAGAAGCCGCATGACAATCCTGCGGGGACATCATGCGGCTTGAAATATTGATTTTTTATGGGGTTTTACTCCAGAATTTTCGTCATGCTCATGGAGGTAATCTGCCCGTCGGGGTTGATGGTGGCCTTGATTTTGTAACGGGCTTCTTTCTCCTTGCTTGCGTCGGTACGCTCAATATTCTGCGTGGCAGAGAAGTTTACGGTATATTCATACTGTTCGTCGCCGACTTCTTTCTTGCTGATTTTATAGTCGTTGTTGATGCGCCAGTTCATGTTTGTAATATCATCTTTGTAGATTTTATTCATGAACGTGACGACATCGGCTTTCGTAGCATCCTGCTTTCCAAGGAAGTTACTCATAAGCGGTGCGACGCAACCTTCGAGGCCTGACTCGCTGCGCGAGTTGAGAGCCTGAAAGAAATGGCGCATCACGGAAGAGACAAGGGACTTGTCTTCAGGCTGGATGGTCTTGGCTTTCAGCTTTTTCAGCGCGTCGTTGGCTTCGTCAACGTATTCTCCATTGGCGTGTTCGCTGAGATAAGCCTGCAGCATGTCCATGGTGTTTGCCCTTTCGGCCTCGGCCCAGTCAATCGAATCAATCTTGCGCTCGGCCTCTGGTTTGTGCTCCGAATCGGGGTGCTTACTCAGGTAATCCATCAGTGCCTGCTTTGAACCGCTTACTAAGGCGTTGTTCCAGTCGTTGTCAACGCGCTTCAATGCGTCAAGGCGGGCGGTGACAGAATCGAGGTGAGCCTGCGCCGCATCCTTGTAATTGTCAAGATAAGTTTGCAGAACCAGCGGGTCGTTGCTCTTCATGGCAAACTCGTATGCCTCCTCTTCCTTTGACGATTTGGCGTCGTTGTAAAAGTAAAAACCTATGGCACACACAATCAGTGCGAATATAAGGCCGACGATCAGCGGTGTGCGGCGTTTCTCGGGCTTCTGTGCAGGTTCTGTCGTAGCGTTGTTTTCAGGCGGGACGGGCGGGGTGGGAGATATAGTTTTAGCCCCTGGCTCGTTCATGGATGGGCTCTGTGGGGGGACTGGTGGCGTTGAACGTGGGGAGACGTTCTGCCTTTCAGGCTCCTGGTTACTGACAGTTTTATTTACAGAATCAGCGTCGTGCGTAAGGTGATGACAGTTGGGGCACGACTCCTGATCGCTGAAGTAAGCTTCGCCGCACTGCGGACATAGGGTAATTTTACCTGCTATCTCAACGCCGCAGTTGGGGCAGACGGGTGCTTTGTCGCTGATTTGACGTCCGCACTCTGGACATTTTATCATTGCCATGATGATATTATGTTAAAAGGTTATTTATGTCGGAATCTTATTTCTCGCAGCCTGTGATTGCCCATGAAGCGGCTTTTGTCAACGTATCCGTTGATGCCATTGAGGTGCCCCTTGCCGGTATATTGCCACATTATGAAGTCTAAGCCGTCGGCAGTAACGG
>ERZ772960.1961-NODE-1961-length-15560-cov-10.209739_pt1 | contig 15560 bp, 22 predicted proteins | sample MGYA00580678_ERZ772960 | MGnify/ENA primary metagenome ERZ772960 (study PRJEB29015, sample SAMEA2737930) | human oral metagenome | biome: human oral; feature: human-associated habitat; material: dental | place: China | collected 2059 ... | reverse complement strand
TTTAATATAATAGTATATGTAATATATTATTTAATTATTTGTCTTTTAATATTATATATAGTATATAAGGAAAAAAATATACAAAGATCAAAAATTGATTATAGATTAAAATATATTGTAACTAGTATTATAATAACTATAATTTTAATGATTTTGGTTGTAATTGGTAATATATATTACAATATGATTTCAAGAAAAAATATGTTGTATTTTGTAGATATTGGGCAAGGTGATTCTAGTGTAATACAAACAAAAGATCGGAAAAAATATAGTTATAGATACAGGAGAAGGTGAAAGCAGTAGATATCCTGCAGGTAAAAAGGTATTATTTCCATACTTATTAAAAAGAAATATACAAAAAATAGACCTTCTTATAATATCACATTTTGATAGTGATCATAGTGGTGGAGCAAAATATATATTAGAAAATATGGAAGTAGATACTATAGTAATATCAGAACAGTTTAGATATAGTAAGCAATATATTGAGATGATGAAAGTTGTTCTAAGAAATAGGAAAAATAGAAACAATATTAAAGTATTGTATTTAGAAAATGGAAAAACATTAAAATGTGGTAAATATTTTTGGATAAAAGTATATGGACCTATAAGAAAATATATAAATAAAAATATATTAAATAATAATTCACTGGTATTTTTAGCAACTGTAGGTAAAAAGAAAATATTATATACAGGAGATATAGAAAAAATAGCAGAAGAACAAATTATAAAAAGGATAGAAGGAATTGAAATTGATTATTTAAAAGTTGCACATCATGGATCTAAAAGTTCTACAACAGATATATTTTTAAATAATATAAATTGTAAAAATTTTATTATATCCTGTCGGTATAAATAATATGTTTGGACATCCAAATAAAGAAGTTATAGATAGGATTGAAAAATATATAAAAAATAAGAATCATGAAGGGAAATTATATAGAACAGATATATTGCGGTGAAATAATAATAGATTTAGATAAATGAAAAAAAGAAAATGTTTAGATTATATTTCTAAACATTTTCTTAAGTTAGTTTTTAATTACCACTTCCAAAGTTATATACCTTAACAGGGCCGATTTAAATATTTAATTGTAACTCTACCAGTATTTGTAGAAGATGAAGGAGTCCCTTGTATTTCAGTAACATTTTCAAGTTCAAGATTACCTTGTATATCTCCAAATTTTTTGATTATGAATTGTGAAGTTTCAGGAGTTATTTGATCAGATGGATTAATTGGTACCATAGTAATTCTATAAAGTCCACCAGACACTCCTACATTTGTATCACTACCATTTCCGAAGTCCTAAAAAGTTATATTCTCCGTCCGAAATATACTCCGAGTACCACCAGCAACATTAATATTACCACCCATCATATTCATTGATGCTCCAAGTGAAGAGCCTTTAAATATGATAAATACTCTAACAGGTACAGTAGTTTTAACATTAAATTCTAATTGATTATTTCCGATAACTAAATCTTGTGCTTGTACTACAGTTTGTACAGATGCTTCACTGTTATTTTTACCATTTTCTTTTTGAATTGCTTTTACAGTACTTCCAACTGCAAGATAATTTGTAACAACATTCCAATCACCATTATTAGAAACAGTTGTATTATAGACAGTACCATTTGGGAGAGTTACTTCTATTTTAGCACCAGCTATTCCTTTACCAGTTATATATCTATCTCTATTTGATATTACATACATTTGAGGTTTATTAGAATTAGGTATAGATGGTGGAGGAGTAGGAGTACTAGGAGTACTTGGTGTTGGGGTAGGTATTGAAGGAGTGGGAGTACTAGGTGTGCTAGGAGAAGGAGTACTTGGGGTACTAACAGTAGATGTACTGCTATTATTAAAACTTGGTTTTAATAATTTCTCATAATCAGCTTTTGAAATAATTGGTGTATTTGTATTTTTCTTTACTATATTATCACCAATGATATCATAATTATTAGTAAAAAAGGGTTTACTATATATATCATTAAAATCAAAGTTATTATTTCCGTTTATAGTTTTGTCAAAAGCAAGATCTGCAACTTCTGTTTTAGATGTTTCTATTAACTGAGCATATGTGTTTTTCTTTTCTCCTTCCTTGCTTTTAGCTATAAGTCCGATTATCACCTAAAGCTGTTTGTATAGCAATTGCAGCAAGTATTAATAAAATTACTATAGTTATAACAAGGGCAATTAATGTTATTCCTTGTTTATATCTTATTTCTTTAAAATTTATATTATAATTCATGTTTTTTTACCTTTCTTTTAGATATTTTTATTATATAAGAGTAGAATATTAAATGATCTAATACTCCTTATATAATATAATTTTATTTAATTTTCCGCTTATATAATTAATTATTGTTATTACCGAAAATTATATATTTTAACAGGTCCGATTTAAATATTTAATCGTAACTTTACCAGTATTTGTAGAAGAAGAAGGAGCAGGTGCTTCTATATCTGTAACATTTTCAAGTTCAAGATTACCTTGTATATCTCCGAAATTCTTTAATTACAAATTGGGTTGTTTCTTTTGTTGGTTTAATATCTGGCCTTACAGGTAATAATGCAACCCTATAAACTCCACCAGATACTCCAACAGTTGTATAAGCACCTTTAGTAAGTCCTATAGAATTATAACTTCCGAGTATATGCCATACCATTTCCGAAGTGAATCATCAACTATAAAGTTACCACCATATATGCTCATTGATGCAGGTATGCTAGAACCACCAAATATTATATATACTCTAACAGGAACAGTTGATTTTACAAAGAATTTTAATTGTTTTCCGGCTTCCACCTTCACTGATAACCATATCTTGTGCTTGTACTACAGTTGTAGTAATTTGTTGACTAATGTCTTTATTATTTTCTTTTTGAATTGCTTTAATAATGTCTCCAACATTTAAATACTTATTAAGTACAATATTCCAGTCTCCAGAATAATCGACAGTTGTTTTTTGATTTCTTCCATCTGGTAAAGTGATAGTTATTTCAGAACCAGCTATTCCTTTACCAGTTACATATCTATCCCTATTTGATACAACATAAATCTTAGGATTTTCTGAAGTATTTACTGTAATAGGAGGATTAGAAGGAGGAGGTGTAGGAGTTTCTGTTCCTTGTCCGTGGTGGTGTTACAGGTGGAGTAATAGGAGTTGTACTTGGAGGTGTTACTACTGGATTATCTCCATTTTCTGTATCTTCAAATACAGGTTTTAATATTGTTTCATAATCATTTTTAGAAATAATTGGTGTGTGAGTATCTTTTTTAACTATATTATCATTAACTATTTCATAATTGTTTACAAAAAAAGGTCTTTTATATATTTCTTTCATATCAAAATTTAAAGAATCGTCTATAGTCTTATCTAAAGCAAGAGCTGTAACTTCTGCTTTAGAGTTATCTATTAGCTCAGAATATGTATTTTTAGTATTTGCTTCCTGTGTTTTAGTTATAATACCATTATCACCAAGTGAAAAATGTATTACAATTGCAGCTAAAAGAAGTAATACAACTATAGTTATAACAAGTGCTATAAGTGTTATACCTTTTTTTGGATTATTTTTTTCGTTGTGATTTATTTTAAAATTTTTCATAGAAAATCCCTTCTAATAATAAGTAAAGTAATAGTAAAATTAAAAGTGAAAATTATAATTAAAATTATTATTATAATTACTATTAAGGTTACTATACCATAATAATTATTATATATATTTATAAACTTAAAATATATAAACTCAAAATATTTTAAGAAAAAGGTGATCTTAAATTAAAGGTCATCATATATTTAATTTTAATGTATTAAAAAGAAGAATATAATATTTATTACAAATAACCAAAATAAAAGACATATGAATTTAACGTGAATGTATTGAAAATGAAATAGTTGAATAAAAAAATAAAATATTATATAATATGTATATTATAATAGAAGAAATAGAAAAGTAAGAAAAGAAGTAAATAAATGTTAGATGAAATAGATGCAAATATAGAAATTAAAAAAGGAGAAGAGAAGCTTTTAGAGGTAAAAAAGTATCTCTTTTTTAAAGATAAAGAAGAAGAAATAATAAATTTAGAGAAAAAGACATTAGAACCTAATTTTTGGGATAATAGAAAATCAGCAGAAAAGATATTAAAAAAATTAAAGATATTAAAAGATAAAATTGAAACTTTTGAAAAATTAGAAAAAGAATTAGAAGATTTAAAACAATATATAATAATGCTTAAAGAAACATCAGATGATGATATAATTAAAAAAGAAATATTAGAAGAAATATCTAAAAAATTAAAAATTTTTTTTGAAGAATTAGAAAAAATGGAAATGATAGAACTTTTAGGAGATAAAGAAAGTTTAAATGCAATTGTTACAATACATTCAGGAGCAGGAGGAAAAGAAGCTTGTGATTGGGCACAAATGTTATATAGGATGTATATAAAATGGTGTGCAAAAGAAGGATATGTTGTAGAAGAAGTAGATTCACAAGAAGGTGATGGTGTGGGATTTAAGTCTGCAACAATAATTATAAAAGGGGAATATGCATCAGAAATTTTAAAAGGAGAAACAGGAGTACATAGACTTGTTAGAATATCTCCGTTTGATTCATCAAAAAGAAGACATACATCATTTGCATCTGTAGAAATTCTTCCAGAAATAGAAGAGCAAACAGAGATAGAAATTAAAGATGAAGAATTAAGGATAGATACATATAGAGCGAGTGGAGCTCGGTGGTCAGCATGTAAATAAGACTGAATCTGCTATAAGGATAGTACATCTTCCTACAAATATTGTGGTAACATGTCAAGCAGAAAGATCACAAATACAAAATAGAGAAAGAGCAATGAAAATATTAAAATCTAAATTGTATATGTTAAAAAAGCAAGAGGAAGAGGAATCATTAAAAAAAGAAAAAGGAGAAGAAAGAGAAATAGCATGGGGAAGTCAAATAAGATCATATGTATTTCAACCATACCAACTTGTAAAAGATCATAGAACAAATTATGAGATAGGAAATGTACAAAGTGTTATGGATGGTAATATAACAAGATTTTTACATGAATATTTGATTTTAAAAAAGAATAATAAGATATAGGGGGATAAATATGGATAAAAAGAGATATTATTTAACAACACCAATATATTATCCAAATGGTAAATTTCATATAGGTACAGCATATACAACAATATTTGCAGATGCAATAAAAAAATATAAGAAAATGTCAGGATATGAAGTATATTTAACAACAGGTAATGATGAACATGGACAAAAAATAGAAGATACAGCAATAGCACTTCGGAAGAAAACCACAAGAATATGTTGATGAAATGGCAGGATATGGAAGAAAGTTATGGGATAATTTAGAAATAGAATATGATGATTTTGTAAGAACAACAGATAAAAATCATGAAGAAAAAGTACAACAAATATTTGAATATTTACTTGAAAAAGGTGATATATATAAGGGGAAATATGTTGGAAACTATTGTAAGTCAGATGAATCATATTTTACAGATACACAATTAGTAAATGGAAGATGCCCAGATTGTGGAAAAGAAGTAATTCAGATGGAAGAAGAGTCATATTTTTTTAATATGAAAAAATATCAAAAAAGATTAGAAGAATATTATGAAACACATCCTAATTTTATACTTCCACATTATAGGAAAAATGAAATTTTAAATAATTTTATAATACCAGGACTTGAAGATTTATCAGTAACAAGGACAAGTTTTAATTGGGGAATACCTGTTAAAAGTGATCAAAAACATGTTATATATGTATGGCTTGATGCACTTACAAATTATATAACATTTTTGGGATATGATGTTGATATAGATACTAAAAAGATAGTTAAGACTAAAAATGAAAGATTATATGATAAATTTTGGCCTGCAAATGTACATATTGTAGGGAAAGATATTATAAGATTTCATGCAATATATTGGCCAATATTTCTAATGGCACTTAATATAGAAATACCAAAAACAATATATGCACATAACTGGTTTATACGAAAAGATGGAAAAATGAGTAAATCAGTAGGAAATGTTTTATATCCAGAAGATATAAAAGATTTATTAGGGCTTGATGTATTAAGATATATACTATTAAGAGAAATGCCATATACACATGATCGGAATAATATCTGCAGATAATTTGATATTAAAATATAATACTGAACTATGTAATGATTTTAGTAATCTTGTATATAGAACAATAGGAATGATTAAAAAATATGGATTAGAAACAGAATCACTTAATTTAGATTTAAAAAAGATAGATAATAATATTATAGAAAGTGTAGCTGAAAATATAGTAAAATATAGGGAATATTTTGAAGGATTTATGTTACAAAAAGCAATAGAAGAAATATTGGATATTATTTCAAAATCAAATAAGTATATAGATAAAGTTGAACCATGGAAATTATTTAAAGAAAAAAATAATGTAGATAAAGAAAAAAGTAAAAAGATAGAAGAAGATCTAAATATATTTATATATACATTAATTAATATGATAAATATTGTGGGAATATTGTTAAAACCTATAATACCAGATTCTTCGAAGAAAGTATTTGAAAGTTTAAATATTGATATGGATGATGAAAAATTATATATTGAATATCAAAATTTAATAAAATCTTTAGAAGGAAACAATAAACAAGAGATTTTTAAAGAAATGAAAATTATGCCAAAATATGATTCAAAACCTATATTTGAGAGATTAACAGAGGAACAAGAAAAAGGGATAAAAGAATTATTTGGATAATAAATTACTAATGATAAATTAATTTGAAAATAAATAATAGAATAAAAAAGCTTGAAGTCAATATAAAAATATGATATATGTTGTATATTATAATATTATGACACTAAAAGTGTGTAAGGGGTATATATGGATAATATAATTAGTAATTCTAAATTTAAAAATGAAGTTGTTGAACAAGAAAAATATGGAAAAGATAGATTAAATAGTTATATACATAGTGGTAGTAACTTTATGGAATTTACTAAACAAAGGAAAAACTTAGGAATTGATAAGATAGAAACTACTGATTCTAAAAATGGTATAGATTATTTACAAAAAAAACATAATATATTTAAAAATCCTGAAAATCTTATAAATCAAACAGAAAAGAGAAAAAAAGAAGATGAATCAGGAACAAGGGATATATATAGTAAGAATTATATGCAAGAGTTTAGCCAAAATACTAACACAAGTGAGAATGATACTATAATTACGCCAATTACGCCAGATACAAATATTGGAATATTAGAAGATATATATGAAGCGAGAAAAAAAACAAATAGCTGGAATGATTATGGAAAAACATTAAATCTTTCAGCAGATGGTGGAAATATAACTATTAATACAACAATAGAAAATGATAATAAAAATGTAAAACAATTGGAAAAAAGAGAAAATATATTACCAGAAGGTGTAATAATAAACCGGAGGATATATTAAACATAGTGAAAATCATTTTAATAATAGTCAAAAAAGTGTAGATAATGATTTTTCAGAAGTAGAACATGAAGAAAAAGAATCATCAAAAGAAAGAATAAACTATGATGTTAATAGTTATGTAAGTAATATTAATAATAATGAAAAAAAAGAAAAAAGGAATGATGATGTAAATTCTAAAATGTATACAGATTACCTGTATAAAAATTCATATAAAAGCTATAACATAGATTATGTGAGAGAAGATGATGATATAATTTTAGAACCTAAAGAAACAGAAAAAAAGTTAACAGAAGAAAAGATAGAAAATGAAAATTATAATAACAATATAAATAGTTATAATAATAGTATTAATTTTAGTGCAAAAAGCAATCAAAATGGTGAAAGCTATAGAAATGTTATTTCTGATGAAAAGAAAGAAATGGAAGAAAAAATAGATAAAATAATTTCTAGTTATAGAGGAAATATGAATAACCCAAAAGAAATAAATGTAGAAAATGCAGTTAATATAGCAATTGAAAAAAGTACTGAAATTAATAGGGAAAAAAATGAAAAAAAAGAAGTTAAAAAAACTAAGTTTGTACATAAGAATAGTTGGTATAGTGTAGAAGAAGATGATTCAGAAGAAGAAAATAACAATGAAGATGTACAAGAAAAAGAACTTGAGAAAGAAAGGAATTTAGAGATAAATAATAGGGAGATTATGGAAGAAAAAGAAGTATATTTAACAAAAGAAGGATATGAGAAGTTAGAAGAAGAACTTAAGATATTAAAAACAGAAGAAAGAGATAATATAGAAGAAAGAATAAAAGTGGCAAAATCATTTGGTGATTTATCAGAAAACTCAGAATATGATGAAGCAAGATCAGCACAAGCTGCAAATGAAAATAAGATATTGGAAATAGAACAAATGCTTAAAAAAGCAAAAATAATAGATGAAAAAGATATTGATACAACAACAGTACAAGTAGGAAATACAGTATATATAACAAATATAGCAAATAACAAAGAACAAAAATATACTATAGTAGGAACAGCAGAAGCAAATGTATTACAAGGTAAAATATCAAATGAATCACCAATAGCAAAATCACTACTTCGGAGCAAAAGTTGGAGATGTAGTTCAAGTAGAAGCACCTGTAGGGATTATAGAATATAAGGTTAAAAAGATAACATTAGAAAAATAATAAATAAGAAAAACAAATATATAATGAGAGTGCAAGCTAATAAAGAAGGTACTCTCATTTTATAGGTATAAGGGGGAAATTTGAGAAAAAATAAATATGGTAAAGAGATAGAATTACTTGCACCTGCAGGATCATATGAAAAAGCAATAATAGCATTTAAATATGGAGCAGATGCAATATATATAGGGACACCTAAAATATCTTTAAGAACAAAGGCGAAGATAGAACAAGAAGATTTAGAAAAAGTAGTAACATATGCACATTCACATGGAAAAAAGGTATATGCAGCAATAAATATATATGCAGATGATGACCAATATGAAGATATAATAGAACAATGTAAAATGTTAGAAGAACTAAAAGTAGATGGAATAATAGCAGCAGATGGTGGGATTATAGAAACAATAAAAGAATATGCACCATCAATACCAATAAATATAAGTACACAAGCAAATACAATAAGTCTCCCAGCATGTAAGTTTTGGAAAAATAATGGAGCTAAAAGAGTAATATTAGGAAGAGAAATAAATATTGAAAACTTAAAAAAGATTATGAAAGATAAGGATGATGATTTAGAAGTAGAAATATTTATACACCGGAGCAATATGTTTTGCATATTCAGGAAGATGTTACTTAAGCGATTTTATAGTAGGAGAACAAGCAAGTGCAAATAAAGGAAAATGTGCACAACTTTGCAGATGGAACTATAACCTATATGTAGAAAATCCAAAGAATAAAGGAGAACTATATCCGGTTATAGAAGATGAAAATGGTATGACAATATTTTCATCAAAAGACTTATGCTTAATAGATGAATTACCAGAAATAGTAGAAATGGGAATAGATAGTTTAAAAATAGAAGGAAGATTAAAAACAGAAAACTATTTAGCAAGTATTGTAAATACATATAGATGTGCATTAGATACAATATTAGATGGAAAAGAATATGATAAAGATAAGTTTAGAGCAGAAATAGATAAGGTAAAAACAAGAGCATTAACTAAGTTTAATTTTAATATTAAATCAAATGATAAAATTGATGAAATACAAGACTTAAAAGGAAGACAATATAATGATAAATATCAATTTGGTGCAATTGTTGATGAAAAATTAGAAAACCGGAATGTATAGGGTGTATATAAAAAATCAATTAAAATTGGGAGATAATTTAGAAATAATAATTCCTGGAATATTAGAACCAATTAAATTTAAAATAGAAAAACTTGTATCTGTAGATACAGGAGAAGATATTGAGGTTATAAACCCAGGAGTTAAAGACCAACAGGTTATAATGAATATACCAGTTGATGCAGAAAAATTCTATGTTATAAGGAAAGAAATATAAATGGGAAATATAGGAAAAAACTACAATTACAATGATATGTTTCAAAGACAGATATTACTTTTAGGAGAAGAGAATCAAGAAAAAATAAGAAATACTAAAATAGCAATATTTGGACTTCGGAGGAGTAGGTTCATTTGTATTTGAATCTTTTGCAAGAAATGGTGTAGAAAATATGATACTTTGTGATAAAGATACAATAGATGTAACAAATTTAAATAGACAACTTGTTGCAGAAATAGGAAATATTGGAAGAAAAAAAGCAGAAATTGCAAAACAGTTAGTTCACAGAGTAAATGATAAGATAAATGCATATGATATATGTAAGGAAATAAAAGATTATAGTGATTTAGAAGAAATATTTGAAAATACATTTTATCCAGACTATATAATAGATGCAGTTGATGATATAAATGCTAAGATTATGATAATAAGATATGCAACAGAAAAAGGAATAAAGATTATAACATCTACAGGGGCAGCACAGAAGACAAAACCATGGATGGTAAAAATGGATAAAATATATAATACTAAAAATTGCCCACTTGGTAAAATATTAAGAAAAAGATTAAAAGATATAGAAAAAGAAGAAAGAATAGAAAACAATAAGAAAATATCATTCAAAAACGTATATTCAATATATTCAGAAGAAATTCCACAAAAATCACAAGGTGTAAATAAGACACTTATGGAGGTTACATCAACATATGGAATATTTATAGCGGCATATGTTATAAATGATATATGTGGAAAAGATTTAAAAAAATAAAATAAAAAGATTAAAACACTTGAAAAAGTAAAATGTATGATATAATATAAATTGTACGTTGTTAATAAATAATATAATTAAATTATAGCCATAAGTCATAAAAAAATGAATTATGGTTATTTGTTGTATAAAATTTACATAAAAGTAACTGTTTTGTAATTGACATAAAATAGAAAAAGTAGTATATAGTACTTAAGATAGATTAAATAATTTATTGAATCCGGATTTAAATAAGGAGGAAAATATGAAAGGTAATAAAAAGTATATATACATATGTTTAGCAGTAGTTATGATAGCTATAGTAGGATATGTAGCAATATATAAGTTAGATATATTAAAAAATAAGAAGAATGATAAAGAAACTACAAAAATAGAAGTAGCAAAAACAGAAGTATCTACAAATGACGAACTATTAAATGATCCAAATGTAAAATATGCTAAAGAAGAAACAGGAAAGACAATGAAAACAACTTCAGAGTTAGACCTATCAGAAAATATAAGTAAAAAAGAAATAAGAAGGAAATCTAATGATAGTATAGTTATAGCTAAAATATCTAAAATAAATGGAGCAACAAATGTTTCGCCTAAGGGAACAGAAATTATAGTAATGACAAATGGAGAATTAGAAATACTTGATGTACTAAAAGGAGACATAAAAGATAAGAAGGTTAAATTTAGTAGATTAGGTGGTACAATGAAATATTCTGAATATTTAAAAGGAAGTACGAGTACTAGAGAAAAAATAGCAAATAATCCAGAAATGAAAAGATTGTCAAATAATGATTTAATAGAATCATATATACATGATGACATAAAAATAGAAGAAGGAAAAACATATTTGATGTATTTAAGATATGATAAAGAATTTAATACATATTTTGTAGATTTTTACCAATATGGAACAAGAGAGCTAGAACCAATACAAAAAAATATAATGCAAAAAGCATTATCAAATTATAAGACAACAAATAAGGTAGAACGGAAAAGTAAGAGTAAAAAATAATGAAACAGGACAATATGAAAATATTGAAGATGTAATTTAATATTTAAAGTGAGAGTTATAATAAATTTAATATAACTTTCTCTAATATATTTTAAAGTTACTTTTATGTAAAAGTAAGTATTTTGTAATTGACATAAAATAGGAAAAGTAGTATATAGTACTTAAAATAGATTAAATAATTTATTGAATCCGGATTTAAATAAGGAGGAAAATATGAAAGGTAATAAAAAGTATATATACATATGTTTAGCAGTAGTTATGATAGCTATAGTAGGATATGTAGCAATATATAAGTTAGATATATTAAAAAATAAGAAGAATGATAAAGAAACGAAAAAAGTAGAAGTAGCAAAAACAGAAGAATCTACAAATGACGAACTATTAAATGATCCAAATGTGAAATATGGTAAAGAAGAGACAGGAAAGACAATAAAAAATAAAATGGACTTTGATTTTGAAGAAAATTTAAGTAAAAAAGATGTAAGAAATGATCATGCAAAATATATAGTTATAGCAAAAGTTTCTAAAATAAATGGAGCAACAAATGTTTCAAAAAAAGGAGAAGGAACAATAATAGCAACAAATGGAGAATTAGAAATACTTGACGTACTAAAAGGAGATATAAAAGATAAGAAGGTTAAATTTAGTAGAGCAGGTGGGAAGATGTTATATTCTGAATATTTAAAAGGGAATAAAGCATCAAGAGAAAAATTAAAAGATAACCCAGAAATGGATAAATATTCTAAAGAAGAAAAGAATAAGATATATATAGAAGAATATAAAGATGGTGATATAAAACTAGAAGAAGGTAAAACATATTTAATATATATGAATTTTGATAAAGAAGAAAATTCATACTTAGTTGATTTATTTGAATATGGAGCAAGAGAGTTAGAACCAATACAAAAAAATGTAATGCAAAAAGCATTATCAAACTATAAGGCAACAAATAAGGTAGAACGGAAAAGTAAGAGTAAAAAATAATGAAACAGGACAATATGAAAATATTGAAGATGTAATTTAATATTTAAAGGGGAAGTTATAATAAATTTAATATAACTTTCTCTAATTTATGGTTATTTAAATTTCATTGTTTGCAAAAAACACTAATATAGTATATAATACAATTATGAAATAAATATGAAAAAATAAATCTATTACTTGGATATACGAAATGTCGGTGTATATCTATGTTTTAGAGGATAAGGAGAAGGAAATGACAAAAGAAAGAAAAGAAGAATTAATAAAAGAATATGGAAGGAATGGACAAGATACAGGTTCTGTTGAAGTACAATTAGCATTATTAACAGAAAGAATAAATGAACTTACAGAACATTTAAAAGTTCATAAAAAAGATAACCATTCAAAAGTTGGATTATTAAAATTAGTAGGTAAGAGAAGAAATTTTATGAAATACTTAGCTAAAAAAGATTTAAAAACATATTTAGAAGTAACAACTAAATTAGGAATAAGAAAAAAATAATTTTAAATTAATGGTCTAAAAAATATAGGGATTTTTTGGGCTATTTTTACTATATAATAATATACTAAAGAAAAGTGGAATGGAGAGAAATATGGAAAAAAAAGAAATTAAAAAGATAAATATATGGATAGCATTAGTTGTATTAATTATTGTAGCAATACCATGCATATATTATTTGGTAAATAGGGTTTGTTATGTGTGTACTATAGAAAATATTTCTCAAGATATATCTAAAAAATATGAAAAAGAAAATAGGGAAAAGATTGAAAAGAGTTATGAAGAAGATTATATAGTAAATTCAGAAGGAACATATAAGAAAAGTGATATTAAAGAAGATGAGATACTTAATAATGCACATCTTCTAGAATATTCAGAAGAAGCATTTGATATTAAGTACATAAATAAAGAATCTACAAATATTATAATAGCAAAAGCTAAAAATGTAAGAGGTAAAGTAGAAGAGAAAAAACCAGAAGAGAATATGGGAGCAAATAGAAGGATATATACTGAAAGTGATTTGGAAATATTAGGACAAATTAAAGGAGATATAAAAGAAAAAAGTATAAAATTTAAAATGTTTACAGGTATTGTTCCAATAGAAGAATTTAGAAAAATAAAAGGTAAACCAGAATTATATGGTGAAGATAATCCTAAATACAAATATGTAAAAGAAAGTGTATATGATCAAAGAGATCCAATAGAAGAAGGAAAAGTATATGTATTTTTCTTAAAATATGATAAAGCTTATGATGCATATTCAGTAATAAATATAGATTCATGTATAAGAGATATAGAGCCAATAAGTAAGAAAAAATTACAAGAGGGAATAAATAGATATAATACTAATCGGAAAATTTGGAGATGATATAAAAGTAAATAATATATTTAAAAAAGGATTTATACCACTTGATAGTATATTAGAAAAAAGATAATAATAGAAAATAAAACCTAAAGATAGAAGGAAATAAAATAATACCTATATATCTTTAGGTTTTAAATATTTAATGATATAATTTGATGTAAACTCTTTACAATTATGTAAAAAATGTATAAAATATGTTTAGCAGTGAAATAATAAGACTGCTAAAGTTAAAAATTTAATTAAACTAAAATTAGTTTATAAATTATGAGTTTAGAAAAGAGGAATTGATGAAAAAATTAACAAAACAACAAATAAAGAAAATAACAAATGAATTAATTACATTTTATCTATATAATTTAACAAAAGAAATGTATATAAATGATGGGTATTATATAGATATGTTTGAATTCTTTTTTGTATTAATTGATGAAGGGACTTTGCCAGAATTTGAAATGAATCAATATTATATGGAAATAGGGCAAGAACCTTTTAGATATATACCTCTTGATAATGTTATAGAAAATGTAAAAAAATATATAAGTGAAAAGACTTTAAATTTAAAAAAAGGTGCAACAGTATTAAATCTATTTGAAGGATATATAACAAAACAGCAAGAAAGAAATATGATATTAAAACAAAGTATAGATAGACTATATGCAAGAGAAATAAGTAAAGAAGAATATGATAAGATATGGAAAATTAAAGAAGATAAGAGAAATAAGAGTAAAGAAGATAATAATAATGAAGAATTAAATGAAAATAACAGTGAAAATATTAAAGGGATAATAAAATTTCCAAATGGAATGACATTTGAATCAGATAATTTAAAAGAAGAAGATATGGAAGAATTTCAAAAACATCTTAAAAAAATTATGGATAAGGCAACAATGATAGATCCAAAAGTTATGGATGAAAGCCTTTCAAGACTTAGTAATATGGATCAAGAAGAAATAGAAAAAATGAATGAAATGGCACAAAAGCTTTTTGGAAATTTTGGAAGTTTTGGAAATCCATTTGGAGGCAATGTAGAAGAAATAGGATTAGATGAAGATAATCAAGAAAGAATAGAAAATGATTCTGAAAATGGAAAAGATTCAAAAATAGATAAAGAAAAAAAGATAACAAAAGAAGAAAAAAGAGTTGCAGATGCTAAGAAATTTTTAGATAGTTTTGGAACAAACCTTAATGAAAAAGCAAAACATGGACAAATAGATAAGGTTATAGGTAGAGAAAAAGAAATAGAAAGATTAGTAGAAATACTAAACAGAAGAAAGAAAAATAATCCATGTGTAATAGGTGAGCCAGGTGTAGGGAAAACAGCACTTGCACAAGGACTTGCACTTAGAATAGTAGAAGGCAATGTACCAGCAAAATTAATGGACAAAGAAATATATCTTTTAGATATGGGAGCATTAGTTGCAGGAACACAATTTAGAG
>ERZ772960.1957-NODE-1957-length-15571-cov-15.135344_pt1 | contig 15571 bp, 14 predicted proteins | sample MGYA00580678_ERZ772960 | MGnify/ENA primary metagenome ERZ772960 (study PRJEB29015, sample SAMEA2737930) | human oral metagenome | biome: human oral; feature: human-associated habitat; material: dental | place: China | collected 2059 ... | reverse complement strand
CCGTCGCGCCCATCATGAGCCAGATCGCGCCCGCCGTGAGGGCAATCGCAATCACAACGGGGACAAAGACCGCCGAGACGCGGTCGGCAAGGCGTGCGATGGGTGCCTTTGACCCGCTCGCATCGTCCACCAGACGGATGAGCTGACGGATCGTCGTGTCCTCACCGACACGCGTTGCGGTGAAGCGGATCGTCCCCTCGACGTTCAGCGTCCCTGATGTTACGGAATCACCCGCTGTTTTCGGAACGGGCATGGATTCGCCCGTCACGGCGGATTCGTCGATGCTCGTCGCACCGTCCGTCACCGTTCCGTCCACGGGAATGCGTGCGCCGGGACGTACGATGACCGTATCGCCAAGGACGAGCGTCGCCACAGGCACGACCTGCTCCACGCCGCCGCGCACGACCGTCGCCTCGGCGGGTGCGAGCTGCATGAGGGCGCGGAGTGCGCCCGTCGTCTGCCCCTTTGCCCGCGCTTCGAGGTATTTACCGACCGTAATAAGCGTGACGATCATACCCGCCGACTCGAAATAGAGATTCGTACTGTACTCCGCCGCGAGCGCGAGATCGCCGTGCCCCAGCCCCCAGCTCATGCGGAACATCGCGAACACGCCGAACAGCGCGGATGCCATCGAGCCGATCCCGACGAGCGTATCCATATTCGGCGCACCGTGCAGGAGATTGCGGAATCCATTGACATAGTATGGACGATTCACATACATGATCGGGAGAACGAGCATGAACTGCGCGAGTGCGAACGTCAGCGCATTCTCCGCGCCCCAGAAAATTTCATGGAATCCCGCCGCGTAGGGCACGCCCCACATCGCGAGCATCGGGCTCATCGCCAGATACATCGTCGGCAGGAGGAAGAGGATGGATGTGAGAAGCCGCGACCGCATGGCACGCGTCGCCCTCTCTGCGGCATCCGCCCCCGCATCCGCTGCGCTGCCACTCTGCGGGGCTGTCTGTGCGCCCCTCGCGCCCTTGACGCTCGCGCCGTACCCCGCGTTCTCAACCACGGCGATGATCGCGGCGGGGTTTGTAACTGCTGCATCATAAGCGAGCGTCATCGTATTCGTCAGGAGATTGACGGATACATCTGCCGTCCCCTCCGTCTTCTTTACGGCGCGTTCCACGCGCGCCGAACACGCCGAGCAGGTCATGCCCGTTACGTTGAATGTTTCTTTTTTCATAGACTGCCTTTGTTGAATGTTTTTTGTTACAGTATAACATTCCTGTCAAGCACAAATAGTAATGAGAAAAAATTTCAAAACAGATTGCACCAAAAGATGAGAAGTGTTATCATCAGAGAAGCAAAAGCAAATCACCCAAAGGAGGTTTTTACATGGCAAAGATTGCAGTTGTATTTTGGAGCGGCTCGGGCAATACCGAGACGATGGCGAACGCGGTCATGGAAGGGGTTGCGAAGGGCGGCGCGGAGGGCGAGCTCATCCGCGTCGGCGACTTCTCCGCTGACCGCATCGCGGACTACGACGGTATCCTTATGGGCTGCCCCGCCTGCGGTACGGAGGAGCTCGACGAGGGCGAGTTCGAGCCGTTCTTCGTCGAGGCGGAGAACCATCTGAAGGACGTGAAGGTCGGCCTGTTCGGCTCGTACGGCTGGGGCGGCGGCGCGTTCATGGAGACGTGGACACAGCGCACGAAGGATGCAGGGGCAGCGATGATCGCGGACGGCGTAACCTGTGAGACGGAGCCGGACGACGATGCCATCACACGCTGCGAGGAACTGGGCGAGGCGATGGCGCAGGCGGTCAGCTAAGACAACATAGCAAAACAAAAGAGGTCTGCTGCACGAATGTCAGTTTCGCGCAGCAGACCTCTTTTGTTTTGCTACAAGTGCCCCCTACCTCAGGAGAGAATGGTTGAGACATCCGTATTTCATGTGTTCTTCGCAATGATCGCGCCGATCACGGCACCTGCGATGATCGCCGTGTTGACGCTGCCCTGCGAGTACTTCTTGCCGCCCTTGCGGTTCTTGCGGCCGCCCCATGCGAGCTGCTGTACCTCCGCACGCCCGTCCATGCCCGTGTATGCCGCACACTCCTGCTGCGGCACACGCAGCGGATGCGCGGAGACCTCCGCCGCACCGAGCCCGCCATAGCCGAGCACACCGACAAGTGCGAGGACTGCGGTTTTCTTCATCGTCTTCATCGTCATCATTTGAATCCCGTCCTTTCAGAGGGTTGTGATGGAGTCCCTGATACATGATCAGCGATTCCTTAAAATCTCTTCCCGTTGTAAAGAGATCATACCGCCGATGGATGGGAAACACATGCGAATGGAATACGAGTTTTGTTAGGAGTTGGTTCTAATTTTGGACAGTTGCATGAAAATTCATTGAGTTATGCTGAGACGCTCCCGATAGTACTGCGCCTTTCCTCGAATCACGTCACCGCCGCGCGTCCCATCCGTCGCCCACGGACGGAATGCAGGGCACTCCTCTGTACCGAGGTACTCCAGATCCCAACGCTCGCAGGTGGAACGCGGGCCGTAAGGTGCGTGGGCATGTACGCCGTCCTCGTTGTCCGCCGCCTCGCCGTGGGTGAGGATGCGTTCCTTGTCGATGGTGAGCCACAGACCGTCCGCGAGTGCCGTCACCGCCTGTGCCAGAGCCTCGATCTGTGCGGCGGTTGGCGGCTCGCACCCGAGGTCGTCCGTCGTCGCACCGACGCAGCCGAGAAGGGCGATGCTGACGCTCCCGCTGTTGCGCAGGTAGGTCGCGGCGAGTACATCGTCAAGTACGCCGTCCCCGATGACGTAGATGCCGCCATCCGCATCGACCTGCACATGGTAGTCCGCGAAGAACTGCCCGTAGTACCCCGCCGTCCAATGCAGATAGAGCTTCGTCTCACGGCCGCAGCGGACGGCGGCATAGTGGAGCGCGGGACGGTATGCCGCTGCGAGTTCCCTGAGCTCTGCGCAGGTCACGCGCCGCATCGCGGAGGCGGACAGTACCGCGCTCATCGTATACCCTCCTTTTCATTTCGCATCATGACCGTCCGCCCCAGAAATCCGATCAGCCCCGAGGCGATGTTGCTCGTCAGCTCCGCGCTCCCGTAGAAGACGGACAGGATCGCGACCACGACCAGCCCCGTCCCGACCATCCAGTCCACACGCGGCAGATAGTTCCGCATAAAAATTCTCCTTTCCTGTGTTCGCAAGTTTCTTTCCTAAGAAATACTTGCTGCAACAGCAGAAAAGGAGAGTTTTTGTTTAGGAAGTTCAAAGCGCCCCTACCGTCACGCTGCGCGTGCCACCTCCCCCGCTGTGGCAGGGGAGGCCACCTTCCCCCTATGAGACAATGCCGTCAGTGTTTCCGCACTTTCTCAAGATACTGCCGCGTCTCATGTACGACAATCCCCGACAGTGCGATGAGAGCGATGAGGTTCGGGATCGCCATGAGTCCGTTGACGATGTCGGCGAGCACCCAGATCGCCTCGAGTTTTAGGAATGCGCCGCACGCGATGAGCGCGATGAAGACAAGGCGGTAGGGCAGGATGGTCCGCATCCCCCCGAGGTAGAGCACGGCACGCTCGCCGTAGTAGTTCCAGCCGAGAATGGTGGTGAATGCAAAGAGGGCAAGCGAGACGGTGAGGAGCATGCCGCCGATCGAGCCGTAGAGGCTAGTGAATGCCGCGCCCGTCATCGCCGCACCTGCCGTATCACCATGCCACGCACCTGTCAGTACAAGAACCAGTCCTGTCATGGAACAGATAATGATGGTATCAATAAACGTCCCCGTCATGGAGATGAGCCCCTGCTCGGCGGGTTCCTTTGTCTTTGCCGCCGCCGCAGCAATCGGCGCGGAGCCAAGACCCGACTCGTTCGAGAACACGCCGCGTGCGATGCCGTTCTGCATTGCCATCATGACGGTCGAGCCGGCGAATCCGCCTGCCGCCGCCGTCCCTGTGAACGCACTGTCGAGGATGAGCGCGATCGCCGCCGGGATCTCACCGATGTGCATGAGGATGATCCCCGCGCAGATGACGATGTAGAGCACCGCCATAAAGGGGATGATGCGTGCAGCGACCTCGGCGATGCTCTTGAGCCCGCCGATGGTGATCGCCGCGATGAGGACGGTGAGCGCGATGTCGGTTGCGATGCGCGGCACACCGAAGGAGAGTTCCACGGAGTCGACGATGGCGTTGACCTGCGGGAATGTGCCAATGCCGAAGAAGGCGACGAGCACCGCCGCCGCCGCGAAGAATGTCGCGAGCGGACGGTATTTCTCCCCCATGCCGAGGCGGATGTAGTACATCGGGCCGCCTGCGATCTCACCGTGCTCATCGGTCGTGCGGTACTTGACGGCGAGCAGTCCCTCCGCATACTTCGTCGCCATGCCGAAGAACGCCGCCATCCACATCCAGAAGATCGCACCAGGGCCGCCGACCTTGACCGCTGTCGCGACACCGACGATGTTGCCCGTGCCGATGGTCGCGGCGAGCGCGACACAGAGTGCCTTGAAGCTAGAGATGTCACCCGCGCCCTTGTTCTTGGCGCGCAGGATCAGTCCGAGCGCACGCGGCAGGTGTACGACCTGGATGAGCGAGAGCCGCAGCGTCAGCAGGATGCCTGTCCCGACGAGCAGCGTGATGAGCGGAACGCCCCAGAGAAATGAGTCAATGGCGTTCAGCATGGGAAGAAATGAGTCCATGGCAGATACCCCCTCAAGATTGTATTTTCATTTTCTTTCACAAATGAAAATATGCGGGTATTTTACCATGATAAAGCACGAAATGTCCATGTATACATATAAAATATCTCTATCCTATATGCTCCACCAACAACAGTTCTTCATTTTACATATCATTCCAAAAGGAGTACAATAAACTCTCAACTTTGAAAGGATGTGGGTCTATGCCGGGAATCGGTGTGCTTGCAAATGTGGTCGCGGTTCTGATCGGCGGCGTACTGGGGCTCGGGGGCGGACGCTTCCTCGCGGAGCGCTTCCAGGCGACGCTCATGCGTGCGTGTGCGCTCGTGGTCATATTCCTCGGGCTCGGCGGCGCACTCAGCAAGATGCTCGTCGTCGGCGCGGACGGGCATCTCTCCTTCGTCGGCATCGACATGATGCTCACCTCCCTCATCGGCGGCGCAATCATCGGCGAGATCCTGAACATCGAGGATCGCATGACGGCGTTTGGCGCGTGGCTGAAACGCATCTCCGGCAGCAGCGGGGACACGCATTTCATCGACGGGTTCGTCTCCGCGTCGCTCACCATCTGTGTCGGCGCGATGTCCGTCATCGGCGCAGTCAGCGACAGCCTGCTCGGAGATCCCTCCATCCTCTTTGCGAAAAGCGTGCTCGACGGCATTGTCATCATGCTGCTCACGGCGACGCTCGGGAAGGGCTGCGTCTTCTCCGCGATCTCCGTCGGCATCTTCGAGGGGGCGGTCTTTCTCGCAGCGGGCGCGATCGAGCCGCTCATGACGGATGCCGCACTCAGCAACCTCAGCTATGTGGGCAGCATTCTCATCTTCACCGTCGGCACGAACCTCATGACCCTGCCCTACATCCGTGTCGCCAACTTCCTGCCCGCCCTCGTGATCGCCGTCGTGTGGGGCGTGATGTAGCTTTCCCACGCGCCCGAACTCCGCCATACGAAAGGGATCGCTGATAAAACGAAGCCCGTCCGCTTGGCATGGATTGTCGTTCGGTCAAGGCGACAAACCGAAGGGATCACAAGAGCGATGTGGAGGATCGAGGGGACAGTGCGGGCAAAAAGCTGCGTCAAGATGGCGCAGCTGAATGTATCAGTACTTTCGAACGCTGTGTATATTGAGGGAGATTTTTCCATGAACTATTTTATCGCGAGCTGCGGCTATACGACGCAGTTCCCGGAGCAAAGCCGACGGATACGCGAGTACATCGCCGACGCATACCCGAATATAGAGATCGTGCGCTGCTGTGTGCCGGGCTGGAAGACGAAGATCTACGAGGACAAGATGCCGACGGGCGAACTCGTCGACGCGTGGAGGGCGATGCCGCAGAGCCGCGTGCTCACGGCGGAGGATGCGATCTGGTCGCTCTGTCCGAACTGCATGAACATCGCCGCCGAGTGGCGCGGTGCAGAGGCGCACGCACTGTGGGAGCTGATCGACGCGGATGCGGACTTCCCCCTGCCCAACCTCAACGGATGGCACGTCACCCTACAGGACTGCTGGCGGATGCGCGAATATACGGCAACACATGATGCCGTCCGCAGTCTCCTCACAAAGATGGGGATTACATGGGAGGAGATCCCAAACAATCGCGAAAAAGCGGACTTCTGCGGCAAAACCCTTTACCGCCCGCAGGTCGACCGCAATCCGCAGCTCGCACCGAAACACTACCGCGACAATGCCGTCGGCCTCTTCGAGCCGCACACGGAGGAGAAGCAGGATCGCCTCATGCGTGCGCACTGCGCTCAATATGGATCGGATGCGGTCATCTGTTACTGCCACTACTGCCTTGAGGGACTACGGGTAGGGGGGGGCAGGTCATACCACATCGCCGACCTCATCTTCGGGAATGTCGATGCAATGAAAAAGGGCTGCTGCACGCGTTTTTCGTACAGCAGCCCCCATTGATCCGCGTCTTCGGACACTCACTCCGATCCGACAATCCCGATGTAGGTGATTTTCCCCTGCTCGGTGCGGAACACAATCGCAATATCGTACGGGTCGCGGTAGACGAGATTCTCCCTGCCATCCTCATATTTCGTGTCGCGCCACGGCTTTCCGTACGTCTGCATGACCCTCTCTGCGGGGTCGCCAACAGTCACGCCGGCCGGCGTTGCAATCCCGTTGTGCGCATTCGTGTTGAGGTACATGACCGTGTTCTTGATGAAAATGACCTTGAATGACGTTCCATAGGTGTACTCGTCCATCATCTCATCCAGTGCCGGGCTCATCCGCGGCTCGGTTCGCGCAGTCGGTGCCCCGTAGATTGCCTCGACCTGTGCACGCGTCGTTCCGACCATGAGCCCACCGAGCGCGATGTCGCTGCGCTGCAGCACATGTCCATCCCGATTGATCTGATCCTTGTACGCCGCCGTTGCTATGCCGGACATCACAAGCATAAGGACAGCGAGCAGTACAGCGATTTTCTTGTTCATCATCCTCAACCTCCAAAAATTATAGTCGAGAAAACGGAAACATAAGAAATGGTATTTTTTCATATATAGTATACTGTCTGCCTCCATCAGAATCAATCAAAAATTGCAGGGCTTTCGCCCCGTATGGCGAATCAATAACATATAGAAACCGAGAGGAGGAATCCCCATGTCCATACTTGCCGCCTACGTCGTCCCCCACCCGCCGCTGATCATCCCCGAGGTCGGGCGGGGCGAGGAGAAGAAGATTCAGCTCACGGTAAATGCCTACGAACGCGCCATGAAGGAGGCGGCGGAGCAGAAGCCCGATACGGTCATCATCGCGAGCCCGCACACGGTCATGTATGCCGACTACTTCCACATCGCGCCGGGCGAGGAGGCAGAGGGCAGCTTTGCCCAGTTCGGCGCGGAGGAGGTCACGGTCGCGGCGCGGTATGACACGGTGCTCGCAAAGGAGATCGAAATGGAGGCGGGGGAGATCGGCATCGAGGCGGGGCCTGTCGGCGGACGGAACGCCGCGCTCGATCACGCTGTCATGATCCCGCTGCGCTTCCTATACGCACACACGAGGGACTTTCGCGTGGTACGGCTCGGCATCTCGGGGCTGTCCCCGCTCGATCACTACAACTTCGGCAAATGCGTCGCACGCGCCGTCAATACGCTCGGACGGCGGGCGGTCTTTATCGCGAGCGGCGACCTCTCGCACAAGCTCACACCCGAAGGACCGTACGGATTCGCCCCCGAGGGGCCGCGCTTTGACAAGGCGTGCATGAAGTATCTTGAGGAGGGCGACTTTCTAAAACTCCTGCGCATGGATCGCGCCCTCTATGAACCTGCGGCAGAGTGCGGGCTGCGCACGTTCTGGATGATGGCAGGTGCGCTCGATGGGCAGGCGCTCAAGATCAAGAAGCTCTCCTATCAAGGGCCGTTCGGTGTCGGCTACGGCGTTGTCTCGCTCCGCGTGACGCGTGAGGATGTGCGCCGCAGCTTCGCCGAACGCTATGAGATGCTCGAACGGCGGGCGCAGGAGGAGCGCCGCGCCGCCGAGGATGAGTATGTGCGGCTCGCACGGCACGCCATTGAGACGATTGTCACGACAGGAAAGCTGCCCGAGCGACCTGCGAATCTGCCCGCTGAGATGGCAGAGCGCGCAGGTGTCTTCGTCTCGCTCAAAAAGGACGGCGAACTGCGCGGCTGCATCGGCACGTTTGAACCCACGGCGAAGAATATCGCGGAGGAGATTCTCCAAAACGCAGCCTCAGCCGCGCTGCGCGACCCGCGCTTCCCGCCCGTCAAGAAGGAGGAACTGGACGCGCTCGTCTACTCCGTGGATGTGCTCACGGAGCCGGAACTGGTCGCGGGTGCAGATGCACTGGATGTGAAAAAGTACGGCGTGATCGTCGAGTACCGTGCACGCAAGGGGCTGCTGCTGCCCGATCTCGCGGGCGTGGACACGGTGGAGGAGCAGCTGCGCATCGCCCGCCAAAAGGGCGGCATCCCCGCCGATGCCCCCATCCGCATCTGGCGGTTTACCGTCGAGCGGCATCACTGAGATGGATACACGGGATATACGGGCGGACAGAGCTGCGGAGGCTGCTGTAGATACACGGCGAATCCATACGGGCGGATCTGTGAACGCTGCTCTGTCTCCCATGGGCGCGGACACACCGATCACCTGCACGCTCTGCCCGCATGCCTGCCGTCTGCGTGCGGGCGCGACGGGGTTCTGCCGTGCACGCAGGAACGAGGGCGGCACGATCCGCACCATCAACTACGGGCGGCTCACCGCGCTCGCGCTCGACCCGATCGAGAAGAAGCCGCTCTACCATTTTTATCCCAACCGTCAAATTCTCTCGGTCGGCAGCTTCGGCTGCAACCTCGCGTGCCCGTTCTGCCAGAACGCGGGAATCGCAGCGGCAGATGAGCGCATCGAGACGGAGAACGTCACCCCCGCGCAGCTTGCCGCACTCGCCGAGGAGCTGCGGCATCAGCCACGCGGCAACATCGGCGTCGCCTTTACCTACAACGAGCCGCTCGTCGGCTATGAGTACATCATGGACACGGCCCCGCTCCTGCACGCGGCAGGGCTGAAGGTCGTACTCGTCACGAACGGCATGATCTGCACGGAGCCGCTCACGCGTCTCCTGCCGCACGTCGATGCGATGAACATAGATCTGAAGGCATGGCACACGGACACCTATCGGCAGCTTGGCGGCGACCTAGCGGCGGTGAAGTCGACCATCGCAACCGCAGTCACACATGGCGTGCACGTCGAGGTGACAACCCTCGTCGTCCCAGGGATCAGCGACCGTGCCGAGGATATGGACGAGGAGGCGCACTGGCTTTCCACCCTCTCGCCCGACCTCCCGCTCCACATCAGCCGCTATTTCCCGCACCACCGCATGAGCGCGCCGCCGACACCGATCGCGGACATCGACCGTCTTGCTGTCATTGCCCGCCGTCACCTGCGGCACGTCCATCGTGGGAACTGCTGAGAGAGCGCCACGAAAATCACGGTGCAAACAATCAAAGAAGATGATCGAATGACAACGTGGAAAGTACTGTCCCGTCTTTCCTCACCAACATCTAATGACACAAACATAGGACTATAGAGCATTGTATGTATCTATAGTCCTATTTGTTTGCACAAAAGTTTAATATAGGCATGAATCCCATAGAAAATATGGATTTTCTCTCCACGCAACGAAACGTGACAGAATCGTATTCTAACAGCACAGCCATTTTCATAGAAGATGCGTGCATTTGTCCCGTATATACGCTTTCATTTGCCCCATTTACAACGGCTGATGAATTGTGTTATCAAAAGAGAAGATGGGGTTTCGTTCATTTGTTCTAGATTAGTGTTAAAGTGAACGAAATTAGTGAAAGGAGTCATTTTTATGAAGATCCATAGGGGATATTCGAGGCGGGGTCTCAGCGCATTGATTGCGGCAGGACTGACGCTCGGGAGTGCATCGGCATATGCGGAGACAATCACAGAGGACAATCATACCGTGACAGTCACGGATGAACGCACCCACGAATACGGTGCGAGAATCCTTGTCCATGAGGCGCGTGATGGTTCCGCCGACTATCATGCGAACACGAACACGGTCAACATCACTGCGCAGGGCGTGCAGACAGGCGATCTCTACGGAGCCTTTATCGAGCAAAGAGCCGCACAGGCAGGCAGCAATTTTACCGCTGAGGCAACGGGGAACAGGATAATAAATCAGGGCGGTGCGATCACGCACGCCACCGCCGCCCGCATCGCACTCACAACAAATGCCATCGGCACGGCGACGGCAACAGCGGACAACAACGATGTCATCGGCACGGGCGGCAGGTATGCGTGGATTACGCAGGGCGGCACGAGCATGGTCACAGCGGCAAACACCGCCGCCACGGCAACGGTCACAAACAACGACATCAGCATCACAAATAGTACGCTCGGAGAGGGATTCTCCGCCGACGGCGGCAGCGCACGTGCCATCATAAACTACTGGGGCAGGGCGGACGCTGCCGCGAACAACAACACGGTCACACTGCGCAACAATACGGGCGAAATCAACGGTTCGCTCATCGGCGGCTCTGCCTATGCCGACCCGATCGGCACGACGGGCAGCGCGACAGCAAACGAGAACGCGGTCACGGTCGAGGGCGGCAGCTATGAAGACGGACGCAGCGTCACGGGCGGCACAGCGCAGCTCATCACGGGCACAAGCGGCGTGACGGCAACGGCAAACGGGAACCGCGTCACCCTGCGCCCGACCGAACACTCCATCTGGGAGGGTATCAACGGCGGCACTGCCACAGCAACCGCACTTGCGGGAGCGGCGACGGCAACGGCGAGCAACAACACCGTCACACTGACCGCAGGAAGTTTCGTAAAAGAGGAAATCGCCGAGGGCGTCACCACGGAAACCAACATCTACGGCGGCTATGCTGAGGCAAGGTCGAGCGATGATGCAGCAAATGCCGTCGCAGAGAACAATGCGGTGCACATCGGCGGCGGCACCTACGAAACGCCGATCTATGCCGCACGTGCAGTTACGGACGGCACCGCTCATACGACGGCGACTGTACGGGGCAACACGCTTGAAATTACGGGCGCGCCCGACCTTTCCCGCATCGGGCTTTATGGTGGCGTTGCTGCAGCAGCAAACGTGACCCGCGCGGACAATGCCCTCATCGTGCGCGAGACGAAGGGAATCACTGCGCAGAGTATCGCGGATTTCCAGAGGCTCACATTCTACGTACCTGCAGGCATGACCGAAAACGATACGATGCTCCGTGTGACCTCCACGGCGAATACGAACCTGAATGGCACGACGCTTGAGGCGTATCTGCCGGGCAGCAACACGGCGAACCGCCTGCGCCTCCTCTACACAGAGAACGCGCAGATTGATACGGACGGCGCGACCACGATGACCGTCTACGAGGGCGTCTCGGGACATCGGACGGCGAAAATGGGCGTCACGACGAATAAGAAGGAGCTCATCGTAAAGGTTGACGGCAGCGCCATCGACGAGGGCACAACGCCGCCGCCGAATCCCAATCCGAACCCAAACCCAAACCCGAATCCCAATCCGAACCCGAATCCGAACCCCGGCAATAACAACTTCGTTCTGCACGAGAACACGAAGTCCCTCGCCGAGACCATGACGGGAACGGCGGCATTTCTCGGTGCGAGCGGCGACCTTATCGCGGGCGGCGGTATGGCGAGCGCCTCAGCCGAGGCAGCAGGAGCGAGCGGATTCGCCCCCTTTGCTGCCGTCGGCGGATCGAGTCTGCGCCATGAGACCGGCTCTCATGTGAATGTCCGAGGCATGAATCTTGCCGTTGGCTTCTCACGTGAGGTCATACGTGGCGATGACCGCATCCTCTTCGGCCCCATCGTCGAGTACGGACGCGGCAGCTACGACTCCTATCTCGACGACGGCACGCACGGCGAGGGGAATACCCACTACGTCGGCGGCGGCGTCTTCCTCAAGCAGGAGAAAAAGGACGGCATATTCTACGAAGGCAGTCTGCGCCTTGGCCGCATGAGCACAGACTACGAGGCAGACCTTCCTGTCGGCGGGATCACACGCCGTGCGTCCTATGATACGGACGCGAACTATGTCGGTGCACATCTCGGTCTCGGACGTACGGCAAAGGCGGCAAATGGAACGGAGCGCGAGCTCTATCTGCGCTACTTCTATACGCATCAGAACGGTGCGAGCGCAACCCTCTCGACCGGCGACCGCTATGACTTCCACGCCGTCGACAGCCATCGCTTGCGCACAGGCGCACGCTGGACGATCCCCAAGGGGAGCGGCGCGCTCATCCTCGGCACTTCCCTTCAGTATGAGCTCAAGGGGGACGCAGGTGCAACCTACCACACGGGCGGCTTCTCCTACGATACGCCAAGCCCTTCGCTCAAGGGCCTCTCGGGCAGCCTTGAGCTGGGCTACCGCGCGAATCTCAGCAAGCACGCTACCGCTGACCTCAGCGTCGAGGGCTGGGCAGGCAAGCAGCGCGGTGTTACCTTCAAGGCAGGTTTTGACTGGAGATTCTAAGGAATCGCTGGTAAAATGAAGTCCGTCGGATTGGTGCAGATTTTTTCCTGTCAAGGAGACAAACCTAACGCTGCAAGGGCTATGTGGGGAATTTGTTGACACAATGCGGACAAAAAATACGTCAAGATGACGTGGCTGAATTTATCAGTGCTTCCATAACAAAGACCTCCCACACCATCCACGGTGTGAGAGGTCTTTGTGCGTGATGTCTTACAGCATCGCCGAGACAGCCGCCGCTGTCGCGATGGAGCTTTGCGCCGCCTTCGACATGAGCAGCGGATCCGTGCTCTGCTCGAGTGCCTGATGCTTCATCTTCTCGATCGTTTCGGAGACGACATCCTTGCCCGCCTCGGGGTGCGAGCCGCGCGTCACGATCTGGGAGACGAGCTTCGTCCCCTCGTAGATCTGCGTGATGACCGAGCCGTCCGCAAGCACGCGCGTGATGACGGTATCGCCGACCTTCTCCGCCCAGTCGCGTGCCTCTGCCGCCTTCGATTCCTTGAGGTTCTGCAGTATCTTCGCGAAGGTATCGGACGTATCCTCCTTCACAGGATTTGTGCGCCGCTCAGCAGATGCCGGCACAACTCCACGGCTGCCATAGAGCTTCTCGAGTTCCATCGTTTTCCCTCCCTTCGCGCTTCCTGCTTGGTATCGACTTCCTTACCATTTCTATCGGAGAAATCCCCCCGTTCTTAAGGAAGTGCTGAATTTATCAGCGATTCCTTAACATTTTTCCTTGAATTCCCATCGGTTTTCCGATAATATAGAATCGTACGAAAAAGGAGATGATGAGAATGAGCGAACTGCTTTCCTTCTCCTCCGACTACATGGAGGGGGCGCACGCGGAGATCTTGCAGCGGCTTGTCGCGACAAATCTGGAACAGACGGCGGGCTATGGGCTGGACACCTACTCCGATGCGGCACGGGAGAAGATACGAAAGGCGTGCCGCAGTCCGCGTGCAGAGATTTATTTTCTCGCGGGCGGAACGCAGACGAACCGCATTGTGATCTCATCTCTGCTGCGCCCCTACGAGGGTGTGATTGCCGCAGACACGGGGCATATCACCGTACACGAGGCGGGCGCAATCGAGTGCGGCGGTCACAAGGTACTCGCGCTCCCGCACACGGATGGCAAACTCACGGCACGCGCCATTGAGAGCTGCCTGCGTGCCTATCACGAGGACGCGAACCGCGACCACATGGTGCGCCCCGGCATGGTCTATCTCTCCCATCCGACGGAGTACGGGACGCTCTACACCATGGACGAGCTGGAGGTCATCAGTGCCATCTGCCGTGCGAACAAGATCCCGCTCTTCCTCGACGGGGCGCGGCTCGCGTATGCGCTCGGCTGCTCCGCGAACGAACTGACCCTGCCCGCCATTGCACGTCTGACGGATGCGTTCTACATCGGCGGGACGAAGTGCGGCGCGCTCCTCGGCGAAGCGGTCGTGTTCCCAAAGGCGGGCATCGTCCCGCACTTCTTCACCATCGTCAAGCAAAGCGGTGCGCTGCTCGCAAAGGGGCGCGTGCTCGGCATCCAGTTCGACACCCTCTTTACCGATGGACTGTACGAGCGCGGCGGTGCGCACGCCGTCACGGCAGCCGACCGCATCCGCACGGCACTCACGGAGAAGAGCTATCAGCTCGCTGTGAACAGCCCGACGAACCAGATCTTCCTCGCGCTCGATGACGCGCAGCACGCACATCTCTCCGCAGAGGTCAGCATGGGATTCTGGGAGAAACAGGGCGACGTGACCATCATGCGGATCGCGACCAGCTGGGCGACACGGGATGCGGACGTGGAGCGATTGATCGCGGTGCTGTAAAACGCGCGGTCGTCCTTGACGATACTGCGCACAAATGATAAAATAGGTATTACTTAGTGATCGAAGTAAAATGGAAAATGATCCATAGGGACGCGCAGACCACATTCCTCCGCTGCGTCTTTCCAAAACGGCGCAACCCGCGCCGCACAAGGAATAGAGACGATCTGCCATGCGCTCTTCCGTCCGGAAAACGCATTTTGACGGCAAAAACAGCGCGAAAAACGGATGACTTTCCAAAACGTCTTCGCAGCCCGTGTGGGACAAGGGCTGGGGACGACAGTGTCCCAACACACATCATGCTGCGTGCGGCATTGAAACCTGTCCAGAAGCTCAAAGGCTTCTTTCATGGACGTCCCAACACACATAATGCCGCATGCGGCATTGAAACACCCATTCGACCGTCGCGGGCTGCGCATCATTCTCTGTCCCAACACACATAATGCCGCGTGCGGCATTGAAACCTTCTTCCCGAAGATGTTGTTGATGAATTCCATGATGTCCCAACACACATAATGCTGCGCGCGGCATTGAAACGTAGATTCCCATGATCGCACCTCCTCAGACGATATGGTCCCAACACACATCATGCTGCGTGCGGCATTGAAACCTGTCCAGAAGCTCAAAGGCTTCTTTCATGGACGTCCCAACACACATAATGCCGCATGCGGCATTGAAACACCCATTCGACCGTCGCGGGCTGCGCATCATTCTCTGTCCCAACACACATAATGCCGCGTGCGGCATTGAAACCTTCTTCCCGAAGATGTTGTTGATGAATTCCATGATGTCCCAACACACATAATGCTGCGCGCGGCATTGAAACGTAGATTCCCATGATCGCACCTCCTCAGACGATATGGTCCCAACACACATCATGCTGCGTGCGGCTTTGTTCAGATTGGTGTTGGGCACAAAAAAGCGTTACACTTGCCGCTTGGCGAGCGTAACGCTTTTCATATGCAGTTGATAGGGCATCGCGTCTTGACGCAAATGCGCACAAATGATAGAATAGAGGTATAAAAAGGGCACTGCCTAGCGGTCGCCCCCATTACAAGCGAGATTTCCCCGCC
>ERZ772960.1956-NODE-1956-length-15576-cov-25.512016_pt1 | contig 15576 bp, 15 predicted proteins | sample MGYA00580678_ERZ772960 | MGnify/ENA primary metagenome ERZ772960 (study PRJEB29015, sample SAMEA2737930) | human oral metagenome | biome: human oral; feature: human-associated habitat; material: dental | place: China | collected 2059 ... | reverse complement strand
GCGATGTCCTTCTGCAGCGCTACATCACGGAAAACCCTCGGACGCACAGAATCATCGAGAACAAGGGACAGCTGCCGCGCTACTACATCACGGACAATCACCCTGCCATTATTGACCGAGAGACGTTCGAGAGGGTGCAGAAGAAAATCAAGGCGAGCTACGAATTCAACCCGGCAGCGCATCGCATCGTAAAGCCAAGCTGCTTCTCGGCGAAAATCATCTGCGGCAAATGCGGCGCACACTTTGTCAAGGGAGCGACCAGAACCAACGGACACGACGGCTTGCAGGAACACTGGTTTTGCTACGACAAAATCCGCAAGCGGACGTGCGATGCGAGGAACATCCGTGGCTATCGGCTGCGGGAGGCTTCCTGCGAGGTACTGGGATTGACGGAATTTGACGAAACTGCATTTGCTCGGACAGTGGAGAAAATCCTCACCACCGATACGGACGTGTTGGAATTCTACTTCTACGATGGCACGGTCAAGACGGCGAGAATCCACTATTTCAATCAAGCGGAGAAGAAGCGTACCGACCCGCATAAGAAGCCCTTCGGCTACCAATGGTCGAGGGAGCAGGGCTATGTGCTTGTTCCCAAAGAAGCCGAGGCAGTTCGGCTGATATTCCAATATTACCTCGACGGCTGGCAAATCACCGACATCTCACGGAAGCTGGAAGCCGACGGCTATGGCAGCTTTCGTGGGAAAATATCCCGCAAGCTGATCGCCTATACGCTGGAAAGCGACTTCTACCTCGGCGTTCGCCGAATCAAGGCGCAGTTCTCAAAGAGCAGGCAGGAAGAAATCATCGAAAACGACCACGAGCCGCTGGTGACACAGGAGATGTTCGATGCCGCACAAGCACGGCGGCAAGCGGAATACAAACGATGGAAAGGACGTGAACGCGATGCGGAATGTGACGGTCATCCCCGCTAGCATCCATAGATTTTCGGAAGTGCCGCTGGCGAGTGCAGAAAAGCGCAAAGTGGCGGCGTATGCGCGGGTTTCTACGGACAATGAAGACCAGAAAACATCCTACGCTGCCCAGGTGGATTATTACACCAACTACATCCAGAGCCGCTCGGACTGGGAGTTTGCCGGAATGTATTCGGATGAAGGCGTGACTGGGACTTCCATGAAAAAGCGTGAGGGCTTTACCCGCATGGTGCAGGACGCGCTGGACGGCAAGATTCAGCTGATTGTCACGAAATCCGTGTCGCGCTTCGCCAGAAACACAGTGGACAGCCTCACCACCATACGGAAACTCAAGGAAAACGGCATCGAGGTTTACTTTGAAAAAGAGGCGATCTGGACATTTCAGGCTCGCGGCGAAATCCTCTTGACCATCCTCAGCAGCTTGTCGCAAGAGGAAGCACGCTCCATCTCCGAGAACGTCACATGGGGCTTGCGGAAGAGGTTCGCAGACGGCAAGTTCTCCGTCGGCTACTCGCGCTTTCTCGGCTACGACAAGGGCGAGGACGGCAATCTCGCCATCAACGAGGAGCAGGCCAAGATCGTGCGGCTCATTTTCCAGCTTTTTTTGGAAGGTATGACGGCTTGCAAGATTGCCAAAGAGTTGACTGCACGGCACATTCTGACGGTCACGGGCAAGGAGAGATGGAACGCGAAGACCATCCAGGGCATCCTCCTCAACGAGAAATACACGGGATGCGCGAGAATCCAGAAGACCTTCACGCCGGATTTCCTCACCAAGAAAGCCGTCAAGAACTGCGGGCAAGTGCCAAGCTACTTCGTGGAACAGAGCCATCCCGCCATCATCGACCCTGCCGTGTTCGAGATGGTGCAGAGGGAGATGGAGCGACGCACACGGGAGGGCGGGAGATACAGTGGTGTAAGCATTTTCTCGGGGAAAATCCGATGCGGCGAGTGCGGCGGTTCTTTCGGCGCTAAAGTTTGGCATTCCACAGATAAATACAGACGCATCATCTACCGCTGCAACAACAAGTACGATGGACAAAAATGCCGAACTCCTCATGTGACGGAAGAGGAAATCAAGGCGGCCTTTGTTACGGCGTTCAATCGACTGGTGACGGAGCGAGATGAGATCACCGCGAATGCTCGGCTCATCAAGCAGACGCTTTGCGACACGACGGTTCTCACGGAGGAGAAAGTCAAGCTGCAGCAGGAGTTGGCGGTATTGGTGGAGATGACGGAGAACTGCGTTAGGCAGAACGCTCGCATTGCACAGAATCAGGAGGAGTATCAGAAGCACTACGAGGGGCTGGTAGCGCGGTACAATACTGCAAAGGCGCGGTTTGATGAGGTGACGGAAGCCATCTCTGCTAAGGAAGTGCAGTCCGAGCGATTGGCAGAGTTTATCAAGCGGCTCAAAGCACAGACCGAGCCTATGGCAGTGTTCGACAGCCAGCTTTGGGCGAGTATGGCGGAGTGCGTGACCGTGGGTAAGGGCATGACGGTAGTGTTTCGGGATGGGACAGAGATACGGATTTAGAAATTTGGCGCAGCGAAGAAATTTTTCAAAGCTGTGTGAAATTCCTGTCGGAGGATAACTTTTCCTAGAACTTCAACCCGAGGGAGAAACCATACGTCACATCCGGCGTATGGAATCTCTCGGGTTTTATGATGGGCGCAGCGGCGAATACGTCATAGGAAAGTGTATCTATCGCACCGCGCAGCCCGATTGCTGCGCCCGCGATTGCATGTCCGTTGGAGGTCGATTTGACATATGAACATGCACCGTGCTAAAATATAAACGCTGAATAGCGTACATGTGTAATTTTATAAGGAGGCATAGAGATGTCTTGTCATAACTTTGGTGAATTTATTGCGAAAAAGCGTTTGGAAAGGCGGATCACGTTGCGGAAAATGGCGGAGATGCTGGATTGCTCTGCGACGTTTCTCAGCGATATAGAAAAAGATCGCCGCAATCCTCTGGATATGGAGCGCATGGAAAAACTGTCGCAAATTCTCGTCCTCTCGGAAGAGGAACACAACGAAATGCTTGATCTTGCAGGAAGAAAGCGCAACTCCGTTGCGCCCGACCTTCCCGACTATATCATGAACCGTTCGTACGTCAGCGCTGCTTTGCGGACAGCGCGTGATTTGAATGCGGGGGAGGCCGAATGGCAAAAATTCATCGATGATTTGGAAAAGCGAAGCCGTTCGTAAGAAGAAAGGTGAGTGATGCGTATATGGTAAACTTACGCTTTTTTTCTACGGATAGATATGGGCTTCCGATTCTAAGTGAAAATGATTTGGACAATATTGGAGAACTGCTTGTAAAAGACTTTTCCCCCGAGGCTCTGAAAGTGCCGCAAGAAATTGATATTGAGGCGTTTTCGGAGCTTTATATGGGACTGCGGCAAGATTTTCAGTATCTGACGCATCGGGGCATCTATTTGGGGATGACCATTTTCAAGGAAACCTACCGTCTGCCTGTCTACAATCCGCAGCTGAATCAAGCAGATTATATTTATGCATCGGCGGGGACGGTGATCATCGATCCATCGCTGCTCCTGAGCGGTAATCTGCATCGCTATCGATTCACGATGGCGCATGAGGCTGCCGGACATGCTGTTTTGCATCGAGATTTTTTTGAACAAGCCATCTTTCAGGAAAAAACTTCGTCGACTTATATCCGTTGCAGGGAAGATACATGCCTGGGGACGGGAGCGTATGGAAATCGTGGAATGGTTGATTGGATGGAGTGGCAGGCAAATATGCTGGGAGCGGCCGTCCTGATGCCGAAATGCAGCGTAAATCTGGTGGTTGAAGGTGTGCGGTGCATGCCCGGCTTTTCCTTCCTCCATCCGCTGGAACAGGAAAATGCTTTGGTTGAGGCAGTCAGTCGGGTATTCAATGTTTCCAAGATGGCTGCGCAAATTCGTCTGACGAGACTCGGCGCATTTGCGAGAGTTTTAGAATCCTGCATGTAGGGAAATGTTCGTCAGAGAGACGCAAACTTCATAGATTTCGTATTGTTGAGCAGAAGCCTGCTCGACAATATTTTTATCCGTAATGTAAACAAAACAGCGCATATATTTACAAAAGGGGGAATTCATTATGCTGCAAGTCAAAAATCTGGGAGATAAGCGTGTTTGTGATATGACAGAAGATCGAAAGAGCATTATTATTCGAAAGAGAAACTGCCTTACGATCATAACCGTGAATTCGACGGGAAAACTGACGGTAGTGCATCGGTGGACAAAATCTTGATTCACAGATGCAAAGCGCAGAAACCGACAATGCAGAGGCCATCATGGCATTCGTATTGTCGGTTTTTTTGCTTGTCTTGAAAAAAGTTTTCTAACTGTCAAATGGGCTTTGACATTTCGTCTCTATGATAAGAATCAGCAAAGGAAAGGAGGCGAAAACCCATGAGGGAGATTTCGACGGGATTCACGTAGCGCATAGTCGTGGGAAAAGATGGAATGAGAAGATGTGAAAACGAAAGAGAGGTTTTTCAAAATGTTTGACAAGAAGATTATTTTCAACGAAGAGGCAATGAATCCTGCAGAAAAGATGGCAGCGTGCAACGATGCTGTCATGAAGAATGCCTTGCCGATCACGCAGGGGGACGCCATTGATTTCACGGTGAAGGCAATCGAGCAGACGGAAGCCGCAGGAGACTGGGCGGCGGCACGAGCCGCAGTCAAGGCAGTCCGACCGATTCGTCAAGCGTTGGTTGACGCAACTGACACGAGTATGGAGGTCGAAGCGAGCACTGCGAGAGCCGATACGGAGCCGGGCAACAGCCAGCCCAATGGAGCCTACAACATCAACGTGGATGTCCTCTATAAGGACACTGTCAGCGGCAAGGGGAAGCGGCGCTGGTATTTCTTCCAGCTTGCAGAAAAGAAGAAGATCACGGCGTATATGTCTCCTGTGGCAGACGCTGCCGTGGACAACGACTTGGAGCTTTACAAGCTCGATACGGCGACGAATCAGCTTACACGCGTGGCGCAGTCCCAGAATCCCGCCGGCATGTACGAGCTTTTGAGCTTCGTGGGCGAGCCAGGATATTATTTCCTCTGCGTGGCGGCCTATGCCGGGGAAGCGGTCAATGAATTTTCGTTCATGGCGCATCTCTCGGACAAGTGGGATGAAAAGGAAGGCGATGACAGTCTTCTGCAGGCGCCGGAGCAGCCGATCGGTACGGCGGTAAAGCATACGTTGGACAACGCGATTGACCACGATATGTCCGTACTGCCGATTCGAGAAGCGGGATTCTACACCATCCGCCTTGCGGGCGTGCCCGAGAACTGCAACTATCAGCTCCAGATCATGAACGCGCAGATGCAGATTCTCGATGTGCTGGACAAGAATACCGTCAAGGCAAAGAATCTCCCCGTTGCCGCATACGTTCTGCGACTTCTTTCGACGGACGGTTCGTTTAATCCCGATGCCGAAGTCATCGTGCAGGTCGATAAGACGCCGTCGGCATCTTTGGGCGCGATTGGCAAGCATACGCTTGAGGAAGCGAACGGCGAAAAGCTGCTTGGACTGACGATTGCAGAAGCGGGTTTCCATGAGATTGCTGCGAAAGTTTTGCAGGAAGGCAAGGGATGCAAGGTGCAGCTCCTTGGGCAGGATATGCAGGTCTTGGCAGAACCGGATGCAGCTCATCCGGTATCGCCTCTCATTGTGAACCTCGCCGCAGGCAATTACCTGCTTCGCCTCACGGCGGTGGGAAATGCGCCCGCCAATCCCGCAGCGCCCACGGCTGCCGCTGCTCATATGACAGTAGGCGATGCAGCAGAAGGCAGCAGACTCCTTGCCGCAGCGACAGAAGAAACGCCGTCCGCCCCTATGGAAGCCGCACTTTTCGCATGGGCGCTCCCGTCGTCGATCACTTCGCTGGGCAGCAGCGCACGTTACTTCGCATGGACCAGAGACGGTTCGCATTTTGTGGAGTATTTTGCGCGTAGGGATCGTACAGAGATTGATGTCAGGGTCGATGGAAAGGTATTGAACTACCATAAATTCGATTTTGAGACGACTCGCACGAATACGAAGTATAATTCGTCCTACTGCTCCGTCACTACCTTGAATAAATCGGAGCTTATAGGTATGGAAATCGCTGATTTCGGTGGATCCTTTGAGAAAAGGATGCTGGCTGTTCCTATGGGGCATCTGCTGATTATGTATATAAATAATTTTGTCTATGCAGAGAAACATTGGACGAAAGACCGTTATTACGGCGCTTCAGGGGAGTTGCCGTACGAAACAACGATTGTTGTTGATCTCGACAATATGGTTCCTGTTGACTTTACTCCGTATAACTGGTTTCATGGCTTCAAAGGGATTGAAGAATACGGAGAATATGGCGCTACTGAATATCCCAGAGTCGTCGAACCGAAAATTTTCTTCACAAATTGATCCAAGTGATCGGTAGGATTCAGCCCCCTTCTCTTTGAAAGAGAAGGGGGCTGCTTGTTTAAGATTTTCTGCGAAGAAACCGATAAATATAATTAGAGAAGATTAACGTGCAGGGAGGCGAATAAAGATGAAAATTCATGCGAACGATAATCGTGCGATCGTGGGGAAGAATATAGCGGCACAAAATACACAGGCTATGAGCCGGACGGGGGACAGGAAATCCGTGGCGGCATCCTTGCAGGGTGGAGATTCGATAAAAAGAGAATCGTCGTCCTTCCAGTCGCTCGCGTATGAGGTTTCCATCAGCGACGAGGGGAGAAAGATTGTAGCGGCAAATCAAGCGCCTGATCAACGGGTGGAAACGTGGGAGATGGCTTCGGTTGAGCCGCTCGAAGATAGTATGTATCATGATTTTTATTCGGATTATGAGCGCGCTTCTTTACCCAGAACAATGCGCGATTTAGAAAATGGCATCCGAGGTATTTTGCAGCTTGGCAGTAAAAATCCTGGTTTGGCAGTCGGCAGCATTCGTGTGGAGGTGATCCGACAGCTCAATGCCTATGGGCATCATCAGAAGGCTTTGGGGCATACCTTGCTGGGCGATCCATATTTGAACAGCATTCTTGATCGCTTGGGAGCGCTTGATCCCAAATGTGAAAATCCACTGGTGAACAAGCTTCGGTCCCTTATAGGAAATACAATGATTGGCAAGGATAATGATTTTCTTACACACGAAGAAAGCGCTGGGCTTATAAAAGAATACCGTGACTATCTCGGCATGAAACCAGACACGCTGAGTAACATGCCAAAAAAGGCGGGCAGATATTTCAATGAAAAGACAGCGGCATACGGATTTTTCCAAGAGATGAGCCGAAAGGCGAAAAATATGGAAGAGCTTCTCTCTGCTATGCTTGGAGAAGATCACACGGGAGGCAAAAAGGATAAGAAAGCGGAGAATCCTACAGACCTTTCACAGCTCATTGCTGAGAAGAAGACTGACCTTGATGACGGCATGAAAGCATATAAGAAGAGCTTACGCACTCTTCATCGTATCGCAGACGACAAGGGCGAGGGAGAAGACGGCAAACTCTCAGAACGGGAGCAAGCGGAAGAGAAAAAGCGACTGATTCCGAGCGTTACAGGCTACGATTGGGATCGCATCTCGGAGCAATATCTAAAGGAGAATCCCGAGCTAGCCGCCATCTTTTCCGATAACGGTGTACGGTAAAGAAAAGAGAATAGTTGCATCGACGATAAAGCGTCATTCACTGCATGTGTTTCGCAGTGGATGGCGTTTTTTTCTTTGCAGGATGACTAAGGAATCCTGCTTTTCCGTTTGACACACATACAGGGCTGTGCTACACTGTATGTAAGCTAAAAAGCGTACACGCTTATAAGTAATCTGCAAGAGCGCCAGACGACAATGCAGATGCCCATGGGGCATCCGTATTGTCGTTTTTATTTGTGGAAGCACTGATAAATTCAGCCACCCATCTTCACGCATCTGCGCCGTCCTCTCGTCGTCGACAAATCCTCGACGTAGCACCACTACGCCTGCGGTTTGTCTCCTTGCTGAGCCGTCCAAGAGTCAAGTCCGAAGGACGCAGGCGATTGGGAAACGGCTCGTATGCGAAAACGTCCTAAGAATGCAAGTGCGAAGCGCGCCGCATGATTGGCTGACGTTGACCGCTATAGGCACAGCACATCTGTGCAAATCTGGGCGACCTCATTTTATCGGTGCTTCCTTGAAGGATTTTTCTAACTGTAAAATTCGTTTTTACAGTTAGTCTCTATGATAAAAACAGCAAGGAAAAGCGAAAGGGGGTGAACCGTGATGGCACAGAGCGAACGTCGGGAAGCGATCTTGTATGCGCTCTATATGCGCCGCCATGATACCATGGGAAACTTGGCGCATGAATTTGGCGTATCGAGACAGACCATTTTATCCGACATCAACGTGCTGTCACTGGATCACCCCGAGATTGAGATTCGACCAGGGCGATGGGGCGGTGGTGTATATATAAAAAACGGCTTTCGTTCGGATCGCAAATATTTGAAACCGGAGGAAAAAGAGCTCCTCATGTCCTTGCGCAATCAACTGGATGAAAAGAAGAAAGGCATTATGGATGGTTTGTTGAAACGCCTGGCTATATGAAAAGCAAAACCTATTCATGAATGCCTGAGGCAATGAACAAGAAAGGAAGATCATACAATGCGAATTTTTTTGAATCCCGGACATGATGTAAATCTCGACAGCGGCGCTGTCAATCCGCATACGGGACTGCGGGAGTGCGACATCGCCTTGCAGATTGGGGTGCAGCTTCAAGCCTATCTGAAGGAGTGCGGGCATTTCGTGGAAATGCTGCAAAGCGACAATCTTGCAGGGGAAACGCCGCATCTTCCGTGTGTGGTTGATGCGGCGGAAGATGCCGAGGCAGATATTTTCATCAGTATACATTGCAATGCAGCGAATGGCATTGCCAGAGGTACGGAAACACTGGTTCATCATTTAGGCGGCGAGGCGGATGCCTTGGCGCACTCTATACAGCGGGAGATTGTCGCCACTCTTGGCACGCGAGATCGCGGTGTGAAGGAGCGCCCCGATCTCATCGTGCTGCGTCTGACATCGATGCCTGCTGTGCTCGTAGAAACAGCGTTCATCGACCAAGACGATGACGCGTTTTTGCTGGAAAATCATGCCGATGTATTTGCTGCAGCTATCGCGCACGGTATAGCTGAGTATGAAGCGAGGTGACTTTTACAAATGGATATTCGGATTTGGTTTGCATGGTTGAGCATGGGGGTGAATGAATTTTGGGGTGCGTTGGACGCCCTTCTGTATGCATTGCTCCTTTTCATGCTTGCGGACTGCATAACCGGAGTGTTGTGCGGCATTGCTTCTGGAAACCTTTCCAGCGATATCGGTTTCAGGGGCATCTGCAGGAAGATTTATATGCTCATCCTCATAGGCATGGCGCATATCTTGGATGCACATATCTTTGGAACAGGAGAGATGTTGCGAACGGCTGCGATCTTCTTCTATCTATCCAATGAAGGGCTTTCCATCATGGAAAATGCCGCCCGTATCGGTGTTCCCATACCGCAGAAATTAAGGCACGCGATGCGGCAATTCAAAGATAAATAGTCATGGATTTCGTGTTCGCGATGGCTTTAAATGGCGTATTTTTATCTTGGCGGTTACACCGACACGTCGGATGAAGAACTTAGAGGAGCATGTGATGGTGAATGCTACGTTCGTTGATGTGCAAAATTGCCAGATCGACGTTCAGAGTTGTCCGACATCCAAGTTTCCATGACCAATTTTTAGATTCCTGTGTCCAGTTTTTCGCACAGGGGTGTGCAAAATCTCGACCTAGGGGGTGCAAATGCACCCCCTTTCGCTATGCCGAGAAGCCGCATAAATCAAGGCATTTCGGCGCATACTCGCTTAACGATAGGCAGGGGGGTGCAAGGGGGTGCATCGTTAATCGGGTATAGGGGGTGCATCGTTAGATTGTATCAAAATCAGGGGTAAGACGGAACTCCTCATAACAATTATGTCTAGCCTAGCGCAGGAGGAAAGCCGCAGCATCTCGGAGAACACCACATGGGGCAAGCGGAAGCAGTTCGCCGAGGGCAAGACCAGTGTGGGCTACAGCGCCTTTCTCGGCTATGACAAGGACTTCGAAATCAACGAGGAGCAGGCGAAAGTGGTGAAGCTCATCTACAAACTCTTCCTTGGCGGGCGATCCTTTTATGCGATTACAAAGAAACTGGAGAAGCGCGGCATCAAATCTCCGTCGGGAAAGGATAAGTGGTACATTTCTACGGTGCGCTCCATTCTTACCAACGAGAAGTATCGTGGCGATGCGTTGATCCAGAAAGAGTACACGGCGGACTTTCTCGATAAGACGAGACGGAAGAATACGGGTGAGATTCCGCAGTATTATGTGGAGGAGCACCACGAGCCAATTATCCCGCCGGACTTGTTCGACTTTGTGCAATCGGAGATAAAACGCAGAGAGCAGAACGGCAAGCACAGCGGCGTGAGTATTTTTGCGAACAAGATCAAATGCGGCTGCTGCGGCGGCTGGTACGGAGCGAAGGTATGGCACTCCACGGATAAGTACCGCAGAGTGATCTACCGCTGCAACAAGAAATATGCCCACAAGGAGAAGCCGTGCAGCACACGGCATTTAACGGAAGAGGAAATCAAATGGATTTTCGTCAAGGCACTGAACTCCTTGGTGGAGGTCAAAGAGAAGGTGATTGTGGAACTCCAATCCCTGATTGACGACGTTTGCCAAACGGTAGAGCTGACGGAGGAACGGGATAAAGTAGAGCAGGAACTCGGTGTTTTGGCAGAACGCCTTGAAACACTAATCCGCGAGAATGCACGGGTAGCACAGGATCAGACAGCGTATCTGAAACAGGAAAATGAGATTCGTGCGCTCTATATGGAAAAGCAGGGGCATCTGGCGAGGTTGGAGGAGCGAATTGCCGAGAGGGAGAGCAAGAGAAATACCTTAGAGGGCATGATTCAAGTGGTATGTGGTATCAACGGGGAGCAGACTGCGTTTGATGAAGATTTATGGGGCGGGCTGCTCGATCACATTGTAGTTAAGGGTGACGGCGCGGTAGTTGTTTTCAAGAGCGGGATCGAGATTGGTGTTGGAGGATAAATAAATGAGTGATTCAATTTGCTATTTGATGTTTGGAATGGCGGGAACAAACGTCGGAAATGTTTTGGGTACGCTATTTTTCTTATGGGTAAATTTTTACACATAGACTATGGTATAATATTCTTGCAAGGTAAAAAGGACAAATAGTGAGGTGAATGGCTGTGTATATAGGGAACAATAAGAAGCTGCTGAGCCTTTTGATACTTGAGATATTGAAGCAGTATACAGATGACGGGCATCGACTGACCCAAAAGGAAATCATCAATTTGCTCAAGTTGAACTATGGTATGGAATGTGACCGACGTTCGGTTCACAATAACATTCAGATACTTAAGGATTTCGGCTACGAGATTGAAACAGGGCGTGGATGTTATCTGGTGGAGCGTGAGTTTGAGGATGCGGAATTGCGTATGCTCATTGATAGTGTTTTATTTTCAAAGAATTTGTCAGGCGTGCAGGCAAAGCGACTCATTGAAAAACTCAAAGGATTGGGAAACCGATATTTTCATGCAAAGGTGTCACATATATCAACTTTGCCAGAACTATTTCATTCTGACAACAAGCAGGTCATGATTGTCCTGGATGTGCTGAACGATGCCATTGAGAAAAAGCGAAAGGTGCGTTTTACATATAATCGCTATGGGATTGACTTTAAATTGCATGCAAGGAGCGATAAACCGTACATCGTAAATCCTTATCAAATGGTTGCCAACAATGGTCGCTATTATCTCATCGGAAACTATGATAGCTACGATGACGTGTCTCATTATCGCATTGATCGAATTACTTCCATCGAGATTCTGTCCGAGTCGGTCAAGCCGAGAAAAGATGTTAAGGAACTTTCGCAAGGATGGACAATTCCAAAACATATGGCAGAGCATATCTATATGTACAGCGGCGCTTGCGTAACGGTAAAATTTACTGCTGATATCTCATTGATGGATGAATTGGTCGATTGGTTCGGAAAATCGTTTCGCATCGAGGAAGATAACAACGGAAAAATGCTGGTAACACTGGAGTGCAATGAAGAGGCTATGAAATATTGGGCATTACAGTATGGGGACTGCATTGAAATCATAGAGCCTAAGAGCCTTCGTGCAGCAGTCAAGGAAGTGGTGGAGCGCATGGCAAAGAAATATGCCGATTAGTTACAGAAGAAGATAGGGTAGGGCGCAGTTTTAGCAGATATCATCATCCGTTATGAAGACGACAGAGTGGATGTATAGGAGGATACCATGTTAAAGCATTTTGATGAAGAAACCAAAAATGAAAATATCTGTATAGAAGAGGCAATTCGCAGGCATCATCAGGAAGAAACAAAAGAAAATCAAAGCGCGGTCTTAGAGAGTATTTTTTCATGTATGCACAAAGGCGGGCACTTCCTGGTATCATCAGACGATGTTGAGAAGATTGAGGAGGATATTTCTGCGAATAATTATGATCGAATGGTGCTCATGCCGGCATTCACATCCTTTGATGCACTTTTCTCAGAGGCGGATGATGAGATATCTGCCTACATAACGGAGGTGGAAATTCGAGATCTTTTAAAGTATATTGCAGCGGCAAAAAATAAAGATGCGAGTATTGATTTGAATTACAATAATAAATGCATTATCACTGCCGATGTGGCAAAATCTATTCTCTCTATGGAGACAAGAGAAAATATATGTCCTGATCCGATTCCTTTGTACAATCGGGATTTGAGTCCATCGTTCCTCAAAGGCATGATGTATTTTCATATCTCAGAGAGTGGGGCGATGGGGACGACGGGATCTGTAGATTTTTGGAATGACAAAGGACAGCGTTACACAAGTAATTATATCTGTGGGGATATTGAACTAAAAAATTTGGCACGCAACTTTTTGCCATTTAAGAAATTGCATCGCGGCGAACGAAAAAAATATGGATGGACTTATTTTTATCTTGGCTGCGGCCACCATTTGTGCATCCATGATAAAGTTCTGGAGTCCTACATGCGTAAGATGAATATCAAGGAAGACGACTTAGGAGTTGACTGGAATGAAGAGGTTGCCATGGAAACAATCCGAGAGTTGTCCTTGAAAGATAAGGAACTTTCTGTTATACCAATGGAGATTACCTTTAAAAGTGTAGAAAAACTGCGAGATTATGAGACTGCACGCTTAGAGAATCCGGCAGGTTGGGTATACCTCGGAGATGATGAGAAGGCACGATATGTATTAGGGGAACCGAAGGAACATAATGTTCTTGTCTTTGGTGTAAACCCGAGTACTGCAAAACCAGGGAATGACGATCCGACCATCCGAAAAATTCGTAAAGTCATTGAAAAACGAAAGAACGGTAACGGGTGGATTATGATGAATTTGTATCCACAGAGAACGTCCTGCCCTGAGATGCTAGAAAACAATGATACTTTACGGGAAAACAACCTCAAAGTTTTGCCATGGGTTCTGAAGTTTTTTTCGATTGATGTTATTTGGTGTGCATGGGGGACGGCAATCGAACGTCCCAGTAAACCGTTTTTATATAAATCGTTAGGGGATATATATGATATTGTGTGCATGCGTGGAGCGGGAGATATCCCATGGGAGTGCTATGGTAGACTCACGAAGGAGGGGCATCCGAGACACCCTCTCTATACGGCATTAACAGAGGTTTTCTATCCATTTGACATGCAGGCGTATACCGCTCGTCACATTTTATATTGGCGATAGGGGCGTATAAAAAGTGTGAGGAGGTCGTATTCATTTCCAAGAGAGGAGTGTATAATAGTTTGTGTAAATGCCAAGTTTGTTGATTTATTTCAAGCTCGATTCGAGCATCTACTAGGAGGGCTTTTCCAACATGGCAAAACGCAAAACGCAGATCGTCAAGAAGCACCAGCGTGATGTCTCTTCCATTGAAGGCGAGGTTCTCGCCCTGTACGGACGCGACATAAGCCAGCGCGACATCGCCGCTACCGTCGAGGACATCTATGGTTTTAAGAATGAGCGTATGGCGAAACTCATGGAACATTATGATACGACATACTGAAAAGTGATTTACACAAGACTCTTGACACCCCCAATATTCTGTTTTGATGGGGAAAAGATCATGTGAACGAAGAAAGGACTGATATTGTGTTATATAAACTCTCGACCGACAACAACAAAGGAAAAACCACAAAGGCGAAAAGGATTACATTGGCTGATATCCAATGGTTGGAAAAAGATTTGGAGGTGCTGATATCGAAAAATATTAATGATCTCATTTATTCGAATGATCTTATGAGTATCTTTACAGAACGTCCATATCAGGAAGAGCCGGATATTCTCGCCTTGGACGTAATGGGAAATCTATACATTTTTGAATTGAAGCGTTGGTCTGGGAAGTCTGAAAATCTCCTTCAAGTATTACGTTATGGGCAGCTTTATGGGAGGAGTGATTATGATACGTTAAATGATCTATATCAGAAACAACATACGGGTAATGTGAGTTTACTTGATGCACACGCAAAATATTTTGATCTACTGGGTGGTAATAGAATAAAAGAAGAGGATTTCAACCAAACACAAAAATTTATTATTGTTACCAATGGGCTGGATCAGGAAACAATTGAAGCAATCTCCTATTGGCAGGGAAATGGACTAAAGATTGATGCAATTACTTATTGGGTCTATGAAATTAACAATGAGCATTTTATTGAGTTTGATATGTATTCTCCAGTCAAAGGCTTTCTTGCTTATGAAAGTCATGCCTTTGTATTAAATACCAACAGTAGCAATGATCCTGCCTGCACAAAGGATATGATACAAGGAAAAAAAGCTGCTGCCTATGAACCTGGTTGGAGGGAAAAAATCCAAAAATTACAAAAGGGGGATTGTGTATTTCTTTATCAGACAGGGCAAGGCATCATCGCCTATGGGATTGCTGATGGGAAGCTGAGAAAGCAGGATTATCACGGACAGACGGATCATGAATACAATATGGGCTTGACGGATTTCCAAACATTGAAAACGCCGATGTCTGCTTCCGATATGAAAAAAATTGCAAACAAGGACTTTCCATTTCGTATGACAATGTACTCAATTAGCGAGGAGACAAAGGAAGCCTTCGTTAACGATATAAAGGAAAATCGGCTATAGTAGATTGTACATTTTCTCCAAATAAATTTTGCCGCTAATGCAAAGAAAAATATTTTTCGTACTTTAGAGATTCCATTCGCCCCACCTAGCGACTGGAATCTCTTTTTGTTGCAAAGAATCATTAGGCAACACACTCTCTCTTGTGTTATAATTTTCTTATATTTGAAACGTGGGACGGAAGACCGTTGTTTGCAAAGACTTATGGTGCGACGACTCTCGGGATAGACGGACGGATTATCGACGTTGAGGTGGATGTATCACCGGGGCTGCCGGGCTTTGAACTCGTAGGGCTTCCCGATACGTCGCTGAAGGAGTCGAAGGAGTGGGTGACAGTCAATCTCGCTTAGCCATATTTACAGAATACAGAAGTGGGATTGTGGTATTCGCCGCAATTTTCCATCAAAAGCAGGAATACATTTCATAAATGGAGAA
>ERZ772960.1955-NODE-1955-length-15578-cov-14.185531_pt1 | contig 15578 bp, 21 predicted proteins | sample MGYA00580678_ERZ772960 | MGnify/ENA primary metagenome ERZ772960 (study PRJEB29015, sample SAMEA2737930) | human oral metagenome | biome: human oral; feature: human-associated habitat; material: dental | place: China | collected 2059 ... | reverse complement strand
CATACAAAACAGTTACTGTGAAAATCACCGCGGCTAGTCTGATGATGTGTTTCATCATTCCTCCTTAACTATTGATTAATATCTATTTGCATTATCAATTTTTTTCGCCTCGAAGAGGTCAATCTAACATGCAGTTAAGCTGCAAAATGTACCGGCGTCTAGCCGGCCGCTCTTCAGAGCGGGTTTTGTCAGTCTTGAACTGCATGTTAGACTTGTGGTATAGAATTAATTATATTTAATTCATAATAAGTATTCAAATTTTCTAATATTCTAATCATTGAATCTTCAAAGCCCATTAAAAGATGATATGCATTATGATTATGAAAATAAATCATTTCAGTAAATTTATTACTCTTTGCATATAGTGATAAGACAGTTGGAACATCAACACCAAACTGCATACTAGTTTCAGAATGTAAAATACTATGTTTTATGCTATTAAAAAGATCATTAATAATTCTAAGGAATCCAGAATCATCAGATTTATATTTTTCTCCATCTCCAAAAATGATGGTATGCTCAAAGCAGTCTTTGTTATTAAGAATGCATCCAAGAGAGTCAACTCTTAGAGCATGTTTATCTAATATATAATTATAATCTACTAATAAACTACTCAACTGCACAAACATATCGATAACAGTTTTCATTTGGAATATAATACTCTCAAGGACTTCTTTATATTGATAGAATATATCAGCTTCTTTATGCTCAAAATTATGCTTAAGAATAGTCATCTCACGGTGTATATAATCAACCTTTCTCTTAATCACGAATATCATAATATCGCTATTCATCAAAGAAGGAATTGAAGGTATTGGTGGAAACTTTGCCATATAATCAATTAAAGAATAGCCACTATTTTCTAGATTTAAAGTTTTACTTGATCTACCTGCATCATAATTTACTTCAGAATACTCAGGAATCCAAAAGTTATTCTCAACTATTTTCCACATTTTACCATCAAATATTGGTATTTCACGAGGATTTAGCTTGTCAATTGGTGGAGGGATTTCTGTCTCATCTGGATAATGTGGTTCTGTATAGTAAATTTCTCGAATATAATAACCATAATATGGTTCAAACATAAATCGACGAGGTAATATAACACCTTTTTCCTTTAATTCATCCAGCGATAAGAATCTAGAAAAATTATTGTCAAAAATACGAATATCATGCCCAATTCTCACAATATTATTGTCGGGAATATGCAAAAGACTTTCATCTTTTACTCCACAATAGATTGCAATAACAATATTATTATCAACTTTAAGTTGTAGCATAGGTTTACTATTATTTCCTAGGTCTAACATTCGCTTAACCTGCATTTGTGGCTTTGCCGATGCGTATAGCAGCGGCAAAGTTGGCACGAAAGTTGCGGTGCCGTATAGGCACAGCAAGCAACTTTCGTGCCAAAACAAATGTCAGGTTGAAGCGGGTGTTAGACGAATTCCATTTTTGATAATTTCTGCAATTCCATATATGGCCAATCTAATTTACTTTTAACCAATCCGTATTTTCGTTTTCGCATATTGTCTAATAAATTTTTATCTCGATTTGCCCACTCAAGTGCAATACGAGATTCAGAGATTGCATCATTTTTGTATCCCAGTTCATTTAACAATAATGCATTAAATCCATGATACCTGTATTTATCTATTGGAAATGGTGTTTCTTCATACATTTCTTTCATAATATTGATACTTTTTTGGTATTCATTTTTTTGTTTAGTTCGTAATACTAATTCAGCTAGCCAATAAATATTTTCAGTCCGTACACATGGCTTCTTTCTTCTCCATTCGATTGATTCAAATGCTTTTTCTAATGCTAAAGAATATTCTTTTAGAGCGTAAAAAGCTTTGCTTTCATACAAACAATACTCTTGCTCCCAAAATTCATCTATTTTTATCTCACGTGAATATTTTATGAGTTTTAATGCTATAGATGGGTATTTAGCCAGAAGATAGAATGTCTGAATTTTTATATGTTGTACTTTTTGAGAACGTACTTTATTAAGTTTATCCATAAAATATTTTTCTATCTCATCATTCCATATTTTATTTCGATACCAATTTTCATCTGCCATTTATTTTCTCCGCGCCAAAGGCGTCCGTCTAACTACCGCTTAACCTGCATTTGCGGCTTTGCCGATGCGCATAGCGGCGGCAAAGTTGGCGCAAAAGTTGCATAAAAAAGGGAGCTGCGTCAGCAGCGACCTCCCAAGCAACTTTCGTGACAAAACAAATGTCAGCGTTGAAGCGGGTGTTAGATTTTTTATTTATTTAAAACCATACTCTTTCCCCAATTTTCATAAAAATCTATCAATTTATTTTAATGAAAAATTAGTCAATTTTTTTCAAAATATACTTTTTTATTATTAAAATCAACTTTATCAACCGGCCATCCACAATCTCGCCATGAAAAAGTTTGGGAATGCCCACTATTTTCTCCATTCGACCACCATTCCCTATATTTATAGGCAGATATAGGTAATTCGGCATTTATAATCTCTTCTATTTCTGTAAAAAATAATAAAATAGTGTTATTTTTTATGGATTTTAAATAATTAAACAATGGTAAATATTTATCCATATTTTCATCCCTATCATAATTATTTTTTTTAATTTTCAAATTGGCTTTTAAAATCAGGAACTTCTTTTAAAAGCCTTTGTTATTATTTATTATTTTTTCTTATAAACTTCCCACTTGGAAATGTTACCATTTGTATCTTTATATGCATAGTATTCTTCGCCTGGCTTTTCTGGTGCTGTAAATTTATACCACTTCTTATCTTCTGCATGAACTCTATCTGCATATCGGTATATTGCACTTGCTTCCTTCGATGCGTTACTCAATTTTTCAAGCTTATTCAGAGAGGGGGCTTTTTCCAGCTTAACCATTTCCCAACTGATAGATGTATCCTCTTTTCCAAAAAACAAGCCATTCAAATCCAATGACGTGCAACTAGAAAGTAAAAGAGTCATACTTACCATCGTTATCCCGATTAGTAATCCGCTTGCTTTCTTTTGTTTCATTTCGACCTTCCTTTCGCAATGCTTTTTCCATTGCAAGTGTTTATTTTCTAGTCGAAAGTCTGTTTCGATTGGTTCCGTACCTGCCTGCCTCTAGGCAGGTCAATCTAACATGGTTTTAAACCGCAAACGGCTTGACCGTTTGTCGGCTTTGAAAACGGTGTTATACGAATGTAGCTTGTTTTTGCGTTAATATACCACGTTCTTTTTCTGAATTCTTTGCAAGAAGATATACGCAATATTGGTTCATGCTTACGCCTTCCTTTTTAGAATCTTCGGCAAGAGTCTTGTGCAAAGATTTTGGAATACGTAGCTTGAATTGACCGGAATAATAATCGGCACTTTTTGGTTCTGCAATTTCAATATTTTCTTCAATGGCAGCCAAGAGCCACTCCTTTTTTGCATCTTCTGCATTATTAACCGCATCAGAAATTGTTGAACCGCATGTTATACAACCCGGAAGGTCTGGATATGAAGCTACAAAACCTAATTCTTCTGAATCCGGAACAATTTCCAGTTTATATGGCATTTTCATATATTCATCAATTGTTTTCATATCAGTCCTCCTTTCCCTTGTGCTCCTCTTCTGATTCTACAACCTCTTTTACCATTCTTACATAAATAATTTTTATCGGTTCATGTTTTGGAATCGTAATCGGATTACAACCATCTTTTCGAAAAGTATAATGACTACTTCCCCGATTTGGCTGTGTCATTCTATAGCCGTAACTTTGTAGCACTTTTTTGAGTTCTGTAAAACGCATATCTTTATCAAGAGATAGTATTTTAGCCAGAAGTTTTTCCCATTGAGCCATAATCTCATTATAAGTGGTGTTGTATATGGTGTCAAGCAGGCGTATTTTTAGAAAGATTAAAATACAACATATTCTCTGAAGCGTAAAATTTTATTCCATTTTTTAAGCATATTTGGTTTGCTGGAAAAATATTTTTACTGAATCAAAACTTCTTTATATAGCCTAGAAATAAATACATCTATTTTTTGTCTTTTAAAATTTCCATTACTTTATATGAATCAGAAACTCCATTCATCTGTCAAAGGTCTGTTTCGCTCATCAATTACTTTCCTATCAGACTTACAACGCTTTGCAAAATATACTGTCGTCATTATTTCTCTTAAAAATAACCAGCCCTTAGGGCTGTGCGTATAACATTCGCTTGACCTGCATTTGTGCCTTTGCCGTCGCGCATAGCGGCGGCAAAGTTGGCACGAAAGTTGCATAAAAAAGGAGCCACAGGCGACCGTCAAGCAACTTTCGTGCCAAAACAAATGTCAGGTTGAAGCGGGTGTTAGGTTTTATTTCCAAAATAAGGTAAACATCCATTAGCTTGATGAGTTCTTTGATTAATTTTAATTTCAGTAGACAAGATATAACTATATTTCTTTGATGCAAATTTAGCATATGTTTTAGGAAAGTTTAAAATATATGAATTTTGATTCTGTTCTAAGAAGCCAGAAGGAAGATAATATTCATTTGGAAAAAATTCATTACTTATCGAATTTGCAATATCTAATAGTTCTTTATATATATCAATTCGATTATCAAGATTACTCTCTACTTCATATTTCGGAATTACTTGTAATAATCTTGTTTCATAATAAAATAAATGAAAAATCATTTTTTTTATTATGAAATTATAGGAAAATGCAGTTTTTTTACCTCGGAATAATTTATGTATCTCCGGATGTGGGCATCTTTTTCCAGTCTTTTCGAGTACAGAAAAGTAAAAACCGTCAATTAAATAGTTATCTTTCATTTCATTTTTTAAGGAAATTTGTTCAAGCGAAGGATCATCATGTTTTAATAAATTTACACAGTCTGAAAATAATTTGTGATGAGTATTAGTTAACTCATAGAATTTTTTCCCATTTTTTATATTATTTTTTTCGAACCATTTATAAGAAACTTTTTCATTTATTCTGTCATCATTGGAAAAAAAAGTCTTAAGAATATTGAAACAATTATCATAAAAACTATCTAATGCAAAAAAAATATTTTTTACTCCTTGTATTTTATCATCAGTATTATTAAATTTTTTAACACATTCGTAAAAATTAGATATTTGGCTTCGCAAAATATCTGCAGGATGTTGTAAAACTGGTTCATGTGACAAATAAAACAATTTCTTTTCATTAATAGAATTTAAATAAATCCATAATTTTGATAAATAATATTCTTTACTCTTTATTACAATATCTTTCATAAAAATCCTCCTGTAAAAAATTACTCTACCCAGAAACCGTATGATTACATTATATCATAATGTAATCATACAGAGGTAAATAGACTTACCTAATCATCATCGTCACTATCATAATGAATATGAACATCTCCAAATGGAGTATCCACATCAATGTCGATAGTAAAATCTTCTTTTAGAATATCAGACATACAACACCTCCTATAACATTTATTTTTGGTCGAAACAAATGTTATCGGTTGGTTCCGCACCTGCCTGCCTTTAGGCAGGTCAACCTAACTAACGCTTGACCTGCATTGCCGTGCCCGTATAGAGCTTGGCGTGGAAATTGCATAAAAAAAGCGCAGCCGCTTTAGCGGCGCAGCGACATAAGCAATTTCCATGACAAAGGCAATGTCAGCGTTGAAGCGGGTGTTAGAAGAATTTCTCCTGAGCAATCAATTCCTGTACTATACTATCAATATAATTGTTTTTATTTACTCCTTTAATCTGTTTATTTTCAGAATAATACATTTTAACTTTACCTGGTCCAAATATTTTTATTGCATCAGATCCAATTGACACGATAAAAAATAATATTTTTATCTTATTTTGAAAATTAAAAATATTATTAATTATATTTATGTAATCATCATATTTTTCTAAATTATTTTCTTTGTTATAAACGCGTTGTATATGAACTATATATCCACATTTTTTTGAACATTTAGCTTTGTTTATATCTCCAAGGATATGCGTTTCAAAATCATTAACCCCTCCTGCACTTTTTTCTGTTCCAAATTCCAGTATAAAATCAGGAGTTAAATATGCGTTTTTTCCTTTTCCTATTTTGAGGTTAATTGGATCATTGATTTCTTTTAAATCATCTTCATTAAATATAACAAGATCACTTCTTGCATAATCTATTCCATTGATTCCATATTCGCGATGCATACAACATGTCTTATATTTATTCTTAGATACTTTACCATATTGATTAACTCCAATTGTCAAATTGGTATCAAAAGGACTAATTAATTCCGGCAATATTTTTGATAGTTTGGTGTAAACTATTGAATGAATATCTGATTCTGAGAAATATAAAACAGGATTTAGCAAAATATAGTTTAAGGCTTCAGCTAAAGCTTTTTCAAATTCATTTTTACTTTTCATTTTATTTCCTCCGTGCCGTAGGCATCCTTCTAACTTGCGTTTTAAACCGCAACGCAGCCTGTCTGCGTTGTCGGCTTTGAAAACGGTGTTAGGTGATATTTTACATTGTATCAGCTTTTTTCTGATGTTCTTCCATTATTGGATTCCAATACTCATGATATTGCTGTTCGAATTTTGAACCCTTTGCAGAGACACCTGATTTTATAAAATCGTTGACAGCCTTTTCAAAAGGAACCTTATGACTATACAAGGCACTATTCAAATATTCATGATTTAATTTACTTTCACTGCCATATAGTTCATTGACTTCTTTTCCATATGATAAAGTATCTATCTTTGTATATCTATCAAGTCCGGAGTGATCGTTTAAATATAAAGAAGGTGAATCCATATTTATTCTATTCGCTTGAAATGTCCAGCCCGTACACATAATTTTTTCTTCGGAATACTCATTGTTTTTATAATCAAAAGAAACATAAATATACATATTTTCACTTATTTCCAGAATTTTTCTTTTCTCTTTTTTTATTCTGGGAGTAGAAACGTAATTAGGATCTTCATAATCCGGTTCCCACTCATGCTCGAGTAATTCAAACTCTATCGTATTTGAATCTACTGTTTTATATTTTCCATCAAAATATGTTTTATCATAAAAATATTCATAATAATCATTCTTTGAATACCCCACCGACATTTCAGAACCAAAATGTTCCAATTCCCACTCCGATAGTTCTTTCCAGTTAAAAAACGATGTTAAATACAGCTTCAGTTCTTCTTTTGTTCTTAGCTTTTTAAATTCAGGCTGATTCTCAATTAGATATCCGCCGAACACCCATCCATATTCAGGCTGTCCATTTTTCCATTCATATCTTGGAATTAATATTTCAATCCATGGTGCTGTAATATTATCAATTTTTTCTTCTTTTCCAATTGCTACAATTTTTACCGGAAAACGATATGGAAGAACACAAAGACGTTTTGATTTTAACCAAGGTTTATCTCTAACTCTTAAACCGTTTTCAGAATCAACAAACATTGTATCGATAACTTTTCCATTATCGAAGAATCTACTTTTGTCTGCGAATACTGAGATTATTGCGAAATTTAATAGAAGGAAGATTAATAAACTTCTTTTCATTTTTTTTACTCCGAATAATTACCTCTTGATTCAGTAATTACATTCTTTATTATTAGCCGATGAAGTAGCTTTCCATATCCTAATATCCAACGCCCCTGCGTTGTGCTCCTAACTACGCACTTAAACGGCGGCAAGCTTGACTTGCCGTCCGCTTTGAAGTGCATGTTATGCTTTATTCTAAGATTGAGGCATATTTCATAGTTTTTACAAATGCACTAAAGCCTGAATATAAATCATAAACACTTTCATCTTTTGTAGAAAAATGGTAATCGCTGTTTTTTAACAAATAAAAAAGATATCTTTGTTTATTTTTTGATTTGTAGTATTCACAGGAATCGTTATTATCTAAACTCATAATTACGATAGTATTCCAGTCTCCAACTTTACCACTATAAAAGTCCAAATTTTTACATTTTTGCTTTTGAACCTTTATATTGGTTAAATCAATATTTGAATACTGATATAAGTCCCCATATTCTCCTATCATTAATGTTCCAGACACTGCTTCTGCAGAAATGTCAAAGATTACTTCATCATTATCAATAGAAAAATTAATTTTTCCGAGATTTTTTCCAGTTACAAGGTCATTTACCGAATATTCAGTTTTATCTAATTCATGCAATAGATGATATTCGACATACGGAGCTCTGTTATCTTTCTTAGCGCAAAAATTGATAAAACAACAAAAAAGTCCAATAGGAATGTATATAAGCAGATATTTTTTCCATGTTTTCATTGCTGTTCCTCAAATAATTTATGGTAATCGATATTATGAAAATAGGTTGGTGATTTGATGTCCCTAGAGTCTTTCCAATCTTTTGTACTAGCATGTTGTGATGCATAATAGTTTATTTCATTATACTGTTGTTTGTCTCTAAGTTTATTCAAACGGATTTCTTCCGTTATCATTTTTATTTGTTGTTCAAGAAATCTTAAATAATTTATTTCCGTTTGAAGATTTTTTTCTTTAAGTTGAGATTTGATTTTTTCTATCCTTTCAATTTCATACTGCAGTTCAAAAGAATAATTATTCTCGGACATTTCTATTGGAGAATTACAGAATATCTTGGTCATTAAAAATGATACAAGTAAAAATGTGAAATATTTGACTTTCTTTATTTTCATTACTCTATACCAAGTGGACTTACTCTACAGGAAGTTCCGTAAAACGAACATCTTTTATACCTGCGTATTCTATCATGTTCTTTGCTATTTCCGTGCAAATTACATCAAGTTTCGTTTCTTTTAAGACAAAGATGTTATTTGATGTATCAATAAGACTAAGTTTTTCCTTTGACAGAACCAGTTTTTTTAGACCTACAATTTTATTTCTAAATAATGTGTATTGAGATTTATCAAAATTAAAGGCGTTATATTCTGGAAAAATTAAAGAGTAATATATATCCCAAATAGATTCTTTTTCTTTATAAAATAACTGTGTTGGTAAAACTTCAATTTTTTCATTTAGTTGCTTTATTATCTTAAGCATTTTTTCTGAAACAAGTTTTGAACCCGCTAAAGGATAATCACCAGGATTATATTTATTATTTACTGTCATTGTTACTGGTAGCGGTAATTTTCTATTTCTCCATTCATTTTTCCATAAAACTTCTTCTTCCCATTCGCCAAATAGCTCAGGCTCACAGTATTTTGTTTCTTCACCACCTCTATCTAATTCATAATATTTCATTTTAATCCTCCGCAACAAGAAATTTAATCTAATATATACATTTTTTCAATATTATTCATAATTGTGTGGTCTTTTTTCACAATGTCTTGCATTTCAGTTATAATTTCAGAAACTTGGGAATTTATAATTGTTATTATTTCTTCATCTTTTAAAAGTTTATCTATCCCAATTTTATTTTCTAAGGACAAGTCATCCAATGTAGATTGGAGCATATCTAATTTCTTATCTAGTAAATCATTATATGCTTTTTTATGGCTTCCGTTGTGACCGACTATCAGAGAAAGATTCTTCTTGTCCGTATACAAATCTATTTCCATTGGTGGCTTTTTCAGAAATTGATATTTTCTTTTGCCAATTCTTGACTTTTCAATCCAGTGGTGCTCTTGCATAGTTTTCTTCTTGCCAAAATCATTATTAAGTTTCTCAATAAAATCCATAATTTCTTTTTGCTTCGTTTCTGGCATTGCAGATATAGATTTAGTTGCTCTGTCTACATATTTTTTAGGAACTAATTGATTTAGTTTTTTATTAACATTTTTGACTATATCCGTATTTATTTCACTTGAAATACTGGTATATTTCTTTCCCGTTACCTTCTCCCCAAACTCATCAATCTTGCTAGTAACAAAATCAGATGCCTGGCGTAGTTTTTCTACAGCACTGCTCAAAACGTCATCTATTTTGCTTCCATATTTTGAGTTGCCGGCTTCTTTTATCCATTTGTTCACCATCGCAGTTGCATCTTCAATGCTTGATGTGAACTTAGTTTTGAGCATCTTGAACGCTCTCTGAACATCGTCCGCGTCGAGTTTCCTCAGAACCGTCAGAACCGCGTCATCTGCTCCCTTTATAATTGCCTTGCAGCCAGCTTTTAGTTAAGCTAATAAAGTTAAAAATTCAGAAAATGAATCTGCAACTTTATATGTTACTGGTTCTAATTCCCCTGATTTTTCATGATCCCAAATGCACAGAGATGGACTATCTGTATTTTTAGTGAAATCAAGACATAAATAATCACCTGCAAATAACTCAGCTATTGGTAATAATTCACAACCGATTAAATCTTCATTACTTGTTAATCTATCCTCAATTTGAGTAAGTACTACATCAATATCATAAAAACCATATTCACTATTTTCTGAGTTCTGTAATATGCAAAGAAAACTTTCTACCATATAGATATGATTTTTATACTTAAACTCTTGTTTATTTGGAGTTCCGCCATTAGTTTTCATTAAAAAACTGCGATAATCAGACGGTAATTTTATTCTCCACATAGATTCTTCTTTCTGAATTAGAGTTTCATCAGGAAGCGGTAAAAGAGGTTTTGTTATTTCTATCATTTGTTTTCTCCTATTAACGTGGTGCATCTGCCCACATACCCTCAGATCTACCACCATTATGATTTGTAATATTATGCAATCCTTTTGGTACTAATTGCATTTTACCAGGTTCTTCTGTATGATGCCAAGTATAGCCTTCTACATGTCCTCCTATTTTTTCATCAAGCCATTCAAATTGCTTTTTATCACTCATTTTCCACATTGATTCCGGTAAGTATTCTATTTCTTTTACTATACCTGCACTGTCAAAATCCGCAATACCATACTTTAATCCTTCAGCTTTTGTTACTTTTATTTCTTGAATATATCCATTATCTATAGCTTTTTGTTTTATTTGCCTCTTTTGTTTAATTGATAAATTTTGTCCATTAGGAACAGATTTATCCCACGACCAATCTATGTTAGTATTAACCTTATCAGCATACAATTTAGAATAATCTTCAACGACATCATCAAATGATTTTTTCCCTACTGTAAAATCATCAATATTTTTTAATGTAGTTTTATCAGAATGAATTAAAACTGATATTTTTGATTTTTTTCCATTTCCAAATATCTTCTCCCCAAACTCATCAATCTTGTTATTGACGAAATCAGAGGCTTTCCTTAGGTTCCCATTCGCTCCTGTAAGAACTTCGTTTATTTTGCTTCCATATTTTGAGTTGCCGGCTTCTTTTATCCATTTGTTCACCATTGCGATTGCATCGTCAATGCTTGATGTGAACTTTGTTTTGAGCATCTTGAACGCTTTCTGCACATCGTCCGCATCGAGTTTTCGCAGGATTTTCAGAACAATGTCATCAGCTCCCTTTATGATTGCCTTGCAGCCAGCTTTTACCACATCGCCAGCATACGGAACGCAGCCAATGGCGGTGAGCAGGAGTTTTTATTCTTGGCTTGAGGATTCGAGTTTTGCTTTTTCTTCTTCAAACCAATTATCATCATTATCGAATACAGAAATATCATCCGTTGTTTGATTTTCATATTTATAGTCAGCATTGATTTTTTTTGTCTTTGGCTCATAAACAAGTTTCATCAGTTTTGGTACGGGTTGTTTATATTTTTCACAAAGAATTTGTATTTTTTGAATATCTTCATTTAAGATATCGAGAACTTGTTCCTGACAGTCATCAGAAACGTCAAAATCAATATTTAACTCCGATTCGTTTAGTTCCTGACAATCCAATACTTTATCATTTATACAATAGAAATGATGAGCAAGAATAATACCTTCATTAGCAGCATAAATAAATATTTTATCTGCAAGTCCTTTTGAATACTCATTGCAAATATCCACCATATCTGACTGTAATTCTGTCATTTCTTCTTCAAACATTTTAATTTTTATCCCACTTGTCCTGAAGCTCCTGATCCCATTTGAAATCCATGTTAAAATGCCCGTTAGATTCAAGTGTAAAGGCTGCCCTGTTGTAAGGCGTAAAATTATTTTCTTTTGTGTATTCATAAAGCCCCATAATAACATCACCAATCATGTACGGAATTTCCAAGTCTTCTAAACGGAATTCCTCGTTTTTGCCATTAGTATATATGCCGCCATAACTACAATAATTTTCTGATACCTCATATTCAAAAACTATTTTTGTCCATTCTATGTTTTCTTTCTCCATCTCATCAACAAGAATCTGTCCAATCTGATGATAAAAATCATTCTGCTCTTCCATATCCTTTTACTCCTATTTATTAAAAAATTGTTTTGGTTTTTGCTTAACACCACCAATTGTATATTTTACAATAAACCTATTGGGTCTTTTTGATTCCCCTCCATAGATAATTTGAATATCCACTTTTACTTCATCTGGCGGGATTTTGTTTAAAGCTTCTTTCCATTCATTTTCCATTGCTTTCCAGTCACCCCGATTCAATGTTTGTGCCTGAGGAACATAATTTATTTGTTCACCAGGACCGTTAAATATTTGGGCAATTATATGTCCGCCGTCATCTTCCCCTTTTAAGCCATTCTTTAATTCTACGGATTTTCCTTGTTGATAAGTATTCCGACCTTTTGTCGTAAAGTCAAGTTTACCATTAACATTATTAACTCTTCCTAATTCATCTGTATGATAATTGTAACTATCAACTCTGTATATTTTGTTTGGTTCAAGTTCCTTATTTAATGTTTTATTCCAGTTTCCTTTTTTTCCGGAAGTTTCTACAATGGTATTCTTCTTTTCTTTCCCAAAGACTTTATCCTCAAACTCATCAATCTTGTTATTGACGAAATCAGCGGCTTTCCTTAAATTCTCGTTGGCATTTGTAAGAACCTCGTTTATTTTGCTTCCGTATTTTGAGTTGCCGGCTTCTTTTATCCATTTGTTCACCATCGCAGTTGCATCGTCAATGCTTGATGTGAACTTGCTTCTGAGTATCTTGAACGCTTTCTGTACATCGTCCGCATCGAGTTTTCGCAGGATTTTCAGAACGATGTCATCAGCTCCCTTTATGATTGCCTTGCAGCCAGCTTTTATCACATCGCCAGCATACGGAACGCAGCCAATAGCAGTGAGCAGGAGAGTAACCCAAATCATTATCTCATTTACTCGTTTTTCTATGACAAGTTTTTTGAGACATGCCGTTATATCGCGTACATCACAGGCCTGTCCGACAAAAGGAATGAAGTTCAGCCCCATATCGATGAGGATTTCCGTTCCTGTCGGGTTCTCGTTGTATTCGCCCTGCAGTGCTCCCCATAATGTGTTCCAGAAAGATTTCTCATTCTCGATTTTGTCAGGATTCAATTCTGTTTCTGTCTTTTCATCCTCAACAATTTCAAAATTCCCCTGTGGGAATTCCGATTTCAATGACAGATTGTTGTTGTCTGCCATTTTCCTGCACATTAAAAGGAATTCTTTCAGGTCTTCAAGTGGCATTGTTTCAAGGTCATGCCTGTAATCTTCATCATCATTAAGTATGGAAATGACCTCGTGCATCTGATCATAAAGTTCTATATCATCTTCCGACAGACTCTCCATGTTGCTGGTGCAGTAACAGGCATGGGAAAACATAAAACTGTCTATGGAGCCGTTTATGAGATTTATAGCACTGCTTCTTGTGAGCGATTCCGCCGCCATTACCTTATCCTTTCCTTCATGGCTCTTATTATGTCGGTATTGAACTCTTTCTCGGTTTTCCAGAGGTGTTTCCTTATATACTCTTCCTTTTTGAGGTAGTAGTTCATGTTGCCGAATTTCATCTCGTCTTTCGTGAGTCGGGCTTTGTCCTGCTCGTAATGCTCGTTGATAATCAGCATCCGCTCTTCTTCTGTCATTCGCTACCATCTCCTTAAACTGAAAGGTTCATCGAACATGTCTTGTGCCCATTCCTGCAGGGAAAGCAAATATCGCAGCTGTTCCGCATTGGTCATGCTTCGCAAATTGCTTTCTACATTGCGTTCAAATTCTGTGGCAACCTTATTCAGGAATATTTTGTACTCTTTTTCTGTGGTTTCCCAGTATTTCCCGGGAGCATACTCAACATACCGGACTTCCTCGCCGTTGTGAAGGTGAAGCGTCTCGTTGAAATTTGCCTCCATTTCAAGCTCATCAACGGATTCATTTGTGCGTCCTTCTGAATACTGCTGGACATGGGTGAGCTCATGCTCAATGATTTGGTCGGTTTCAGTCGAGCCCAGATTATACTTGCTTTTTCTTATGTGGATTCTGTTTTCGACGGCAAAGGCCAGGAGTGCAGGACTTAATATGAATTTGTAATCCGGGTCAAGGTAAATCATAGTATCCTTGAGCTTTGTATCGTGCCGTAACTCAAAGTCGTTCTTTGTCTGCTCGTCAAGTGGAATTATTTGTGAGGGAGTTGAAGACTTTCTTGTTTTCCTGCGTTCTCCAGCTTTGGTAACGAAAGAAAAGATTTTTTTAGTAGAGCTATTACATTCCATTTGCTAACCGATATATTGATATCATAATTATAACTTTCTTTTATTTTGAAATCAAATTTTATATGGAAACCTCCCACGCCAGTGGCGTGTGAGCATAACATCCGCTTAACCTGCATTTGCGGCTTGTCCGCAATGTCAGGTTGAAGCGGGTGTTAGACGATTTATCAAACATTAAAATCTATGCTCAACATAACATTATTTCTAGCTGTTAAGTATTTGACGTATAGAGTTTCTATTTTTCTGTTTTATACTATTACATTCATCTGCTGTATATAGTTCTTCTGGATGGAATTCAAATATCTTATTTGATTTATCTCTACAACAAACAGTATTACTTTTTATTTCTGCAACAATATATTTATCAATATCAATGTCATCTCTATCAATTTTTCTACCTACAGCATCTCCTATATGAAATGAAGATAATAAAGGACTTTTTTTTGTAATTTTTTCCTCGTTTTCTTTTTGTTTTGATTTCAATTCATGTATAATAGATTCTTGTTGCTCAATTTTATTTTGAAGCATAGCTATATCCTTATTAAGCTTCTCTGTTATGATATTCTGTTTATATCTGAAATATTTGAAAATAAACGTAAAAACAATTATAAAAATTGAAATTATAATTAAAACTATCCATACTTTTATTTGCATATCTAGAAAAGAATTTATCAATGGAACTTTTTTATTTAAAAAATCAATAATTAAGCCAAAAATAGTTAGTATAAATAGTGTAACTAGAGGACTGATGATTGGCGAATTTAAAAACTTTATTATTTTTTTGATTTTAATAAGCATAATTTACTCCCTATAAAATAAACTAATATTCAATCTTCCTAATTAAGAAGAAAATGTTGATATTTGATAAAATTGTGTTACATCTATTTTCTAAAAAAAAGCACTCAAAGTGTCCGTCTAACTGCCGCTTAACCTGCATTTGTGCCTTTGCCGTCGCGCAAAGCGGCGGCAAAGTTGGCACGAAAGTTGCATTAAAAAGGGAGCTGCGACAGCAGCGACCGCTCAAGCAACTTTCGTGACAAAACAAATGTCAGGTTGAAGCGGGTGTTAGATGCTTACTTCTAAAATATATTTGTTTCAA
>ERZ772960.1954-NODE-1954-length-15580-cov-5.483994_pt1 | contig 15580 bp, 13 predicted proteins | sample MGYA00580678_ERZ772960 | MGnify/ENA primary metagenome ERZ772960 (study PRJEB29015, sample SAMEA2737930) | human oral metagenome | biome: human oral; feature: human-associated habitat; material: dental | place: China | collected 2059 ... | reverse complement strand
CAAGACCAAATCAATCTCATGGACTTCGTAATGAAAAAGATGAGCCACTAGTATTTTTAGATATTATTGCTCAAAACCATGCTTTAAAAGCAGAAAAATAGGTTATTTATCAAATAGTGCTGATGAAAAAGTTTAGACTATGACCCGACATAATTAAGAGAATTTTTGAGGATTAAAAACTTAAAAATTCTCTTTTTTTTCATTCTTTTGCAGAAATATGCTGAAAAACTTCATTAACAGTTCCTTCACCAACTATATTTCCACCTTCCATTATCATGAATTTAGTTCCTTCAGTTAGACCAGAGTAATCAATTTCTTCATATAGTGGTAGAGCAGAAGCCATTATTTCTTTGTCAAATACAACTTCTTGAGCATCTATAAAAGTTACTCCTAAATATTCAGTATCACCCTTTATTAAGTGTGTTAGAACACTCGTGACTTTAGCCGTGAGAGGTTCAGAACATCTAAACCATCATAATAAGCAAAACCAGCGACATGAAAATTAACTATATGTCTTGGTGGTTCATATTTGTGAACTTTTAAATTCTCTATAAAATCCTCCCCTTTCTTCATGAATAGCTTATTTATTTAGCATATACAATGTGTACAGTCCTTTTAAACTTAAGTTAGGATCGTATTCATCAATTTCATCAATCTCAGCTGATAGTATTCTTCCCAATCCTCCAGTTGCTAGAACAAAAATTTCTTCTCCTAATTCTTCATTAATTTTCTTAATGATATGTTTTATTTGTCCTGCATAACCAAAGAATATTGCAGCTTGTATTTGTTTCATAGTATCAGTACCTAAAACACTACTAGGAGTAGTAAATTTTACTCTAGGTAATTTAGCTGTATTTCCATATAGAGCATTGATAGACATATCTATACCAGGAAGTATTCCTCCACCAATATAAACTCCTTTTTTCAATACATCATAAGTTGTTGCAGTACCAAAGTCAAAAATAACTAAATTCTTGTGTGGATATTTTAACATAGCTTCAGTGATATCTATTATTCTATCAGCACCAAAACCAGTGTAGTTTACTCCTTTTGCAAAAGTGAAGGGAATTTTCTTTTCTAAATCAACTATTATTGCCTCAACTTTAAAATATTTTCTAGCAAAAAATTGAAAAGTTATTATTATATTTGGAACAACAGATGAAATTAAGATTGCATCAACTTTTTTGATAGAAATATCATTAAACTTTGTAATATTATTAAAATATGAGAAATATTCGTCTTCAGTCATCTTATCATTTGTAGCTAGTCTAAAAGTTGAAATTAATTCACCTTTGTCATCATAAATCCCTGTAACTATATGTGTGTTTCCTATATCAATACCAATTATCATGTTTTCTCCTCAATGAAAAGTTTTATTAGTTGCAATTTTTTTCATTATAGTCACATATATAGATATTGTCAATATTATATTTTAGATATTGACAAGTAAAAAAAATTATGGTATATATTATATGAATTATTAGCCATCACTCTATAGGAGTGCTAAAAAGGAGGAAGAAAATGAGAAAAGAAGAAAAAATCTTTAAAGCAGAAACTAAAGAATTGCTTAACCTAATGATACATTCAATTTACACAAATAAGGAAATATTTTTAAGAGAGTTAATATCTAATGCCAATGATGCTATTGATAAGTTAAAGTTTCAGTCATTGACAAATAACGATCTTTTAAAAGGAGATGATAAATTTAAAATAGAAATCACTGTTGACAAAGATAATAGGACTTTAACTATAAAAGATAATGGTATTGGTATGACTTATGATGAAGTTGATGAAAATATAGGTACTATTGCAAAATCAGGTTCAAAAGTATTTAAAGAACAATTAGAAGCAGCCAAAAAAGCTGATATAGATATAATAGGACAATTTGGAGTAGGTTTCTATTCAGCTTTTATTGTAGCAGATAAAGTTACTTTAGAAACAAGATCACCTTACTCAGAAAATGGAGTAAGATGGGTATCTTCTGGTGATGGAAACTATGAGATAGAAGAAATATCTAAAGAAAATAGAGGAACAGAAATCACTTTACATTTAAAAGATGGAGAAGAATATAGTGAATTTTTAGAAGAATGGAAAATAAAAGAATTAGTAAAGAAATATTCTAACTATATAAGATATGAAATTTATTTTAAAGATGAAGTTATAAACTCAACTAAACCTATTTGGAAAAGAGATAAAAAAGAATTAAAAGATGAGGACTATAATGAATTCTATAAGGCGACTTTCCACGATTGGAATGACCCTTTATTTCATATCAATTTAAAAGTACAAGGTAATATTGAATATAATGCCTTACTATTCATACCTAAAAAATTACCTTTTGATTACTACACAAAGAACTTTAAAAGAGGTTTACAACTATATACTAAAAATGTATTCATTATGGAAAAATGTGAAGATTTAATTCCTGAGTATTTTAATTTTATCTCAGGACTTGTTGACTGTGATAGTCTATCACTTAATATCTCAAGAGAAATACTACAACAAAATAGTGAATTACAAGCAATTTCTAAAAATCTAGAAAAGAAAATAATCTCTGAGTTGGAAAAAGTACTAAAAAATGATAGAGAAAAATATATAGAATTCTGGAAAGAGTTTGGAAGATCTATAAAAGGTGGAGTTCAAGATATGTTTGGTATGAATAAGGAAAAATTACAAGACTTATTGATATTCATATCTTCTCATGATGACAAATATACTACATTGAAAGAATATGTGGATAGAATGGGAGAAAGTAAAGAAATTCTTTATGTTCCTGCTGAAAGCATAGATGCTGTAAAAGCTCTACCAAAAATGGAAAAATTAAAAGAACAAGGAAGAGAAGTTTTAATCTTAACAGATAAGATAGATGAATTCACTTTAATGGCAATGAGAGATTACTCAGGAAAGGAATTTAAATCTATAAATAGCTCTGATTTTAAATTGTCTGACGATAAAGAAAAAGAAGAAGAAGTTAAGAAGATAGCTGATGAAAATAAGACTTTAATTGAAAAAGCTAAAGAATTTTTAAAAGATAAAGTAAATGAGGTTGAATTAAGTAATAATATAGGTAATTCTGCTTCAGCTCTTCTTGCAAAAGGTGGACTTAGTCTAGAAATGGAAAAAACTTTATCTGAAATGACTAATAATAACGATGCTCCTAAGGCTGAAAAAATACTTGCTATCAATCCAGAACATGTGTTGTTTGATAAGCTAAAAGCTGCTGAAGGAACTGACAATTTCAATAAACTAGTTGATATATTATATAATCAAGCACTCCTTTTAGAAGGATTTAACATAGAAAATCCTGTTGAATTTATTAAAAATCTTAATGACTTATTAGCTTAAAAGTAATAAAAATATAGTTAGGATAGTAAAAAACAAGTGGACTTAGGTCTAAATTTTAACTAATAACATACTATTTTTATTGATACTTTAGTAATCGTTTTTGAAACAAATTAAAGCATTTTAAGAAAATTAAAAAATATTCATTTGAAAAATAATAAAAATATGGTAAAGTATAGGTAGCAAATTATATGTGACAAAATTACTTGTTAAATATTTCTAAATAATAAGGAGTGAGATAATGAACGAAAAATTAGAAAAAATGAGAAATGGTAAAGGATTTATTGCTGCACTTGACCAAAGTGGAGGAAGTACTCCAAAAGCATTAAAATTATATGGTGTTAATGAAGATCAATACTCAAACGATGCAGAAATGTTCGACTTAATTCATAAAATGAGAACTAGAATTATTAAAAGCCCTGCTTTCAATGAACAAAAAATCTTAGGAGCTATCTTATTTGAACAAACTATGGATAGCAAAATAGATGGAAAATATACAGCAGACTTCTTATGGGAAGAAAAAAGAGTTTTACCTTTCTTAAAAATAGATAAAGGACTTAATGATTTAGATGCTGATGGTGTTCAAACAATGAAACCAAACCCAGGATTAGCAGATCTTTTAAAGAAAGCTAATGAAAGACATATTTTTGGAACAAAAATGCGTTCAGTTATTAAAAAAGCATCTCCAGCTGGTATAGCAAGAGTTGTTGACCAACAATTTGAAGTTGCAGCTCAAATAGTTGCAGCAGGACTTGTACCTATAATAGAACCTGAAGTAGATATTAACAATGTTGATAAAGTTGAATGTGAAGAAATATTAAGAGATGAAATTAGAAAACATCTTAATGCTTTACCAGAAACTTCAAATGTAATGTTAAAATTAACATTACCAACTGTTGAAAACTTCTATGAAGAATTTACTAAACATCCAAGAGTAGTTAGAGTTGTTGCTCTATCTGGTGGATACTCAAGAGAAAAAGCAAATGATATTCTTTCTAAAAACAAAGGAGTTATTGCAAGTTTCTCAAGAGCATTAACTGAAGGATTATCAGCTCAACAAACTGATGATGAATTCAATAAAACTTTAGCAGCTACTATTGAAGGAATCTATGAAGCTTCTGTAAAATAAAAAAAATTAATTAAATATGAAAATCAATTGTAGGTTGAAATAATTTACAATTGATTTTTTTATTTTTCTTATTTTTTTCAATAAATTTTTGAAAAAAATAAAAAAATAAGATATACTATTGATATGAAATCATTTAAGGGGTGAGGCAATGAAAACAGTAGAAGAAATACTAACAAAAATTGAGTCTTTAGATAATTTAGAAAAATATCAAGAAATAATTGATATGATAGAAGAACTACCAGTTGAACAACTAAATAGTCAAATTATAAGTGAACAAGGTAGAGCATATAACAACATAGGTGAATATAATAAAGCTATTGAAATTTTAAAAACTATAGAAACAGAAGAAAAAGATACTAGACGTTGGAATTATAGAATAGGTTTTTCTTATTACTATCTAGATGATTATGAAAATGCAGAAAAATATTTTTTAAGAGCTGATGAAATTGGACCAGATGATGATGAAATTAAAAATTATTTATTAAATATATATATAGAGTTATCAAAGAATAAACTTGAAGAAGATCAAGAAAAAGCTATTGAATATGCTTTAAAAGCTAAAAATTATATAAAAACAGAAGATAATAAAGTACAAGTTTATTCTTATTTAGCTTGGATGTATGACAGAATAGAAGCTTATGACATAGCTGAAGATTTATTAAAATCTATTATTAATTGTAAAACTGATCCAAGAAATGAAATATGGATTTACTCTGAACTTGGATATTGCCTAGGAGAACAACATAAATATGAAGAATCTTTAGAATCACTTTTAAAAGCTAGTGAAATGGGAAGAAATGATATTTGGATTAATTCACAAATAGGTTGGACATTCCGTATTTTAGGTAGATATGAAGAGGCATTAGAACATCTTTTTAAGGCAAAAGAATTAGGAAGAGATGATGATTGGATAAATGCTGAACTTGGAATTTGCTATAAAGAAATAGATAAGTTTGAAGAGGCTCTAGAAGCTTATTTGCTAGCAAATGAGAGAAATGGAGAAAAAAGTATTTGGATACTATCAGAAATAGCTTGGATTTATGGTGTTTTAGATAAGTTTGAAGAGGAATTAAATTATTTAGCTAAAGTAAAAAAATTAGGTAGAAAAGATGAGTGGATAAATACAGAGTATGGGAAAGTATATGCAAGAACAGAAAAGTATGAAGAAGCCCTAAAATATTTTAAAAAAGCTAAAAAATTAGGACAAGATGATGCTTGGATTAATATTCAAATGGCTATATGTTTTAAGAGATTAGAAAACCTTAAAAAAGCTCTAGAACATTATTTATTAGCTGAAAAATTCAAGGACTATAAAAAAGATATTTGGTTATTATCAGAAATAGCATGGACTTATGATGGACTAGGAAAATATAAAGATGGACTAAAATATCTTAAAAAAATAGATAAACTTGGAAGAAAAGATTGTTGGTTTTACACAGAATATGGTTTCTGCTTAATGAGATTAGAAAAATATAAGGAAGCTATAACAAAATTTAAAAAAGGACTTCAAGTTAAAGAAGAACTTAATGAAGAAATTTATTTAAATTCTCAAATAGGATTCTGCTATCGTCTTTTAGGTAGTGAAAAAACTGCTTTAAAATATCATTTAAAAGCAAAAGAACTTGGAAGAAATGATGCTTGGATTAATTCAGAAATTGGTATATGTTATAAAGATCTTGATAAGTATGAGGAAGCTCTAGAATACTATTTACTAGCCTATGAAGAAGATAAAGAAGAAATTTGGTTATTATCTGATATAGGTTGGCTTTATAATGAACTGGATAGATATGAAGAAGCTTTAGAATTTTTATTAGAAGCTGAAAAATTAGGAAGAGATGATTCTTGGATTAATGCAGAAATCGGTCAATGCTTAGGTAGATTAGAAAAATATGATGAAGGTATTGAAAGATTAAAGAAGGCTTTAGAGCTTCTTGAAAAAGATAAAAGACGTAATAATACTGGAGAAAAGATATTTATCAATTCAGAAATTGGATGGCTTATTGGAAGAAAAGATGATTCCAATGCTGAAGAAGCTTTATATTATTTGAATGCAGCAAAAGCATTAGGAAGAGATGATATGTGGATTAACTCAGAAATTGCTTGGGAACTTGCTTATAATGATGATAAAGCAAAAGAATCTATTAAATATTTTGAAAAAGCTATAAAATTAGGTAGAAAAGATGAATGGATTTGGTCAAGAGTTGCTAATATATACTTTGATTTAGAAAGATATAAAGATGCTTTAGATGCCTATTCAAAAGCTTATAAATTAGCAAAAAATAGTTGGTATATCTGTAATATAGGAAGAAGTTTAAGAAGACTTGGTAAATATGAAGAGGCTGTTAAAAAACTAATACAATCAAGAAAACTTTCACTTAAAGAAGGAGATGTAGTTGATTTAGAAGATTTAGAACTTGCTTATTGTTATGCAGCTTTAGGTGATAAAAAGAAAGCTGAAAAACATATGAAATTATCTATAGATTCTTTAGGTTCTCGTGCTGAAAATGAAGAACATTTAAAAGAACAATTTGACGAAATAAAGGAAATGATAAGTGTTTTATCAAAACCATCATAAGAGGTAAAAAAATGGATAAAATATCAAAAGAATATCAAGAGATAATACATGAAGTTAAGATACTTCCAGTAGAGCAACTAGATATTAATCGTGTAGAAAAATTAATTAGAGCATATATTGCTGATAAAAATTATGAAAAGGCATTAGAAGTATTAAGGGTAGTAGAAGATAGAGAAAAGGATAATCCATCAATTAATTCTGAGTTTGGATATTGTTTAGTAGAGTTAAAGCAATTTGATGAAGCAGCAAAATATTTTTTAAAAGCTAAAAATCAAGGGAGAGAAGATGCTTGGATATACTCACAACTAGGTTGGTCATATCGTAATGCAGAAAAATACAAAGAAGCTTTAGAAGCATATTTAAAAGCACAACAATTAGGTGATAAAGTAGCCTGGACAAATGCTGAGATAGGGATGTGCTATAAAGAATTAGGAAAATATGAAGAAGCTTTGAAATATTATCTAATAATAATTAATTCAGGTGAATTAGATAATAACATATATAAGAAAACATGGGTATTATCAGAAATAGCTTATATATATCAAAATATTGATAAACATGAAGAAGCTATAGAATATTTTAAAAAAGTAGAAAGCTTAGGAAGAAAAGATAGTTGGTTATATGCTAATATGTTTAATTGTTTAAAAGCTTTAAAAAATAATGAAGAAGCATTGAAATATTCTTTAATGTTGGAAAATTTTGAAGAGTTAAAAGATAGCATTTATTTATTATCTAATATAGCTAATCTTTATGAGGAAAAACAAGATTATAAAGAACAATTAAAATATCTTGAAAAAATTGAAAAAATAGGAATAGACGATCCTCAATTTTATATTGAGTATGGTTATTGTTTAATGTTTTTAGAATACTATAGAGAAGCTATTTCAAAATTTGAAAAATCTTTAGGAGCAGGTAAAGATACCTACTGTATTTCTCAAATAGCTTTTTGTTATCGTAATTTAGGAGAATATGAAAAAGCATTAGAATACTTCCAAAAAGCTAGATCACTTGGAAGAAACGATGCTTGGATTAGTCTTGAATTTGGATTATGTTACAGAGACCTAAATGAGTATGAAAAAGCTCTTAAGTATTTTTTAGAAGCTTATGAAAAAGAAGAAAGATATAAGACAGATACTTATTTATTATCAAGTATTGGAAAAATGTATGATTTATTAGGAAAATATGAAAATGGTGAAGAATTTTTAAGAAAATCATATGATCTAGGTGAGAGAGACAGATGGATAAATATGGAATTAGGTGAATGTCTGACTAGATTAGGAAAATATGAAGAAGCTATTGAAAAACTTTTAGAAGCAAGAAGGCTATATATAGCAGAAGGAAAAGCACCATATTCAGAAGACTTAGAACTAGCTTATTGTTATGCAGCTTTAGGAGATAAAACGAAAGCAAAATATCATATGGATTCATCTATTGAAGCACTAGGGGCTTATGCTGAAAGTGAAGAATACTTGAAGAAAAGATTCACAGAAATTAAAGAGATGATAAACTCTCTAAAATAAATAATTTTTATAGGAGGCTGTTATGGAAAGTAATATTAAAGGGAAAATTGCATTTATTTCTGGTGCAAGTTCTGGAATAGGAAAAGCTACAGCTGAAAAATTAGCTGAAATGGGAGCTAACCTTATTATTTGTGCTAGAAGAGAAAATATTTTAAATGAATTAAAAGAGAAACTTGAAAAGCAATATGGAATTAAAGTAAAAACTTTAGTATTTGATGTAAGAAGTTATTCAGATGTTTTGAAAAATATAAATTCTTTAGATGATGAATGGAAAAAAATAGAAATATTAGTAAATAATGCAGGATTAGCAGTTGGATTAGAAAAATTATATGAATACAACATGGAAGATGTTGATAGAATGGTTGATACTAATATAAAAGGATTTACATATATTGCTAACACAATACTACCTCTTATGATAGCGACTGATAAAGTTTGTACAGTTATAAATATAGGTTCTGTTGCAGGAGAAATTGCATATCCACATGGTAGTATATACTGTGCAACAAAATTTGCTGTAAAAGCTATCAGTGATTCAATGAGATCTGAACTTATAGATAAAAAAATAAAGGTTACAAACATAAAACCAGGACTTGTTGATACAGAATTTAGTTTGGTTAGATTTAAAGGAGATAAGGAAAGAGCAGATGGAGTTTATGGAGGAATAGAACCTCTATATGCAGAAGATATAGCAGATACTATAGCTTATGTTGTAAATCTTCCTGATAAAATACAAATTACAGATTTAACTGTAACACCTTTACATCAAGCTAATGCAATACATATCCATAGAGAAAAATAATATTTAAAATAAAAGAGCTGTTACATAATATACTCTTAATTCAAAAGTAAAAAATAAGTGAGTTACGAATGGAAATTTTAGATAAAAAATCAAATAGAATGAGCCGAGTAATTGTCGGCGTGTTTGAAGCCAACTTGTTGGCAAGTTTTGCCGAAATTACAGCGAATTCTTGATTTTTTATCGTTAAGAAATTTACTCAGTAACAAACTATTTTTTACTTTTATTATTTTGTAACAGCCACTTTTTTTATTGCATATTGATATATTTTAAGTATAAATCTCCACTAGGAGTAAGATTTAAACCTCTCACATTTGAACGAGATAAAACAGTGTTATATTCCTGTAAAAGTGGAATAACAACTAAAGAATCTAAGAATTCTTCATCTGTTTTTATCTTAGTTTTATATTTATAATTTATATAGTGATATAAATCATTTTTATTATTTGTTCCAACTAAATAATTTTCAATTTTGAAAGTTATAGGGGAATCAGTGCTAGAACTAACTCTTATTGGAATTTTAAAATTACCTACCCATTCTTTAACAGTTGATAATAGTAATTTTTTTTCTAATAAATTATCAGCTGAAAAATAAGCTATATAAGGAGTCTCTGAGAATTTAATATTTAATTTTTCAAAGTCTTCTTTAGCTTTATTTAAAACTTCTGAAGAAGGATGAGGATGTTCAAAAATACTAGGAGAGTTATTTTCTATTATAACTTTTCCCATAAATTCAGGATCACTCACAGCATACATAAGATTTCTTAATTCAGCCTTTTCAAATATCTTTTCATTAGTTTCATTAGGTATAGAGATATACCAATATCTAGTGCTAGGAAAAACTAATTTTTCTGGTAAAGTATTCACTTGCCCTAATCTATCAAAAGGTATAGAATAAAATGGTTCTCCAAAATAGTCTATTTCGTTACGAGGAAACATTTCGTAAGCCATAATATCATTTTCTACAAGAGAGATATTGACTTCTTTTAATTTTGTATTGACATTATCCCAGTAATTTTCATTTCTCACTAAAACAATTGAATCTTCATTGTAAGTAGAAACCTTAAAAGCACCATTTACAATCTTTTTATCAAGACTTAGCTTAGCATTTTCTTCTCTGATTGGATAGAATATAGGATTACTTACCCATTCATCAAAGTTCTTAATTGAAGAATTTAAAGTTACAATCAATTTATTTTCTTGAACTTTTATACCAACAGAGTTTCTATCTAGTTTTTTCTTAACAAAATCTTCTGCTCCCTTGATAACAAACATTCTATATATCTCATCTGAATTTGAGTTTTCTAGGGTATTTAACCAGCTTTCAAGGTAAGTTTCAGCAGTTATTTTTTGATTATCAGACCATTTTAAATCATCTCTTAAAGTAAAAATCCATTCTTTAAAATCATCTGAATGCTCGATATTAAGTACTCCAACATATCTTGCACCTTCATCTTTTAATTCAGTTAAGCCTTCAAATATTTGAGTTATTAAAGCTCTTTCATTTCCAGTATAAGATTGAGGATTTAAATTATACTCTTGCTTAGGCATAGCAGTATAAAATATTTGTTCAACCTTTTCAACAGTTTCTTCTTTATTACCACAAGAAATTAATAAAAGACTTAAAATTAAAATGACCAATATTTTTATTTTTTTCATTTTTATTACCTCAGTCTAAGTTTTTTAAAACAATATCTAAGATTTCTTTAGGGCTTAAATCACTTGAAAAACCTGCGGCTTTATAGTGACCACCGCCACCAAAAAGAACAGCAATTTTATTGACATTTGTCTCATACTTAGATCTCATACTTCCTTTGATTTTTCCATCAGCTTCTTCCCTTAAAAATAATGAAACAGAAGCTTCATAGTATGATAGAATTTTCTCAACTACCCCTTCAGTGTCTTCTTTTTTAGCTCCATATTTTTGCATAGTTGTCTGATCTAAATAATAATATGATAATTTCTTTTCAGGATAAAATTCAAACTTTGTTAAGGCATCTCCTAACACTTTTAAAGTTTGATAAGAATTTGAATTTAAAAAATTAGTTACTATATAGTTATTATTTACACCAATTGAAATTAAATCTGTTGCCATCATCATAGTTTCAACTTTTACATTGCTATGAGAGAAATTTCCTGTGTCATTTACCAAACCTAAATACAAAGCCTCAGCTGTAGCTAAACTTATCGGATAAGCCATATATTTGATAAAGTGATAAACGATTTCAGAAGTTGAAGATGAATATGTTATAACACAATTCACATCTCCATAACTTGGATTACTCATATGATGATCGATATTAATACTAAGTTTTGCTTCTATATTTCTTCCAGTTTCTCCAGTTCTTTCTCTTGTAGCTGAATCTAAAAATATCAATAAATCAGTTGAATATTTTTCTTCGCTGTTATATGTTTCTATTTCTTCAGAACCCTTTAAAAATTTGGTAGTATAAGGAATACTATCTTGTAAAACAAATCTAATATTCTTATCTTTATAGTTTTCTTTTAATGTAAGAAATAGTCCTAAACCTGAACCTACAGCATCACCATCAGGATTGACATGAGCTGTTAGTATAATATTTTGATTTTCTTCGATAATAGCTTTTATTTCTTTAAATTTTTCAATAAATTCTTTCAATTTATATTTTCCCTTCTTTTATTTTTGACCAAGTAAACCAGACATATAGTCCATAACCATAACTTCAACCATGGCAGCAGCATTTCTACCTGAAGAAATTTCAAGTATTCTTTTCTTAATAGGTTTTCCTAGTACATCTTCATATAGATGAGTTGTTGGAGCTGACATATAATCAGAGTTATCAAGTGCTTTTAGCTCTATTATCATATCCAATCTTTTAGATAATCTTACAGAACTCATTCCATATAAAGTTTTTATATCAATAATTCCTAAACCTCTTATTTCCATAAAGAATGGAAGTTCAGCTGATTTACCTACAATGTCTCCTTGAGTATCTCTATAGAATTTAACCATGTCATCAGCTATAAGTCTGTGACCTCTATGTATAAGTTCTAATGCTGTTTCACTTTTTCCTATTCCACTTTTACCTGTAAGTAAGACTCCAAAACCAAAAAGCTCAACTAAAACTCCATGGACACTTATTGTTTCTGAGAAGAAAGAGTCCAAGTAGTTATTAAAGTTTGCAATTATTTGAGAAGATTTTTTATATGGAGCAATAGCTAAAATATGACCACTTTTTTGTACTAATTCAAAGAAGTAATCAGGAGCATTAGCATCTTCTGTCAGTACTATCATAGGTATATCAAATGATAAAAACTTCTTTAAATTATTGATTCTTTCTGTAGGACAAAGTTTTTCTAAGAAATTAAATTCTATTTTTGAAAATATTTGTATACCTATATTAGAAACTTCTTCTATCAAATCAAAAAATCCTATAAGTGACAAAGAGGGACGGTATACATTAGAAGATTTTATATATGTACTTGTCACTTTATCTTTACCATATTTGACTTCCAAGTCAAATTCATTTATTAGTTTTGTAACTGCTAAACTATTTGTATTCATATTTTCTTCCCTCTCTTTTTTCTTTTTTTGTATTATTTCTTGAGACTTATTAAGAAATTCTAAAGGAGTATTATGTCCCATTCTCTTTAATCTAAATGATAGAGCTGCTGTTTCAATGATAACAGCTAGATTTCTTCCTTTTCTAACAGGTATAACAAACTTTTGTATTTTTTCACCAACAAAAGTTTCATATTGTGTATCAAGTCCAAGTCTATCATAGAATTCTTTTTCTTTCCATTCTTCTAAAACTATAAGAATATTTATCTTTTTTTCTATTCTTGTTGATTTTACTCCAAAATGATCTGTAACATCGACAGAACCATTTTGTATATCTTCTAGATAAAAATGCCCTAGCTTTACTTTCTTTTTTCCATTGTAACCAAGCAAATCATTTTCACCAACACGACGTATGATAAGATTCTTATCTGTTATCATACGGTGACCTCTCTCAAGTAGCTCTATCATAACTCCTTTTCTAGCATTGGAATAACCTGTCATCAATACTCCAACACCATGAATTTCCATAAGAGAATAATCTTCATACTCTTCCTCAACAGATAGTGCTCTAGAAAGAAAAAATTTTAATTTTCTTACAGTAACAGAAGCCTTTTCATTACTTAAAAGAATATTTTTGTTGTATTTTTTAGCATAATAATAGAATTCTTCAGCTATAATAGCATCTTTTGAAAAGATTAGAGCTGGGAAACCAAGTGCCATATATTCTGAAATAACTTTTTCTTTTCTTTCCTTAGAAAAAGTAGCCATAAATCTTGATTCTTTTAAACTACAGATATTGATATATCTATTTAATTCATCACTATCTTTATCTAAAAAACCAACAAGTTCATAACCAATTTGATAGATATTAGGAATATCAATTTTTAAGTCTAAATTTCCTTCATTTAATATTTCTAAATTTAATGAATCTGCAATTTCTCTAACAGTGGTATATGTGTACATATCTCCTCCATATAGTTTTAAGGAGTGTAAGTCCCCTCAACCTCTTTGATCTCTTTATTTAATTTTACCTTAACTTGTTCATTACTTAAATGTTCAGCAGGTTCTTTTTTAGTTTTAATAATCTTTATTTCTTCTTTTTTTACTTCTTTCTTTTCAGTTTTCTTTTCTTCTTTCTTCACTTCTTTTTTAGCTTCCTCAGCTTTTACAGTAGATTTTTTCTCTTCAGTTTTAGCCTTTTCTTCTTTTTTGGCTTCTTTCTCTAACATAACTTTTTTGACAGTTTCTCTACCTTCTTCTATTTTTTTAGCTTCTTCAACCTTTTTAGCAGCTTTTTCTTCTTTAGAAATCTCAGCTTTCTTTTCAGAAGTAGCTTCTTTTGGCTTAGGTTTTTCAACTTTCTTTTCCTCTTTTTTAGTTTCTTCAACCTTAGCTATAGTCTTCTTTTCCTCAGTTTTAGCTTCTGCTTTGACTTCTTTTTTATCATTTACAACAGGAGCCTTCTCTTCTTTAGGAACTTCAGTTTTCTTCTCAATAGTCGTTTCTTTTGGTAGCTCTTTAGGAGTTTCAACTACATCTTCTTCAAGTTTCTTTTCTTCTTTTATTTCTTGAACTTTTTCTTCTTTTTTAATTTCTTTTTTAGTTCCACCATAGAATTCATTATTTCTAAGATCCATAGCTGCAAGTACCTGTTTAGTTGTATTTTCTACCATAGCCTGCTCTAACTTTTCTTGGTTAGAAACTTTTTTATACATAAAGAAAGTAAAAATAATAAATACAAGAAAAACTATAAAGTTAAGAAATTTTTGGAAATTTATACTAGTTTTTTTCTTAACCTTAGGTTTAACCTTTGGATTAGTATTTGTATTCACCTTATTTTTAGTATTATTAGCATTAGAGTTCTCTTTCTTTTTAGAAGCTTCTTGCTTTTTGTTTACAGGCTTCTCCCTATTTGATGGTTTTGTATTCTTTTTTTTATCCATTTAACCCCTCTTTTAACTTAATTAAGATATAGAAAGAACCACAGCATACGGTAAGCTTTCTCTTTTTATTTAAAGCTAAATTATATGCTTTTATTGGATCTTCTTCATATTCAAAATCTTTTTTATTTTCAACATAATCATATAATTCTCTTGCTGTTGAAGCTCTTGGATTGTCTGGGATAGATGTTAAGATTATACTAGAAGATATTTCATTTAGTTTTCTAAACATTGAAACCCTATCTTTATCTTTTAAAATAGACACTAACACAGTAACTTCATCTTTAGAAAAGTGTTGTTTTACAATTTTTATAAGTTCTTCAACACCAGCAGCATTATGAGCACCATCAAAAATCACAAGAGGATTTTTAGAGAATACTTCAAATCTACATTGCCATACAACCTTTTTAATTGCTTCTTTTATTATATTTTCATCTATGCCCAAATATTTTACAACTTCATAGGCACATAAAAAGTTTTTATATTGATAATCACCAAAAAGTGAATATTCATAGATATTTCCATTTATATTTATATTTGTTGTAAAAGTATTAAAATCAAGTTTATATGTGCTATCCTTATATTTATCTAGGACATTTACATATTTATCTGTAACTTCTTCAATTGCTTTTTTTACATCAGGATTATTGTCAGCAAAGATGGTATAAGGACAGTTTTTAATTATTCCAGCTTTTTCAGTTGCTATTTTATAAATAGTATCTCCTAAGTACTCT
>ERZ772960.1947-NODE-1947-length-15630-cov-5.876982_pt1 | contig 15630 bp, 11 predicted proteins | sample MGYA00580678_ERZ772960 | MGnify/ENA primary metagenome ERZ772960 (study PRJEB29015, sample SAMEA2737930) | human oral metagenome | biome: human oral; feature: human-associated habitat; material: dental | place: China | collected 2059 ... | reverse complement strand
ATCGAGCACGTTGGAGCGTATCGCTTTTGCGACTGAACCGCCCATGATACCGAGTCCGACGATGCCGTAAACGGCGTCCCGAAGATTATTCATTGCATTCATAATTTCTCCCATAAGCCGTGCGCATTATGCACGGTGCCGTTACACGCTTCGCCCTTCGATTTTTGCAACACGGGCGAGCGTTTTCATCAAAGAAGCGAATTCGTCCGGGCGCAGGCTCTGCTCTCCGTCGCACAGCGCGCGGCTCGGATCGTTATGCACTTCGATGATGAGGCCGTCCGCCCCCGCCGCGACCGCCGCCTTTGCAAGCGTCGGCACCATCCAGCTCATGCCGCACGCATGGCTCGGATCGATAATGACGGGAAGATGGCTCACTTTGTGCAGATACGGAACGGCGCTTACGTCGAGACAGTTACGCGTATAGGAATCGAAGGTACGCACACCGCGTTCACAGAGTATGACGTTTTCGTTGCCGCTCGCCATAATGTATTCGGCGGACATAAGCAGTTCTTTGACCGTTGCCGCCATGCCGCGTTTTAATAAAATCGGTTTCCCCGCTTTGCCCATCTCTTTTAATAAATCGAAATTTTGCATATTGCGTGCACCGATTTGAATGACGTCGACGTCGGCGAAATACTGCAGCTGGCGCACGTCCATCAATTCGGTGACGATCGGAAGCCCCGTTTCCTTTTTTGCCGATTTTAAAAATTCAAGACCGAGCGCGCCGAGCCCTTGGAACGCATAGGGAGACGTGCGCGGTTTGAACGCACCGCCTCTCAGCAGTTTTGCGCCCGCCTTTTTGACTTCTTTTGCAATCGCAACGACCTGCTCTTCGCTTTCGACGGAGCAGGGACCTGCGATCACCGGAACCGTATCGCCTCCGAATCGTACCGCAGCTCCTCCCGTACCGACGGCGATTACCGTATTGTCGGGATGGAAGGCGCGGTTTGCCATTTTATACGGAGCCGTAACGCGCTTTACGTCTTCGACGATCGGATCGGCGATGACGCTTTCCGTATCGAGCTTTGTCGTATCGCCGAGCAAACCGAGAATCGTCGCTTCTTCACCGCGCGAAACGTGTACGCCGTACCCCTTTTCTTTCCACTGCCGGATAAAATCCTGCATCTCGGCATCCGTCGCATTTTTTTTCAAAACGATAATCATAGCACACTCCTATAAAAACTTTAATAATTTAAAACAAAAAAGGGAACTCCGGAGAGTTCCCTCTGTTTACTTGCTTTCAGTAAAACACGTACCGGGCATTAGGCCGGCAGGACTTCTCCGCATAAAGTGAAAAAACGATAGTAATAATAAGCGTATACCCCGCGCAAGGCGCCGCTTGCACAAAATGAGCGCATATCGTTTTTTACGGAAAAACCGTGTTTCATGGTTTTACTCTAGCGAAAAATAATCGCGTTTGTCAAGGGCGTTGCCGAATTACCGCATATCGTTTTTCGAAGCCCGTAGAATACAATCGATTTACTTCAGCGCTTCGGCAACCGATTCCCCGACCGATTTGCCGCTTGTCATAGCCCGGCCGACACCCGCACGCTTGCCCTACTCCAAAATCGCGCTGCCCGTATACAGGCGATAATAGCGGCCGCCCGACGCGATGAGCTCATCGTGCGTACCGCGCTCGATAATCGTACCCTGCTCCAGCACGACGATTTCATCCGCATTTCGGACGGTGCTGAGGCGGTGCGCGATGACGAACACCGTCCTGCCCTTCATAAGGCTGTCCATGCCTTTTTGAATGAGCATTTCGGTTCTCGTGTCGATCGAACTCGTCGCTTCATCGAGGATGAGCACCGGCGGATCGGCGACGGCAGCGCGCGCGATCGCAATGAGCTGCCTCTGCCCTTGGCTCAAATTTCCGCCGTCGCCCGAAATGACGGTATCGTACCCCTTTTCAAGTCTGCGGATAAAAGCGTCCGCATTTGCAAGGCAGGCCGCAGCGATAATCTGCGCATCGCTTGCTTCCAAATTACCGTAAGCGATATTGTCGCGTATCGTTCCGGAAAAAAGGTGCGTGTCCTGCAGCACGATGCCGAGCGAACGGCGCAGATCGTCTTTTTTAATTTTATTGATCGGAATGCCGTCGTACGTGATGCTGCCCGAATCTTCGGCGACATCGTAAAAGCGTGTCAAAAGATTTATCACCGTCGTCTTTCCGCTGCCGGTAGAGCCGACGAGCGCGATTTTCCGTCCGGGTAAGGCGCGCATACAAATGTCGTGCAAAACGGTTTTTCCTTCGTCATAGCCGAAACTCACGTGATCGAAGGCGACGTCGCCTCGCAATCGTATCAATTTCGTGTCGGAGGGATCTTTCCACGCCCATTCGCCGGTATATGCGAAAGACTGCACGAGTTTCGTTTTTCCGAATTTATCGCGCGCTTTGCATGCATTGACGAGGCACAGTTTTCCTTCGTCCCTTTCGCTTTCTTCGTCGATAACCGCGAACACCCGCTCCGCACCGGCGAGCGCATTCAATATTCCGTTGAACTGCTGACTCATCATCGTTATCGGCCGGCTGAAATTTCGCGTGTACTGCAAAAAGGCGGCTATGGAACCCAAGTCGAGCTTGCCGCCGATGACGAAAAGCGCACCTGCGACCGCGACGAGCGCGTACTGAACGTGAGAAAGATTTCCCATAAGCGGCATGAGCATACCCGCATAAGTATTCGCGCGAGTACCCGAAGCGCAAAGCGCGCCGTTGAGCGAAGCGAAAGAAGCAATCGCTTCGCGTTCGTGATTGAACACTTTGACGACGCGCAGCCCTTCGATAAGCTCTTCGACATAGCCGTTTACCCGTCCGATATTTTTTTGCTGATCGCGGAAGGCGCCCGCGCTCTTTTTTCCGACAAAAGCGGCGAGCAGCATGATGAGCGCAATCGAAGCGACGGCGATAAGCGTGAGCACGGGACTCAGCACGATCATCATTGCGAATATGCCTGAGACGGTAAGGGCCGACGAAAAAAGCTGCATCAAACTCTGACTGAATACATCGCGCAGCGTATCGATATCGTTCGTAAAGCGCGACATGATTTCGCCGTGCGGCCGGGTATCGTAATATTTTATCGGGAGCGTTTCAAGTTTTTCGAACAAATCGCTTCGGATGCGGAAAAGCACGTCCGACGAAATATGCAGCATGATACGAGAACCGCCCCATGAAGCGAAAGAACCCGCGGTGAAAATCACAAAAACGAGGGCAAGCATTTTAATAAATTTCGTTAAATCGGGATTTTGTTTTCCGATAAGCGGAATGATATAGTCGTTGAGAGCGGGTTTTATCGCATACGAACTGACGACGCTCGATCCTGCGTTTACGGCGATAAGGATGAAAACCGCAATCCACAGCGCTTTGTATTGCGCCATATAAGACGCAAGCCGCTTTATCGTCGAGCGCGTATGTTTCGGTTTTGCATAACCTTTTTTTTCGAATCGTTTTGCTCCCGGCATAGCCTAGTCCCCGACCGTCCGCTGCGACTCGTACACTTCTCTGTAGATCGCATTCGATTTTAACAATGCTTCATGCGTGCCGAAACCGCTTATTTTGCCTTCGTCGAGCACGAAGATGACGTCGGCGTCCCGCACCGATGAAATGCGCTGCGCGATGATGATCTTCGTCGTCTCGGGATGCGAAGTTTTTAAAGCGGAGCGTATGCGCGCTTCGGTCGCCGTATCGACTGCGCTCGTGCTGTCGTCGAAAATCAATATTTTCGGATTTTTCAACAATGCGCGCGCAATACACAACCGCTGCTTTTGCCCGCCGGAAATATTGACGCCGCCCTGTCCGAGAACCGTATCGTAACCCGACGGAAAAGATTCGATAAAACCTGCGGCATCCGCCGCTTTGCACGCCGCAACGATCGCTTCGTCGCTCGCCTCTTTATCGCCCCACTTGAGATTTTCTTTTATCGTACCGCTGAATAAAACGTTTTTTTGCAGCACCGTCGAAACGCCGTCTCGGAGAGCCGTCAAATCGTAGCGTCTCACATCTTCTCCGCCGACCCTTACCGCACCGGCACTTACATCGTACAGGCGGGGAATAAGCGAAACGAGCGTCGTCTTCGAAGAACCGGTACCGCCGATGATACCTGCGACCTGTCCGCTTGCAATGTGCAGGCTGACGTTTTCAAGGGCGAAGCTGCCTGCCGTTTCGGAATAGCGAAACGATACGTTATCAAAATCGATCGAACCGTCTTTAATAATTTTCAATCCGGCATCGGGAGATGCGACGGAGCTTTTTTTATCGAGCACTTCGTTTATGCGCGCGATCGACGCACGGGAAAGCACGAGCGAAACGAAAATCATGCCGAGCATTAAAAGCGACATGAGGATTTGCGTGATATACGAAAGAAAACTTACGAGCTCTCCCGTTTTCATATCGCCTGCAATTATCATATTGCCGCCGAACCACAGAGAAGCGATAATCGTGCCGTACACGGTCATCTGCATGACGGGCAAAATCCACAAAATCACTTTTTCCGCCGAAACCTGCGCACGTCTTACGGCGTCCGCCGAAAAAGCGAATTTTTCGCATTCGAATTTTCCGCGCACAAAAGCTTTTACGACTCGGATCGCGATGAGATTTTCCTGAATGATCGTATTGAGCGCGTCGTATTTTGCAAGCATTTTTCCGAACCGGGGATACGCTTTCGAAGAAACGAGGGCGATGGCGATTATTAAAATCGGAATCGAAACGAGAAAAATCGAAGCGAGGCGGCGATTTATAACGTATGCCATAACCGTACCCGATACGAGCATAAAGGGCGCGCGCACGCTCGGACGGATGAGCGTCTGATACACGTTTTGCGCATTCGTCACGTCGACGGTAAGGCGTGTGACGAGTGAAGCCGTTCCGAACTCATCGATATCGGCGAAAGAAAAATCCTGCACGTTTGCAAAAAGCTTTCGCCTGAGGTTATGGGAAAATCCCTGAGAAGCGGAAGCTGCAAAGAATGCTCCGGCCGCACCGCACACAAGCGAAACGATCGCACAGCCTATCATAATGCCGCCGGTACGCACGACATAAGCGATATCGCCCTGCGCGATGCCTACGTCGATGATGCGCGACATGATGTACGGAATCACCGTCTCCATGACAACCTCTCCGATCATCGTAAACGGAGACAAACACGTATATGCAATATATTTTTTTTCAAGTCCTCTAATCAGATTTCGCAGCGCCGGCATGGCCGAAAGTATAGCACGGCAAAAAACATTTTACCATACGTTTTTCGGCATGCGCTCGTTCGGCAAATTAATAATTCGATAAAATCTTTTCGAGCTTTTCTTTTCCGATGATTTTCATAAAGCTTGCAAGGCGCGGTCCCTGCTCTTTGCCGATGAGCACGCGGTACATGATACCAAAAAGCTCTTTCGGCTTAATGCCGCATCCGACGGCCGTGTCGTAGATCTTTTGCGAAAGCTCCTGCTCTCCGCTCGATTCGACAAAGGGCAGCACATCGCCTTTTATCTTTTCGACGACCGCTTTTTCCGCATCGCTTAACGCAATCGCCCCGCTTTCGATCCGGAGTGCAAATTTAAAATCTTCCGGAGCGCATTCGGTAATCCAATACCGCGCACACTCGCATCTCCGCTTCAAACAATCTTTTTGTTCGTCACGTACGTCGCCCAAAGATGCGATAACCGCATCGATATCGCCCGAATAGGTCTGTAAAAGCGTCGTGAGCATTCTGAAGCCGATTTGATAAGGCATGACACGCGGCAGCTCGGGCTCTATTTGAGAAAGCAAATAGACGCGCTTTTCGTGATTTGCAACGTCGTCGTTTTTCGCCTGTTCAAGCCCCCATGCGATGCGCTCGGTGCGGTCGTATGCTTCATACATCGTAATGACGTCGAGATCGAAGCTGATCGCAAATTCGTGATCGACTTTGTTGACGGCAAAAATATAGCGCAGCACTTCCGGCTGGTACACGCAAAGCGCATCGGAAAGCGCGATGACTTTGCCCTTCGACGACGACATCTTTCCGGGGATTCCCTTTAAGCCGACAAAATCGTACTTCATCGTAACGGGTGCATCCCAGCCGTACACTTTTTTCGAAACGAGTTTTGCCGTATCGTAAGAACCGCCGGGACTCACGTGATCTTTTCCGCCCGGCTCGAACACCACTTTTTCTTCGTTCCATCTCATCGGCCAATCGACTCTCCAGCCGAGCTTAAAGCCCTTCGACGTGCGGAGATCTTCGGTCGCTTCATGTCCGCATTCGCACTTATACGATACGCCGTATTCGCCGTCGTAGCCGGTGATCTCCGTCGTATCGCGATCGCACTTCGAACAAAACACCGAAACGGGCCAATACGCTTCGTCCGCTTTCATTTTGTGCGCGTCGTCCCGATATTCGTTCAGACAGGATTTAATAAGCTCGCGATTTTGCATCGCCTTTTTCATACCTTCGGCGTAGCGATTTTCGCGGTAGCGTTGCGCCTGATATAAAAATTCGGGGTGAATGCCGACTCTCGGAAGCTCCCGCTCGATATCGACTTCGTGATGGCGCGCATAGTTTTCATCGCGTCCTGTCGTATCGGGCACCATCGTAATCGGAAAGCGAAGATATTTTTTCAACTCGTCCTGATTCGGCATATTCGCGGGTACTTTGCGGAACACATCGTAATCGTCCCACGAATAGATAAATCGCACGTTTTTGCCGCGGTCGCGCAGCGCGCGCACGACCAAATCGACCGTGATGATTTCGCGGAAGTTCCCGATATGCACGGTACCCGACGGCGTTATGCCCGAAGCGCAGGTATATAAATCGCGCTCGCCCCGCTCCGAAACGATAGTGTCCGCGACGCGGTCAGCCCAATGGCACAAAAGTTTTTTATCGACACCCATATTGTTTCCCGATTGTAATTTGTTAAATTCAATTTCGAGTTTTATTAAACTCGAAATTTTCCATCCGATTCGCTCACCGAGTGAATGGCGAGTTTGGAAAGCAAATCAAATTATGCTTATGGCAAGGTTCCGGCTGCGTGCCGTTTCGAGCGTTAGGCTTACGGAAGCCTGCCCTAAAAGCTCGACCGCGGCATACACGGCGAGTTTGCAAAGCAAACTCGGGAGTGAGTGCAACGAACGAAGTTCTCGCCGAAAGCACAGCTTTATTAGCTCATACTCTCCAAACTCGACATTCGACCTATTAAAATGCCAGCGCAAAAAATGCGCGGATTTGCTATCCTATCACGAGTGAAAGGAAAAGACAACACGTTCGCTTTACCCGCGTCTCGTACGTCTTGAGCGATGTGCGCGTTTGCACGACGGCGCCTGTGTTTTTACATTTCGCATTTTGCGCCAAGCCATTCCCGCGCCGCACCGAAAGTGCTATACTCTTTCTATGACGATAGCACTTATCTACGGCGGAAAAAGCGGCGAACACGAAGTATCGCTCATGTCGGGCGCAGCGGTAGCGCGGCACATCGACAAAAAGCATAAAATCATTCTCATCGGCATCACAAAAGACGGACGATGGTTTTTACAGGACGATGCCGAACTCGGCCGCGTGAGAGCCGACGCAAAGGCGGCGCTTAGGGTAACGGAAAAAGAAGGCGCTGAAATAAGGGTCGCACCCGGAATGAAAAATGCGGCCTTTTCGGCGGGCGGCAGGGTGCTCGACATCGACGTCGCGTTCGCAGTCCTTCACGGCACGAACGGCGAAGACGGCACGATTCAGGGACTCTTCGAAACGGCGGACATCCCCTATGTCGGCTGCTCCGTCACGGCGAGCGCACTCACAATGGACAAAGAAAAAACAAAGGTCGTCCTTCAGGCGGCAGGCATTCGGGTTGTCCCCTACGTTACGGTTCGGAGAGCGGATGTGCTCGATTCGCGCGCGTACGATGCGCTCGTAAAAAAAGCCGTCAGTACACTCGGCTTTCCGCTTTTTGTAAAGCCATCCGCGGCGGGCTCTTCGAACGGAGCGGCAAAAGCGGAAAACGCAAAGGCGCTTTCGGTCGCACTCTCGGACGCTTTTTTGTGGGATGATAAAGTGCTTATCGAAAAGGCGATAAACGCCCGCGAACTCGAATGCGCCGTCACCGGAAATACGACGGCGGCGGAAGGAGTGCGCGAAAGCGTTACCGTATACGGACCCGGTGAAATCGTTTTGACGCACGAGTTTTACGATTACAACGCAAAATACAAAGACAGCGACGGCGTTCGCATACCGGCGGACATAAGCGAAAGCCTCCGCGAAAAAATCAGAAGCATTGCGCTGAACGCATACAAAATCGTCGACGCATCGGGTTTGAGCCGCATCGATTTTTTTCTCGACAAAGACTCGGGCGAAATCTATCTCAACGAAATCAATTCGATGCCGGGCTTTACGGCTATCAGCATGTTTCCGAAAGCATGCGAAAGCGAAGGCTTGAGTTTTACCGGCCTCACCGAATTGCTGATCGAAGAAGCGATCCTCCGCCGAAAAGAGCGAAGCGTTTTAAAAACATCGCGCTGAGCACACTTCTTATGCGCAAAGTTCCGCACGGATCCGTTCGAGGATGTCGAGGGTCTGCAATCCGTCTTCGAGCGTCGATTTGAGCGGAGCGATTCCGTCGAGGAAATCGACGCAGCTTTTCACCATATTCGAAAAGCAGCGTGTCTTTTTCGGCGCGGAAACTTTTTTATCTTCGGCAAGCGAATAAAATCCCGTGTACAGCTTCGCTTTTTCGCGCCGGTAAAATTTCGCATAGCCGTTTCCGATCGCGACGGCCCCTTCGGTTCCGAGTATGTCGACACCGAACGAAAAAAACCGCGAGCGTCCGCTCATCGTAAGCGTGATGTCGGAGCACACATCCGATGCGAAATGCGCGGAGAGATTTTGCACGATCGAGGGATCGCTTTCATCGCGGTGTATGCCCGTAATCGACATATTGTACAGCACGCTCCGTCTCTTTTCCGTTTCCGCACTGTTTGAATCGTCCGACAGCAAATACTGCACGATATCGACGAGGTGCGTGCCGTCGTGAAAGAGACTGTACTCGCCGGACGCTTCGTATTTTTTACCGTAGACGCGAAGGCCGGAGCAGAGTTCCGCGCGCACGCGCTGAACAGCACCGATTTTTTTTATGTAGGATTTTGCCGCCGCATAATCGTCGGCAAAGCGCCGCTCGTGGTTTACGAGCACGGGCACGCCGTATTTTTTCGCTTCGTCTGCGATCGTAAGTCCGTCTTTCATGCACAACGCGACGGGCTTTTCCAAAATCAGTAATTTCGGTTTACTCCGTATCGCTTCGAGCGCGACTTCCATATGCGCGCTTTCGTTGACCGCAGCGACGACGATATCGGGATTGCAGGCGGCAAAGAGATAGCTCGCCGTATGATAAGAAGCCGCACCCCGGCAGTACCGTTTCCACGCCGCAAGTTTTTCGGCATCGGTGTCGCAGCCTGCAATAATGCGTATGCGGGGATTTTTGAGGAGAGATGCCGTATGGCTTGCCGGCTGCTCGCGCTTTTTATCGAAACCGAGCGTAAACCCGATTCTCCCCGTACCGATTATCGCCGCAGTATATTTTTTTTTGCTACGCATCTTTATGCTCCGTAAGAGCGGCTTCGACTTCATCGATTATGTAATCGGGCGTACTCGCTCCGGCGGTAATGCCGACCCTTTCCATTTTAAAATAATCGCTCGGAATCTCATCCGCCGTTTCGATCAAATCGGCGCGGCACGATTGTGCTCTTGCGGCAAGCAAAAGCCGCTTCGTATTCGCGCTGTTTTTTCCGCCGACGACGAGTACGCCGTCCACGTTCGGACAGAGCTTTAAAAGCGCATCCTGCCTCGCTTTCGTCGCGGGGCAAATCGTATGTATGACGGTGAGCGAGGGACACTTTCGTTTTAACAATTCCGCAATTTTTTCGAATTCCGTTTTGCTGAAAGTCGTTTGAGAAAGGAGCACCGCTTTTTCATTTTCCGAAAGCGGAAGTGTTTCGGCTTTTTCCGTGTTTTGCACGAGCACGAAACGCTCTTTCGCGTAGCCCGCAATGCCCGCAACTTCTCCGTGTTTTTCATCGCCTGCAAACAGCACTGTGCAGCCTTTTTGCGCGTATTCGAAAGCGAGCTTTTGACTTGCGGTAACGCGGGTACAGGTTGCATCGACGACCGTACAGTTCCGCCTTTGAAGCGTTTCGATCGTTTCAGGCGGCACGCCGTGCGCGCGGATGATGACGATGCTGCCGTATTCGGCTTTTTCGGCATCGTTTTCGCCGAGCACCGTAAGCCCCTGCTTTTCAAGCGCTTCGAGGGCAAGACGGTTGTGGATGAGCGGACCGAGCGTATATACTTTTTTTCCGGGATTGTCCGAAATCGCCCTTTGCGCCGCATCGAGGGCATGGCGCACGCCGAAACAACAGCCGAGGACATCGGAGCGGATGACAGTCATAGAGGCAGTATAACCCGAACGGGAAATTTAGTACACCGCACGCATAATAAAAAATTATATCGAGTAATAATCGCTTCATAAAAAGATGATCGCTTCTCCGCGTTGCAACATTCAATTTCGGTTTCGACCGTTGAAATTCACGCACACCCCTGCATACAACCTGGCCCCGAAACCGCCTCCGGTCATCTCATCTAAAGAAGCCTTTATACCTCCGTGTGTTATTCCCGCCGCATAAGCAACTCCGACAGGAACGAAAATATATGCACCGGTCGAAAGTCCGAGACGGAAGTTCGTTTTGTTCAACACCCACAACCGATACCCGCCGTGTAAAAATGCGTCCATCTGCCATGCGAGCATACCCATTTCCTCGTTTTCCGACTTTTCTGCAAAAAGCAGACGAAATTGTATCCCCTGCGAAACGATAAATGAATGATATCGATTGACGGTAAAACGCACGACCGGAGCGGCATTTACAAATGCACATACAGCCCAATCGAATACGGCAAATTGCGAAGAAATAATTTTCGAAATAAACGGTACTTCCGCCGTACGAAAAAATTCCGCACCGTAATTGCATGCAATTCCGATATCCGCATGCGGAAAATTGACAAAATAAAACCCGAGATCATTGCCGATCCCCAATGCTGATTTATGAGCGAATTTATCCTTATTTACTGCAGTATAGGTGTCCGTAACAGGCACTGCGTAATAATATACGTCAAATTCCGTATCTGCAAAAATTGCGGCCGATATCAGTATCAATATACTGCATATGATAATCCATTTTTTTTTCATAACAATATTCTATTCCGTTTTCTATAAAAGAAGCAAGTGTTTTTTTTATTATTTGAAACAGTTATCCGTATGCTTATGACAGTAAATAATCAATTATGCATAGAAAGAAATGCAAATCGTTTTATAACGATTATCGCGATAAGAATGTTATAAAAAACCGTCTCAACACCAAAGGCCATAAAAAAATACCGCGCATTCCTGCGCGGCATTTTTCAAAACTGTGTCAATGAAATGCGCTTACACGCTTACTCCGACGTCGAACACGCCTTTTTGGAGTTTCAGCGAATGGTGAATGCCGTATTCCGGTTTCCAATTTTTTCGCGTCGCGGCGATAAATCCGCTCGAAATGAATATGGACGAATAACAACCGCTGACAAGTCCTACGAGGAGCGCGAGAGCGAAGTTTTTGATATCGCCCTGCGTAAACACGTAGAGGGATGCCGCAGCAAACATCGTCGTCACCGTCGTGATGATCGAACGGCTCAGCGTATCGGTGAGCGCCTGATCGATGATGTCGGTAAATTTCTTCGTGTCTTTCATGATCGGCAAAAGCGCGCGTTCGCGGTCGAGGATAACGATCGTCGCGTTGATCGAATAACCGACAATCGTCAAAATCGCCGCTACCGTCATCGTCGAAAATTCCATCTGCGACCACACGATAAACGTTATCATGATAAGCGAGTCGTGGATGAGCGCGAGTACCGAGCCGAGCGCGAAATCCCAGTGAAAGCGGATCGTCGCATACAGCCATATAAGCACGATAGCAAAGGCAAGCACGATGATCGACTGCACTGCGATCGCGCGCGAAAAATTCGAACCGATAAAATCGGTACGAACGACGACCACGTTATCGGCTCCGAATTTATTTTTCAGATTCGTCAAAACCGTATTTTGCAGATCGGCGCTCGATTTTCCGTCACCCTTATCGGCCATGCGGATTTGAAAACTCGCCGCTTCTCCCGCACCGAGCTGCTGAATCGAAATGCCTTCGATCGACGAAAGCGCTTCGCGCACTTGCGAAACGGCGACATCGATTTTTCCGGCGGAATACAAGCGATACGGAGTCGACGAAAGTTTATTCGACGCGTTCGTATCGACGAACAGGTCCGCCGTCGAAGACGATGCGTTCGAATTGACTTGTGCATGAATTCCGTCGATCGCATTGAGACTCGACGCGAGATCGGAAACCGTTTTGTTCGCGGCGAACGAAAGCGTTTCGGTTTTGTTTTCCGAACCCGTTCCGCTTATGACGACATCGATCCCCTCACCGCTCATGTCGAGGCTGACGTTCGCGCTGCCGGAATAGCTCACGTCCAAAACGGCGGGCGCGATACGCACTTCTTCGAGCAAACCGGGACGATAGTCGAGACCGAAATTGATGCCGCGTATAAAAAATCCCGCGATACCCGAAAGGATTATAATCGTACTGACGATCGCGCACGGAAGGAAACCTTTGCTGAAATGTATCGTCTTTCGCGTCATTATTTTACCCTCCAGCTGATGCTCACGGTATCTTTACGGAACACGTCGGTATTGAAATCGAACATGAGGTGCGACACGAACAAGGCGGTAAATACCGAAGAGACGACGCCGATCGCCAAGCTGACCGCAAAGCCTTGAATCGCGCCGCTGCCGAGCTGCGACAAAAACATCGCCGCGATAAAGGTCGTAATGTTCGAGTCCATGATCGCCCAAAACGCATTGCGGAAGCCTGCGGCGATCGCTGCCGTACGTCCTTTGCCGTCGGAAAGCTCTTCTTTGATGCGCTCGAAAATGATAACGTTCGCATCGACCGCCATACCGATCGTCAAAATCATACCGGCGATGCTTGAAAGCGTAATCGTCATATTGAACGCCGAGAGCACCGAAAACACGATGTAGAGGTTGAGGATCTGCGCAACGCACGCGTTGACGCCCGCACCTTTATAGTAGACGAGCATAAAAAACATAATCGCACCGAGGCCGACCAACACCGCAATGATACCCATCCGCTTCGCCTTCTGTCCGAGAGAGGCGCCGATGACTTGCTGGCTTTCGACCGAAAGCGGCACGGAAAGCCACGCGGTCTGCAGCACTTTTTGCAGCGTCTGCGCTTCTTCGAGATTGAAACCCGTTATCGCAACGCGGCCGCCGGTGATCGCATCGTTGATCGTCGCCGCAGAGCGGATTCTGTTGTCGTTTACGATGGCGAGCCGCTCGCCGACATGAGCCGACGTAAACTCGCCGAAAATCACGGCGCCTTCGCCGTCGAGCACGAAATCGACTTCAGGACGGTTCGTTAAATTGCTCGAACCGACTTCCGCCGATTTGATATGCCGGCCGTCGAGCGCGATCTCTTTTTTTACTGCAAGCCAGCCGATCCGATCTTCGAGACCGTAGTCGTCGTTTTGATAGAGCCCGAGCACTTCGCAGTCGGCGGGGATAACGGAAGCGTCGAGCAGCGTACCGTCGGCAGCGAAGACGTTTCCGGGATTTTGCATATAATAATTATTAAACGCTTGAGTTGCCGCATCGTCGACGAGACGGAAATTCAAAATGCCCTTTCCCATGATGATCGTATTGATCGCATCCGCTTCCGCAGCTCCCGGGATTTCGATATAGATGCGGTCTTCGCCCTGCTGTCGGATCACCGGAGACGTGAGACCGAAGCGGTCGATCCTGCTCGAAAGCGAGTCGATCGCCTGCTGCATCGCGTTCGCTTTGAGCGTCGCGCTCGATTCGGCCGTATCGGCTCCTTCCTGATTTTTTACGGCGGCGTCCAGATCGGCTTTGACGATGATGTTCATACCGCCGGACAGATCGAGTCCGAGCTTTACCGAATTTTGATATTGCTTTTTCGCTTTTAAAATAGTGTCGCGGTAGCGGGCCTGCACCGCTTCTCGGAATTCCTGTTCGCTTGAAAATGCGTTGAGCACCGCGCTTTTCGTCAAAGGCGACGGCACTTTCGACTCCCTGTTTCTATAGGTCCGCGAGACAATCTTTTTTATCCAATTGAGCACCGCGCTTTTCGGCGACGATTCTTTTACGTCCATATTTTTATAGTTCCGCACGACGATCTTTTTTATCCAGCCGTAGGATTTATCGAGCGGGGCGTTCGGATCTTTTCGCGCCGCATCCGTAAACGCCTTTACGTCGTCGGACGCTTTTACGGTCGCGTAATCTTTAATGCTCTGCAGCGAACCGAGTGCGAGCGCTTTCATCTCTTTCGGCGTGCCGTAGTACCAGCTGATCGACGGCCACAAAAAAGCGAAACAAACGGCAAGCACCGCAAGCAGGATTACAAAACGAGTACGTTTATTCATGCTGACAGCTCCGTTTTATTTCTTTTCCTCTGAAGGTTTTTCCGAAGATTTTTCCGCATCGGCGTCGGAAGATTTTTTCGCGTCTTTTGCAGGAGCTTCGGGATTTTCGATTGCGGCGACAGCGCTCCGCGTAAATTTGATCTTTGTCGTATCGTCCACTTTCACGATGACGTTTTTTTCGTCAACCGAAGAAACGACGCCGTGAATGCCGCCTATCGTAACGACTTTATCGCCTTTTTTCAGCGCGTCGAGCATCTTCTGCGTTTCTTTTTGCTTTTTGCTCTGCGGGCGGATAAGGAAAAAATAAAAAATAACGACGAGCAGCACCATCATCACGATCGATGACATAAAACCGCCGGTTGTCGACGCGCCGCCTGCCGCACCGCCTTCGGCTGCGCCCATTAAAAAAGGAATAAACGACATTGTATAGCCCCTTCATTTTATTAAAATTTGACAAAAATGCCAGTTTTATAAGCATATCACGAGAGAAGTCGGCGCGTCAAGTCTCCAATAAAAAATCGACGATATTTTGGTGAATAACGCCGTCCCTGCCGAAATCGACGCGATCCATGGACAGCACGTATTTCGGAAAATTGTCTTCAATCGATTTATACACCCCGAATTCCCGCTCGCGCGTTTTTTCGTCGGTCAACAGATAGGCAACCTGATAATAAAAAATCCGGTCGTTTTTTTGCGCGATAAAATCGATTTCCCTGTCTTTCAGCTTTCCGATTTTTACCTCATAGCCCCTCGACGCAAGTTCTATGAACACGATATTTTCCAGCGTCCGCTCTATATCCTTTGTATTGGAAAATCCCTGCGCCTGCCGGAACCCGTGATCCGTTACATAATATTTTTCATCCACTTTGAGGATTTTTTTACCCGCCATATCATAGCGCGGAACTTTTTTAATGATAAAAGCATTTTGGCAATATTCCAAATAATTTAAAATCGTATCGATCGAAATATTCCGTTTTTCGTTTTTAAAATAATTTTTAATGCCGTTTGCCGAAAAGGTGTGCCCGATATTTTCAAGCACATAGGATAAAATGCGGTTAAAACCGTCGACGTCCCGAATATTGTTGTACTGCAACACGTCTTTGACCAATACGGTATTATACACATCGTTCAAATATTTAAA